>JAABUN010000393.1_pt1 | contig 115137 bp, 103 predicted proteins | sample 5559311 | NCBI WGS metagenome assembly JAABUN01 (sample SAMN10711877, study PRJNA513370) | rock metagenome | isolation source: Antarctica rocks | place: Antarctica: Victoria Land, Siegfried Peak sud | reverse complement strand
CTGTGCGCCCGGTTGCAGACCAAGCTCGCCGCCCACACGCTCTGCCTCTACCTCAATCGCTTGTTGGGCCAGGCCGATTGGCTCCAGATCAAGGCGCTCGCCTTCCCCGCGAACTAGCACAAGGGCCCATTAGTCTCCGCTGTCTTCGCACGGCAAGCTCTCCACATCGCACACAGTGTACGAAAACCGCCGGAAAGTCAGTGCGAACGGGCGATTCATCGCGGATTATTTCTTCGTCATTGCTCGGCGACGGCAGGAATGCCCGAGCACCTTCCGCATCGGCTACAGAAGCCCCCGCTAATCCTCCTCCGCCAACAGGCTGTTAAGCAACCGGATCAGGGGCGCGACACCCGGATGGATGGCACCCTCGATGGCCTCGATCGACGCCGTCATACGCCCGGTACGTGCGACGATCTCGTACGCATAGGCGTCGGGGCGCAGGCGTCCCGGCGGTACGGCGTGCAGGCGGGCGAAGTCGATGTCGACGAGGGTGCGGCGGAGCGTCGCCAGTTGGGCCGCAGGCAATACCCGCGTCGCACCGCTGCGCGCCGCGCGACCGCCGCCGACGGTGCTCGTCGCGAGGTGCCCATCGGAATAGACCACCACCTCGCACGAACTGAAGAGTAGCCCGCCACTCCGTCGCATCGCCACGAGCGCCCCCACGGGAAGCACGAGGAGGTCATCTCCGGCTGGCGGTGTTTGCGAACCTCCCCGATCGCCCGATGGCGCGATCGGCTGCTGCGATGGCGGGGTGGAGGCGGCCGGCACCACGAGTTCCCGTCGCGGCTCGGCCACGGGGGGCGAGTCGGTGTCGATCTGGCTGTCGCGCGACCCCGCAAGATCGTCGGATGAGCGATTCCCCGTGGATCGCGACGGGCGCAACCGGTGTCCTTTGGCTGGCTCGGTCATCGGAAATGGACCTCCTCGAGTATCCCCGCGAATTGCTCGGCTGCAGCGGTAAACTCGTTTTCCGGCGCATCCAGCGTGATGTAGTACGCCCTATTCGCGGTGACAACGATGTACTGCCGCGCCCGCACCACCACCGGGGGTGATTCGAGCTGCGGCGAATCGAGCGGTTGAACGACGTAGGCGTAGTCGAGCCGCACCCCTCGCGCACCGGCGATCGTCGCCTCGCCGGTCGCCAAGAGGCGGTAGGCGAGTAGCTCGGCCCCCTGCTCGATGCGGCGGTCTGCTAGTGCCTGGAGCGTCGGCGGGACGGCGAGATCGAGATCGCGTCCCTCGACGGTCACCGCAGTTTTGAAGGCCGACGCGGCGCGGGGATCCTCGATGCGCAGCAGGATTCCCGCCGGTGGCTCGACCCGGTCCCACGTCGCCGGGTAGGTCATGGTGAAGGGAGAGCCATCGGCCTGGACCGTCCGGGTCGCGCCGACGATCCCCTGGCGGAGCACCAGCGCGAGCGCCAGCGCGGTGATCGTGACCAGGACGACCCCCAAATCCTTCGGCCATAATCGTAGTGTGTACACCCGCTGCCGTGTCGCGGTCTCGCCCATCACCCCCACGCCCCTCGATTTCGCGCCCGATCCGGCGCGACACCCGTCAGCGTCACGGCGGTCGAGCGACGCATCAAAGCCACGAGCACGCCGAACGCCACCAGCGCCACCACCAGACCCAACGCCAACGAACGCCACGGTTGCACCGTCAGCCCCGTCACGCTGACCTCGCCCAGAAGCCAGCGTAGCAGGCCGTTGAGCGCTGCGGTGAGCACCATCCCGAACGGCAGCCACCAGACCGGCCGGTGCCGGAACTTCCCCTCGGCCATGAAGTAGCCCAACAGCCCGCCGAATGAGGCCAGGGCCAGCGCGGTTGTCGCGGTCTGGATCACCCCTGGCACCGGTGCCACCCCCCCGTTGTCGAGGACATAATGCACGTTCAGCACCGCCGCCGCGCCCAACGCGGCCACCGTGCCGTAGACGATCCCGTCCATCCGCTCATCGAACTCGGGCGTGGCGTAGACGATCGCACGCACCGCCGCATACACCGTCGCTTGCAAGACGAAGCCGTCGATCAGGATCGACGCCAGCAGGGCGATCCCCGCGTTCCTCGACGCCCAATTCGCGGCCCCGAACCAGTCGCCCATCACGCGGCGCCCAAGTGCCTCGGTCAGGAGCGCGGCCAGCAGGAAGACCGCCGCGAGCCGCGTTTTCGGCTCCGGCTCCAACCGATCCTGGCGGTAGAAGTACCCGATCCAGAGCAGCGACGGCACGAGTCCCAGCACGAGCCCGAACGCGATCTGCGCCGCGCGTCCGAGCGGGCCCAGCCGACTCGCCAGCGCCGCGACGAGCGCACTGAAGAGGGCCATGCCGACGATCTGCGCGAGCCCGGCCCGCCACGCGCCCGCGTGCGGCTTGTTAATGGTCGCGTAGTGGCGGTCGCAGTAGACGCGCCCGCCCACGACGTTGCGCGGCGGCGGCACCGGCACCCCGCAGATGCAGCAACCCTCGGACTCCGACATCCCCTTATCCCCTGTGCTGGCCTAACGGCCCCGGCGCAACTGCGCGTTGGCGATGAACGGATTGGGGGCATTGCCCGGCACGGTCATCCCATTATCGGCGACGATCGATTGATAGCCGCCCGCGATCACGATCGCACCGTAGTCCCGCCCGCGCTGGACCGGTGCCGCGACGCGATAGTTGCCGTTGGCGTCGGTCGTGCCCGTGGTCAGGATCTCGTCGGCGGTGAGCGCATTGTCCGCCGCCGCGCGGCTGGCGCTGACCCCCGGCCTGAGGAGGACCACGCGCGCGCCCGATACGCCGCGCCCCGTGTCGGCGTCGGTGATCCGCCCTCCGATGTAGACCTGATCCTGCCCGGTGGTCGGCGGTGCGGCGGGGCCGGGGCCGCTCGTGCAGGCGGCTATCGCGACATCGTCGATGAAGAAGCTGCTGACGTTGTTGCGCGGGTTCTGCGCATGGAAGGTCAGGCGGATCGTCTTGCCCGCGAAACGGGCGAGGTCGGCCTCACCCTGCCGCCAGCGGTCATCCCCCTGCGCCGACGACAGCTGCTCGAGCGGGTCGAGCACGTTACCGGCGGTGTCGGCGATCAGCACGCGGAACTGCGCATCGCCCGCCAATCCCCCCAGGAAGCCAGCCCGCTCCTCGTGGATGAATCGGAAATAGGTGAGGCGGACACTCGTCGCGTTGGCGGGGATGGCGATATCCTGGAAGATGTACTGTACCGCCTCCTCATCGGTCCCGCCGAGCCAGGCGCTGCGCGTCCCGGTGTGCGGCAATTCCGGATCGATGATCGGCGTATCGTTCGCCGCGCGCTGGATCCAGCCCGTCGCGCCCTCGAAGCCACCGTTGGTCACCAGGTCCTGGCAACCGCTCGGGATCGGTGGGGACGGCTGCGGCGAACTCGGCCCCGGCTGGGGTACGGGAGACGATGTGGGGGGGACGGGGGGACCCCCGCTGCCACTGCCAACGTCGAGTCCCACCTGCCCGAAGGCCCGCCCGACCGCGTCGGCGTCAGCCGGGCCGTACAACTCCTGCGCCGCGCGCACCGTCGCCCGCGCCGCGTCGAGGAAAGTGGAGTCCGGGGTCAAATACTGCGTTAATGCGCGGAAGTAAATCTGGCCGGTCTTGTCATTGCCGAGCGCCTGTGCGACCAGGAAGGCGGCGTGGTTCGGGATGCCGCTGTTGATGTGGACCCCGCCGTTATCGGAACGGCGGCTGAGGGGGAGATTGGCGTACTGCGGCATCGTGGCGGGCTGACCGACGCCGCTCAGCGGGTTGCGGGGATCGTAGTGCCCATTCGCGTTCGGGTCTGACAGGCTGCGCAGGTAGGGCAGCGGGAAGGGGGGTGATTTAATCACACTCTTCCCGATCGTCCAGTCGGTGCCGGCGATCAGCACCCCGAAGATATCGGCATACGACTCGTTCAGCGCGCCGGACTGCCCCTGGTAGGTCAGGTTGGCGGTGTTCTCGATCACGCCGTGCGTGAACTCGTGGCCGATCACGTCTAGGCCGTACGCGAGGGGTTTGAAGTTCCGCCCGCCATCGCCGTACACCATCTGCCCCGCCTCGCCGATCCAGGCGGCGTTCTCGGCCTCGGCCTGGCTGCTGCCGTAGTGGACGGTCGAGACCATCGGGCTGCCGTGTCCATCGACCCCGTCGCGCTTCTGGACGTTGGCGTAGTAGTCGTACACCGTCCCCGCCCCATCGTGCGCGGCCTGCGCGATGTCGTCGCGCGAGCGTTCCCCCTCCTGGATCAGCAGCCGTCCGGGGATCGCGTCGCTGTTCCCGGCGGTATACGTGCGCCGCTGCTTCCCCCCCGCAGTACCATCGAAGCGCGCGGTGACGACCGGGCGGCGGGCATTGACGAAATAGCGCCACTCGCCGAGCGGTGCCGTCGTCAGGATCGTCAGCTGCCACGTCAGGGTCGCCTTCCCCACCTCGTCGACGTAGATGACGAGCCTGGTCTTGTCGCGGCGTACGTCGGTCGCCACCGTCGCGCGCTCGTCGGGGTCGAGTTGCGCCCCCAGCAGATCGTCCAGCGCGGCCCCCTCGGCCCGCGCGCGGTCGATCGCCGCCACGACCGGCACGTCGATCGCCGGGAGGAGATGGCCGTTGACGGCCATCACCCGTTCCTGCGGATCGATGTGCACGACCAACTCCTTCCCGAAGACCGGCAGGCCGCGATAGACCTGCCGCAACCGGACCTGGCCGTACCCGAGTTGCCTATCCGGTTCGAGCGGTGCCGCCATCAGGTCCGCCGCGACGCCGGTCAGGCGGAAGAGGGCGCGATTGGCGTCGAGGAAGCCGCGAGCGATCGCCGCCGGATCGCCAACTTCCGCCGGAGTCGGGATGTAGGGCAGGGGCGTCGCGGCATCGGCACCGGACAGGAAGTCGGGGATCCCGGAAGCGGGATCCCAGTGGGCCGCGAGCGGTCCTGCCGCCCGGCCTTGCAACGCGGCGAACGCGCGCTGCGACTCCGACAACTCCGCCGCAGCGACCCCCGCAGACCCGGACAATCCCCAGGTGCCGAGCGCCAGGTTTGGTGCTTGTGCCGCCGATTGCAGCAGATTCGAGAGCAGCAACAGCGCGGCGGTCAGCCAGAGTAGCGAGGCGCGGGAACGCTCCCGGGTATGGGTCGGCATCGGCTCCTCCGCTCAGACGCTAGCAGGGCCACGCGCCGCAACGGGGCACCGTCGGTCGGGCGAGGGCGGTCCTGCATATGGCCACCTGACCATTATAGGACACTATCAACGTCCGGGTGCGCGATGGCGTTGTGCGATAGTGGCGGCGGCATGAATGATGACGTCGCGCGCCCGTCCTCTATCGGCTATGGTCATCCTGCGGCGGTCATCGCGCATGCGGTGTGGGTGTATTTCCGGCACCGGTGGGGTGCCGTCGCTCGGGATAGGAACGTACTCGCGTGGCCCCGGCGCGGCGATGCCGCCGCCATGCAGTTCTTCCGAGGTCGCTGAGGGCTTGCGCCATGTGCCGCGCGTGCCGCGCACCGCTCGCCCATGTGGCCCGGCTGGTTGTGTTGCCCGGCGTCGCGCACCGCCGCCAGAAAGGGCGGAACAACCGGGCGCGGTATGTGCATCGCCCGGCCACGTCCGGTGCCTTCTGCCGTACACCGCCAACCGTGCCGTGTGGCCTGAGCGCAGGTGGACCGCCACTTCGATGCCGCTCGGCTTTGTCCCCCCTGCCGCTCGATTGATACTCTTAGGACTTACGCAGTTGCGCATGAATTAGGCGCGATTTTGCCCGGAATCCACGTTCAACTGCGTAAGTCCTAACTCTTACTGCGGGTACGATGGCTTCCGCGATGACGTATCCCTCGGCGTTGTCAACGAGTGGGCATGGCCACGGGCACCGGCGGGGTGATGGCATGGGTTCATCATCGCGCCACGCGAGGGCGAGAAGCGTGGCACATCCCATGCGCTCTGTTCGTGTCTAATGGGGACACGGATGCCCCTGAAGCACACCCGCAAGCGGGCGGAGCGAGCGGCGCGAGGGGTGGGTAGGGCATGGAACAGCGCGCCATCCTGGTGGTGGAGGACACCACCGCCATCGCCGAGATCATCGAGACGGTCCTGAATGATATCCCCGCGTATCAGGCGACCGCCGTGGGCAATGGGGCCGACGCGCTGGCATTCGTCGCCGAGGTGCGGGTTGATCTGGTCCTGCTGGACATCAATCTACCCGGCCTGGACGGGTTCGCGATCCACGATCTGCTGCGCGCTCGCCCGGAGACCGCGACCGTGCCGATCCTCTTCATGACGGCGGGGATGCACGACGCGGAGTTCGCCCGGCGCGGGGTGCGCGGGCATATCAAGAAGCCGTTCGACCTGGACGATCTCCTGCTGCGGGTAGCCTCAGCGCTCGCTGGTGGTGGCGGGTCCGTGGACGATGGGCGGGTGCTCCCCGCCAGGGGGTAGCAGGGAGCCAACCAGGGCCAGCAGTTCATCGAGATCGAGGGGTTTGACGAGGCGGGCGGCGAACCCGTGAACGGCGTAATCCGCGGAACGCTCCTGCTCGTCCGGGGCGCAGAGGATCAGCGGGGTAGCTCGCGCCGCATGCGCGAGCCGATCCAGGTCGGCCCATGCCGCATCGGCGTTGTCGGCGGCGATGCGGAGGACGTCAGCGAGCACCAACCCAACGCGGAAGGCCGCGAGGATTTGGAGCCCCATCGTCACCGTCGCGGCGACGAGCACGCGGTAGCCCGCCTCGGTCAGGACCCCGCGCAAGAGCCCGGCGATGTCGGCGGTCTCGTCTACGATCAGGATCGTGCCGCGCGCTTCCGTCTTCATGCTTACCTTCCCTGTGCCAACGTTTGGCACAACCCGGACGAGTATAGCGCGATCGGCTATGGCGTGCCGAACAGGCAGCGCCTTGACCCGCTGAGTGCATGCCCATGTTGTGGGATAAGGAGGTCAGCCCGCGCCGCCACGCGGGCTTGTGTACTGAGCGTCGGACGGCCATGCGCCCTGAGGGCAACCGTTCGGCGTTTTCTCCCCATGCCTCATACCGAATTCCGCCTGGATCGTGACGATATGAATCGACTCTCCGCTCGCGAGGAGCACAACCACCACATAGGTGATCAGCAGGATTCCTGATCATAGGCATGGAAACCCCGCCATGATGCGAAAAGTGCTTCGTGGCGGGATGGGGACCGCTACGCGGCCTGGTGCTGCCCACGCGACAAGCTGCTCTGCCAGTTGAGCTGAGCCGACATGATCACGGAAGATACGCAATAGCGATGGAAAGCCAATGGTGACACGCCCTGACTGGCGCGGTGCGGCGCGATTCTTCGGCCTCAGTCGGCGTCGGCGAGCGCGGGGATGACCTCGTCCGCGAAGAGGCGCAGCGTCTCGACATCGGGCCAGTCCGGCGTGCGGAAGACGACGTACTGGCAGCCGACCCGCGCGTATTCGCGGAAGATTGCGATCAGTTCGGCGGGAGTGCCGACGTGCGCGCCGTTGTCGGGGAGGAAGCGCCCCCAGCGCTCGCGCTTGGCCGCCACCTCCGCCTCGTCCCGTCCGAGCAGGATCGTGGTATAGATCGAGCGGGTAATCGCTTCCTGCGGACGCCCGAGGCGCTCGCAGTGCTCGCGTAGCGCGGCGAAGAGTTCTCCCACGCGCGCCGGGTCGCCGGAGACGTTGCAGAACTGCGCGTACTGCGCGACCAGGCGCAACGTCACCTTCTCGCCGCTACCGCCGACCATGATCGGCGGATGTGGCCGTTGGAGGGGGGCGGGGTTCTCGCGCACCGCGTCGAGCTGGTAGTACTGCCCGGCGAACGAGGCCGGATTCTCGGTCCAGAGGGCGAGGATCACCTGCAGCGCCTCTTCGAGGCGCCCCATCCGCACCTTAGCCGCCTCGAACTCGCCCCACCCGTACGCCTCGTGCTCGCGCTTGTGCCACCCGGCACCGACGCCGAGGATCGTGCGCCCGTGACTGAGCAGGTCGAGGGTCGTCGCCATCTTCGCCAGCAGGGCCGGGTTCCGGTAGGGGATGCCAAGGACGAGCTGGCCGAGTCGGATACGCTCGGTGATCGCGGCGATCGCACCAAGGGTGGTGAAGCATTCCAGCACCGGCTCGGGATCGGGGTGGCCGGAGTAGCCGCCCTCGTAGAGGACGTGATCGTAGAGCCAGAGGGAGTCGAAGGCGCTACTGTCGAGGTAGCGCGCGACCGGCGCGACCGCGTCCCACGGGTTGCCGGTCGGCCCGGCCTGATAGGGATTGATTTGCAGGCCGAAACGCATCGCGAACCCCCCTTTCACCTTACGCGGCACCACTCGGCTCCGCCGCTCACCGGCCGCAGTCTAGCATACCGTTCGACAACGAGCCGAGCGAGGGTGCCTCCCACCACGATATCGGCAGCGGTATCTCAGCCGCGCGCCCGTTCTCGGATCGCCGCCAGCGCCGCGCGCATCTCCGGCGAGGCATAAGAGTGCGCCTGTGCGATCGCCTCGCGGTCGAGTGCTGCGTCGAGGCCGTCGAGTTTCGGGCGCGTCAGCGCGCGCTTCGCCATCCGGGTCGCGGCCACCGGACGCCCCGCCAGTTCCGCCGCCAGCGCCAGTGCCGTCGCGTCCAGATCAGCTGCGGGGAGGACGCGACTGACCAGCCCCTGCGTCCGCGCCTCGTCCGCGCCCACACTGCGCCCGCTGAGGAGGAGGTCCGTGGCGAGCGACGACCCGGCGACGATCGGCAGCAGATGGGTGGTGCCCATGCCCGGGTGCAGCCCGAGGGCGAGGAAGGGGAAGCTGAGCTGCGCCTCGGCGGCGAGGATGCGGATGTCGCAGGCGAGGGTGAGCGCCGCGCCCGCGCCGACCGCGTGCCCGCCGATCGCGGCGATGACCGGGATGTCGAGGTGGAGGAGGTCGAGATAGCGCATGTAGAAGGCGCGCATCTCGCGATAATTTTCTTCCGGCGTCCGCCCGGTCATCCGCTCCAGCATCGCCAGATCGCCCCCGGCGCAGAAGACCGGTCCGGTCGCGGCGATGACCAGCGCCCGGATCGTCGGCTCCGCCCGGATCGCCGCGAGCGCCGCCGCGAAGTCGCGCGTCAGGGCCGGGGTCATCGCATTGCGCTTCTCCGGTCGGCAGAGGGTCAGCGTCGCCACGCCCTCATGCCAGTCCAACGTCAGCGCCTCATACCCGACCATCGCCCCCTCCTTTATATGCCGGGAGCATACCAGACGCACCGCGAGGGAACGGTTAACAGGAGCCACAGAGCCACAGAGCCCGTAATCGAACCGGGTGCCTTGTAGCTGTTCTTGTCCCGACGGTTGGCCCTCTGACTCTATCGGTTTTGCCTCTTCGTCCCCCTCCGTGTCTCTGGGTCTCCTGTTCGCGTCCCCCTAAAAGCCCGTCGTGCAGATCGGCGGCGCGTCGGCGTGGAAGCCCTCTTCCTGGGTCGGCAAAACGACCGTGGCGAACTGGTCCGCCTGGCTGTTGAGAAAGGCGAGCAGCCCGGCCAATGCCTCCGGCGTCTCGTAGATCAGCTCGCGGACGATCAGGTCGTTTTCGACCATCGCCTGCCCCGCGCGGAAGCCGAAGGTCAGGAAACCGCGTACCTCGTCGCTCTCGATGTAGCCGACGGTCTGCGTTCCCGGCGTGGTCAGCGCGAGCGCCACGCTCGTGCGGAGCTTGCGGATCAGGCCGTTGGTGCACGCCTGCACCCGATCGTAGCAGGCGATCAGCGCGTCGGCGTCCGCCAGTCCGAGGTCGCGTACCCGTTTGCGTGCGCCATGCGCGGGGAGGGTGGCCGGGGTGAGGCGATACTGGTTCATCTTCGTGCCGTAGCCGAAGCCCATGCGGCGGTAGAAGTCGGGCCGGAAGGGGTGGAGGATCGCCATCGTCGCACCGCGCGCGCGGTAATGCGCCAGATAGGCGACGATCAGATCGCGCGCGACCCCTTCCTTCTTATGCAGCAGATCGACCGCGACCATCCCCACGCCGCCGACGAGCCCTTCCGCCGAGCGGATGCGCATCGTGAAATCGAAGAGGCGCATCGCCCCCACCAACTCGCCATCGCGCTCCGCCGCCCATAGGCTGACGCCCGGTTCCTCGTCAAGGCGACGCAGCCCCTCGACATAGCGCTGCCTGGCCTCCGGCGAGAAGGCGTTCATCCCGGTGTAGGCCCGCGTCCAGATATCGACCAGCCGTTCCAGGCGCGGATCGTCGATCGAGAAGGGGCGAATGACGCTGTCGTGCCGGTTCGTGGTGCTCACGCGCTTCCTTTCCTGCATCATCGCCACGAGCGGCGGTGCCTGGGGCAGGATACCCGAGGGGAAGCGGCGCGGCATCGCACCAAAGGACAGTTCGCCAGGGAGGAAGGGTGCAGGGCCCACCGGGCGCGTGGCAAAGGGGCCTTGCGGGCAACCTATCGTGAGAAGCTGGGCGCAAGCGACCCCGCACCAACAGCGGCGCGAGGTCGTGCAGGAGCGACGGGCGATGATCGTCAGCCCATTTGCTCGGCGCGGTGGAAGATCTCGGCGTAGGCGAAGCCGTGCGCCTCGCCCGCCTCGCTCGCCCACTGACGCAGCATCGGCTCGATTCGCTCCATCTGGTCGCCGAGTTGGCTGGTGTGCGCCCGGAGCGCTTTCAGCTTGGTATCGAAGGTGGCGGTGATGTCGACCGCGTGATTGCTGTTCGGCGCTCCCGTGATGTAGAACTCGTGAACCTTGTGCGGCAGGAGCCCTTCGTCGAGGAGCTCGGGGAAGTCCCACGGATTCTGCGTGGCCGGGTACAGCGCCGCCAGCGTCGCCGCACCGACCGCCAGATGATCGGGGTGGTGGCGCGGGATCGCATAGACTGGGGTCCAGATCCGCTCCGGCGATTGGCAGATGACCCGGCTGGGGCGCAGGCGGCGGAAGACCCGCACGAGATCGCGCCGCAGTTCGAGGGTCGGTTCCATGCGGCCATCGGGATAATCGAGGAAGATCACGTCGCGCAGGCCCAGGATCGCGCCCGCCGCGCGCTGCTCCGCCTTGCGCATCGCGGTGATCGTCGCGCGCGCCGCCGGGGTCACGTCGGTGGCGTCGTCCGAGCCACCCCCCGAGGCGTCGGTGCAGACGACGTAGTAGACCGCCCAGCCCTCGCGCGCCCAGGCGGCGACCGTGCCCGCGCAGCCGAATTCCGCGTCGTCGGGGTGTGCCATGACCACCACCGCGACCTGCTCCGCAGGATACTCGCTCATCGTCTATCTCCCCCCTGTCGTCATCGGTTGGCCGCGATCATCGCACGCATGATACAGGATACACCGCTCGCGATACGCGGGGAGCGAGCAAAGCTGGCGGTGACGTGACAGGACAGGCGCGACGCGCGTCCGATCGCTAGCCCTGTCCGACGTGCAGCACCGCTTTCCCGGTGAAGCGTCGGTCGAGGAGATCGCGCGCGACGGTCGCGATCTCCTCCCACGGGGCCTCGACCGCGATCTGCGGCTTCAGTTGCCCTTCGGAGACCAACCCGACCAGGCGCGCGAGGACGACGCTGGCGGGGTGCCGACGGACCTCGTGGAAAAGGATCAGGCCGTAGAGGCTCGCGCCGCCGCCGAGGAAGAAGGGGCGTAGATCGAACGTGACCTCGGCCCCCGCCGAGGAGCCGAAGGTGACGACGCGGCCATCGATGGCGATCTGCGCCAGCAGATTGCCGAGGAGCGCGCCGCCGACCGAGTCGACGATCAGGTCGTAGGGTCCGTACTCAGCCGCCGCCTTGCCGTCGTCGGTGACGACGACCGTGCGCGCGCCTGCCTGTTGGACCTCCTCGACGTGCGCCTCCTGGCGGACGATGCCGATGACGTGCGCCCCGCCAAGCCGCGCGAGTTGCACCGCGAAGTTCCCCGCGCCGCCCGAGGCCCCGCCGACGAGTACCTTGCGCCCGAGGAGTGCGCCGCCATGCTCGACGGCGATCAGCGCGGTCATCCCCGCGACCGGCAGGGTCGCCGCCTGTGCGAAGGAGACGCTGTCCGGCAGCGCCGCCAGCGCAGCGGTGCCGACCGCCACACGCTCCGCCCACGCGCCGTTCGGCACGGTGGGATGGCGCTCGTAGTTGCCGGTCGGGACGAAGCCGACGACGCGCGTCCCCACCGCTGGCCCGGAGCCGTCCGCCGCCACGCGCTCGATCGTCCCGGCGAGATCCCAGCCCGGTCGCGCGCCCACCGGGCGATTCATGGCGGCGTTGACCTCGCCGCGATTGAGGGAGATCGCCGCCACGCGCACGATCGCCTGCTGCTGGGTCGGCTCCGGGTCGCCCACCTCCCGCAACACCAGTCGCCCCGCCACACCTGGATCGACGACTATCGCCCTGTTCGCCATCTTCCTGCCCCACCTTTCACTGTGCATTCCCGTGATCGTTCCTACAATGCAGGGGAACAACGTAAGGGGGGGTGATATTCCGCTGCCGGTGTGTGTGTGGACTCGCTGCCATAGCGTGCCACTACAGGGCTATTTCCCAGGTTTCCCCGATCATCTCCGGCCCGAAGTCGCGGTGTGGCGCGCTGTGGATCAGGCGAAAGCCCGCGCGCGCGTAGAGGCGGCGGGCGGCGACCAGCACATCGTTCGTCCAGAGGCTGACCGTCTCGTAGCCCGCCTGCCGGGCGAAGGCCAGGCAGGCGTCGATCAAGCGCCCGCCGACACCATAGCCGCGTGCTGTCGGCTCGACCAGCAGGAGTCGCAGTTTCGCGACCGAGTCCGACTGGCGTACGAGGAAAATGCACCCGACGCGGTCGCCCGCCAGTTCGGCGATCCAGCAGCGTTCGCGTGCCGGGTCGTGCGCGTCGGCGAAGTCTGCCGCCACGGTTGCCACCAGCGCCTCGAACGCTATGCCCCACCCGTACTCCTGGTGATAGCGGACGCCGTGCCGCTCGATCACCCAGCCGATGTCGCCTGGTCGGAGATCGTGACGGATCGCGATCTGTCGCTCGCCCGTGATGTCGGTCGCATTCCCGCCCATTGTCGTTGCACCTCCGTATAGTGTGATGAAGCTTTGCGTATCAGCGTGGCGTGAGCAGCCAACCGAGCAGCCAGTAGAGTGCCAGGCCACTCACGATGCAGGCCCAGACGCGTTGAGTAGCACGCGCGATGATGGCCGCTCCACCTGCTGCGGCGAGCCGTGTCGGGCTATCCCCGGTGTGGCCGGGCAGGGTGGCGACGCAGAGGGCGGTAAGCATGGCGAGCGGCACGAAGCGGAGCGCGCTTTCCAGCGTTGCTGGTAGCGGCAGATCGGCCAGCACGAATCCCAGAAGGCGTATGCCATAGACACCCAGCGCCATCCCCACGATCATGCAACCTAGCGTCATGCCTTACCCCGTGCCGCCTGTGCCGCACGCGAGGAAAGCATCGCCCCGACCGCGCTTGCGACGAGCCCCGCCCCGAGGATCGTGATGCTTGGCGCGGCGATGCGCCCGAGGAACAGCGTCATCATGCCTGCGGTCAGCGCGACGTACACGGTGGTACGCGTCCGTATGAGTGGGATCAGCAAGGCGAGGAAGACCAACGGCAAGGTGAAGTCGCTGCCGAAGCGATGCACATCGGGGATCGTATTTCCGGCGATGATCCCCGCCGCCGTCCCCATATTCCAGGCCATGTACATGCTCAGCCCCGCCCCGAACAGGGCTGGCAGGCGTAGGGGGCCACGCGCTGCGATGACCGCGAACGCCCCATCGGTGAGGAACGGTGCGAGCACGAGGCGGCTCGCCCAGGTCGGGCGTAACTGCCGACCGATAGTCAGGCCCAGGAGGAGGAGCTGGCCGTTCAGGAGTAGTGCGGTCCCGATCACCACCGATGGCCGTGTCTCGGTGCCGATCAGCGCCAGGGTGCTGATCTGTCCGGCGGCGGAGAATACGAGCAGGCTGAACAATTGCGTCGTCACGGCACTCAGTCCCGCGCCATGCGCGGCGATGGCGTACGCCAATCCCGAGGGGAGTGCGGCGAACCAAAGTGGCAGCATCGCGACGAAGCCACCCGCGAAGTGGCGTCGCCACCGCTCTTCGTTGCCCAACTGCCTCGTGATCGTCTCGCTCATTGCCGCCACCCTGCGCTCGTTAGGGCCGCCACGCTCGGCCCGCTTTGCTATCCTACAGGGGCGCTGAGGCGAGTGTCATCGTGATCGGAGTCGAAGTTGCTGGCGAGGTGGGCCGATGGTCGGGGATAGGTTGGGAACGCCCGGTGGCGCGCGACTCCGGGCGCTACGAGAGGCCACCGGGCGGTCGCAGCTCTGGGTGGAGGCCGAGGCTGAATTGGGGACTGGCTATCTACAGCGGGTCGAGGCGGGGCGGGTGGTGCAGCCCACACACGCGACCCTGGAACGGATCCTCACCGCGTTGGGCGCGCGATATAGCGAGCGCAGGGAACTCCTTGCCCTCTTCGGTTATCTCGTCGCCACCCCGCTCCCCAGCGATTCCGACCGCGTTTGGGCGCGTGAGGTGAGTGCGTGGCAGTTGCGGGAGGCTCCATTCCCGGTCTATGTGCTCGATCTCGCCACCACCCTGATCGCCTGGAACGCGCAGTTCGCGCGCTTGCTTGATGCGGCGGTGGCCGGACTACGCCCCGAGGCACTCGTGAGTCGACCGTTGCTCGCCCACTGGTTCGATACGGCCTCGCCACTGGTGACGCTCGTCGCCGCGCCGGAAACGTTCCTGCCCGCGCTGATTCGCGCCATGCGTCACGAGGCGCTTCAACTTCACGCCGAGGGGTGGTATGACGAGTGGCTGGCGGCACTGCTCGCGCTGCCACGTTTTCAGCGGTACTGGGCGCAGGTCGCCGGGGAGCGGGAGGGTAGCAGCGCCGCGCGCGCCCTCGTGCCGGTCCAACTCGCCGCGCCGGGGTTCGGCGAGGCCCAGTTTCGTCTGGCAACCGAGCCCTTCACGCGGGATATGCGCTTTCGCCTGGTCTACCTCTTCCCCGCTGACACCGCGTCCATGCACCGCTGCGCCGCCTGGGCCGAGCTTCTCGACTGAGTGCGACGGAGCAAGTGTGTTGTGCATGGCCCGGTGGTGCGACGGCGCGGGGTGCCGGGGGTTGAAGCACCCCGCGAGGGAGTACACAGCCCCCGGCTGCGGGTGCTGCGGCACCGGCGAAGCCCGCCTGCGCGGGCTGGGGGCGACCATCCGGCGTGCCGCTGTAAGCAAGTGCGGTCAGCCGGACGGGGCATCCCCCGTATGGGGAGGATGCGCGCACGATCGCGCGGGATATGGTTAACTGTGCGCGCGGTACGATCGCGAGCCGCGATCGTCGATGTGGAGGGGTGACGATGGAATATGGTCGGATTGCTGGCGTCGAGAAGCCGATCTCGCGGCTCGTGCAGGGGACGATCCCGCTCAGCGAGGCCGCTCGGGCGGGGAGCTTCGCGCTCCTCGATGCGGTCTACGCACTCGGCTGCCGTACGTTCGACACGGCCTATAGCTACGGCGCAGGCGAGAAGGAGCGCGTCCTCTCCGCCTGGCTGGCCGAGCGCGGCGTGCGCGACGAGATCGTGATCCTCGGCAAGGGCGCGCACCCGGAGGGAGGGCGGGCGCGCGTCACCCCGGAGGACATCACCCACGACCTCAACGAATCGCTCCGACGCCTCGGCACCGACCACATCGAGATCTACGTGTTGCACCGTGACAACCCCGATCTGCCGGTCGGGCCGATCGTGGACGTGCTGAACGAGCATCACCGGGCGGGGAAGATCGGCGTCTTCGGCGGCTCGAACTGGACCCACGAGCGAACCCGCGAGGCGAACGAGTACGCCGCCGCCAATGGCCTGGTCCCGTTCGGCGTCAGCAGCCCGAACTTCAGCCTCGCCGAGCAGTTCCAGCCGCCGTGGGCCGGGTGCATCACCGTCAGCGGCCCGGCCGGCGAGGCGGGGCGCGCGTGGTATCGCGAACAGGGGATCCCCCTCTTCACCTGGTCGAGCCTCGCGGGGGGCTTCTTCTCGGGGCGTTTCAGCCGCACCAACCTCGATCAGTTCAGCAGCCATCTGGACGAGGTCTGTATCAAGGCGTACTGCTACGAGCCGAACTTCCGGCGCCTCGATCGCGCCCGCGAACTGGCGACGGAGCGTGGCCTGACGATCCCGCAGATCGCGATGGCCTATGTCCTCGCGCAGCCGGACAACATCTACCCGCTCGTCGGCTGCACCACCGGCGAGGAGTTCCGGCAGAATGCCGCCGCGCTCGAACTGAAACTGACCGAGCAAGAACTCGCCTGGCTCGATCTGCGCGCCGACGCGCGATAGCCACCGCGCTGCCGTCATAGAGGGACGATGGATCGGAAGCGCCTGGTCGAGGCGGGCTACGACCGGATCGCCGGGGACTACACCGCGAGCAAGGCCCCGATGAGCGCGGCGACCGAGGCGTTGCTCGCGGCGCTGACGCGCGGGTTAGCGGCGGACGCGGCGGTGCTCGACCTCGGCTGCGGCGCGGGTGTGCCGGTGACACAATGGCTCGCCGCGCGTTTCGTGGTCACCGGCGTGGACCTCTCAACGCGGCAGCTGGCGCTGGCGCGCGAGTACGTCCCAGGCGCAACTTTCCGTCAGGCCGACATGGCGACGCTCGATCTCCCGATCGCCTCGCTCGCTGCGGTCGTCTCCCTCTACGCCATCATCCACCTGCCGCGCGAGGAGCAGCCAGCGCTGCTGGCGCGCGTCGCTCGCTGGCTGAAGCCGGGTGGTGGCTTCCTAGCGACCTGGCCCCTCAGCGCTTGGGAGGGCGAGGAGCAAGACTGGCAGGGCTGGGGGGCGACGATGTGGTGGAGCCATTACGGTGCGGAACAGAATCTCGCCTTGCTGCGCGCGGTGGGCTTCGCGATCGAGCTGGCCGAGGAGCGCTCCGAGGGGGCTGAGACGTGGCTATGGGTGCTGGCGCGCAAGGGGTGACGAGCCGGAGGCGGGGCGCGATGGCGGACGAGCGGGGCGATGTTTGGCCGATCAGCCCGTTGGCTCCATATGAGCTGAGGCTGCCGCTGCATGTGGTGCCGTTGGCGGCGGGTGCGGGGATCAATAATCAGGTGCGCGTCGTGCGAACCGGCGCGGGGCGATTTCTCTGGAAGCACCTAGCGCACACCGATCCAAACCGCACCATCGCCGAACATTACCTGTTGGCCTGGCTGGCTGGGGCGGGCCTCCCATTCGGCACGCCGCAACCGCTGGCGACCGCCGCCGGGTCGACACTCATCCCCGCCCCCGGCGGCGGGTACTATGCCCTCTTCCGGTGGCTGCCCGGCGAGCCGCTCGCGCGTCGTGATCCGGCGACGATCGCGGCGTTGGGGGCGGCGCTCGGCACGCTGCACGCCGCGCTCGCCACGTTGCCCGCCGAGCGCCGCCCGCCCTGGAAGACGCACGGGGCGTTGGCCTCACTCCATCCGCGCGTGCCTAACCCTGCCACCCTGACGCCGCGCGATCTCGGATTGCCGGAGGGGGGACCTTACCGGGCCGCGTTAGACCGCTGGCGCGGGCTGGTGGCCGGACTGGAGCCTTTCCTCGCCACGGTCTATCCGTCACTGCCCTGGCAGGTGATCCACGGCGACTTCGGCCCCGGCAATGCCCTCGCCAGCGGGACGCGGATCACCGCGATCCTCGATTTCGAGTTCGCGCAATACGACGCTCGCGCTCTCGATCTCGCCGCCGGTCTGGAGATGATCGTGCGCCGCGAGGGGTTGTCGTTGCCCGAAGCGCTGGTCCTCGGGGGTGCGCTCTGCGCCGGATACACACGCACCGCCCAGTTGCTGCCCGCCGAACTCGCCGCATTGCCACAGTTGATCCTGCTGCGGCAGGTCGTGGGCGTCATCTGGTGGTTGGGTCGGGCACTCGTTGACGGTGATCTCGCGCCCCTGCTGGCGCGACTCGACAATGCGCTGCGCTTCCGTGACTGGCTACGGAGCAACGAACGCCCCCTGCTCGACTCCATCGCCAGCGCTATCGCGCAGCGATGAGCCGTATCCCTTCGTGTAAGCTGACTCCCGACTCCCGACTGCCGACTGGCTTGCCGCTAGACGGTCCTGATCGCCCATGCTACAGTCGGCCTTCATCGTGGGGCGGTATGGTGATAGAGGGGAGTAGCGATGACCGCCGGGATACGCGACGAGACGGGCCAGTTCGAGCGGGCGCTCGCGGGGGCGTATGCGTTGATCCGGCGCACGATCCCGCGCCTGGGGACCGATCGGCCCGCGATCGGCGAGGCGGGCGGGTTGACCTACATCCGTTGCAACGACAACGACTGGGTCGATAGCTTCTGGTGCGGGCAACTCTGGCTCGCCTGGGACGAGACGAAGGACGACGCCTTCTTCGCGGCGGCGCGCGCGCAGCGACCCTACTTCGCCGCGCGCCTCGATCGCCCCGCGAGCCACGACCACGACCTCGGCTTCCTCTACTGCCTCTCCACCCTCGCCGATTATCGGCTGACCGGCGATGCCGAGGCCCATGCCCTCAGCCTGCGCGCCGCCGACGCGCTGGCGGGGCGGTTCAACCGCGCGGGCAACTTCATCCAGGCTTGGAATGCCCCGGCTGGTGCCTCAGCGGAGGAGGCGCGTCGGCGGCGGGGGAAAGTCATCATCGACTGCATGATGAACCTCGGGCTGCTCTTCTGGGCCGCGCGGGAGTCCGGGCGGGACGACCTGGCCGCCATCGCGGTCGCCCACGCCGACACGAACACCCGTTACATCATCCGCCCCGATGGCTCAACCTATCACACCTACGACTTCGATCCCGACACGGGCGCGCTGCTCGGCGGCTTCACCGCGCAGGGCTTCGCGGATGAGTCGTGCTGGAGTCGCGGCCACGCCTGGGCGATTCACGGCTACACGCAAACGTACCGGCACACCGGTGAGGCCCGCTTCCTCGCCACCGCACGGGAACTCGCCGACTGGGCGCTCGCGCATCTGCCCGTCGATGGCGTGCCGCTCTGGGATTACCGCCTGACGCCGGACGCGCCGCAGCACCGTGATAGCTCGGCGGCGGCGATCGAGGCGGCGGGATTGCTGCTGTTGGCGCAGACGCTCGGCGATGATCCCGCCGCCGCGCGCTATCGCGCGAGCGCCGAGTGGATCCTGGTCGCGCTGATCGACGGGTACACCACGTTTGCCGGGTCGGAGGCGGAGGGATTGCTGTTGCACGGCGCGTCCCACGTCACGCGCGGGCGCACCGATACGATGCTGCCGTACGGCGATTATTTCTTCGTTGAGGCGTTGTTGCGGGCGCGTGGTCAGGAACAGTTCTTCTGGTAGGGTATCGCCAGGCGCGGTATGGGGCGGGGTCACGTTCCCTACTGCGTCCTATCTCCCCGTTCACCCTGCGTCCTATCGGCGCGGGGCAAGGACGCCCAGCCGCGTGACCAGGTGCCCGATCCGCCGTGCGAGCGGCGTGAAACGCGGCCCCAGCCCGTCGCTCAGGAGGGCCACATCCTCCGCCCGCAGCAAGCCGAGAACGATCAGGAGGAGGAGGTAGCTGCCACCGGCTACGACGATGGCACTCACGGTCAGGAAGCGGCCTTCATCCGGGAAGCCGCGCAGCAGCAGCGCGAAAATTGTCAGTGCCGCCACGTAGGAGGCCGCCGCGCGCGGCGGGACCCGCAGCGCGTAGGTGTGCAATGTCGTCGGCAGCAGGAGGACGAGGCCGCAAACGCCCGCGAGCGCCAGCGCCAATCCCGCGCCGCGCGTCTCCAAACGCGGCACCAGGATATACAATGCGGCGAGTTCCGCCGCCAGCGTCACGGGCAATGCCCAGGCCTGTACGCGGAGTTGCCCTGCCGCCTGGAGGAGCATCGCCAGCCCATAGAGTAGCACGAGGATGATCGTACCTGCCGCCGCGATCGCCATCGGCGTTGCGCTCGTATCGAACGCGGCGGAGAAAAAGAAGCGAATCAGTGGCCGGGGGATGATCAAGAAGATGAAATCGAGCGGAACCAGGAAGAGGAGCAGATATTTCAGGGCGAGCGTGGCGTAGCTATTGGCGAGAGCCGAGCGCGGAGTCTGGCGCGAGATGAACGGGAAGACCGCATTCAACAGCGCCATCGTGAGGTAGATCGGGATGCGCGTCAGGGTGACCGCCGCCTGATATTCCCCGGCGAACTGATCCGACAAACCCGCCGGACTGAATAATTTCAGCCCGATGATATCCACGTTGATCAGCGCCGCGAGACAGATCTGGCCGATGAAGAGCGGCCCGACGCTGCGGCTCAACTCACGCAAGCGCGTGCCAAGCCCACCTTCGGAACGCCACAATGGCACGCCGCGCAGGGCGAACGCGGCAAAGATGGTCGAGAGGAGCGCCGCCCCCAGGAAAGCACCGACCGCACCGTTGCCCCCGTACCCGAGCACGACCAGGAGAATCCCCGCCCCGAACTTGACGACCACCTCAGCGATGCGTGTTAAGCCGAGTTGTCCGAAACGTAGCAGGCCCTGCAACATCGCCGTGAAGACACCTGTTGTCGCCAGTGTCGCGATCGTCGCCCCGGCCAGCAGCATCGGCACGCGGTATTGGCTACCGAATGGTAGCCATCCCTGCCAGGTGGCAAGCGGGAGTAGCACTGCGATCGCCAGCCCGATCACGGCATTGCCGATCAAAGCCGCTTGGAATACCGCTGCGCCGGCTTCCGGGCGGGCGGTCGCCGCGATCGTGCGCGTTAGAGCCCACGGGAAACCGGCCCCCACCACCGTGGAACCGAAGAGCAGGATCGTCTGTACCACGCCGAGCAAGCCGTAATCCTCGACCGGTAATAGATAGCTCATGGTGATCGCAAAGGCGTAGTTAAACCCTGCGACGGTGATGAACGACAGGAGCAGTATGACGCTTCCGCGCGCCGCACTCACCTTTGGTTGTATCACCGCCTCACTAACCACGGCCAACCGTCGCTCGCGCTCGCTCAATCATCGGCCCCGCTGATCGCTTTTCCGGATCGCAAGTCTAAGACGTGTTGGCACTATTCGCTCCGTTCAGCTCAGTATCGCCGGGTGCGCGCCATCATCCCACTCGTGCATATCTGCCGGACGTTGTGCTGCGCCCCTACTCTTGAGAGTGCGGAATGTGCATCATGAAGTGCATCATTCCAGGCCGGTTTGTCTGGCGACCTCACGGTCCGGCTTGAAGTGCCACCAGCCCCAGGCGTAGCCGTAGAGGGTGGCGTAGGTGGAGAGCGCTTTGAGCGGACGGAAGCCGAGACGCAGCTGGCGGATCGGGTCGAAATAATAGTGGATGAACAGGCTTGGGAAGAAGTGGAGCGGGCTCAGGAGCAGGAAGGCGAGGCCATACCAGCGATCGAGCGGCACGATCGCCATCCCGCGCTCCGGTGCGCGACGCGCCTCGAACGCATGCCCGACACCGTAGGCGAATCCTTTGCGCAGCAACGCGCCCAGGGTGGCGGGCGGATTGTGATAGACCCAACAGTCCGCCGGGATGACGAATCGGTAGCCCGCCCGCCGTACCCGATAAAAGAACTCCGTGTCTTCGGGGCCGGTCGGCAACTCGTCCTCGAAGCCACCGACGGCGGTTATCACTTCACGACGGACCAGACAGCAGGTGGTGGTGATGCCGGTGTAGCCGTAGCGATCGAGGGTCGGATTACTCTCGGTATCTTCCGTGCGGACCGGGTAGATCCACCGTGGCACTTCCAGCGCCACCCGACGCTGGAAAGCGGTGGCGGTGGGGAAAAGGATCTTCGCTGTCCCCACCACGCCCACCGCTGGCTCGGCCTGCAACGCCGCGATCAGGCGCTCCAATGCCTCCGGGTGCCCTAATACGGCGTCGTCATCCAGGAAAAGAAGATACTTGCCGCGTGCCTCGGCGATCCCTTGGTTGCGCGCCCGGCTCGCGGGACTCACGCCACGTACAACGTGTACGACGAAGTCGCGGTAGGTTTGCATCGTTAAACTCGCGGTCACCCGCGTGACATCGCCATGAAATGTGGGGATGATCACAGACACTTCCTCGACTGTGGCCTCCTGGCGCTCTGCCATCCCCCGGACAGACGAAACCGTGCTCATGGCGTTGTCGCTCCTCAATCCTGTGCGATACGTGCTAGCGAGGCGCGGCCACGCGCCATCGTGCGGTCGTCTCCGCTGTCGGGGTGATACTCAGCGAATCGAACCAGAGTTCGGTCTTCCCGGCCCAATAGAGGCGTGGCGTCACCGCCTCGTCGGTGACGGTGAAGGTCAGGCTGAGCTCCTGATACTCGGTGTTGCTGAAGTCGGCCCCACTGAGCTCGCGGCGGGCGAGTATCACGCCATCGTCGGCAGTTACAACGTCGATCACCGCCACCGGATTGGTGTCACCGTTCCATCCCGGACGCATGCGAAACGTCGCCGTGTACGACCCTGTCGGCACGGCGACGCGCAGATCCGCAGCCAGATATCCCGCCCCATCGACCGGTGCCACCGCGACCGCCGCCTGCCCATGACGCGCATTCGGATCGGCGAGTACCCGCCCGACCTTGCGCGTGAACGCTTCGTTCGGATACGCCTGGGTATAGAGCGCGGCGAGCGTATCGGCCAGGGGGCGGTGGGCCAGGCCACGTTGCAGCAGGAGATAGCCATCCTCCTGCGCATTCACCCCATAGTCGGGATCCTCCAGCACGGCGACGACGCTGCGCACGTAGTCGGCGACGGGCATCCCGGCCTCTTCCGCCGTGCGGACGTCCAGCAGCACGTAGTCCGCTCGATCGAGGCGCGGGAAGCGCGCGAGCCGCGCCCGGTCGGCCAATTGTGGCACGAGGTTGTCCTGCGCGCTGAGCGAGGCGTCCGCCGGGATTCTCGCGAAGAAGTCCACGGCACGCCGTTCGTGGGCGGTCACACGGTCGATACGCGCGTCATACGCGCTTGCGGTGGGCCACGGTCCTGCGAGCGCGGACCAGGCGACGCACGAGACCAGCACCGCCAGCGTCACCATACGGTAGAACGCGTGGGGCGGAGCCTCGCGGTCCCCGCGCGGCGGGAGTCGCGCGCGGAGCCTGCCCAGAACACCGATTCCGGCGATCATCCCGACGAACAGCGGGGCGAAGGCGAGCGCGCCATACCACTGCTGCCCGACCCCTCCGGTGGTCGGATTGAATGCGCGTATCGCGAGCAGCGGGAGACCGACGATCAGACCGGGCAGGCTCAGCAGCGGCAGCCCCAGCAGCGCGAGGAGCGGCTCGCCGAGGCGTACCCATTCGGGTCGACCGGTCGCGAGGGCGGGCGCGAGGCCGGTATACCCCCCGCCCAACGCCAACCCGAGGAAGATGAGGATCGTGCTCGCCCCCGCGATGTCGAGTCCGAGGCGACGACGTGCGCGCGGTACGGCGAGCGCGAGTCCGAATCCGGCGGCGACGAAGAGCGCTTCCCAGCGCATGAGTGCCGCGATTGCCAACCAGAGGATCGCCTGCCGATCCTTCCGCCGATCGAGCGCGAGCGCGGCCAGGAGGAGCGGCAGGATCGCGAAAGCCGCCGTGCTGAACCCCCCGAGCGCGAGGCGTGCGAGGGGGGGGTACAGCAGGTAGGCACAGGCCAGGAGTAACGCCCGGACGCGCCCGCCGAGATGTGTCGTGGCGAGGGCATAGATCGGCCAGGCCCCGAGCGCGAGCGCGACCGCCTGCGCGATGAGCAGGATACCGGGATTCGCGCCGCGCGCTTGCAGACCGGTGAGCAGCAGCAGCGAACCCGGCGCGCGCGCGAAGGTTCGTATCGCCCCGCCACCTTCGGGGGCGTCCACGGTCAAGATGAACTGTCCGTGGCGCAAGTTGGCGGTGAGTTGGGCCACGGTCCCGAGTTCATGTGTCGCGAAGTGTAGCCCTTCGCGGCGGCGCAGCGCGTTCCCGGAGAGGACGACGATCGTGATCGCGATCGCCAGCGTGATCAGGACAGCACCGACGACCGGATGCTCCGCAGCCGAGCGCGCCCGGCGCGTGACCGCCACGGAGAGGGGGGTATTCCTGAAGACGATGCTCATCCCGCGCGCTGCCGGGCCACATGACGATAGAGGGCCAGGGTGGCCGTGGCGGTGTGCGACCAGGAGAAGGTGTTGGCCTGTGCCAACCCGCGCTCGCGCAGGGTGCGGCGCAGCGCATCGTCGCCGAGCAAGCGGACCAACGCGGCGGCGAGGCTACGCACATCGGTCGGATCGAAGAGCAATGCCGCATCGCCGGCGACCTCGGCGAGCGATGTGCGGCCACTCGATGCGGTGGGGACGCCGCAGGCGAGGGCTTCCAGCACCGGCAGCCCGAAGCCCTCGATCAGAGAAGGGCAGACACAGGCCGCAGCCGCTCCGTACAGCGCGGGCATATCCCCCTCCGCGACCGGCCCGATCTCCTTGATCCGCCCGGCGAGTCGCGCTGCGGCGGGATTGGTCTTGAGGGGATCGGGGAAGCGGGCGTCGTGTCCGCCCACGAGTACCAGCGCGTGCGGCAGCTGCTCGCGGAGTTGGTCCAGCGCCTCGACGACCACCTCGACGTTCTTGTGCGGGCGGCGGGCGGCGACGACCAGGATAAATTTTTCTGGCAGCTCGTAGCGCGCGCGGACGGCGGCGATCTGGGCTACGTTCGACGGCCCGAATGCGGGGCTGGCCCCTGGTGGGGTGACACGCACCGCCAGGGGCTCGACACGGTAGTACGCGAGGAGATCCCGCTCGGTCGCCGCCGATGGTACGAGCACACCGTGTGCGCGCAACAGGCCGCCGCGCGTGAGGAGATGGTAGTACCCGCGCGCCCAAGGTTGCGGCATGTAGGCCGGATACCGCTCGAAGATGAGATCGTGGATCGTGAGTACGAGCGGGCAGGGTACGGCGAGCGGGACGCCGACATATGGGACATGCAGCAGATCGAGCCGATGGCGGCGGGCCAGGAAGGGCATAACGAACTGGTCGAAGGGGCCGAAGAGAGGCAGGCGCACCTCGACCGGGATCACATTCGGCGTGTCCAGGAGCGCGGCAAGCGGGAAGCGACTGTTCGCCAGACGGGGATCCCAGAAGACGACGAAGCGATCGGCGGGCGCTTGCGCGACACAGGCGCTGAGCAACTCGAAGGCGTAACGCCCGATGCCGTGGTAGCGATCCTGGATATAGCGTGCGTCGAAGCCGATCCGCATCCCTATCCTCATGGTTGCCAGCCGCGTTCGAGCAGCGTTTGCCGCCCGAGCGCGCCGATGACAACCACCGGCGCTGCCCCATCCCCGCCCGGTTGGACAACGAATTGCGCCCGTTGGAAATACTGCACCCGATAGGTCCGGCCATCGGCGGCGTTGGTCTCATCGAGGGGTTCACTGATCGGTGCGCCGAAGAGCGTCTCACCGCCGTGTTGCTCCCAGTATGACCGGAAGGGCTCGGTGAGGGTATGGCCGGTCGCGGCGAAAAAGGCTCCATCTGTCGCCGTCGCAGGGTCGACCGGCACGAACGCAGGACCACCGCGCCGTGTGCCGGTGATCTGGCTGCCCAGGTCGGCGATCACGATCTCCCGATCGGTGCCGAGCTGCGCCGGGTCTTGTTCCAGGCGCACGCGCTCGAAGTATTGCACCAGGCGCCCATTCTCCAGGAAGGGCTCGCTGAGCGGGTATCCGAAGATCGGGAGTCCGCCGCGCCCTTCCCAGAAGCGCTTGAACGCTCCGCTGATCCCGTGGCCGGTGGCGGTGAAATAGCGCTTGGTGTCGGTGTCGGCGTAGGGCGGGATCGGGCGCGCGGCCAGCTGGAGTGCGGAGGGGGTCGGAGGAGGGATAACGACCGGCCCGCTCGGCGCGTCCTTGCGCGCGCTTTCGTCGGGGTAGGCCATGTAATAGACGGCGAAGTGCCAGAAGGTCGGCTCATCGATCGCGTATTGCTCGACGGCATTGGTGCGGACCCAGTCGTAGAACTCCTGGGTCACGCCGTTGAAGTTTCCCCACGCCTCTTTCGAACTCAGGACGAAATAGTGGACGTGATGATCGTAGACTTCCTGCTCCGTCCGCAAGAGATAGGTGGGGTACTCGGGGAACAGGTGGATTCCGACATCGCCGCCGATCAGGAGTGGCGTGCCGGTCGGCACGTTCGCCAGCAGATACGTACGGATCCGCTCGTAACCATTGTCGACGCCCACCGCATAGGCGTTGTAGTACAGCGCCCCGTTGGCGAAGATGCCGCCGCTGAGGAATACCGTCAGCAGCAATGCCGCCGCGAACTGCCGCCTGCGCCGCCGTATCGAGCGACCCGCCGCCTGGAGGATCAGGGGTGTGCCATAGCCGACACAGGCGGCGTTAGGGATGATCAGCATGTAGAAGAACTGGTCGTTCAACTGCCCGCGGAGGATCACGAAGGCGAAAAATAGACTGCTGAGGGAGAACCAGCCCCCGAGGAGCCGTGCCCCGATGTCGCGCCAGCTCCGTAACAGCAGGAATACACCCATGATCGTTCCTAGCACGATCAACGCATAGGAGGTGCCGTACAGCGGGATGTTCGTCCCCAGCGCCTCGACGAACGACGGGGTTTTGCCACCGGTATTCCACCCACTCGCCTGGATACTCCCCTCGAAGCGACTGAACTGGTAGGTGCGGAAATACCAGAAGTCGCGCCAGTAGCCATTGGCCCAGGCCCAGAGCGGATAGAGCAAGTAGATCAGCGCGCTGACGAGCCCGCAGAGGACGATCCACCGCCGTGACTGCCAGAGAGGGCCGGATCGCTCGATGAGCGCAACCGCGCGCAAGGCTGAGCGCCAGCGCCACGGGCGGGCGAGGCCGCGCAGGAAGGCCAGCGGCTGCGCGAGCGCCGCGCGGACCGCTGGCTGTCCGAGGACGAGCAAGAGGGTCGGTAGCAGCAGGATGTAGAAGGCGATCTCCTTGGTGAGCATCGCCAGTCCGAAGATGATGCCCAGGCCGAGCGCCCCGCGCCGGTCGAGGCCGCGCGGGTAGTGGCTCAGCAGCAAGACCCCGCCTACCATCAGCGCCATCAGCGAAATCTCCAGCAGATTGCGCCGCGCGCTCCGCAGGATGAAGGGATCGCATGCGAAGAGGAGGGCCATCAAGAGGCCGGTGGGCGCGTCGCGCAAGCGCCGCCCGAGCAGGAAGAGGAGCCCGCCGGTGACAGCCGACAGGAAGACGTTGAGATAGCGGATCACAACGATCGCCGCGATGGCGTCGGTGAGCAAAGGGTTCACCACGCGCAACACCGCCGCTTCGAGGAGGAAAAAGAACGGCGGATGCCAGAAAAAGACCTGGCCGGGGGCGAACCAGTACTGGCGCATACCGTCGCCCTGGGCGATCGACTTCCCGACGTAGAAGTACGTCACCTCATCGACGAAGATGTCCGGGGCCAGGCCGAGGCGATAGGATTGGATGATGTAGATCGAACCCGAAACCAGGATCGCGGTCGCCACCGTCAGCCACAGCGTGAGGCGCGGCCACGCCGCAAGGCGATCGAGCCAGCCGATCAGGATACTCGGGCGCAAGGGTCGCTCGCTCGCCATCCCGCGCATCAGGACAGTTCCTCGCTGTATTCGTGTGGCTGGCCCGTGAACCAGAACGCGGAAAGGATGAGGAGCGCGATACACAGCAGCGCCCCCCCCGCGAACCAGGGGAAAGTCCTCCCGACAGGGGCGCTCTCGGCGGGCGTCGTGAACATCGCGTCCTCGCTGCGTGTGGTGTTGCCATCCGAATCGTGCGCGATGACATGATAAGTGTAGCTACTGCCGGGTTGCAATTGCCCGACGGTCATGCGGTGGTTCCCGACCGGTGTCCCCGTCTCGTCCGCTGTCCGCGTCCCCTGCGGCCCGGTGATGACGAGTTGACCGGTGGTCAATTCGTCGGTGGTCCAGGTGAAGAGCGCCGAGTCGCGGTTCACCTGGGGGGTGGCAACACTCGCCAGGGTTGCCGGGCGCGAACGGAAGAGGACATCCGGGCGCACATATTCATAGCCCGTGCCGAGTTGGTCGATGATGGTGCGCACGGTCGTCGGTGAGGAACCCTTCAGGTCCATCCCGACCAGGACCGTCAGCGAACGTTCCGGGTGGCTCGCGATGAAGGTGCGTATCTCCTCGACCGTGCGCGGCACGTCCGCGTCCCCATCGCACCACGAGGAGAAGGGCACGTCGAGATATTTCCCGTCGAGTTGCACCGCAGTGGTGCGCTCGTAGCGCGATGCGGTGGGATTGCTCGGCGAGGGGATCCCGTGTCCCTCGATCCAACCGAGCAGTTCGGGATAGGCGGCGGCGATCATGCGGAGCCGATCGTAGAAGGTCATCTGCGCCCCGAGCCAGTCGCCGAAATTGCGGATCATCCGAATGTCGAGACGTTTCAACGTTTGCGGCGTCTCTTCGTTCAGCAATTGCGGGTAGCGCCCGAAGTCCATCGCGTTCACATGGAAATAGGCGACGCCGCTGACCCCCGCGATGAAATAATCGTTCGGCGTGGCCGTGCCATAAAAGGATTGCAGGACCGCCGGGGCGAGATCGAGCATCCGCGGGGCGATCGTCCAGCCGATCGGCACCTGCCCATGATTCGGATCGGCCCACGACAGTTTCATCTGATTGATCATGAAGAAAGGATTGTCACCTTCCGTCATCACGAAGGCGATGCGGACCGTTTTGTTGGGGGCGGTGTGGCTGATCGGCGTGAAGGTCACCGGCGGTTGCCGATAGCTGAAGTTCGGGTCGCCGCGCAGCCCGTCGAAGAGCGAGAGATTGTATTGGAGTTGCAGGCCCATGCCCAGCCAGACCTTGCCGGCTTGACTGGCCCGATACACGTCGAGGTTTTCATCCTCTGCGGTGCCATACAGCGTCCGCACACTGTCGAGCGGGCCGCGATAGAAATCGAGGAGGTCCGCATCTGTCGATGCTTTGCTGAAGGTGAAATAGCGACGCTGAATGGCGAGGTCTCGTCCGCGCTCGGGGGCGTTGTAGAGGTAGTTGCTGGCCGACCACGGGAGCGTTTTCAGCGCCATCTCATGATTTGCGTTGGCGAAAAGGGCCAGATTCGCCGCGCGCGCCGTCTGTGTGTCGGCGTAGCGTCCGCGCAAATCTTCGCGTATCGGGAGGGCGACGTCGTCGAGGGTTGCCGGGGTCACGATCGCGAGTTGTTGCTGCGCGGCGAGGTTCGTGGCGATGTTGTATGTTTCTTCGATCGTCGGGTCGACGATGACGGCACCGGTGATGTAGGGCGCTACCGCGAAGCGCAGGATGGCCTCGCGGTAGCCGATATGAACCATCCCCTGCAACTCGGGGAGGGTCTGCTCCCACGCCGACAGGCCAGGGCTTTGGGCAGGGCCACTGCGTAGCCAGAGGATCGGCCCGGTGCGATTGAGCAACCCCTGCAAGGAGATGAGGAGGAGGCGCTGGTCGATCGAGAGCCGCTCGATATCGTCCACCCCGTACAGCGGCGGCGGCGTGTCCTGGGCGTGCGTCGGTCGGGCGAGCGGGAGTGTGGTCACCAGGAGGGCGCAGAGCACGAGCAGCACGAACGCCGCACGCCAGCGCCCGAATCGGGATGCCCGTGCGCTCATCGGCTTATACCGTCATCAACGAGGCGGCGCGGCGTGCCAGCGTGGCGAGCCAGTTCAGCTCCTCGCCGCCGAAACGCCGGTCTTGATCGAAGTGCGACAGATTGAAGACACCGAGGACCTCTTCTCCCGCTCGCATCGGCACCGACAGGGACGAGCGGATGTGCTCGCGTTGCAACAGATATGCCCCCTCCGGCGTGCCGAGCAGGTCGAGACGATCCGGCACCAGCAGCGGCAGATTATGCAGAGCGACGTACCCGGCGATCCCTTGCCCGAGCGGCTGGCCGAGATCGTCGCGCACAGCGGCGGGAAGGCCGTCGGCTGCGCGCACATGTAGCCGCCCCTTCGCCTGGTCGAGGAGCATGATCGAGCCCGCCGAGGCATCGAGTGTGCTAATCGTATCGTGCAGGAGCGTGTCGAGGGCAGTGCTCCGTGCGCCGCCGAGCGCCGTCTTGAAGCGCCGCAAGGAAATCAGGCGATCGTAGAATGCGTCGTGCCAATAGGCCGTGCGCTCCCAGGAAAAGCCGCGCGCCCGATCGCGCGCCCGCCCCGCGAGCGTCTCCCGCAGTACGGCGTCATCGCGCAGGCTGGCGAACGCCGCCGCGAGCGCGACCTCGTCCCCGACCGGGAAGCTGAGGCCGGCATCGCCGATGACATCGGTCACGCCGGGCAATTGGGAGACCACCGGTACGCAGCGTGCCAGCATCCCCTCCAGCAATACCAGGCCGAATGCTTCCGCACGGGTGTTGGAGGGCAGGACGATCACATGGGCACCCGAGAAGGCCTTGAAAAGCTCACGGTCGTTGAGTTTCCCACGGAACACAACGTTGTCGAGGCCCCGTTGGGCCGCAAGCGAGCGGTAGTGTTGCTCCTCGTGGCCGCCGCCGATGATTTGTAATTCTGCCCCTTGGAGGCGACCCATCGCGCCGAGCAACGTGTCGAGCCCCTTATAGGGCCGCATCTGTCCCACGAAGAGGATCGTGAACTTGTCGTTTTTCGGCTTGTCGGCGTCGTACCAGCCGTCATCGACGCCCCAAGGAACGACCGAGACGTATTCCTCCGGCACGTAGCGATGCAGCCGCTCCGCATACGCGGGCGTGCTGACGATCACCTGATCGGCCAGGCGCGCCAGTTGCTTGTGGGTGTAGTTGTAGAGATCGCAGATCAGCCGCAGGCCGTGCAGGTCGATCTCGGAGTGATGTGTGTAGACGACCGGTGTTTTGGAGCTGGGGCGTAGCGCGCTGAAGAGGAGTGCCACGTCGCTGAATGTCGGCACCGGACCGTGAATATGGATGATGTCATACTCGTCGAGTTGTCGCAGGAAAAGCCTCGGCGCGCGCCAGAGCATACTGGACAGGCGCACTTCCCCGATGGCTAAGCGCGGGATATCGTGCACGGAGAGGACATCCACCTGGTTACCGAGCGCCTCGAGCCCTGTCTTCAGGCGCACGCCGACGCGGGAGATGCCGCTCATGATCGGCGGCGCCTCCGAGATGATCATCAGAATTTTGTGCATATATCACCAACGATATCAATCGCCAGGGAGCGATCACGCGGTCGATCGCGGAGCATCAGCCTCGTGAGATGTGTACCAGGATGGAGGCGTTTGCTGTCTCGGTGCGGTCGAATCACCCAGACCTGTGAACCATAGCATACCCCGTTGCACCCTGATAGGATGACAAAGGTCCTGGTTCGTGCGGGTAATCTGGCCCGAATGCCAACCGGGGGACGCCCGTGTGGGTCCCCCGGTGATGATTGTCGTGCTGGCACTCAGCGCCCGACACTCGCGATAGCGGCCCCGTATGTGGCGACGGTGACTCCGCTGTTGCTATCGTAAAGATTCGACTCGTGTGCCCACATGATTCCTTGCAGGCCGCACCCTTGCATCTGCCGAACCGCCGCTTGCAGCATCTTCGGGCCATACGCATTGGTGTCGACGCGCCCCGGGTTCTCCCCGTTCTTCGCCATGCCGTAGCGGTTGGCGTTATAGCTGACCCAGCGTGTCGCCGACCAGGAATCGACCTGGGGATCGTCCTCACGGACCGCCTGGTCGGTGCCAGCGCAGCTGTCGTCCCCGCCGGAGCCGTCCGCGAGCGACGAGATGTAGATGACGATCCGTTCTCGCGTGCTCAACCCGGCGATTACCTTGTTCCATACCGCCGCCCGGCCCATCGTGTGGTTGTCGTCGCCGCCGCCGCCGAGGTAGTTGGCGATCGCGGCGCGATATTCGTCCGGGCGACTCCCCAGGCCGGGCAGGAGCACCTGCTGATCGCCGGAGAAGCCAAGCTGCCGGTAGATGCCGATTTGCCAGTTGATCCCATCGACCATCGCCCCGAGATACCAGTCGTACCAGCGCTGTACCTGCGCGACGCTGAAGGGCTGTCCCTGGTAGCTAGTCTGACCGGGCCGCCAGCCCGGATACGGGTTCGCCGCGATCGTCGCCGGGCGTCCGGTGCTTCCCTGGGCGTTCGCGTCGTATGCCCAGTAGCTATTGGTACTGCCACCCGCATCCGCGCCCGGGTACATCGCCTCGATCAGCCCACCCGAGCCGATACGGACAGCGACGAAGTTGTTGAGACCCAGATCACGATCCACACGGGCCACATAGGTCGCCGCGCGCTGACGCAGCACAGTATTGAAGGTGAGATTTACCGGCCCGGCGGGCCGCCCCTGTTGATCGACGTAGCGGCTATTCGGGTAGTTGAACACCCAGCTCGGCGGATATTGGAGGCCCACACCGAGGACGACTTGGAGGCCGACGGCCTTGAAGGTTTTCAATTTCTGCGCGGTGGCGGCGGCGTAGCTGGCATCGAAGACCCCGTCGGTGGGCTCGTAGGCATCCCACCCGAGTTCGAGGTGGACGACACGCACGCCCGAGGCGTAGAGCTGCGTTGCATTCTTGCTGTCACTGAGGAGGGTGCCGAAGGTATAGGGCGTCGCGGTTGTCACCGGTGCGGCAACGGGAGACGGGGCGGTCGGGGCCGGACTGGGGACCGGTAGAGTGGCGGACGAGCCGCCCCGCGTGCCCTTGAGGGCATTCCATAGTGTCTCGGCATACCAGCCGCGCGAGGCTACGGTGGCGGCCCCCATACTCTTCCCGGGCGTCGCCTGTGGCACGCCGCCGACGTAGTGCTGATAGGTCGTGACATCGGCGTTATGGACGCTGGCGACATCGGGATAGGTGCTCGCGTCCGTACTCTGGGCGACCCACGTCCCTCGTGCAACCATCGCTCGGCTGATGAAGCTGAGCGCTTGCTGGCGGGTCAGCGCACCCGTGGGCTGGAAGGTGCCGTCGGCGAACCCGCGCGCAACACCGCGGTCGGCCAGGGTGCGGACCGCTTTCCAGCTCTCGTTATCGGTCGGACCCTGGTCGGCGAAGTCCTGCTGCGGCTGCTGCGCGGTGAATTGCATGGCGCGCACGATCGTCACCGCCGCCTGGGCACGCAAAATGGCGTCTGCCGGGCCGAAGCGGCCATCGGCGTAGCCGTGGATAACACCGCTCGCCAGGAGCTGTTGCACCGCCTCGGCGTAACTCGCACTCGCAGGCACATCGGGGAATGTTGTTCCCGCCGCTGCGGTGATGCCAGGGGCTAGCGGCAGAACGAGGATACACAGGAGGAGGATTCGACCACACGAGCGTAGCAGATGGCCCATCGGTGCAGCTTTCTGGGCACACCGCGCATAGCGCCACCGTGTACCTCGTTTCGGTAGCCGGGCTGACTCGGTGAGTCCCCTAGCTTTGCGTCCCCACCTTGCGGTGGGTTTGCCGTTATCGGTCGAGCGCGGACGGTCGCCGCGTGTCGTTAAGTGTATCCAACGCAGGCGGGCGCACTACCCACCAATACTCCTATCCGGCCTTCACCATAGTCCTATACCGCTCACGAGTTCGACCCGATGAGGTCCAGTACGAGTAGGGGAGGTGCCATACTGTCGACTATGATGTCCGGGGCTTTGGTCGCCGCAATTCGTCGAATCACCGCTCGGCACGCGGCTGTCCCGTATCGTCGCTCGCTCCCCGTCGAGCAGTGCGCTACTCGTCCGACGACGCTCGGCACGTCCACGACCGCGATCCAGGCGACGAGCGAATCTGCACGCACCGCCAGGTCGGCGCGATCGGTCCGTGCTATGGTGCGCGCTGCTGGTGTGAAAGGCGAGTGCGCCCTGCCGCGCAGGTGCAGGGATCGCGCTGGCAGGGCGAGGTTCGCGATCGCGATCGGGATGCCTGTGTACGATCCCGAATGCCGCCGCGATAGGCGGCATAGCCCGCCGGGTCGCTCCCATATCGTCGCCACCGCGTGGATCGATTCAGGCCCTGCGGAGGTGCGCCCCGGCGAGACGCGCCGCCTCGGCGACCAACCGACGACAGGCCACGCGCTCCGTTTTCGTCGCGGGGAAGGCGAGATAGCCGACGGCGTAGATGATCACCCCGGCGGCAGCCACCGCGATCACGGCGAGAATCCCACCCCCTGCCCCGACCAGCGCACTCAGTTTCCAGACGACGAGCGCCGTCGGGATGGCGGGTATCAGCGTCGGTATCCCGATCTCCCGCAAAGCTTCCAAGGGCCGCACCCGCACCGACCGGAGCGCGTAGGGCAGGACAAAGCCGAGGCTCTCGATCGCGGCGGGGATTAGGGTGGCGAATGCGACACCCGTCAGCCCGAACCGTGGCGCAAGCGCGATCGACAGCGCGAGATTCACAATCCCGTTGCCGAGGGCCATGAGGGCGAGTGTACGGTGGCGCGCCATCCCCTGTAGGATGTGTCCTGCTGGCCACTGGCTGGTGACGAACACGCTGGCGATTGTCAAGATCACCACCAACTGTGCCTCTTCGGCATAGGCCACCCCGACCCACAGGGTCAAGAGTGGCCGTGCGAGGAAGATCAAGGCGCAGGCGATCGGCAAGGAGATGGCCAACGTCAGCCGGGTGCTGAGCACATAGAGGGCGCGCAAGCGCCCCCGATCATCGGTCGCGTGCAACTCGGATGCCAGCGGCAGCAAAACCTTCATGAACTGATTGGCCACGAGCTGCGCGGTCTCGCTGAGCCTGCGTGCCAGGGCATAGGGCGTGATCGCGCTCACCGGCAGCATGGCGCCGATCACAATCTCGTCGGTTTTTGTCTGGAGTTGCCCCGCCGCCTGGATGAGGAAGACCGACGAACTGTATGAGACGACGCTACGCATGAGTCGGCGTTCCGCCCCGCGCCAGCCGAACCGCAACTCCGGCGCGACCCGCCGTAGTGTGCGCACCAGCGCCAGTTGCAGTACCAGGGTGATCGGGAGGTTGATCGCGATCATGCCCAGTAAGCCCCCACCGAGCAGCAAGACGACGACCGTCCCCAATGCGCTCGCCAGCGTCCAGAACGCGGTAAAGATGTTGACCAAGTCATAGCGCTGCAATCCGCACAGCACCGCCGACGCGGTCGAGCAGGGGAGGGAGATGCCGAGCGTTAACCCCATCAGGAGCACGAGTTGGATCGCGAGCGCACTGTCCTGAGGCGGCACCCGGAACAGCACGGGGAAGAGGGGGGCGAGGACAATGGCGAGGAGCGCGGCAAGCAGCCCCAACCCGGCGTAAAGCCGTAGCGCGGTCGCGATCAGTGCACGGGCCTCGTCGAGCGCCCCACGCGCGTGATACTCCGCCACATACTTGATCACTGCCCCGCCGATGCCAAAATCGAGTAGCGTGCCATAGCCAACCACCGAACCGACGAGCACCCAGATGCCATAGGTGCCCGGCCCGAGCCGCGCCAGGATGAACGGCGTCAGGAGGACCCACGTCCCGATGGCGAGCGCCTGTCCGGCGTAATTGCTGATGACACCGCGCGTCACGCGGCGGCGAATCTGCGCGTCTTTCTCGGACTCGGCTGTCACCGCAGGCGTTGTATCAGCAGCCATCGTGCCTCTTTCCAGATGAGGCCATCCAGGCAAGCGAAATCGGCGGCGGTATCCCACCATGCGCGAGCCCATAACCGCCCGGCGCTATGGCGAACACGCCCCTCGACCTCCCGGCGCATTCGCTTAAGCACCTGCGGATACTGCAACTGACATCCTCTGATAACAGGCGTCGCCGCCGTGCCTATAGGCCCGACGCAATCGCGAGACCGCTCGGGCGCTTGTCGTATGGACCTGGCTATACTGAACCTAAAGATCCCACGCCGGGCACTATGCGGCTTTCATCGGCGCTGTGATGTAGGTTCGCGTTGCTCGCGCGTCGCATCCCCCCGCACGGCCATGCCAAGCGCCCGCAACCACACGCGTATGTCCTCACGCGCATGCGCGTTGGCCTCCGCATCGCGCGCGAGGACGCGGCGACCGATGTCGCGGGTGAGTTTCGCAATCATGCCCGCGCCGACGATGACCCGCAAGGCGATGAGTCGCCCGCGCGAGTAGTGTTGTTCGTAAAAGCGGAACCGACTGCGGAAGAGTTGGATGTCCCAGCGTCGTCGCTGTTGCGCGGTGCTCGCGCCACCTATGTGCTCGACCGTGGTCGCCGGGACGAAGATCGTCCGCCAACCAGCCGCGCGCAAGCGGTAGCACAAGTCGGTCTCCTCGCAATACATCAGATACCCTTCGTCGAAACCACCGACAGCGTCGATCGCCTCGCGGCGGAGCGCGAGGGCCGCGCCGAGGGTCCAGTCGACCGAACGTGGCTGATCCTGTGCTTCCCGATGCGGCGTGTGCTTGCCCAATCGGGGTAATTGACGCGACGGATTGCCACCGGCGAGGTCCAGGAATACATGCAGCGGGGTAGGAAAAGGGAAACATGAGGCCTGGATCTGTCCATCCGCACCTACCAGCCGCGGACCGGCCGCCGCCGCCTGGTCGTCGGCATCCAGTGCGCGCGCGAGCCCGATAAGCGTATCGGCGCGAAGGCGTGTGTCCGCGTTCAGGAGCAAGGCGTACGGCGTTGTGCAGGCACGCAGTCCCTGATTCGCCGCCGCCCCGAATCCTGGGTTCTGCTCGTTGACGATCAGACGCACTCGCGGGAAAGTGGTGCGTACCATGTCCACGCTGCCGTCGCCGGAGGCGTTGTCGACCACCACGATCTCGGCGACCCCGACGACGGAGTTGATCGACATGAGGCAGTCGGCGAGCAACGACCGCACGTTAAAGCTGACGACGACGATGGACATCACGCTCACTGCGATCCTCCTCGTGCGGGGTACCGCCAGCCCCGGATGTAGCCGTTGAGGGTGGCGTAGAGAGGGAGAGACTTCGGTAGATGGGGAAAGGTACCGTCACCCGGTGCGTCGGGTCGCAACTGGCGGCGGTGCGTCGATCTCACGCGCTACCGCGCCAACGCTCACCCCTGCGCCCTCCCACTTACGTTGCGCCACAGGCACTGCGTGCTGCGCCCCGCGCCTCGGATCAGGGTACCCGCTACGTAGGCGAGGAGCGCGGTTTTCTCCCCGAGCGGCAGGGGCGCGCGCACCACCGCAACAGCGCGTTCTGGGTACTGTCGGACGCGCGACAGTGCTCTAGACCAGCGCCCCTTGGCGTGCGGAGTGTAGAAGGCCTCGTAACTCCGTGGAGTGGCACCCATCGACGACGACCTGGAATGCTGACGAATGTGGTTCAAATACTCGGGGATCTCGATAAACTGGCCGGCCAGGGCAAGCTCGAGATCGAGGATCCACTCCGAGGCGACGTAGGCACCGTGGAGGCGGGTGCGGCGTAGGACGTCGGCACGGATAAGTCCGTAGAGATACAGCGGCGCGGTCGCCCCCGCGCCGTACACGAGCTCTTCCCATAACATGCGATATCGCCCGGCCGGCGAGTCCGGCCAGACACCATGCGATAGATAGTCCTCGAGGCGATGGATAACCGCCCCCCGTTCATCGATTCGTTCCGCCAGGGTATAGGCCACAGCGGCACCGGGATCGGCGTCGAGCGCAGCGGCGCAGCGCGCCAGAAAGGTCGGTGAACAAAGATCATCCGCCGCCCACCATTTGAAGTAGGGTGCGCGGGCGAGGGCGAAGGTCCGGTTGTGATTACGGATCCCCCCCTCATTCTGTGCCGCGCGCTCGTAGCGGAGGCGGGGATCGCGCGCGGCATAGGCGCGGCAGATCGCGGCGGTGTCATCGGTGGAGGCGTTGTCGCGGAGGATTAGTTCCCAGTCTTGCCGCGTCTGCGCCAGGACTGAATCCAACGCCTCGGCGAGGTACTCCGCCCCGTTATACACCGGCATCCCGATCGAGATCGCCGGTATCGGCCCAGTCATCCCCCCTCCTCGATCGCTGCACCATGCTGAGCCGTGCCACTTCGTACGCTCAGAGCGATAGTGTTCCATTACCCCGGCGTCGGTCGGGCTGCCGCCGTTCAGCCCCGTCCTCTCGCAGCGGGGTGGGCACGCTGACCCCCTCCCCGCTCGCCCGACCGCCGATAGCGACAGTGATCACTATAGCACGGCCACTTCTCGGCGGTCGGCGGTACTATTCTCCTGCCTATTGCTGGTCTTAACGGCTCTTTCGGCTGTCTGGCTTACCACTGTATGTGACAGATGGGGCTATTGGTCGCGACCACGCCCACGGTGCGGATCGGCGGCGGCGAACGCGATGCGATGGAGTCGTTCTCGCCGCTCACATCCGCACTGTGCGTATGGTGCTTGGAACAACGCCCGGCGTACGTCGCAGGCGAGGAGATCTGCGCCAGATACACCCCCCTCATGCCCTGTGCCGATAGGTGGGTGATGCCCGCCTGTGTGTATGTCGCGATGCAAGTCGCGCGACCGGGACTCGGGCCGCAGAGCCGCGCGAGCGAGGTGGGCTCGAATGGTGGCTACCTATTTTAGCGCGACGTTGCTGCGCCGAGCGGGGCGCGCTGTCCGGCGCGTCGTGGCCGTCGCGCGGCGACCTGGCCGCTGATGGCGCGTCTCTGCGGCGGAGGGTCAGCGCCCGCTGTAGCGCGCGATCGCGGCGGCGTAGTCGGCGGCGGTGATCCCGCTGGCGGGATCGTACAACTCCGTCTCGTGCGCCCAGTAGAACCCTTCCCACTCGCCCGCCACCATCTGCGCCAGGGCGCGGTCGAGCATGACGCGGCCATAGGCGTTGGTGTCGCTGCGCCCCGGATTCTCACCGCTTTTCCGTAAGCCATAGCGATCGGCGTTATAGCTCAACCAGCGTGCCGCGCTCCAACGCTCGGTGCGCGGGTCGTCGAGCGGGACGAGCCGATCGTCGGCGGATGTGACATCATCGTCGCCGCTGCCGTCTGCGGCGGAGGAGCAATAGATGACGAGGCCCGGAAGATCGTGCAGGCGCGCGATCAGCAGATGCCAGGCCGCCCCGCGCGGCGTCGTGTAGCGCTCCGCCGAACCGGCGAAGCGGGCGGCGATCTCTCGTTCGAGTTGTCCGGGGCGCGTGCCAACACCGGGCATCAACACTTCCACTCGCCCGGCATAACCCAAGGTTCGACACTGTTCCGCCTGCCAGCGTGCGGCATCGGCCAGGGCATCGAGATACCAGGCGTACCATTCGCCCGCTTGCGCCATCGTGATCGTGCCCTGGCCGGGTTGCCAACCGGGGAAGGGACATGGCGCGACGGAGGCGACGCGTCCGGCTCCGCCCTGCGCACCGACATCGTAGGCCCAGTAACGGTTCTGCCCCCGACTGTCGGGATAGAGGAGTTCGATGTTCCCGCCCGCGCCGATACGGATGGCATCGAACGTGTTGAGGTCGAGATCACGGTGGATGCGCGCCAGGTACGCGGCGGCGCGCTCGCGAACCGCCTGGGCGAAGACGAGATTTAATTCGCTCGCCCGCCTGCCGTTTTGGTCGATGTACCGCGCACCCGGCAGGGCGAGTGCCCAATCGGGCGGATATTGGAGGCCCGGCCCGAGCGTGATGCGCAGGCCGAGCTCGCGCCAGCGCCCGATCCGGGCGCGCAATTCCGCCGAGTAGGCCGCCGAGAAGCGCCCGGCTTGCGGTTCGTAGAGGTTCCAGCCAAGTTCGAGATGGACCCGCCGCACCCCTTTGCCGACGAGATCGGCGGCATGGCCCGGATCGCTCAGCAGCGTCCCGAAGGTATAGCGCTCGCTTGGCGGGGTGCGGACGGTATTGAAGCCGGCGAAGATGCCGGTGGTATCGTGCAAGAGCCCCAGTTCGTTCTCGACGCGCAGGGCGATCAGCGAAGCGACGACCACGATCGCGCGTAGGATCTGCCGCCGGGTCGTCCAGTTTTCCCCATCGGGCGACGTTTCCCAGACGATGGTGTCGTCGTCGCGGTCATGGCGCAATCGCAGGAAGCGATGGATTGTGGCTTCGTAGGGGATCGACCGATCGGAGGTGACCCCACCGCTGACCTGTCGCATGATCATCCGTGCCGCGCCACGGATGATTAAATCGTAGCGATCGCCGACGGTGCCCGCCGAAGACTCCACGCGCAATACGATCTCCGCGCCGGGAGCGGCGGGGGCGGTGCATACCGCCACCTGCGCCGCGCGCCCGCGCAGATCCCAGCCCTGACCATAATCGGTCCGATAGCCACCAGCGGCCCCACGTACCGCCGCCGGGGTGATGGCGAGTGTACCGCGCCCTTCGATCACCGCCGCGTGATCTGCGATGAGTCCCCAGCGTCGATCGCGCTGCCCGTCGTCGAATGGGTCGGCGAAGGCGGCATGGCGGAGCGGCGTGACGGCGGGTGGCGGCGGTGCGCCGATGGCTGGAGGCATATACACTCGCTACTTCGCGTCGCTGAGACGTCATCCCTGCTGCGGTATCTCCGCGCGTATTGTACTGGCGACCACCTTTCTTGCCGACCCATCGTTCGCGGTGCTCGCCGCTTCGCCGCGTCCTGGCAAGTCGTTTGCGCAAGCGCGCTGTGTACGGATGATCTGAAGTCGATAAGTGAACGGGGCAGCGCTGCACATCACCCATGCACGAGCAGCACGAGTCGTCTGCGCTGGACGACACCACACCGGAGATAGTCTCGGGTGAGGTCGGCGGCGAGCGCGGGGAGCGACTTGTCGCTGCCGCGCGCGAGCCGCACCGCCTCGGCCCGGAACTCCGGCGGATACGGGGGGTGGGTACGCGGCAGCGGTCACCTCCTTCTAACGGACCACATCCTCGAGTGTCAGTGTAGCGGAGGCAACCCCAGATCTAGCACAATGGGTGCATTGTAATAGTCGGTGGTCTGATCGTTCACGAGCACGACCGGGGCCTGGGCGGCGACGTGTTGCGGCGCGCCCTCCGGCAGAGCGGCGAGGAGTTGCCACGTCCCCATCCCGACGAGCATGACGAGCGCCGCCATACCGCACCCGACAACGAGGCGTCCGAGCGCCGTCGTCTCCGGGCGGCGTACCAACACGGGGAGGAGCAGGTGCCGCGCACGAAGTTCCAGCTGGCGATCGAGACGCGCGCGGAACGCCGCCTGATCGGCAATTGCGGCGTGCGGCTCGCCGCGCCGGGGTCGCGCGTGGCCGATGTCGGCTACGAACTCGCACCGGACGAGTGGGGCCACGGCTACGCCACCGAGGCGGCGCGCGCGATCGTCGCGTTCGGCTTCGACACGCTCGGCCTGCACCGGGTCGCGGCGACCTGCGTGGCCGACAACGCCGCCGCGGCGCACATCCTGGAGGAGCTCGGCCTGCGACGCGTGGGGCATCTGCGCGAGGTCGCCCACTACAAGGGACGATGGTGGGGCGAATTAGTCTATGGCATACTCGAAGACGAGTGGCGGACGCGGCGCTGAGTCGGCCCTGGCTGGCGCAGTTTCTGATAGACCCTATGCCCGATCCTATTGAGAATCGTGAGATGAGGGAGAGATGGTGCAGACGCGCCCGTTTCGTTTCGGGGTGCAAGCAGCGGGGATGGGCTCGCGCGATGAGTGGGTCGCCCGCGCCTATCGCGCGGAGTCGCTCGGCTACGATACCTGGCTGATCGCCGACCACTTCGGGGCGCAGTTCGCGCCGGTCCCGGCCCTCGCGGCGGCGGCGGAGGCGACCGTCTCACTCCGCATCGGCACGTTCGTCTTCGCGAACGATTACCGCCACCCGATCATGCTAGCGAAGGAAGCCGCCACCCTCGATGTCCTCTCCGGCGGGCGCTTCGAGTTGGGCCTGGGCGCGGGGTGGCTACGCGAGGAGTACGAGGCCGCCGGGTTGCCGTTCGATTCGCCCGGCGTGCGGATCGATCGCCTCGCGGAGGCGTTGCCGATCATCAAAGGCTTTTTCGGCGGCGAGCCGGTCCACTTCGCCGGGCAGCATTACCGGGTGAGCGGCAGCGTCGGTGCGCCGCTGCCGATCCAGCGCCCGCACCCCCCGATCCTGATCGGCGGCGGCGGCCCGCGCCTCCTCACCCTCGCCGCGCGCGAGGCGACGATCGTGGGCATCAACCCGCGCGCGCTGCCCGCTGGCGTCCTGGACCGCGCCGACATCGCCGCCGCGTCGGTGGGACGCAAGGCGACTCTTGTCCGCGAGGCGGCGGGGCTGCGCTGGGAGGACATCGAAGTAAACCTCGCGCTCTTCGGCGGCGCGGTCACCGACGATCCGCGCGCCGCAGCGGCGGGCGTCGTGGAACGGAGCGGCGCGGACGAAGCGACGGTGCTGGCCTCGCCGCACGCCCTCTTCGGCTCGCTCGATACGCTGGCCGATCGCGCACGCGAGTACCGGGAGCGCTGGGGGATCTCCTACTTCACCGTGCCGGAGCGCGACATGAACGCGCTCGCGCCGCTGGTCGCGCGGCTGCGTGGGCAGTGATCATGCCCGTACGAAGCTCCCACCGGGCATCGTCACGAATGCAGCGGACCGCTCATGGGCGACCTTGCGCTGCTGGGGGATGGCGCGATAGCGCTACGATTATTCACGGAATGGGCCGAAACTGGCGACGCTCACTTTCCAGTCGCCAGCGATGCGGCGCACGGTAAAAAATTCTTCTACCGCTTCATCATGGTCCGGGATCCGTTCCGCCAGGTATCCGCTCGCCGGATCGGTAGGGACGATGAAAGCATTGAAGCGACTGAATAGTTCGGCGCGATCGGTGGTGCACTCCATCAGCAACGGCTTGACCTCGTCGAGTGTGGCTGGTTGCTGTTCCGCTGCTTGTGGGTGGAGGGTGCCATCCAGCGAGAGATAGCGTCGTCCGCGTCCCGTCCCGCGCAGCGAATCGATCGTTGTCCGGGCGGTCGTTAGCGCCTGTCCGTCCATAACCTCCGTGAATCGTGCCGTTTGTAGGGTCGCTTCCCCGGCGAAGCGCACCTCGTAATAGCGCCAGAGTGTGCGTAGCAGATCGGCATGTCGCGGGTCGATCGGGAGCGACTCGGGGACGAAGAAATATCCCGGCACTCCACCGATGGCGGTAGCGGGATCGTAGGGAACCTGACGATAGGGCAATGGCGGCAGCGTTCGTGAGGCGTCCCCTGTGGATTCACAAAGCGGCTCGTCGCCGTAGAGGATGCGCGTGTGGCGCTGGCGATTGGTGCTGTGGCGATTACCGTGGTCGACGCGACGACCGAGGGTGTGGCACTGACAGCGGCCCGGGTGACGGTGGCGATGCGTGGTGTGCCCTGGATGGTGGTCGCCGCCATACCGCCCGATTGGTTGCCGCGCTGCGGGACACCACACGCGCCGAGTAACGCTGCGAAACAGGGCAACATCCCTAACACGACCTGGCGCCGTGATAGCCGCTCCATCCCTTCCCTCCGCCCGTTGCCGGACCGCATTTGCGTAGGCTCAATTGCCTAGCGTCGCTCGTATATACGTTGAACGACGCAGAAACGAATCAGGCCGGGCGGAGTCGACTCCGCCCGGCCTGCTCGATCATTTGTGGGTGCCCGCGATCAGACCGCGATGGCGACCTTGTCGAGCGTGAACGCCGACTCGGCCTCGTCCGCGATCAGCCCGCCGATCGCCAGCGAGGAGGTCGCGGCGGGGGAGGGGGCGTTGCGGACGTGCAGGGTGTCGCCCTGGTGCTCGACGATGAAGTCATCGACCAGCGAGCCGTCGGGCGCGAGCGCCTGCGCGCGCACGCCGGACGGCCCCACCACCATGTCGTCCAGCGTCAGCTCGGGCATGTAGCGCTGGAGCGAGGCCAGGAACGCCTTCTTACTGACATCGCGGTACATCTCGTCCAGGCCGGTGCGCCAGAACTGGAGCGCCAGCCGCTGGAAGCCGCTGTAGCTGAGCGCGTCGATCAACTCGCGGACATTCACGTCGGTCAGGTTGTACCCCTCGCGGGCGAAGGCGAGCACCGCGTTCGGGCCGAGCCAGATGTCGCCGTTGATCCGCCGCGTGAAGTGGACGCCCAGGAAGGGGAAACGCGGGTCCGGCACCGGGTAGATGTTCCCCCGCACCCAGTCGCCGAGTTCGGGCTTCAGCATGTAGTAGTCGCCGCGGAAGGGGACGATACGCGGCTCGGCGGCGTTGCCGGTCAGCGTGGCGACGCGGTCGGCCTGGAGCCCGGCGCAGCTGATCACGAAGCGCGCCTCGACCGTGCCGACCGGCGTGGTCAGTTGCGTGACCCCGCCCCGCCGCTCGATCCCGGTCACCTCGTGGAAGGTGCGGATCTCGCCGCCGCGACCCTCGATCAGTTCGCCGTACTTCCGGGCGACCGCGCTGTAGTCGATGATGCCGGTCATCGGGGAGTAGATCGCCTTGATGCCGGTGCAATGCGGCTCGATCTCGCGGATCCGCTCCGGGCCGATCATCTCCAACCCCGGCACCCCATTCGCCACACCGCGCTCGTAGAGATTCTGGAGGCGCGGCAGTTCGTCCTCTTCGGTCGCGACGATCACTTTGCCGACCATGTCGTAGGTGATGCCGTACTCCTCGCAGAAGTCGATCAGCTGCTCCTTGCCGGACACGCAAAGACGCGCCTTCAGCGAGCCGGGCGCGTAGTAGATGCCGGAGTGCAACACGCCGCTGTTGTGACCGGTCTGATGCTGGCCGATCCGGCCTTCTTTTTCCAGCATCACGAGCCGCAGGCGCGGTCTGCGGCGCAACAATTCCAGCGCCGTCGCCAGCCCGACGATCCCGCCGCCGATGATCGCGATGTCCCACGTTCGTTCTGCCATCCCGTTCCCCCATCTTCGCGCATTCGCGCCCGTTCTCGCTTCGCTAAGGATACACCAGCGCCTTCGCGCCGGTCGGCGGCTCGGCGCGACCACTCGGGTTCGGTCGGTTACACTTCGCTCGGTCCAGTTGCTGAAACAGGGCGATTCGGCAGCGTACTCCGAGCGTAAGTGTGGAAGAACGATGGATGAACGCAGTGCTGATCGATACGCATGGGTGTCGCACCCGCGAGGTGCTCGACAGCGGGCGCTGATCTCGCCCGCTTGTTGTGTGGCAAGTACGGGAGACCTGCTGGGTCACGCCGTTGCGTAAGCCCCTGCGCGCCCTGCTCCTGCTCCTTGCCTGGGCCTACCTGGTCGGCCTCGGCGGCTGGTTCGTCGGCAGTCGCCTCCTCGGCGATCACTGGTGGTGGCTCTTTTTCGTCAACGCCCTCGCACTCTACCTGTTCGCGCCGCTCGTGCCGCTCGTGCTCGTCGCCCCCTGGTTGCGGCAGCACCGACTCTGGCTCGGCCTCGGCCTCGCCGTCGGCCTCGGCCTGTATCTCTATGGCGGGCTCTGGTTGCCGCGCCCGGCGACACAGCCAACCGGGCCTTCCCTCACGGTGATGACCTTCAACACCCTCGGCTTCAACAAGTGCCCCGAGTGCGTCGTCGCGAGCGTCCGCACCTCCGGGGCCGATCTCGTCAACTTCCAGGAGTTGTCGCGCCCGGTCGCCGCCGCGCTGGCGCGCGATCTGGCCCGGGAGTATCCCTATCAGGTGCTCAAGCCGACCGCCCAAACGCAGGGCCTGGGCGTGATCAGCCGTTTCCCGTTGCGCGACACCGGCGAGACGCTGCCAGGATTCTGGGTCGGTCAGCCGCAGGTGCTGGCGCTAAGCCTCGGCGAGACGCGCGTGCTGGTCGTCAACGCCCACCCGACCGCCACATTGCCGAACCCCGTCGTCGAGGTCGAGCGCACCATCCGGGAACGTTTCGTCCAGGCGCAGACCCTTGTGGCGTTCGCGCAAACCCACCCCGGCCCGCTGATCCTCGCCAGCGATTGCAACATGACAGACCAGAACGCCGATTACCGCCTGATGACGACGATCTGGCACGATTCCTGGCGCGAGGCGGGGCGCGGCTTCGGGCGCACCTATCCCGGCGGCGACCAGGGTGGGGAGGGGAATGTGCGCTTCGGCGCGCTGACCATCCCGCGCTGGCTCGTGCGGATCGACTACGTCTGGCACTCGTCCCACTGGCGCGCGACCGAGGCACGGCTCGGCCAGTGGGACGGCCACTCCGATCACCGCCCGACGGTCGCGCGGCTCGTGCTGATCGCTCCCTGAGCGGCGTCACGCGTTCGCGATCAAGTCGTAGCGCGCCGCCGCCAACTCCACGGCGAGCGCGACATCCTCCACCAGCAAGAGTCGGCGCGCGACCAGTGCCTCGGCGGCATCCCGGACGCGCGCGAGGTAGTCGGCGCGATCGCGGTAACGCTCCGCGAGGGCCGGGCGAGGATCGCCGAGCGCGGCGCGCTCCGCCGCCGTGCGCGCGAAGGGGAGGCTCGACCCCTGCAAGGGGACCAGCTGGCCCGCGCCGCCGATCGTCGGATCGCGCGGATTCCAGCCGCTATGCGTCCCGAGCGGCACCGCGAGATCGGGCTGCGCGATCCCCGCCACCTCGTTCCCATCGGCGTCGACCGCCGCGACGTAGAGTGGAGACGGCTCACCCTCGACCGCCGGATAGCGCCCGATGCCGCGCGTCGTGTCCGGTCCCAGGTCGAGCGGGCGCGGCGCGGGGAGGGACTGCGCATCGGGGATGGTCGCGCCGGGGATGGCGGCGAAGGGGCGCAGCGCCTCGGTCGCCGGGACGGCGGTGCCATCCGCGATGCGCGGGAGGGCGCTCGGCGGCGGCGCGACCCCCGCGATAACCCAGTCCGCGAGGTTGCGGAGCGCCGCGCGCAGGAACGGGCTGTAATCGAGCAGATTGAACGGGTGCGCGACGCGGAGCCCGTCGAGCGGGTTCTCGCGGAAGAGGAGCGCCACGCCCGGACTGTGCTGCGCCCCGGCGAGCAGATACGCGCGCGTATCGTCCGGCAACGTAAGATCGCGCGCGGCGACCGGATCGAGGTGGATCAGCGCCGCGTCGCCGCGCCAGTATTCCGCCGCCGTGTTCGTGGCGATGACCCTGGGCATCCCGCCCACAGCGCGTTGTCGGGCGAAGACACTCGCCGCCGCCGCGTCTGCATCCGTCGCGTCGGCGTGGGGCGGCAGCTGGTTGAAGCCGGGGGTGTTCATCACCCCCGGCTGGCCGTGGCGGTTGTTGAACTGTCCGCGCCATCCCCCCGCGACGTGCGTCAGCACCCCATCGAAGACTTGCCTGCCCGCCTCGTCCAGGTTGAGGCCGAGGTGCAGGAAGTGGCGCAGGAACCGCCCGCTCTGCGAGACGCCGAAGCCGAAGGCGTGGTCGAGCCGCCCGGCGCAGGGATTGCCCGCCGCCGCGTCGCCGTGGCGCAGGAAGGCGACCGTGTCCCGCACGGCGAGCAGCCCCGCCCCGACGACCGGGCTGCGATCGGTGCGGTAGGTGACCTCGTAGACCCGACCTGGCATGAACTCGTCCGCCAGCCAGAGGGAGGCCGGATCGGTTTGTGGTCCCGCCGGCCCGGCACCGGCGAAGCGCCAGCGGTCGCGCGGGATCGGCTGCCACGGGCCGCACGCCGTCGCCGCCACGGTGAGGATCGCGTCGGGGTCGTCCGCGTCCGCCGCTGTGAGGGGCGTCTGGCCCGGCTCGGCGAGCGACTGGTACGCCGCGCGCAGATTCGGCTGGAAGCGGAAACTCGTCTGGCCGTGCAGCGCGCCGCCGGTCGGTGTCAGGGCTTCCGGCGCGCGCAGGCCGAGCAGCACAGCGCTCGGCGCGATGTCCCACTGCCAGCCGCACCAGGCGATCGTCCAGCCCTCGCGCAGTAACAGCCCATCGCCCGGATCGATCGTGGTGGTCGGGACCGACTCCGGTGGCGCGGCATCGAGGTGGCGCGGCGCGAGACGGCGGCCCCGATTGACGACCTCGAAGAGGAGCCGACGACCGCCGCGCGCCGGATCGGCGGGCTGGAGGAGCGAGAAATCGGCTCGGAAGCGTACCAGCCCCGCCGCGTCGCACGGGGCGTGCGCGAGATCGACGATCCCCGCGTTCGTCGCCGCGTCGGGCGCGACCGCGAAACCGATCGTGCCCTCGATCCGCTCGTACGGGCCGCTCGAACCGAACGAGCGGCCCTCGGCATACGGATCGCGCCGGGTGATCACCAGTTCGCTCACGGCCATAACGCCTCCTCTTCTGCTGCCCTCGCTCGCCATCTTCCGGCAGTCTACCCCACCGGCGCGGCATCTGCGCCCGCCTGGTATAGTGCGCCCAGGGGCCTGGGATCGCGGGAGGCGCAGCCGCCTCCGCGCCGTCCCGCCTTGTGCCTGCGCGCTCGACCAGGTTGAACGGGGGTGTATTCAGCCGTATTCGAGGGCGATACCGCCCCGCCCAGCTGCCGCTCCTTGTTGACGCCGTATCGCGCTATCGTGCCACGCTCGCCAGGAGGTATGCCGATGTCCGCAATCGAGCCGCGCTCAGAAGTCGGGGGGGTCGAGAGTGTCGAGAGTGTCGAGGCGATCCGTCGGCGCTGCACGCGCGCCATCGCGCACCACTATCGGCGCTCGCCGCACGAGGTGTTGGTCGCCCTGGCGGCGGCGGCGGCACCCGAGTTGGAGGCCGACCGCTACGGGCAGGGCGGCCCGCTCGCGCCGTTCGAGGAGGAGATCGCGGCGTTGCTCGGCAAGGAGGAGGCGGTCTTCATGCCGAGCGGCACGATGTGCCAGCAGATCGCGCTGCGCCTCTGGTCGGAGCGGCGCGGCGAGCGCAACATCGGCCTGCACCCGCTCAACCACCTCGACACCTTCGAGCACGCCGCCTACGAGCGGCTGCACGGCCTGCGCGGCGTGCCGATCGGCGATCCCGCGCGCCTGCTCACGCTGGACGATCTGCGCGCGACCGCCGAGCCGTTGGCCGCGCTCTTGATCGAACTGCCGCAGCGCGAGATCGGCGGACAACTCCCGTCGTGGGAGGAACTATCCGCGATCAGCGCGTGGTGCGCGGAACGCGGGATCGCGCGGCATCTGGACGGCGCGCGGCTCTGGGAGAGCGGCCCCTTTTACGGTCGCCCCTACGCCGAGATCGCCGCGCTCTTCGATACGGTCTACGTCTCCTTCTACAAAGGCCTGGGCGGGATCGCCGGGGCCATCCTCGCGGGTCCGGCGGAACTCATCGCGGAGGCGCGCGTGTGGCAACGACGACACGGCGGCAAGCTGGTCGCCCTTTATCCGTATGTGCTCGCCGCCCGGCAGGGGTTGCACGAGCGCCTCGATCGGATGGGGGCATATCATGAGAAGGCGGTCGCGCTCGCCGCCGGGCTGGCGCGGGTACCCGGCGTCGATGTCGTCCCCGCTCCGCCGCAGACGAACATGATGCATCTCTATCTGCGCGGCGATGCCGCGCGCCTGCTCGCCGCCGCGCGCGATGTCGCCGCCGAGACGGCCATCTGGACCTTCGACTCGCTCGCCCCGACACCGCTGCCGGGTGTCCAGCGGTGGGAGTGGACCGTTGGCGACGCCACCCTCGATCTACCGACCGAGGACCTGCTCGATCTGGTCGCCACGATCGTGCGCCGAGCCCAACGCTGAGTGGGGTTAGCCCATTGACACGGACAACATCGCGCTAGGCAGCGAGATTGTGCAACAACAACACTCGCTCCTCATGGGCGACGGGGCTGCGGTAGGTGCGCGCCGAGTGGCGGCGACGGCGGTGGTACCGGACCTCGAGCCATGCGCGAGTCGCGCCGCCGCGCGCGTCGGCCAGGGCGCTGCACGATCCTGCGACCGCAAGCGGGTGCCGTGCGCGCCCCCGCGCGTGTCGGCCTGCGGCAGGCGTCGACGAGTTCGGCCTTCCGCGTGGCGAAGGGGCGCTCGGCCATGGCGTCGTCGGGGCACCCGCCCGCCCGGCGCACCGGGCGGGCGATCCCCCGCGCCGCGAGGGCCTGCCGGTAGGCGGCGGCGTACTGGCAGCCGCGACCGGTGTGGGGGATGGAGCCCGCACCGGGGCGGCGCGCGCGGGCGGGGCGCAGGGCGGCGGGGGTCCGCAGGGCGCCGTCGGCCCCCCGGCCCCGTGCGGGCGCCGCCGCGAGCCGCGCGGCACGATCCGGGTCGGCCCGGGCGCGCGACGGCGCGCACCCGGCACAGGGTCGTGCGCGGCTCGTTCGCCCGCGCCGCGCGGCTGGACCGCTAGCGGCGCATGAGGCCTCCCGCGCGGGAGGCCGCCGCTCTTCGCGGGAGCGCCCGCTCCCGCCGGAGCGCCTTCACCGCCCGCCGCAGGCGGCGCAGCGCCGCCCGCGCGTCGGTGGTCGGGTCGCCCGGCTACCCCCGGCCCGCGTCGGCGTCATCGTGGCGCACCCAGTGGCGCACCGCCTCGGCCCGCAACTCGGCGGGATAGGGCGGGCGGGTCCGCGGCAGCGGACACCTCCTCGGGCACAACCCAATGCTCAAGTGTCCGGTAGCAACGGGGCAATCCCAAGGTCGGCGCACACCATCAATTGGACATCCCGCGACCCCACCGCTACACTGCTCCCGATACCCGTGGCGCGACTGGGCCCCCGGTAAGAGTTGGAGTGGAGGACCGACATGGGGGATGGAACCGAGGTTGCCGTGCCCGTGCCACAAGGCACCGCTGACGCGGCGGAGGGCGAGGCTCCCGGTGACGCCCTGATCGTGATCGGTTCGTCCGCCGGCGGGGTCGAGGCGCTCAGCGCCCTGGTGGCCGGACTGCCGGTCGACCTGCCCGCCCCGCTCGTCCTGGCGCAGCACCTCGACCCGACGCGCCCCAGCCAGCTCGGCGCGATCCTGGCACGGCACAGCCCCCTGCCCGTCCGCGCGGTCGAGGACCGCGCGCCGCTCGCGCCGGGGGTCGTCTACGTGGTGCCGTCCAACCGCCACGTCGCGATCACCGATCACGCGCTCGCGCTCCTGCCCGACGGCGTCGATCGGCCCGCCCCGTCGATCGACCTGCTGCTCGCCAGCGCCGCCGAGGTGTTCGGCGAGCGCCTCATCGCCGTCGTCCTCACCGGCCGGGGGGCCGACGGGGCCGACGGCGCGCGCGCCGTCAAGGCGGCGGGCGGCACGGTGATCATCCAGGACCCCGCGACGGCCGCCTACCCGAGCATGCCGCTCGCCATCGCGCCGCCGCTGGTCGATATCGTCGCCCCCCTGGCGCGAATCGGCCCGCTCCTGGGCGAACTGCTGGATGGCGGCACGGTCCCCGACCGGCCGGAGTCCCGGCGGGTGCTCGACGCGTTCCTGGCGGAGCTGCGCGAGCGTTTCGGCATCGACTTCGGGGCTTACAAGCGACCGACCCTCCTGCGGCGGCTCCGGGGTCGGATCGCCGCCGTCGGCGCGGGCGACATCACCGGCTACCTGGCCCATCTCGCGGCCCATCCGGGCGAATATCAGCACCTCGTCAGCGCGTTCCTGATCAAGGTGACCGAGTTCTTCCGCGATCCCGCGCTCTTCGACGCCCTGCGCGACGAGGTGTTGCCCGAGATGCTGACGCGGGCGGCGCGGCGCGGCGACCGCGAGCTGCGCCTCTGGTCGGCGGGCTGCGCCACCGGCGAGGAGGCCTACTCGCTGGCCATCCTCATCGCCGAGGCGCTCGGCCCGGCGCTCGAGGAGTACACCGTGCGCGTCTTCGCCACCGACCTCGACGCGGACGCCGTCGCCCACGCCCGCCGGGGCCTCTACCCCCCCACGGCACTCGCCGCGCTCCCCCCCGCCCTGATCGAGCGCTATTTCACCCGCGAGGACGGCGGCTACCTGGTGCGCAAGCCCGTGCGCAACCTGCTGGTCTTCGGGCAGCACGATCTCGGCCAGCGCCCCCCTTTCCCGCGCCTCGACCTGGTCCTCTGTCGCAACGTGCTGATCTATTTCACCCCGCCGTTACAGCGGCGCGCCCTCGAGGTCTTCGCCTACGCGCTCCGCGACGGCGGCACCCTCGCGCTGGGCAAGTCCGAGTCGGTCGGCCCCGCCGCCGAGTATTTCACCCCCCGACACCCGGCCCAGAAGCTCTACCGTCGCACCGACCTGCGGATCGCGCTGTTGCCCGCCGCCACGGGCGCCGCCCTGCTCCCCGTCGGGCGGCTCGCGTCGCCCCGGCGCGTCCCCGCCGCGCAACGCCCCGGCCCGGCCTCGCCGCGCGGGCGCGGCGAGCAGTACCTGCTCCGGCTGCCGACCGGGGTGGTGGTGGTCGACCGCCGCTACGACATCCAGGAGCTCAACGGGGCGGCGCGCCGCCTGCTGGGGATCCACGGCGCCGCCCTCGGGGACGACCTGATCCACGTCGCGCAAGGCCTCCCCGGGCGGGAGTTGCGCGGGGCCATCGACGGGGCGTTCCGGGGGCACGCCCCGGTGGCGCTCGCCGAGATCGCCGTCGAGGACACGATCCTCGGCGAGCCGCGCTATCTGCGGGTCGAGTGCGTGCCGCAGTCGGCGGTCGGCGACCCGGACGGCACGACCGAGGTCGTGCTGGTGGTGGTCAACGACCTCACCGCGCAGGTGCGCGCGCGGCGCCACCTGGAGGCGCGGCTGGCGACGGTCGACGCCGACCTGGAGCGGGAGCGGCGGGCGCACGCGGCGGAGACGGCGCGCCGGGAGGGGCTGATCGGGCGGCTGACCGGGACGAACCGGCAACTGCTGGAGGCGAACCAGGAGTTGCACAGCGTCACCGAGGAGTTGCGGGCCACGGGCGAGGAGTCCCAGCTCGCCACCGAAGAGGCGCAGGCCGCCACGGAGGAGGCCGAGACCCTCAACGAGGAGTTGCAGGCGACGAACGAGGAGCTGGAGACGCTCAACGAGGAGCTCCAGGCGACCGTGGAGGAACTGAATGCCACCACCGGGGAACTCGAGGCGCGCGGCGGGGAACTGACGGCGCTGGCCCAGGTCAGCGAGGAGCGTCGCGCCCGGCTGGAGGCGATCCTCGCCGGGATGGGCGACGCCGTCCTCGTCGTCGACGCGGCGGACCGGCCGCTGCTGCACAACGACGCCTACGCGCGGCTGTTCGGGTCGGCGGACGCCCCCTTCCCGGCGGCGGACGCGACGGGGCTGCCCCTGCCACCCGGCACCGCGCCCCGCGAACGCCTCGCGCGGGGCGAGGCGTTCGCCGACGAGTTCACCCTCGCCGCCGACGGCGACACCCGCTGGTTCGAGGCGGTCGGCACGCCGATCAGCGACCCCGGGGGGCGGCTGCAGTGGGGTGTCCTAGTGATCCGCGACATCACCGCGCGGAGCCTCCAGCGCCTGCAGGACGAGTTCCTCGCCCTGGCGAGCCACGAGCTGCGCTCGCCCCTGGCCGCCCTGGGCGGCTACGTCCAGCTGATCGCCCGGGCGCTCGCCGACCGGGTCGCGGGCGACGCCGCGCTCGCGCGCCCCCTGCGCCAGGCCGGGACCGCGCGCGAGCAGGTGGAACGCCTGGACCGGCTGGTGGGCGACCTGACCGACGTCGCACGCCTCCAGAGCGGCAGGCTCACCCTCCAGCGCACGCCCACCCATCTCGACGCGATCGCCGCGCGCGCGGTGGAACTCGCCCGGACCATCGCCCCGGACCGGACGATCCGGCTCGACATCGGCGACCCCCCGTTCCCCGTCGACGGCGACACCGCGCGGCTGGAGCAGGCGCTGCTGAACCTGCTGACGAACGCCCTCCGGCACGCCCCCGGGAGCGCCATCGACGTGCGCCTGCGCCGCGCGGGGGACACGGCGGCGCTCGAGGTCCGGGATGACGGCCCGGGCATCCCCGCTGTCGCGTTGCCCGACCTCTTCTCGCGCTTCTACCAGGTACGGCGGGGCGAGCGCGCGGCGGGGGGCGGGCTCGGGCTCGGGCTGTTCATCGCGCGGGAGATCGTCGTCGCACACGGCGGGACGATCGCAGTCGCGTCGGTCGAAGGGGCGGGCAGCACCTTCACTATCCGCCTGCCCCTCACGGCAGAATCGGCGGAAGCGACGGGGACCACCGGCGACGGCGTGTAGGGCGGCGCGCGCTTACTCGCTCGCCAACCCGGCGTCCGCGAGCGCCGCGTCGACGGCGAGCGCCTGTTCCTGCGAACCCGGCGGATCGCCCAGGAGTTGCTCGCGCAGGACGCGACTGTGGAGCTCGTCCAGGCTGACCTGCTCGTGGATGCGTGCGGCCGCCGCCGCGTTGCCCCGCATCAGGGCCTGGGCTGCCAGCTGCCGTGCGAGGGTGGCTTTCTCGGTCAACATCCGCACGCAGCGCCACAGGGCCGCCTCCAGATCCTCCGACTGCTGGGCCAGCAGGGCCAAAGGGCTATAGATGTGCCCGGTGTGGCAGCGAAACTGGGCCTCCTCGTCGGCACCGAGCTGCCACAACGTCCCGCCGCACTCCGGGCAGGCGAAGGGCGCGAGCTGGTCCGGTCGTGCCCCCGCCGCCTGCGCCGTGAGGTCATGCCGCACCAGTGCCTCGCCGGGGCTGTCACTCTCAGGGGCCACCATATCCGTCGTCGCTGCCATTGTCGTGGCCCTTTCCCTATTGCTAGCCTGTCGACAGAGATCGACCAGGAGCGGGGCGATCCCCGCGAGCGGCAGGACATGGTCGGGCCGGACGGCGCGCAACGCCGCCAGGGGCATCCCATCGTAGAGGGCATCGGCGGGGTCCTGAACGATGAGCGTGCCGCCGTGCGCCCGCACGCTCAGCAGCCCGGTCGCGCCGTCATCGAGCGTGCCGCTGAGGACCACTGCGATGGCGCGCGAACCGTAGGCACGGGCGGCGGAGCGGAACAGCGGGTCGATCGCCGGGCGCGAACGGTTCTCGCGCGGGCCACGTCCGACCTCCAGCTGCCCGGGGCGCACGAGGAGGTGGTGGTCGGGCGGGGCGATGAAAATCCGCCCGGCCAGCAGAGGCGCGCCGTGCGTGGCGTGCGCCACCGGGAGCGGCCCCGAGCGGCCCAGGATCTGCGGCAGGTGGCTCGTGGCGTGCGGCGGGATGTGGAGGACCACGCAGACGGCGGCGGGCAGCTCGGGCGGCAGCCCCGCGACCAGCGCGATTAGCGCCTCCACCCCGCCCGCCGAGGCCCCGACGACGACGACAGTATCCGCGATCACTCCGCCTCCCTGGGGCCGCGCCGCCGGGCGGCGTACCCTGTCCACCCGCGCCGCCGGGCCGTCCCGTGCCGCTTGGACCAGTGTAGCGGACCGGCGAGGAAAGGGACAGCAGCGCCGCCTCCCGCCGCATGCGATCGAGGATGGTGATTACCCCTCCACCCGGCTGGTCTACAAGGTCTGAGCGAAATGACGGAAGGGGGACCCCGATAGACCCGTGGACCACGACCACCGAACGAACTGTCGTCAACCTCACGCTCGCCAGCCTGGCCGAGCGTCAACACACCGCGATCGGCGTGCTGACGCTCGTTACACTGGCACGCGGCACGTTCTCGGTTTTCCTCGACTGCTTCGACCTCGACCTCGGTGCATAGGTCGGCGCGATCCTGGCGCGTGCACGCTTGCTGGCCGGGCTCCACGGTACGGGACGCGCCCACGCGTGACTAAAGATGCGTCAGAACAACGGACGATTTTGCCGATGTGGTTTGTGACGGTCCGATTCTTGGTCCCGACTAGCCGATTGTCGGCGACACATGCGAGCGGCTGGCCGCTGGTGACCACCCGATCCTATGCTTGCCGGGACAACGCGGCGCACGGTACGCACAACAGCCCGACCGCTGATACGTCGCACCCTGTCGCTGCGTTCAGTGCGACGGCATCGCGATACAGCGGGCGACAAGGAGTGTCGCGTTGTCGGGCGCGCCGCCGGCGAGTACGCGCTCGAGGATGGTCCGCACGTTCGCCGTGCACGACCCCGCGCCGAGCAGGAGCGCGCGTAGCGTGCTATCGTCGAGGACGCCCCACACCCCGTCGCTACAGAGGAGCAGGACGTCGCCCTCCCGCAGTTGGAGCGTTCCCACGCCGCGCGTGGTCGCGAGTGTGTCGATGTAGGCTTCCCCCAATTCCCGCTGCCCGCCGAGCGACCGGAGCACCTTATTGCTGTCGGGGTGGCCGCGCGACTCCTCCGCCGTGAGCACCCCGCTGGCGACCATCGCGGCCACCAGGGAGTGGTCGTGGGTAAGTTGGGCGAGCGTGCCATCGCGGAGCAGGTAGGCACGCGTGTCGCCGACGTGGCCCAGGGTGAGAACGCCGTCATCCACCACCGCGCAGGTGATGGTCGCGCCCACCGCGCGGCCCTGGGCCGCATCGAAGACCGCCCGTGCGGCTGCTTGCACCAGGGCGACCGGATCGGGCGGTGGCGTATCGTGCCCGGGGTCGCTCCCAACGCCGCTCAGCACGGCTTGCACCGCAGCCCGACTCGCCACCTCGCCGGCTTCCATCCCGCCCATGCCGTCCACCACGCACAGGAGTGCGCGAAAGGCGACCCGCTCATGCTGCGCGAGCGACCGGGTGACCTGCACGTGGGCATCTTCGTTCACCGGACGCGACCGGTTAAGGCCGACCGTCGTCCCGCCGGCGACTTCGAGCGCCAACACGCGGCGCTGCCAGCGCTCCTTGAAGGCGAGGAGTCGCTGGTAGAATGTCTCGAGATCGACCCGTTCATCGACCGGCACCAGCGCCGCGTCGAGCAATTGCGGCGCACCCGGCAGGCGCACCAACGCACCGAGGGCAGCGAGTTCCGGCCCTTGCTCGGGCACCGGGACGCCGACGAGCGCCCGGTACAGCAGCGCCCCCAGCGTGTACACGTCCTCCTTGCCGGTCACGAGCGCCTGATGGGCCACTTCCGGGGCCGAGTAACCGGCAACGCTCAGCGCGCCCTCGGACCCCTGCCCGATCCGTGCGGCGGTGCCGAGTTGGGTGATACACAGCGGCTCGCCCAGGGCGATGTGCGCCGGCTGCAGGCCGAGCAACGACCAACCCCCGGCGTGCAAGCGGCGGAGCACCTGCGCCAGTTGGAGGACAGTCGCGATCGCCTGTGCCGTGTCGAGGCCCGCATCCAACGCCTCCGCAAGGGTGCCGCGCTTGTCGTCTCGCCACTCGACCGCCAGATACCGCCGACCATCCTGCTCGAACGCGGCCAGCTGGCGCGGTAACATCGCGTAACGCACCTCGGCGAGTACCGCGCTCTCGCGGCGCAAGTCAGGGTAGGCGACAGGTGCCTCGCGCAGTTCGGCGGGTACAGCGGGACCCGCTTCCTGCTGCACGAGCGCGCGGTAGCGATTGAGCCGCCCGCGTGTGTCGAGGAAGTGCTCGATCGAGACCACGCCTCCGGGACCGAGCGTAACGCCCTCGGTCAACGGGTCGGGAGACCGGATGGTCGACGGGAGCACCAGCTCATCGAGCGCCGCACCCTCGATCTCGGCATCGGGGTCGCCCGCGGTCGGCGGAATTTCTCCACCCGACGACAGCGGCTCGACAATGCCTCCGCCGTCGGGGACGCCACCGGTCGTTGCCGCCGCATCGCCGAACCAATCGTCTGAAACGCCCGGAGAAGCCACCGACCCCACCGATTCCGCCCCATCCTCGGTCGGCGTAGCGCGCGTGATAGCCGCTTCGGACGAGGGCTCGCCGGGCGGCGGCGTCACCGGCGCGACGGTCGCCCCTCCCTCCGGCAGCGATGCCGCACCGACCAGTGGCGTATCCGGCAGCGATAGCGGCGTGGAGACAACCTCCGGGCCGACCGCCACGCCATCGTCGTCGTGCTCACCGGGCTTGCGCGCCATGCCCACCCTAATCCGCCTTGAAAACGAAGCGGGCATTGCCGAAGGCCACCTCGTCGCCGGGCATCAGCGCGGTCGGGGTGGTGAGTCGCGGGCCGAAGGTGCTGCTCCCAGGCCGCTTCACGAAAACTCCGTTCGTCGAGCCGAGATCCTGCACGTACCATTCGCCATCGGCCTCGCGATACAATTCCGCGTGGTGGCGCGAGAGCTGGTCCGCCTCGGGCGTGCCCGACAGATCGATGTCGACGGGGCCGGTTTCGGGGTCGAAGCGCCCGACCACAAGCCGATCGCCCTGCAACGGGATCTCATCCGTACTTACCGCACCGTACCGCTTGGGGGCCAGGCGCGGATTGACGATCGGCGTCGAGGGCGGCGCGGTGGTGCCCGCCGGTGCTGAGGCCGGTACTTCGACGGGTGCAGGTACGGTTGCCGACTCGTCCTGCGGTGTGAACGGCGGCTCCGATGCGGGCATCTCCGCGCTATCCCCAGCCGGGACGGGCGGGCTCTCGGCCGCCACAGCCGGGGTGGCCGTCGGGGCCAAAGCCGCCCCACAGTCCTCGCAGTATTCCACACCCGCCGGGTTCTCCTTGCCGCAGATCGCGCATGTCGCCATAACATCCTTCTCCTCGGCCTCGCGGCCGCTAGCGTATTGTCGCGCCCGTCATGGCCGCCGAGGGCTACGCGCCGGTGATCTTCCGGATCTCCTCCTCGGAGGGGATGTCGTCGGGCATCGCGTCCGGCCCGCCCGCCTTCATCGTCTGGGTCCGCGCGCCCAGCTTGATCGTCTTCACCGTACCGATCTTGATGGTGCCGCTCCCGCGCAGTTCGTCCACCGCTGCCCCGAGCGCGCGGGTCATGCCAGCATTCCCGAGGCGCTGGGTCATCGAGCGCGCGACCTGGAGGGTCCGGGCCGCCTGCTCGGGATTGGTTTTGGCCTGCTCGGTGGCCTGCCGCACGAGGCTGTCCACGTTGCGCTGCTGCACGTAGCCCATCACCTCGGGGTCCACCGCGGCGGCCAGCGCCTCATCTTCCGTGAACTCGACCACCAGATCTTGCGGCGCGACCTCCCCGCGATAGCCCTGCGCGGGGACGAGATAGGTCACGCCCAGCTGGGCCAGGCGTGCCCGGATCGGGGGACGCCCCTGGAGATCGAACTCCAGGATGAAGACGGTATGGTCGCCCGACTCGATATTGCCGAGCGGGAGGGGTTCCTGTGCGGGATCGATGTCGGCCAGGTTCGGATACGCGCGCATCGCCGAGACAAGGCGGACGTCGCGGACCGTTCGCACGGTGACACGGACATCGGCGATCACCTGGCGCGTGGCGGCACCGAGCTCGGCCTCGAAGATGTCCGGGAGCGCGGTCATGTCGCGGAAGTCGTAGGGGCGGCCCTGGCTCACGCTGCAGAGGTCGCTGAGCAGATCCTCGTTGTACTCCTCGCCGACGCCGAGCGCGACGATCGGGGTCTGTAATTGCGCCAGAGCCTCCGCCGCATCGCGGCAGTCGAGTTCGTCCACCGCCCGCCCGTCGGTGAGCAACAGCACCTTCCGCGCGCCCTGCTCGCCACGTCCCAGCGTCTCCGCCGCGACGGTCAGCCCCTTGCCCATCAGCGTCCCGCCGCTATGGTCGGCCAAGCCCGCGATCCCCGCGAGCAGCCGCTCGCGATCGTGACCGATCCGGCCTTCGGCGACGACGGTCGCATCGTCATCGAAGCGGATGATCGACACCGTGTCCTCGGGTTGCAGGGTCGCGCTGCCGACCAATCGGCGCGCCGCATCCATGGCGATATCGAGTTTCGTCGTGCCCTCGAACGTGGCGTTGTACGTCTTCCCGTCGACGGTGAACGGCTCGGCGGGCAGGATCTCCGCGGCGAGGCCCGGTGCCGGCTCGCGCATCGAGCCGCTGGTGTCGATCACCAGCGCGAGATGGACGCGAGGCCGTGCCTGCGCCGCCTCGGGCGTCGGCAGCAGCTTGAGCATCACGAAGAGTTTCTGTGCATCGGCGTTCGCCCGGAGGTACTCGCGATGCGGCTTGATGATGACGTGGAGCACTCGCTCTCCTTCCTGGCCCCGCCTGCGGGGCCGGGTCGCTACGCGTTCTGCCGCAAGGACTCGCACAACGTTACGAGATGGTCCGCGTCGAGGCGCACCCGGAACGACAGGTCGTCGACTGTCGCCTCGACGACCTGTTCCGCGGGACGGAAACTGAACGTCAGCGCTTTCTCGCCATCCGACCGGCGAAGCGTCACGGCATCCCGCTCCGTGGCCATTCCCTCATCCCAGCGCTCGGTCGACCACTCGCGGATCGTCGCGAGCGGAACTTTCACATCGCCGCGCTCGCCCCGATACCGGAGGTGTCGCGTGGTCACCCAGAGGGTGCCGGTGTCGATGGGATGGTCGCTCACCCAGGTGCGCCGATAGCGGGTGGTCGCGAGGGCTAGGACCACGGCCTCACCATCCACGAGGCGCTCGGGGTAATCGCGCGGCCCCACCAGCGAGACCTCTCCGGCCAGCAGCGCCAGCCAGAATTCCCGATCCGCCTCGTCGCGTAGCGACCGGGCCTCGGCCTCGACGGGCTGGCCGGCGGCGAGACGCCGCCAGTCTCCGCTCGCAAGATACGTTCCGCGTCGGTCGCGCGTCTCGCCGAAACGGCCTCCGATACCATAGGGATCACGCTGCGGATCGTAGGCCACGAGGCCATACGAGTCGTCACGCCCGGTGGCGAGTTCGGCGGTGCAGGCCGGGCAAATTAACCCTGGGCGGGCGGGATCCCGCTTCCCGGCGGCGAGCGAGCGCCAGAAGGCGGCGGTATAGGCCCGACCGCCGAAGCGAGCGGCGATACCACGAGGATCGTCCGGCGCCCGGAGCAGGACCAGCTCGTCGTGCGCGACCGCATCGAACTGGGCGCGACAGTGGGAACACCCGTGGGTCCCCGCATCGGGAGCGATCCCGGCGGCGGCCTTGTCGAGTTCCAGCGGCGTGCAACGTCGGCCCCGGTACGCCGACGGCACACGGTCAAGCTGGCCATCGACCGCCACCCATTCCAGCGTCTGACCGCGCTCGTCCTCCGGATGGATGTCGATCTCGGCGGCGCAGTGCTCGCAGAAGTACAGCAGCTCCGTCCGGCCCGAGAGCCGCCACCATTCCGACCGTGTCAGCGTGCGGCCCTGGAGCGCGGGATCGAGTTGCCCGGGGCCACCCGGCAGGACATCGAGCGTCAGGCGGTCGCCTTGCAGGTGGTAGTCGAAATCGGCCCCGCACGTATCGCACCGTGCCCAGATATCGGGCAGGAGGAGCGAGCCTGGGCGCGCGTATTGCACCACCGCGCCGACCCGGCAGGCCGGGCAGCGCAGCAACGTGCCGGGGACCAGCTGCGTCGACTGCACGGGCCGGGGTATGCCCGTGCGACAGGAGGGGCAATGGCCGCGCGCCGCGTCGGGCATCTGCTCGCCGAGATCGGCGGCGTGGCACACGGGACAGGGGACCGCGCCGGTGTCCGCCGCCGGATCGCGCATCGCGGCACCGCGACAGACCGGGCAGGGCAGATCCCCGGTAGTCGTCGCCGCACCGTTCCCCCGGAGCGTGCGCGCGATCGCGCGCACGCGTCCAAGGTGACCAGGGAATAATGGCGGGGGCGGGGGCGGCGTCGCGAGGGGCGGGACGGGGGCGGGAGGCGGCACCGGGGGTCCGTCCACACCGGCGAGCGCTGGCAGCCCGGCGAGTTCCCGATAGAACGCGCGCGCGCTCTGCGGGCGTTGATCGATGGCCATCGCCAGGCCGTGCACGAGCGCGCGGTCGAAGGGGACGCTGAGAGCCGTGTTCAGCGCGCGCGGCGGCTTCAGGTCCACGCCCATGGCGCGGTCGGTCGCCGCCGGGGGCTGCTCGCCGGTCGCGAGGTGATAGAGCGTCGCCGCCAGGGCGTAGATATCCGTGAATGGGCCGCGCCGCGCCTGCTGTGCGTACTGCTCCAGGGGGGCGTAGCCGGGCGTGAGCACCACCGACTGCCGCAGCGTCTTGTTGCCGGCGAATTCGCGTGTCGCGCCGAAATCGATCAGCACCGGTCGCGGGCGGGTCTCCCCCTCGGCCAGGATGATATTGTCGGGCTTGATATCGCGGTGGAGGAACCCCTCGCGGTGGATCGCCTCCAGCGCCCCGGTCACCCCATCCGCCGTCGCGAGCAATTCCGGCTCTGGCAGCGGGCCGCCATGCGCCTCCAGCCGCCCCCCCAGCGTGGGACCGCGCAGGTATTCCATCGCCATGTACGCGGTCGCGTTCTCCTGGAAGACGCCGTAGACATCGACAATACCGGGATGGTGGAAGCGTGCCAGGACGCGCCCCTCGTCCAGGAAGCGTTCCAAGGCGGCCTGATAGTCCGCGCCGCGCAGGGTGGGGGGCGGGAGCACGGTCAGGCCCTGGCGCCCGGCCCCGGCGGGGAAGAACTCTTTCAGCGCGACCGGATGCCCCTGCCGCAGGTCGGCCCCCAGGTAGGTGATCCCGAACCCGCCGTGCCCGAGCACCTTGCCGATGGAAAAATTGCCGCCATCGAGTCGGGTGCCGGGTGTGAGGGCATAGCGATGGTTCAGGCGGGCGTCGCTGAGACCACGCGATGGGGTAAGCGGTGTGCCGCAGACGGGACATGCGCTCGCGTCGGACGGGATCGGGCTTGCGCAAATTGGGCAGCGCTGCGTGATCACGGGCCCTCCCGATAAGGCGGCCATAACGAACGCCGCAGATGCCCGACGCAGGGCGTCTCGGAAAGCAAGGCGAAATCGGAGCGCGAACGGCGACGCTCGTGTGCGACGCGCTCGGTGTGCAAGCCCCATGCCATTAGCTCGACTTTGGCCCTTCCGCATTCCGCCTCGCGTCGTGTGGCTTGAGAAAACATCTGTCCCCGAGAGTTTTTGCATATCGGGCGCGCGGACTGACCTGTAAAAACCTGGCGGCAACGTCAGCAACAAGCGAACAAGGGCGGCACATCAAAGCTCTCGCGCTACCCGCTGGATCACGAAGGGCTAAAGTCGAGCTAAGGGGCCGTCCTTGTCGCGGCGGATGCCTCGGATGGTGCCCCTGGTGGTCCTGGCGCAGGCCGGGTCGTTCTCCCTGACCGCGGCGGGCATCGGCTTGGTCGACGCGATCTTCGCGGCTCGCGACGCTGCCCGGGCCGGTCGTGGCCCTTCACAAGGCGCGATCCTACAGGACGGTGCCGACCAGCCTATCGCCGGAGGGGTGGGCCGTCCGTCAATAGGCGACGTTTGCTGCGGTCGGGCATGGCGTGCGGGCGCCATGCCCGGGGCGAGGGCTGCGGCACTGCGCCGTATCGCACGGTTTCGTCCCTCGATGCAGGGGTTATTCGCCGCGTGACCGTGGGCCGCAGCGTCATACCGGAGGATACCCTCGTCGGACTGGATCGCGGACGCCGAGCCGCCATCAGGACCGGATGACCTGGAGGACCGCATCGCGCAGCGTCGGATCGACCAGCGCTCCCCTGTGGTTCACCGGCAGATCCTGATGCGGCGCGCCGAACGCCTCGTGCCAGCGGCTGCTGGCCGCCCCCACCCCCGAGTCGCCCGCGCTGAGTTCCGCCAGCCCACCGAAGGTGTCGGCCACCCCCGGCGGGCACGCCAGCTGCTCGACCAGGAAGGCGCTCGCCGTCGCCAACAGGTGGACCGTCTGAATCGCCTCGCAGAGGTAGTAGTGGATGAAGGTGGGATCGCTCCCGCCGAAGCCGGTGTAGCACACCCCCGGTAGCGCACCTTCGCCATCCGCCAGCGGGTCCAACTCGGCGAAGCCCGGCCCCTGCGCCAACGTACCGAAGGAGTGGAGCAACGCCTCGCACACGCGATTGGCGAGGTCGGACAGGAGCGGGTCGAGGCGCCGCGCGACCACGGCGCGGAGCGGCTCCGGTAGGTGCTGCCCGACCGTACCGAGATCGATGGCGTTGCTCAGCGTGTCCTTGTAGGTCGCGGCGAGCTTCGGCATGTACGAGCCGTGGTGCGGCGTGCAGAGGGTGACGACCTGTCGCAGGTGCGGCACGCCCGTCTCGCCGAGCTGCTTGACGGCGGCCCGCGCCACCAGGCCGCCCCGGCTGTGGCAAAGGAGGACGAGAGGCGGGACGGCACCGCCATACGCGGCGACATCGGCCTCGTATGGCGCGAAGACCCGCGCCTCCAGCGCGGCGAGCAGGCCCACCGCCTCGGCGGTCGCGTACTGGAGGATATCGTCCGGATGCGTCTGGCTCCAGGTGATGCACGTCAGTCCCGCGTCGCCGAGCACCCGCGTCCAGGGGGTCACGCTGCCCGGCGCGTAGGGCGGGGAGGAAGCGATGCCGCGCACCCCCTCGGGCCACGCGGCGAGATTGAAGAGCCAGGTACTGGGCGGATCGAGGCGGGCGGGATCGGTCCAGTGCCGTGCGTTGCCGCCGATACCGTGGATCAGGACGACGACCGGTGCGTCTCGGTGACCCGCCACGGCGGCGGCAGATCGCGAGGACGAAGAACGCCCGTGCGCTATCCAGGTCTCGATGCGTGTGCAGCAGCACGTCCGCCACCCGCCCGTGCTCGTCGATCGCGCGGGGGCGGTACGCCCACGTCCCGCCCCACGCGCACATCCGCCGCCGAGAGGCGGTAGCGCAGATACCAGCGCACGGCGGTGACGACCACCTCCTGCGGCCGGCGGTGCCCCGCGAATGGGGTGCCCATGCGCGCGATGAAGGTGCGGCGGCAGGCCTGACAGCGATACCGCCGCGTCTCGCCGGCCGGCCCGTCCTGCTTCACTCCGACACCCGTACAGCGCGGACATGGCGGCATACTCGTCCTCCCTCACACTATCCTATGCTCAGCGCCAAGAGGGTAGCACACACACTGCGCGGTCTCACCCTGACAGCGCCCCGACAGTACTGGAAGCCTCTCCGCCCCGGATGGATAGTGAGCCAGGACGGCACCCGTCCCATTGCAGACGGCTCCGGTTCGCCAGCGTCCACATGGTCGCACAAACACCCTTCGCAAGCCTTGTCGGACAAAACATCATACTACAAGTATGCTAGATAGTCTATTGACGTTATTGCAATACCTATGTAATATGCGCACAACGGTCGACCAAGCCGAATACTGCTGCATGTCGATGAGAGGCGACACGACTGCCACGCGCCATGGTAGGCCGGTGTGCGATTTTCCCGTATGGGGCAGCAATTACTCGGAGGGAGCGCATGGATCACATCGCGGCACGCGAGGGACGACCAGCATTCGGCCGACGACGATTTCTGACCCTGGCGGGTGGGGCGGTCACCGCCGCCTTCCTCGCCGCCTGCGGCGGTGGCGTGGACACGAGCACCCCGACCCCGGCCCCACCGACGGCGCGCCCTTCCGCCGCACCGTCGGCAGCACCATCCGTCGCCCCTCCTGGCGGAACCGTCGCATCGGGCGCGGCCGCGCGGACGGTGACGAGCGCGGCGGTCGCGAACACTCCGGCAAAAGCGGCGACTGCGGCGGTCGGCAAACCGGCGGGGAACTACGGCTTCCCGCCGACCCTCAAGAAGGATGTCACCCTGCGCTACCAGACGTTCTGGGCGCAGTACCGCACCGACATCCTGAAACAATCGATCGACCAGTTCACCCAGCAGACCGGCGTCAAGGTCACCGTGGAATCGATCCCCAGCGCCGACTACCGGACCAGCCTGGCGACCACGATGGCGGCCGGCACCGCGCCCGACACCTTCATCGCCGACATCTGGAACGCGGTCAAGTACTACGACGCGAACCTGATCCTGGATCTGAGCGAACGGGCGAAGGCCGACAAGCTCGATCTGAACGCCGACTACGGGCTGATCGGGCTGGAGCAGTACTGCGGCAAGACCATGATGCTGCCCTTCGTCCTCTCGCCGCATGCATGGTACTACAACAAGACCATGCTCAAGGAGGTCGGCGCGAAGGACCCCTGGGACGATCTGAACGGCCAGTGGACCTACGACGATTTCCGCGAGATTGCGCTGAAAGTGACGGCGGCCGGGGGCGGCAAGCGCTGGGGCGCGCAACTCGGCGCGACGATGGAGTACAACTGGGACCCGATCATTCGCACCCTCGGCGGCGCGACGACCGATTTCAAGGCCAGTCCGCCGAAGTACGCCTTCGGCTCCGAGGCCTCGATCGCCGCGCTAACGACGATTCGCGACTGGTACACCAAGGACAAGATCATCCTCCCCCCGGACCAGAGCAAGTCACTGGTCAACGAGGGGATTACCTCGCCGTTCGCGAGCAAGCTCGTGGCGATGTACGAAGACAGCACCGGCCAACTCACCTTCCTCGCGCAGAACGTCAAGGACTTCGAGTGGGACATCGCCCCACCACCGCGCAAGGCCAGGGATATCGCCCCGGTCGGCCACTCCGACGGCGACGCGACGATGATTTCCGCGAAGACGAAGAACCCCGACGAGGCCTACGCCTTCGCGAAGCACCTCGCCGGGCCGACCACGCAAGACATCCTCGCCCAGAATAAGCTGCTCCTGCCCTCCCTCAAGGCATCGGCGGGGAGCGAGGTCTACCTCAAGGCACCGCCGCAGCACATGCGCGTCTTCCCAGGGATTTTCGAGGGATCCTATGCCACATCGTTCTACCACGGCGAGGGCCTGGAGTCGCAGCTGGCGATGACCGCGTTCGCGGAGCAGTTGGTGCTCGGTTCGAAGCAGCCGAGCGACGCCAAGGCGCTCCAAGATGACCTCAACAAGAACATCAAGTTCGGCGGGTGCATCCCGTCCTATGTGAGCAAGTAGACCTGCCGCCCCCGTCGCCGCCGCTGGCGACGGGGGCGGTCGGACAGCAAGGGTGGTGGCAATGGCGACGCGCGCGACGCAACTGGTGCAACCCCGGGCGGCGGTGTCACGGCAGAACCTCTCCCGACGCTTCCGCCGCAATCTCCCGGGGTATCTCTTCATCATGCCCTGGCTGATCGGCCTGATCGTCTTCACCCTCGGCCCCTTCGTCGCCTCGCTCTACCTCTCCTTCACCGACTGGCGGATCCTGGGCGCCCCGAAATGGGTCGGTCTCGACAACTACGAGCGCATCCTCACCCAGGACCCGCTCTTCCGGGCCACGCTCAGGAACACGGTCTACTACGCCGTCTTCCATGTCATCGGCGTCAACGTCGTGGCCCTGGCGCTCGCGCAACTCCTCAACCAGAAATTGCGCGGCTTCGTCCTTTTCCGCACGCTGTTCTACCTCCCCACGGTGACGAGCGGCGTGGCGACCGCGCTCGTCTTCTCGCTGATGTTCAACGGCAACACGGGGATCGTCAACGCCGCCCTCCGCCTCGTCGGGATTAAGGGGCCCAACTGGCTCTTCAGCGAGACCTGGACGATGCCCGCGTTGATCGCGATCAGCATCTGGGACCTCGGCGTGCCGATGCTGGTCTACCTGGCCGCCTTGCAGAACGTGCCGGTGGAACTCAACGAGGCGGCGCTGATCGACGGGGCGAACCGCTGGCAGCGGTTTCGCAGCGTGCTCCTCCCCCTGATCTCGCCGACGATCTTCTTCAACGTGATGGTCAGCGTCATCGGCTCGTTCAAGGTCTTCACGCTGGCCAAGGTCATCACCGAAGGGGGGCCGGCCAACGCGACTCTCTTCTACGTCCTCTACCTCTACCGCCAGGCGTTCGAGAGCCTGCGGATGGGCTACGCGACCGCGCTCGGCTGGATCCTCTTCCTGATCATCTTCGCCCTCTCCGCGATCCAGATCCTCGCCTCGCGTCGCTGGGTCTACTACGAGTCCGGGGATAACGTGTGAGCGTTTCGCCCTGCGGCACGGGCCGGGCCGGAGACGATGCCGGTCTGCGCTTGTCCCGCGAAGCGCCCCGATGGAGGTTTGCTATGGCCGTCACCATGTCCCCGGCGCGCACCCGCCCCGCAGCGCGCCGACTCCCGCGCGGTTGGTTCGGACGCGCCGTGCTCTACGCGCTGGCGATCGTCCTGGGCTTCATCTTCGTGCTGCCCTTCCTCTGGATGCTGATGACCGCGCTGAAGTCGCGCGGCGAGTTGAACCTCTTCCCGCCGACCCTCTGGCCGATCGACTGGAGCCCCTCGAACTTCCTGCGCATCTGGAAGGTCCAGAACTTCGGGCGCTTCCTGGTCAACAGCGCGGTCTATTCGGTCGGCGCGGTCATCGGCACGGTGGCCTCCAGCACCCTCGCGGCCTACGGCTTCGCGCGCCTGAAATTCTGGGGGCGCGAGGTCCTGTTCATCGTGCTGCTGGGGACGCTGATGCTGCCGAGCCAGGTCCTGCTCATCCCGCAGTACATCCTCTTCCGCGAGCTGGGCTGGCTCGACTCGCTCAAGCCGCTGGTGGTGCCGACCTTCTTCGGCAACCCGTTCTACATCTTCCTCATCCGCCAGTTCCTACGCGGGCTCCCCACCTCGCTCGAGGAGGCTGCGGTGCTGGATGGCGCGAACCACTGGCAGATCTTCTGGCGAATCATGGTCCCGCTCTCCAAGCCGATCATCGTCACGGTCGCGGCGTTCAGCTTCGTCACCCACTGGAACGATTACTTCGGCCCGCTCATCTATCTGCGCGACCCGAGCCGGATGACCGCCTCGGTCGGCTTGCTGCTCTTCCGCGGCGACCCGGAGACGGTGGTTTCCTGGGTGATGGCGGCGGCGGTGATCACCGTGATCCCGGTGGTCGCGGTCTTCATGTGGACGCAGAAGTATTACGTCCAGAGCGTCGCCTCGACTGGCGGCAAGGGCTAGGGCGCAACCAAGGAGGCGCGCGCGCGGTCACCGACGGGCCGAGGACGGGCCCCGGCCCGTTGAAGCACACGAGGAAGTATTGCATGATCATCGTCGACAGCCATATCCATCTCTGCCCGGGCCGGTCGGGCCTCTGGCAGAGCACCCGCGCCGGTCGGGTCCGCGTGGCCGCGACCAGCGAGGAACTGCAAGCCCTACCGCCCTCCTGGGCGGACAGCGCCTCGCCGCCCGAGCGGGCGCTGGCGTACATGGACTGGCTAGGGGATCTCCCGCGTGATCATCCTCCAGAGCCCCCTCTACGGCGACCAGACCGACTACGCTATCGCGGCGGTCAAGCGCTGGCCGGATCGCTTCGCGGGTTTCGCCTGGGTGGACGCGGCCAAGGGCGTGGAAGCCGCCAACCACCTCGAGGGGGCGGTCGGGGCGGGCCTCCTGGGCCTCGAGATCGAGCTGGCGGGGGAGCTGGCCTTCAACCCGGACTTCTCCTTCCTCGGCGAGGCTGAGATGGCGGTCTGGGCACGCCTCGACGCCCTGCACCGCCCGCTGGCCCTCCACCTCTCCGGCGGCGGGCGCAGGGTGCGCGAGGCGGGGGAGGTGCGGCAATTGCTCGAGCGCTTCCCGAATCTCGATGTGGTCATCCTCCACATTGGCTGGCCGGACAAGGTCCTGGACGCGACATGGCAGAAACGCGTGCTGCTCGCGAAGCACGACCGGGTGCACCTCGACCTCGCCGCCCTCCCGGTGGCGTTCAACGCCGAGGGCTACCCCTACCCCGGCGGCCGCGCCGCGCTCCGCTGGTCGATCGATCAGGTCGGGGCGGACAAGATTATGTGGGGCCCGGACTACCCGCTGGTCCGCAAATACTGCACCTACCCGCGGACCCTCGAGTTCCTGCGGGGCCCGGGCAGCGGGTTGACGGAGGACGAGCAGGCGGCAATCTTCGGCGACAACGCGACGCGACTGCTGGCGGACTGGGAATCGCGCTGAGCGGGGGTCGACCGACGGTCGGGCGGACGGGTTCTCACCCGGCGAGCGGGATGCGAAAGGAGGGGGCGATGACGATCGGTGTGGGCTTTGGCATGGCACCCTGGTGGCGCGACGGACACCCAGAGAATGTGTATCGCGGGCTCGATGAGATCGCGGCGGCGGGGTTCGACGGCGTGGAGATTTTCGGCTCGCCGTTGCAACAATTCCTCAACCGCCCGGCCTACTTCGGGGAACTCGTGCGGCGCAACGGCCTGACGCTCTCCAGCGTCTACAGCCACTTCACCTATCTCGACCCGGTGCGCCAACCGGCCGAGGACGAGGAGTTCCGCCGGATCGCCAACTTCACGGTCGAGGCGGGCGGGAAGTGGCTCCTCCTCGACGGCGGGCACAAACCCGACCTGATCGGCCCGACGGACGTGAGCGACGGCGATATCGCGCGTGTCGCGGACGCGGCGAACCGCTACGCGGCGATCGGTCGCGAGTTGGGCCTGTCGCTCGCCTGGCACCAGCACTGGGGGGGCATCTTCGAGTGGCCCGAGCCGTTCCACCGCTTCATGGCGGCGACCGACCCGGGGCTGGTCAACTTCTGCCCCGACTCGGCGCAACTCCACATGGGCGGCTTCGACGTGGTCGAGACGTTCGCGCGCTACGCTGTCCGGATCAAGTTCACCCACTTCAAGGATCTGGCACCCAACCACAACTGGGAACTGGCCGCCAGCCACGGCGGGCCGGCACAACCCGGCGACAGCGGTGGCTATCACGTCGACTCCAAATGGCGGATGGTCGAACTCGGGCGCGGCGTCATCGACTTCCCCGCCCTGCTCGCGATCCTCAAGGGCGTCGGCTTCGACGGCTGGATCGTCGACGACATGGATTACTCGGCATACGCGGCGCTGGAGTGCGCGACGGTCTGCCGCGACTATCTGCGCGACGCGCTGGGGCTGGCCGGCCGCAAGGCGGAAGGAGCGGGACGATGATCATCGATGTCCACCAGCACCTCGGCCCCTGCCGGGTCTTCAACCTGAACATCGAGGAAGACGCGCTGGTGGCGGCGCTCGACCGCAACGGCGTCGACGCGGCCATCGTCCAGCCCTACCCGGGCGCGCCGGACCCGGCGGCCGTGCACGACCGCATCGCGGCGCTCGCGAAGCAACATCCCGGTCGCATCTTCGGCATCATGAGCATGTCGCCCCACTGCGACCCCGAGGTCTATCGCGCGGAGGCGCGCCGCTGCGTCGAGGAGTTGGGCTTCGTCGCGCTGAAGATTCACACGATCGGCCACGCGGTCAACCCGCTTACCCCCGACGCGCAGGTCGTCTACCGGGCGGCGGCGGATCTGGGGGTGCCGGTGATGATCCACACCGGGCCGGGCGTGCCGCTGGCGCTGCCCGCCCTGCTGCTCCCGGCCTCGCGCGAGTACCCCAACACGAAGTTCATCCTGGCCCACAGCGGCCACACGATCTACGCCCCGGAGGCGTTTGTGGTCGCCCAGGAACGGGCGAACATCTTCCTCGACACATCCTGGAGCGCGCCGGACGACATCAAGTGGTTCATCGAGGGGATCGGCCCCGAGCGGGTGATGATGGGCAGCGACTCGCTCTACAATCTCGCGGTCGAGCTCGCCAAGTATCGCGCGCTCGATCTCGATGATGCCACGCTCGAGCGAGTGCTCGCCGGGACCGCGCGCGCGGTCTTCCGACTACCGGCGACGATCGGACACGCCGGGAGCGCGGCGGATGCGACGGCGGTGCCCCCGCCGGAGAACGCCCGTTCCTGAATCGTCCCGGCCCCGCTGGCATCGGCCACGGGGCCGGATCATCCCCAGAGGAGGCCTCGATGATCACCTTGCACATCGCCCTTGATGTCCGCGCCGGACAAGGTCCCACGCTCGAAGCGTTGTATCGCGAGGCGTATGTCCCCGCGATCACGAAGCAGGACGGCTTCCGGGCGACGACGCTGTTACGGTCGGCGACGGAGGACCATCGCTACGAGATCGATATCGCGTTCGACACTGAGGCACAGCGCGTGGCGTGGGCGGGGGGACCCGACCACGAGGCCACCTGGCCGCGCGTGGTCGCGCTCTGCACCGATTTCAGCGCGCAGGGGTTCACGATTCTGGCCTAGCGGGAGCGCCGCGACAAGCCCCGTCCAGGCCGGATGTACGGTCGTCTTCTCGGCGGGCGGGTCACCGTACCGCCCGGATCGTGCCCGACGGGGCCACTCCAGACGACGGTTAGCCGAAGGCTCGCTGCGGCGACATCCGTCTCGGCCGTACCGGCTGTGGCGGTAATGGTGCGGCCACGGCGACGGGCGGGTGCAAACAGGAACGCCTTGGCGGGTTAAGGGTGTGCTCGCAGGGCCGTTGGCGCGCATCTCTCGCCTCGATACGGGCTATGTACGACCGAGACGGTCGCGCGTGCCAACCATCGCCTCTCGCCTGGAATCGCCGCGACGTTGCGCCAGCGGTTCGCCCATTCGCTCTGTGTGCGTCCGCTGAAGAAGGGCTCCGTGCACATGTGCCCGTGGCCACCGGCGTAATCCTTCACCGCCCCGGCACGCTGTTTTCCCGCCCACTTGTCGCATTCCGTACCGGCGGCGGGGCGGGGGAGACGCACGTGTTACCTCGCCAATCGACACAGCGGCCGCTACAATCAAACCCTCGTGATGGATATTCCTCCGGCGAAAGCGGTGTCGTCAAGAGGCACCCTGCCTGGTGGCGTGGCACAGAAATGGCAACGGATCGGTACCCTGCGGATAGGGGCGAATCACTTGCCCCGTAACGTGAACTGGAACACGGATGTGTGCCTAGAGGCGCGCGGCATAGCCATGCACCCCGACCCGTATCGGTGCGGAATCGCCCAGGGTATAGCCGCCTGGTGTCACCCACAGCCCTCGCTAGGGAAGCGCTAACACAGTAAGCAGGAGGTCATGATGAGCGTACTAGCGAGGGGCCTTATTCTCCTCGACAGCCTCGCGGATAGCGGCGAGGCGGGGGTCGCGGAGTTGAGTCGTCGAGTGAAAATTGATCCCAGTCAGGTGCACCGCGCGTTACGCGTGCTGCAGCAGCGTGAATACGTCGAGCAAGACGCGCGGACGAAGAAGTATCGTTTGGCCAGTCGGGTCGTCGAACTGGCGAGCAGCTACCTGAAACGGGTGGACATCCGCGCCGAGGCCCGGCCGGTCCTCCTGCACCTGCAGGAAATCACGGCGCACACGGCACATCTCGCCATCCTGTCGCGCCACTATTCCGTGATTATCGACCAAGAGCGGGGACCCTCCGCGAATTCGCTGGACATTGTCATGGGCGACCTGGCGCCGCTCCACGCGACGGCGCTCGGGAAGGTACTCTTGGCCTATCTGGATAAGGCAACGCTGGAGCAAGTGTTCGCCGGGCTCGAGTATGACGCGCTCACGGCGCACACCGTACAATCCGAAGCCGCCCTCCGCGCGCAATTGGTGGAAATCCGGATGCGCGGGTATGCGACCGATCAGGAGGAGGCCTATCGCGGGGTGTGCTGCATCGCCGCCCCGGTCTGCAATTGGACGGGGAAAGTCATCGCCGCGCTCAGTGTCTCCGGCCCGGCATGGGCAATCGAGGAGGAACACCTCCCGGCGCTCGCGCAGCGGGTGCTCGCGGCGGCCAACGCGCTCTCGCGGCGGCTCGGACACGAGGTGCCGTGGGAACCCTCACCAGAAGGTCGGCCTGATCCGCAAGGTGAAAGTTCGGCGGTGGGGTTGATAAGCAGCTGACGGAGATCGCGAAGCCAGAGTGTATTACTCTCCCGACGCGGGCAAACTGGAGCGGCCTCAAAAAGGAATTGTCAGGTAAAGATCAGGCGCTCGGGCGTGCGATACTTGGGGCATGAATGAGCGCATTGTCGACCTCACCGATGAGGGTTCTGTTGGGTAGCGCTGTGATGTGATAGCCTTCCGCGCTTACGATGGTGGCACGGAGGGGAACGGATGAGCAGTGGAGCGGCGACGTGCCCCGGCTGCGGCCTGGCGGCTACGCGCAAGAATGGGCGTGATCGTCACGGGCGGCAGATCCACCAATGCCGCAGTTGTCGCCGCCACTGCACCATCCTGACGGGAACCCCCTTCGCGGGCGACCGCTCCCGCCCGACGTCATCGCCCTCGCCGTCCGCTGGTACCTGCGGTTCCGCCGGAGCGACGCCGACGTCGCGGCACTCCTCGCCGAGCGCGGCATCGACGTTGACGCGTCGACGATCTATGGCCGGGTGCGCGAATTCGCCCCGCTGTACGAGGACATCGCGCCCCCCTTCCGCCGCAGTGTCGGGAGCACCTGGCGCGTCGACGGGACCTCCGCCAGCGTGGTCAGCACGCCGGTCTACGTCTCCCGCGCCATCGACGCGAGCGAGCGACGCGCGGCCACAGACGCGGCCACCTTCTCCCGCCTTCCGCCGCGCGATCGCGGCCACCGGGGTCGCCCTGGACGAAGTCACGACCGATTGTGCCATCGCCTACCCGCCCGCGCTGGCCGCGGTGCTCCCGAGCGCGCTGCACGAGACGGGCAAGGCGGTCCAGCAGCGGATCGAGCGCGACCACCAGCACCGCAAGGGGCGGCTACGCCCGCTGCGCGGCTGCGAGACGCTGGTCGGGGCCACGATGCTGTGCGCCGGACATGCCTCCCTGCGCAACCTGCGTGGCGGTTTCTACGACTTCGGGCGGCCGGTCGATGCCGCGTCCGCCGCGACGAGGCCACCGGTAGTACAAGCGTGGGCCGCCCCGACGGGTGTCCTGCTGGCGTGGTAACGCCCGTAACGACCGGGGTCGCGCGGTCCGGTTGCTCCGGAGCACTCCTCCGCCTCGCCATCCCCGCACAACCCAATAGCATCCGCGCGCGCACACCAGCTGGGACGGGCGAAGCTACTATGTGTACGCCGGGCACCGGCAACTCGACCCCCGCGGCGACGCCGGGCGTCTCGCCCGAGCCGATATAACCCATCTGGCGAGAGATTTCAGCCGGTTGCGAAAGCTGTCGCCAGCCGCGATGGAGCGGCTCCAACGCGGCTCCCGCGCTATACTACGAATCGTCAAAGGTGTCGAACGTAAGGTGTAGCGCGCATGACAGCCGACCCCCCACATCAGCGTACGCCCTTTGTCGGTCGAGATCGCGAGGTGGGTATCCTGCGCGCCCTCTTTGCATCCATCGCCGGAGGTGGTCGCCTCGCGCTGATCAGCGGCGAGGCCGGGGTCGGGAAGACGGCCCTCACGGACATCGTCTGCCGTGAGTTTGTGGAGGATGGTGCACAGGTCCTCGGCGGCCATTGCTACGACCGCACCGAGACCCCACCGTACGGGCCCTGGAACGAGATCTTCTCGCAGTCCGGTGTGGCCGCTCCGCCGAGCGTTGCCTCAGCGCCGAATCGGGAGACGTTCTTCGCGCAGGCGCACGCATTCTTCGCGAAGGTCGCCAGCGAGCGACCGCTCGTCCTCTTCCTCGATAACTTGCACTGGGCGGATACCGCCAGCCTCGATCTGCTGCGCTACGTCGCCCGCAGGCTCCCATCCCTGCCTCTCCTGATCCTCGCGACGTATCGCGCCGAAGACATACGCCGCCCCCACCCCATCGCCATACTCATCCCCCTCGTCGTGCGGGAAGCGCCGACGGAGCGAATCGAGCTCCGCCCACTCGACGCCGACGCGGTGTATGCTCTTGTCCGCGCGCGCTACGATTTGCCGGACGACGAGGCGACGCGGCTCGCCACCTACCTCATGGGTCGGGCCGAGGGCAATCCGCTCTTCCTTATCGAACTCCTGCGCACGCTGGAAGAGGAAGGCATGATCCACCAGGAGCGTGGCCGATGGCAGATCGAGTCGACCGAGCAGGTGCCGGTGCCGTGGCTCCTTAAGCAGATCATCGAGGATCGGCTGACCCGCTTGGGCGACGATGCCGCCGCGCTGCTCGCGATCGCGGCGGTGATCGGCCACGACGTACCCCTCGCGGTCTGGCAGTCCGCCACGCGCGTGGATGACGAGACCCTCGTGACGATCGCCGAGCGCGCGGAGGCGGCGCATCTGGTGGCCGCCTGGGCGAGCGGCGAAGGCATCCGTTTCACCCATTCGCTGATCCGCGAGGCGCTCTACGACGGCGTCCCCGCGCTGCGGCGGCGGCGTCTCCATCGTCGCGTCGGGGAGATACTCACGACATTACCTTCACCGGACCTGGACATGGTGGCCTATCATCTCCAGCAGGCGGGCGATGAGCGCGCGGCGACGTGGCTGGTGCGGGCCGGCGAGCGCGCGGAAGCGGCCTTCGCCCTCGTGGCTGCGGCGGACCGCTACGCCGCCGCATTCGCGCTGCTCGATGCGCACGGAGGAGATGCGGGAGAGCGCGGCTGGCTGCGCCTCCTCGCCGCCGCCCTGCGCCGCCATCAGGATCCCGATCGCGCCCTGGCCTGGGTCGAGGAGGCCGGTCGTCTCGCGGCGGCGGACGCGAGCCTCGCGGCGCGCGCCCTGGCACTCCGCGGGCTGCTGCGGAGCAATCGCGGCGAGCAAGGCACCGCGATCTCAGACCTGGCCACCGCCACTGAGGCAATCGCGCAGCTGTCGCCTGGTGTCGGCCCAACGCGTCGACGCGAGGAGCGTCTCGATAGGCTCGCCAATCGTGGCACGCTGATCGAGGGGCTCGCCTACGCCGGTCGCCTCACCGAGGCGCGCGAGCGGGCCGAAGCCTACTTGGCGGACTTTGGCACCCGCGCGCCCACCTCTGTCGAGGTGGGCATGCTCGCCGATGTCCACAACACCCTGGCGGTGGTCCACGCGCTGCAGGGGGAGCCCGCGCTGGCGCGGCGCGCCTATGATGCAGCAATTGCGGCGTGCGAGGCGAGCGACCACCCGCTGATCGCCCTCTTCGAGCGCTGGGAGGAACTTGCGCTCGTCGTTCTGCCCTACCAGGCAGACGACCTCCCCGCGCGCGCGCGCGCCTCAGATGCGGCAGAGGCCGCAGCGCGTCGTGTCGTCGCCGCGGGCGCATATGGCGATGATGACCTCCCGGGACAAGTTCGCCTGCCGCTACTCCTGCTGGAGGGCCACTGGCGCGAGGCCCGACGCCTCGCCGAATTACCCTTTACCTCGAATGTCGTGAATATCATGCACCTGCGTAACACCATCCTCGGCACCCTGGCGCGGGCGCAGGGCGAGCCGCTGGTGGCGTGGCGTTGTGTGCTGGCGGTCTGGCCGGACGGTCCGGCGATCGCGCCAGGGGAATTATCCGCCCCATTTTCGGTGCCACTCCAGCGGCTGGCGGCCGCGCTGGCGCTGGACGCGGGCGACCTCGTCTCCGCGCGTGACTGGCTCGATACCCATCTACGCTGGCTCGACTTCATGGGCACGACGCTGGGGCGTTCCGAAGCTGCGGCGCTCGAGTCGGCTTGGCACCGCGCCGCAGGCGACCGCCTGCGGGCACGCGAATACGCCCAGGAGGCGTTGGATCGTGCGACCACCCCGCACCAGCCCCTTGCCCTGCTCGCGGCCCATCGTTTGCTGGGCGAGATCGAGGTCGCGGGGGGCAATGCCGCGACGGCGGAGCCGCACCTCGCCGCGGCCCTGGCGCTGGCCGACGCCTGCCGGGCCCCGCACGAGCGGGCCCTCACGCTGCTCGCCCGCGCGGAGTTGCTGGCATCGGGCGGTGAGGTGGCCAAGGCCGATGCCGCGCTCACGGCGGCCCGCGCAATCTGCCTGCCGCTGGACGCCCGAGCGGCGCTCGCCCGAGCGGACGCGCTCGTCACCCGCCTCGCCGGGGCCGCCGCGCCGACCATCTCGCGCCCCGCCGGGCTGTCGACGCGCGAGGCCGAGGTGCTGGGACTGGTGGCCCAGGGGCTAGGCAACGCCGCCATCGCCGAGCGCCTCTTCCTCAGCCCGCGCACCGTCAAGGTCCATGTGGCGCACATCTTCGCCAAGCTTGGCGTCACCAATCGCGCTGCGGCAACGCGCTTTGCGGTCGATCACGGCCTCGCCTAGTCCCCCGCGCATGGTCGCGTCCACACCATAGTACCGCAGTACTAATCCCCGGGCGGCATCCACCGAAGATTCCCTCGCGCGAATAATCATCGCGGCTGATGTGCGGCGTCTGGCGACCATCTATTGTAGACGTGCGATCGGTCGCGGCACTTGGACATCGGGCAACGTGAAAGGGGGACGGATGGCGCGGCAGTGTGCGGCGCAAGGGCGCATGGGTAGCAGAGGTTCGTTCGCGACGCCGCAGGTCCGCGCACTCGTCGTCGGCAGGGTCCGACGACACGGCCTTCGCGTGCTGGCCGCACCATCGATTCGGACAGAGGTCGGTGGCGTTTCCGCCTGGAGCGATGGCCCAGAGCGCCCCTCGGACACTGAGGACGTGCGGCTGGCAGACCGCGCGGCATGACATCAATGACGCGGATGTTTATAGCCACGGCGGACGGGATCGCGGGCCATCGGACGGTGGCGACGCTCGGGTTCGTGTTCGGGATCGCCATCAGCCGCCGCGGGTTGAGCGGCAACATCATGGCGGGACTGGAGGCGCTCGGCAACGGCAGCGCGCTGGCGGAATATCGGGACGAGCTCATCGCAGCGCGTTGGCAGGCGATCGCCCAGCTGGAAGCGGACGCGAAGGGTCTCGGTGCCAACGCCGTCGTCGGGGTGCGCTTCGACACCGCAGGGGTCGGCCGTGACATGGTCGAGATTGTCGCCTACGGCACCGCCACCGTGATCGAACAGAACCCCTAGCCAAATACCGCCTCAGTCACGCGCGACATGACACTGATGCCCGCGTGAAGGGGGAGGAGGTGTGTGCACGAAGTCGGGAACAGGGAGGTGCGACATGCGAAAAGGTTTGTAGCAGCCCACCGTCGTGGAGTATGGCAACCGAGCGACCGGATAGGTCGAATATCCGCTTGTCGAGAAGGAGGAGGAACATCATGAGCACGATCACGACCCAGGATGGGACGCAGATCTACTACAAGGACTGGGGGACCGGCCAGCCGCTGGTCTTCCACCACGGCTGGCCGCTCTCGGCGGATGACTGGGACGCGCAGCTGATGTTCTTCCTCGAGCGGGGCTACCGTGTGATCGCCCACGACCGCCGCGGGCACGGGCGCTCCACCCACACCGTCTGCGGGAACGAGATGGACACCTATGCCGCCGACGTGAAGGAGCTGGTCGAAAAGCTCGACCTCCGCGACGCCGTCCACATCGGCCATTCGACGGGCGGCGGGGAAGTGGCGCGCTACGTGGCGCGCTACGGCGACGGGCGGGTGGCGAAGGCGGTGCTCATCAGCGCCGTGCCGCCGATCATGGTCAAGACCGACCAGAATCCGGGCGGCCTGCCGATCGAAGTCTTCAACGGGTTCCGCGAGCAGACGGCGAAGAATCGGGCGCAGTTCTACCAGGACGTCACTATCCCCTTCTACGGCTACAACCGGCCGGGGGCGACGATCGCGCAGGGCGTGCGCGACAACTGATGGCGCCAGGGGATGCTAGGCGGGGTCAAGGCCCAGTACGACTGCATCGCGGCCTTCTCCGAGACCGACTTCACCGAGGATCTCCGCCGCATCGCGGTGCCCACACTCGTGATGCACGGCGAGGACGACCAGATCGTCCCCTTCGCGGATTCGGGGCCGCTCTCGGCGCAGCTGCTGAGGAACGCCACGACGCGGTTCTACCCCGGCTTCCCGCACGGCATGCCGACCACCCAGGCCGACCAAATCAACGCCGATCTGCTCGAGTTCATCCGCGCGTAAATCCTGCCCGCCCGGTGGAAGTGGGCACCAGCGCTTCGTGACCACCGAGCCGCCGCTGGCGGCGTGGCACCGTTGGCGGACCAGGGCGGGAGCCTGGGCAGAAACGCCCGCATCAGGCACGAACGACGCGACGTGGACGAAGCCGACCGTCCGAATGTCAGACTGGTTCGCTTCGTCCACGATCGACCAATACGAGAGAAGAAAGGGGCACTGCAATGGAGACAACGAGCAATGTGATGCTGGTCCACGGCGCATGGACGGACGCGTCGAGCTGGAGTCGGGTCATCCCCCTCCTGCAGCGTGCCGGGCACCGCGTGTCCGCCGTGCAGATCTCGACCGTCTCGCTGGCGGATGACATCGCCGTCACGCGCCGGGCGCTCGACGCGATCCCGGGACCCGTGACCCTCGTCGGCCACTCCTACGGCGGCTGCGTGATCGACGGTGCAGGCAACGCCCCGAACGTCACCAGCCTTGTCTACGTCGCCGCCTTCGCGCTCGATGAGGGCGAGACGCTCGCCAACGTGTCGAGGCGCTTCCCAGCCCTGGAGAGCATGAAACATCTCCGCGCCGATGCGGCCGGTTTCCTCACGGTTGACCCCGAGACCTTCCCGCAGGACTTCGCCGGGGGCGTCGACCCGGAGCAGGCGCAGGTGATGGCGGTGCTGCAGCGACCATTCAACAGCGCGATCTTCGATGAGCAGGCGGGGCCGGCGGCGTGGCGCAAGCGACCGACGTTCTACCAGGTGTCGGAGAACGACGCGATCATCTCCGTCGACCTCGAGCGCTTCTTCGCGGAGCGAATGGGGGCGGAGACGCTCGCGCTGCGATCCAGCCACGCCTCACCTGTCTCACACCCGGCGGAGATTGCGCAACTGATCACCACGGCGACGCGGGTCGCTGCTACCGCCTGAGACCCGCACGGCATCCGTTGCGTCGCTTGTCCGGCAATGCGCGCGTGTCCGCAGTGGACAGTGAGGGCTTGACGCTGGGGTTCATCCGGCAGGAATGCGCGCCAGCCGGGCGGGCGAATGGCAGGCATAGCCGCGCATGAGGAACGCGGGCAGCCCGGAACTACTCACTTCGCACGTCGTCATGGTCTCCCGCCTGGGTGCGGCCGTCGATCATATCCAGACCGCCGCCCGGTCCACCGACTAACCTCGTCGCGCCTCTCATTCGCCGCCCGCCGCCTATGACGGCGGCGGGCGGCGATTCACCAAGGAAGGGAACTATGTCCGCCCTGTTTCACGGCGCGCACGCTCCGGTTGCGTCAGATCTCGGACAGGGTGGCTGGCGAGCCGGCCAACGCTTTGGTAACGTGGTGGCGCTAACCTGGCTGCGTGAAGGAGATGCCCGTGCCGTGTTCCCATTGTGCGGCGACCGCGACCGATGAGCGTCCCCGATGCACCGCGCTGGGCTATCGCACGTTCCGCTGCCGCGCCTGTCGCCGGACGTTCAACGAGCGCACCGGTACACCGTTCAACCATCTCCAGGTGCCCACCGACATTGCCTTGCTCGTCGTTCTGTGGGGGCTGCGTTATAAGCGCAGCCTACGCGACCCCGCGGAGATGTTCCTGGGACGCGGCTTCGTCTTCAGCCATGAGGCGGTGCGGGACGGGGAGGCGCGCTTTGCCCCGCTCCTCGCCGCACCGCTGCGCGCCAAGCGGCACGGCGCGGCCGAGGGCAAGTGGCACGCGGACGAGACCTCCATCAAGGTCGGCGACACCCGGTGCTACCGCTATCGCGCGACCGACCGGGCAGGGAATCTCGTCGACGTGCGCCTGCGCCAGACGCGCGACATGGACGCGGCGCAACGCTTCTTCCGTCAAGCACTCGACATCGCCGGGGCGGTGCCAGAGATAGTGACGACAGACGGGCACGACGCCTATCCGCGCGCCATTCACGAGACACTTGGCGATGGCACCACGCATCGCCGCAGTCGCTACAAGAACAAGCGGATCGAGCAGGACCACCGCGGCGTGAAGCAACGCTATTACCCCATGCGCGGGTTCGGTTCGTTCGACTCGGCCGCCCGCTTCTGCTCGGCCTTCGAGGAGCAGCGTCAGTACTTCCGCGCCCAGGACAGCCCGGGCAGGTCCGTCTCCTTGGCGGAGCGTCGCCGTCGTTTCCAGGAGCGCTGGGCGGTCGCCATGGCCGAGCTAGTACAGCGCGGCGTAGATAACCCAGTAGTTCTTGGTAGTAGGAAGCGTGCCGCAGCGCCGCGAAAACTACGGGGGCACTTCGGCCCCTCTGTACTAGTGCTCCTCTATCGCCATGCAGCATGGCCATGGGCAGGAGCGTGAGCGCGCGCTCGTACGGCGCGGCGCAGGCCACGGCCAGCTCCAGGGATATGAGGAGGTGCGCCTCGGCCTCCGCACGGTCTCCCGCCGCGATGCGAAGCTCACCGAGCAGGCGATGGGCGGCGACGAGGGCGAGCGGCTGACGCGGCGTGGAGGCGAGGGCCAGGGCGGACTCGGCCTCGCTTCGGGCCAGCGCGGGGTCGCCGGCCTGCGCCCGGTAGCGCGCCCGGAGCTGCGCGCCCTCGGAGCGACCCGGCACCGCCCCGCTCCACGCCAGCCAGCGCTCGTGGGCCTGAAGCCACGCATCCGCCGCCGCGAGGTCGCCGGCGTCGAGGGCCAGCGTGGCGGCGACGCGTTGCACCGCTAGCCCGCAGGCGAGTTCCGTGGCCCCGGGCGGCGTCGCGGCCCCGGCGAGGAGGTGCTCGCGCACCAGGGACCAGGCGTCCTCGCTGCGCCCCTGCGCGAGGGCCAGGCGCGGGGCGATGGCGGCGAAGGGGAATTCCGCCGACCGGCGATCCAGAGCAGTGGGACGCCCGCCCAGGCGGGCAGGAGGCCGTGCGGCGAGGTCCCGCTCGTCCGGGCCACGTCGTCGGGGTGATAGGTCAGGACGAGCAGTTCGAGCGCGCAGAGGAGGATGACCCAGCGGGCGTGATAGTGTCCCAACGTCTGGAGGTGTTCGCGCGTGCGCAGGTAGACTTGGTGCCCGGCCACCGGGTCGCCCAGCATCGTCCGCGCGATGAAGAGGCCGAATCAGGCGTCGGTGAACGAGCCAGCCCGCCGATACCGCGCCGCCAGGCTCTCCGCCTCGGTGAGCGCGCGCTCGCCTTCCGCCGCCCCCGCCGCGAGCTGGCCGTTCATGGCGAGCAGGAGGGCGTGGAGGCCGCGCTCTGTGCCCGGGGTGATGTTGCCGTACGCCATAAGCGGGGCGAGGCGCGCGCGCTCGGCGATCGGGAAGGTGTCGAGCGCGGCGACCCCGGCACCGACCTCGGCGACGCCGCGCGCCCGGTCGCCCGCGAGGTTGCGCAGATGGCCGCGGGCGTAGGCGATGAACGCCGCGAGCGGCACCATGCCCGATTGGCGTGCCCCTGCTCGGCCTCGTCGAGCAGGGGCACGCCCGCGTCGGGCGTCGCGTAGCGGCGGAGAAGCGCGAGGCGGAGGAGCAGGGTAGCCCGTCGCTCGACCGCGGGCACCGCCATCCCGATGAGCGCCAGCGCCGCCTCGAAGCGCTCTGCGGTGGTGAACCAGGCGTCGGCCCGCCAGGCGCGCTCGCCCGCGCGGATCAGCCAGTCCGCCGCCCGCTCGTCGCCCGCGCGCTGAAGGTGCGCGACCACGGCATCGGGATCGGGATCGGGCCGGGCAAGGAGCGCCTCGGCGATCCGGCGATGCCAGCGCCGTCGCCGTGGCAGGGGCAAGCCCTCGTAGAGCGCCTCGCGGATCCGCGCGGGCGTACTACCGGGTCTATGCCCCGACGGGGACACCGGCGGCGGCGATGGTGCGCGTGATCGGGAGCCGCTGGCAAATCGAGACGGCGATCGCGGAAGGGAAAGGCCTGGTTGGCTTAGCCGACTACGAAGTGCGGCGCTGGACCGGCTGGTACCGCCATATCACACTGGCCCTGCTCGCCCATGCCGCGCTCGGTGCCGCCCGCGCGACCGTCACCATGGGCGACGACCAAAGGGGGGCGCACTCGTTGCCGTGTCCGTGCGGGAGCTACGACGCCTACTCCACGTATTGGTCGGGGCACGCGCACGGCGCGTCGGCGGGCTCGCGTGGTCCCGTTGGCGGCGGGCACACCAAGCACGGGCATGTCGCAGCCATCGAGCGCGGCGTACGCCGCCCCGCGCGCCGGATCCGGAGCACACGCTATGCAGCGTCGCCGTGCGCGGCACTCCACCGCTCACCGAGGCCGGGTGGGGGCTGATAGCGGCGTTCTTGCCGCCATCGGGTCGGCGCGGGCGGCAATGGCAGGACCACCGCCGCGTCCTGGAAGGGATCTTATGGGTCATGCACAGCGGTGCCCCGTGGCGCGAAGTCCCGGCATCTACGGCCCGTGGCAGACCGTGCATAGCCGCTACAGTCGCTGGCGGCGCCTCGGACTGTGGGCGCGCATCCTTGCCGTGCTGCGGCGCGGACCGGTGGCTTTGTGAGCGAATCTACGCTTGGAGCAGTCGATGCACGCGGAGCGCCCGGCCTTGCACTTCACCTTCAACAATGTCCGTTTTGATCGGGGCGGGGCCTCTGCGTACTACGAAATCCTCCTCGGTGTCGCTGGTGACTTCGCCATCATCGTGGCGGGGAAGACGCTCTACGTCGAGGAGGAATTCTGCCTCGCCGAGTTCGCCGCAGCGCTCGCCGAGTGGTGGCAGCGTCGGGCATCTGCGCCGAGTGATTTCAGCTACGACTCCCTCGAGTCGGATGAAGACGAGCTCGTCTGGATTCGTACAACTGCGGGGCATGGGCGGATCGGGGCGCGGTATCAAGAGTACGAGGAGACATACGCCTTCCCCCTGAACGTGATTGGCGCGGCAATACAGGAGTACGTCACCGCGTTGCAACAGGAACTCGCCGCACGATTTGCGATCGATTGGCACGCTTTTCTGCGCCTGCATACGGAACAGTATCGCTCGTAGGACCATCCGAGTGCTGTGCCCAGGATTGGGCTCCTGCTGCGGATCGCTGTCGCCGGCGTTGGGTGATGCCTGCATACTCCCGAGTGATGACTGAAAACAGGCGGCCTTGACCATATAAGTGCGGCTGAAGTACTAAGGGGCGGTGTCCAGACCTGGACACCGCCCCTTTTGTCGTCGCTGTAACGACCGACGCTCGCTCAGGACTCCTCGACTTCCTCCGCCACGCCGCTCTCCACCAGCGCGCGGCTATGCGCCGGGGACGGCACCGGCAGATCGGCCCGATCGGCGTAGACCACGACCTGACCATCCTCGATCGCGACCGGATACATCTTCACGCGCATCTGCGGATCGACCAGGCATTGGCCGGTGGTAATAGCAAATTCCCAGAGGTGCCAGGGGCAACGCAGCACCTCGCCATCCCGGACGATCTCCGGTTCGCCCAGATAACTCGATGGTGGCGCGGCGGCGACCGGGCGACCGCTCACCCGCCCGACGCAGAGCGGCCCGAGCTTGTGGGGGCAGAGGTTCCGCAGCGCGTAGTACTGCCCGGCGACGTTGAAGACGCCGCTCCCCCGGCCCAAAACCCTCGACCGGCCCCGCGACCACGCGGCGGACATCGTTCGCGGTATCGAGTGGCATCGCGCACTCCTGCTGACGACACGAATCATCGGGGGCAGCGCCGCCCCCGCACGGCGGCGCGGGGTGGGGCGCGGCGAGCCGCCGCCCCTCCCGCGCCAATGGCGACCGCGCCTACAGCAGCCCGAAGAGTTCCCGCGCGTTATCGGCGAAGACACGCCGATGCAGGCGTTCCGGGAGCTTCGGGAACGTGGTCGCGGGATCGTCCCAGTCCCAGTGCGGCCAGTCCGAGGAGTAGACCAGGGTCCGCTCGGCGTGCATCGCATCGAGCATGCACATGAACTGCTCGTTGTTGGCCGCCTCCAGCATCGGCTGCGAGCCGACCCGGATATGGTCGAGGAAGTAGTCGCTCGGCAGGCGCTTCACCCAGGGGGTCTGATCGCGCAGGCTCTTCCAATCGGCGTCCATGTGCCACATCAGGCCCGCGACCCAGAACTGGTCGACCTCGTCGATCAGCACCTGCAGGCGCGGGAACTTCTCGAAAACCCCTTCGGCGATCAGGGAGACCGCGTGGGCCATCGCCATCTGCGGGCGGGCCATCCGCGTCTCGATGTAATAGGTCGGGTAGCCGACCCCCGTCGGCGGGCCGGCCATCCCCGCGCCCTCGTTGCCGATGTGGATGCCGAGGACCAGGCCGTGGCGCTCGCACGCCTCCCAGATCGGATGGTAGAAGCGATTGCCATACGGCATCCGGTTCCCGGTCGGCAGCATGATCGCCTTGACGCGCGGATCCGACCCGATGCGCTCGATCTCCCGGATCGCGAGCTGCGGGTCGCCGGTGGAGATCGACATCGCCATGATCAGGCGGTCATCGCGCTCCAGCCAATGCTCGATCGTCCAGTCGTTGAAGGTGCGACAGAGGGCCGCGGCGTAATCGGGGTCGGGGATGACGGAGGCACCATAGGTGCTCGCGCCGGTCAGGAGGGCGTAGTCGACATTCCAGACGTTCAGGTGCTCGTCGCGCAGCGTCTCGTAGGCGTTGCCATCCTTGAAGGGATCGCGCTTGTCCGCATCGCAGTTCGGTGCCAGATCGGTGCGCGCGGCGTCGCGCGGCACGTTGAAGTAGCCGGAACTCGGGATCCGCAAGCCTTGCTCCCGCAACTGCTGCTGGTAGACGCGCGGCAGGTACGGATAGAGATCGTCCGCGCCCTTGATGACCTGATGGACATCGCAGTCGATCAGCCCGACGTCGAGCCGGGGCCGGCCGGTCCAGCCGGGGGCGGTGATGATCCGTGTGCCGGTCTCCGTTGCCATAAGCTTTCCTCTCCTTCGAGGTGCGGGCGCGCCCGCACCTCGGGCTGTCGCTCGCCACCACTATCGCTACGCTCCGCCTTCACCCAGCATCATCGTTCGCTCGAACGATACTACCAAAAATATTACAGTCGGTCTGACAATAGAAGCAGTATACCCGATCGCTCCATCATCGCTGTTGCTCCAAGGGGGGCACAAACGGCGTGCGCTTTCCTCGCGCGGGCAATGCTGCTAGCATCGGACGGTGGCATTGAGCACGAGGGAGGGAGCGATGGCACTCACCGATCCGGCGATCGCGACGACCGACGAACAGGCCGATCTGGAACGCTTCGGCATCGATCCGGCGGCGCTCGCGCGCCTCTACGGGCGCATCGAGCGGCACATCGCCGAGGGGCGCTACCCCGGCGCGGCGGTGGCGCTGGCCCGTCACGGCAAAGTGGTCGCCGCGCGCAGCTTCGGCCATGCACGCCTGCCGAACGGCGACGATGCGGGCATGCAGGCCACGGATGACACGTTGTGGCTCCTCTACTCGCAGACTAAGCCGGTCGTCTCCAGTGCGATCTGGCAACTGGTCGAGCGCGGCGAACTGCGCTTCCACGATCGCGTGGCCGAATACCTGCCGGGGTTCGCACGACACGGCAAGGAGAACGTGACCCTCTTCCACCTCCTGACCCATCAGGCCGGTTTCCCGCACGCCCGCGCGATCCCGCCCGAACTCTGGGAGGATCACGCGGGGTTGCGCGAGGCGGTCTGCGACTTCACCCTCGAATGGGAACCGGGCGCGCGGGTCGTCTATCACGGCGCGTCCTCCCACTGGGTCCAGGCGATGCTGATCGAGGCGGTCACCGGACGGGACTACCGTGACCACGTTCGCGAGGCGATCCTCGCGCCGATCGGGCTCGATAATCTGCGGGTCGGCGTGCCGGACGCCCTGCACGAACGGGTCGCCCATATCCACGATCCGCTCCCCGGTGGCTTCGCGCCGCTCGCCGACGACCAGAACACGCCCGCGCACTGGCGGGCGGGGATCCCCGGCGGGGGCGGCTACGCCACGGCGGCGGAGCTGGCGACCTTCTACCAGATGCTGCTGGCGCTCGGCACATTCCGCGGCGTCCGCCTACTGAGCCCACGCACGGTCCAGTACGCGACCCGCAATCACACCGGCGAGCGCGTCGATGAGGCGATGAATATGCCGATGCACCGGGGCCTGGGTGTCCACGTGCGTGGCACCACCGCCAGCATCCGCGGTCTGGGCAGCACCGCCTCGCCCGCCACCTTCGGACACGGCGGCGCGGGCACCTCATATTCGTGGGCCGACCCGGAAACCGGCGTCTCATTCACCTACCTGACGAATGGGCGCGTGGCCGAGCCGTGGCACAGCCAGCGCCTCGACGAGATCGCGACCCTCGCCCACGCCGCTGTCATCGGGCTATAGACGCAATCGGAGGGATAATGCTCACAATCACCGGCGTCACCACCTTCCTCGTTGATGGCGGCTTTCGCCCGTGGACCTTCGTGCGGATCGAGACCAGCGACGGCACGGTCGGCTGGGGCGATTGCACCGACTGGGGCTCGCCGCGCCCGGTCGTCGCGATGGTCGAGCGGCTGTCCGAGCTGATCATCGGGCGCGACCCGCTGGCTGCCGAGGCGATCTGGTGGGATCTCGACGCCGCCTCGGTCCGCCACACCGGCGGCATCGCCTTCAAGGCGATGAGCGGCATCGACTCCGCCCTCTGGGACATCCGGGGCAAGGTACTCAACGCCCCCGTGTCGCAACTCCTCGGCGGCAAGCTACGGGACGAGTTGCGGCTCTACTGGTCCCACTTCGGCACCATCCGCGCGCAGCACGCCGCGCGACTCGGCCTCGCGCCGGTCGCCACGACGGACGATCTGCGCGCCCTCGCCGAGGAGGCGAAGCGGCGCGGCTATACCGCCGTGAAGACGAATCTCTTCCCCCTGGCCGATCGCCCCGACGCAGACCCCGGCGAAGGGCGCGCGACCGGGTCGGGGGAACTCGCCGCGCCGGTGCGGAGGAATGCGGAGGCGATTGTCGGCACGCTGCGCGAGGCGTTCGGGCCGGACATCGACATCGCGCTCGACGTCGCCTTCCGCTTCAAGCTCGGCGGCGCGATCAAGCTGGCCCAGGCGCTCGAACCGTACGAGCTGATGTGGCTCGAGGTGGAGACGTTCGATCCGGACGCGCTACGCCTCATCCGCGAGTCTACGCGGACCACGATCTGCACCGGCGAGAGCCTTTTCGGCACCGCAGGCTTCCGGCCCTACCTGGAGCGGCGCGCGCAGGACATCATCATGCCCGACCTCGCCTGGAACGGGATCACGATGGGGAAGAAGATCGCCGACCTAGCCCACGCCTTCGATACCCGCTGCTCGTTCCACAACTGCCACAGCCCGCTCACCACGCTCGTCACCGCGAACGTCGCCGCCACGATCCCCAACTTCTTCATCTGCGAGTTCGATGAGGACGATCCGCCGTGGCGCGACGACCTGCTGACCCACCCCTTCACCGTCCGGGATGGCTTCTTGCAGGTCCCCGATCGCCCCGGCCTCGGCTCCGACCTGATCGAGGCGCAACTCCTGAAGCACCCGGCCAAGGAATATCCCTGGGCGCGCTGAGCGTGGGCCAGGGCACTGTCAAGCTAAACCCGCCCTGAGGAGATAGTGGGTGCATCGGGGCGTGTTGCGGCGGGAGATGCCGCTGACCAGGCCATGGCCGGGGTGCCGGTGACGGCCCGCCAGGAAGCGAAGCGTTCAGTTCTCTTCTGGCGGTAGTCGGTGGCGGCGAGTCGGTGGCGTCCAGGGCGGAAGTGGCTCGCGATAGGGCCGTAGGCGGCAAGGAAGCGCTGCATGTGACCCGCCGACATAAAGCGCCGCATCCGCCGCTCTCGCGCGCGCGTCGGCTGGTGCGAATTCTCCGCCCGGTTATTCAGGCGCTTGCGCTGGCGGTGCTCGACGCTCGGCAGCACCTCGCGCTTGGCTGCCCCGTAGCTGGCCAGCTTGTCGGTGATCAGCACACGGGGTACGTACTGCAACTCTTTGAGCAGGCGGCGGAAGAACTTCTTCGCCGCAGGCTTGTTGCGGCGGCTTTGCACCAGGATGTCGAGCACCTGTCCGTCCTGGTCGACGGCCCGCCAGAGGTAGTGGGTCACGTCGTTGATGCGCATGAACACCTCGTCCAGGTGCCACTTGTCGCCTGGCTGTGGCCGTCGCCGGTGTAGCGTGTTCGCGTAGGCCTGGCCGAACTTGCGGCACCACTGGCGAACGGTCTCATACGTCAGGATCACACCGCGCTCGGCCAGCAGCTCCTCCACGTCGCGGTAGCTGAGCGCGAACCGAAAGTACAGCCAGACGGCGTGGGCGATGATCTTCGGCGGCAAGCGGTGGCGCTTGTAGCAAGGTGGAGTCGCTTCTTCATTCATGCACCGAGTATCGCCTGCGCCACCGATCTGCGCGCTGACCAGTTACCCTGACAGTACCCGTAAAAATTTCTGTATTCCTGTTGTGGTCAATAGCATAGGCAGCAACGTTATCTAGCTGACGACTAACGGCATTTTCCGCTTTCTGCTGCGGTTTTTCATGGTGACCCGAGTGGAGATCGAACTTACAACCCACCGATCGAGAGTTAGTCTCCAGAAATAGGGCGTCCTCACGTAAGATAGCCGTTTCTTCTTGCTGTGGCGGGCAAAAGTGGTACTCGCTGACCACCGCTCGTCGCCTCAAATCGCCCCTCGCAGCCGCCCCGTAACTCACCGCGTAACTCACTAGACCAGGGGACCTGCATGGCTGCGAACGCCAGCTGCGCTAATATCGCGGCACCCGGAAGTCACGGACCGGTGCAATAGCAGCGCCGAACCGCGCCAGCCAAGTGCCCGCACCCGTCAGGGACAACATCGCGCCCAGCGTCACAAAATGGTGATAAAGACGTCAGAGAAAGGGAAGAGCCCGGAGCGGGGCAACCTCTGAGGACATGGCGCGGCTGGTAACACCACTGCCGCGTCGTGCCGTTTACGCCGAAATGGCGTAAACGGCACGGGCGAGGTGAGAACGATCCTCGGTTCACGTCGCCTGCGGCCGAGGGTGGCGCGGAGGCGGCGGGGACGCGGGAAGCGTTCACGGCGGGTGGGGCGGTTGCGCAGCCGACCCCCAGGCCCGCCCGCCCGGAGCGACCGCACCCGTCAGGGACAACACGGCGCTCTATGCCGCAAAACCGTAGAGAAGACGTCGGAGAAATGTCGTGGTCGTCACGGCGCAGTGGGGGCAAGGCATGGTCTCCTCCTCGAGTCGCGTCAACCGCGCAACGCTACCAGAGGTAGGCCAGTGCCGCCAGGGGCCTCGTCTGAAATCTGCCGCAACCGGTCGCGCCAGGTAGTGCACATCCGTGTCACGCGCCACCCGACCGATGCCTGGGTCGCCCGACAGCTGCGCGAGGACACGCCGTTCGGGCGACGCCCCCGGTATCTCCTTCGCGACAACGACGGCAAGTACGGCCGGGTGTTCACCCGTGTCGCGGCGGCGACCGGCAGCACGGAACTGCGGACGGCGTACCGGGTGCCGCGCCAGAACGCCGTCGGCGAGCGCTCCCTCGGGAGCGTGCGTCGCGAGTGCCTGGAGCATCTGCAGCTCCTGGGTGAGGGGCACCTGCGGCGCGTGCTGCGTGAGTATGGGCGCTACTGCAACGACGACCGGCCGCATCAAGGCCTTGCGCAACAGGTCCCCGCCGCTGCCCGGAAAGTACCAACTCCTGCGGCGACGGGTGGCAGCGTGCGGGCCATCCCTATCCTGGGCGGCCGCCACCATACCTACGAGCGCGCGGCATAACGGCACTCGGATAGACTTTCCGGCCAAGACAGGGCTCGCCACGCCCAATTCGTGTTCAGCACCATATTGGTGAGGGCCGACTGTTGCGATCCCTGTGCGTGAACCGGCACAATACTCTTTGTAGAGTCACCGTAACACAGCTATGTTACGAAAGCGCTACACACCGCCGCCGCAACGTGCTGTACTCCGAGGCGGAAGGGCGGGGACACCGCGCCACATGACCGCAGATCGGAGAACCATGGTGCCACCATTCGACACGACGATCTCGCGCGATGAAGCGCGTCGCGCCTACAACGCGCTCGGCACGGGACTTGATCGGTCGGCGCATTACGAAGAGCGGGCGCGTCGATATGCCCTGGACGCCCTCGATCTGCAACCTGACCAACGAGTACTCCAGATCGGTGTCGGCACCGGTGGCGAGCACCTCGCGCTCGCTCGCGCCGTCGGCTCGGGCGGTCGGACAGTCGGGTTGGACCTTTCCCGAACGATGCTCGAATTGACGCGCCGCACAAGCGACACGCCGGTCTGCGAGGGCGACGCGGTGGCGCTGCCATTCGCGTCGCGCTCATTCGATCGCCTCTTCTGCGCCTACGTGCTCGATCTCCTGCCCGCCGCCGACCTGCCGCGCGCCCTGGCCGAGTTCGCGCGCGTGCTCCGCCCAGACGGGCGGGTGGCGCTCATCTCGCTGACCGAGGGCATAACAGTAGCGAGTCAGCTCTTCGTCGCCGCCTGGAAACTCCGATTCAGGTGGAATGCTCGGGCATTGGGTGGCTGCCGCCCGCTACAATTACTGCCTATATTGGACCATTGCGGGCTGACTGTGGTGCAACACCGGGTGGTCGTGCAGCAGGGCTTCCCGAGCGAGGTTGTTGTGGCGAAGCTAGCGTGATCAGCAAGGGATAAACATCTCACCATGGTCTGTCACTTGTCCCGATAGACCTTTGTGCCGCGTGCGACAATCAAGAGGTGAGCACACGAGCGACGCCGTGACGCTGAATCCATCGCGGTATCGATCATGGACTGAATGGATAAGAACAAGTCAGCGTTTATCGCGACCGGATAACGCGCCCACGAAATGCATCGCTTGCTTTATCAAGGATAACAGGTGGATGTATCACCGATTCTGGCTACATTCCACTTTTGAATAATAAGTGCGCTCAACCAGAGTGACACGACTTTTGGCGTCCTATTGCGGTGATAAGGGAGGTGTTCGCCCCCCAAAGGCGTACGCCAGCTAACATACTCTGCCATCTTCCCTTGGAATGATGCGGCGCGAGGCGCAGGGGCTGCGCCTCGCCATCGAGCGCGACCTCAGCTGAACGCATGCACGGGGTAAAATCGGTGATGATTAGGACCATGATGCTCGTGATGATCACCGTCGCAAAAAGCAAGTCTAATCAAGGATCAAAAGTTTGGCTACATATGCCGCATGTCACCGGAACCAATCAGTTGGCACAGCAGGGCGGTTTTCCGCATTGGGATGCGGTGGTGAGGGGAGAGATTCGAACCCCCGAAGGCGTACGCCAGCTGATTTACAGTCGTGGGCGGGTGCACCCACGGCCTTCCACATGCATCGCCCCTCCCCGCTGTGGCGCGGAAAACAGCGCCCCTAGCCTCCACCCGCTTCCACCGCTCTCCGGGCGCTGGGCTACACGTTGGCTACATTTATCTGACGCGATGCTCAGGGCACCGCATGGCAACGAACCAGGACGCTGCGGTAGGAAGACAGGGGTGGCGGGACCGACACCGATACACGATCGATCGCGGCTGTCGAAGTGTGGACCAGCGCCCGTGCTATACTCCGGGGTACCGGTCACCAATCGCCACGCCGGGAGACCGCCGATGGTCAACCAGAATTATTATCGCGCCGCGTTTCCGGCGGCTCCGTCGCTCGTCGGGCGCGAGCGCGAGTTGTCGATGCTGCGCGCTGCGCTGGCGGAGGCCCTGGCCGGGCACGGCGGCCTCGTGCTCATCAGCGGCGAGGCGGGCATCGGGAAGACCGCCCTGGCCGAGGCGCTGCTGACCGAGGCGACCGTGCAGGGCGCGCTGGTCCTCGTCGGGCGCTGCTACGACCTGAGCGAGACGCCGCCCCACGGCCCCTGGATGGAGGCGCTGGTCCGCGCGCCACGCGCCGCTGGTACGGCCCAGGCACCCACGCTCACTGGGGAGATGGTTGTCGCGAGCCAGGTCGCGCTCTTTGCCACGCTGCGCGACCACTTCGCCGCGCTCGCCGCCCGACAGCCGCTCGTCGTGCTGCTCGATGATCTGCACTGGGCCGACCATGCTTCCCTCGATCTCTTGCGCTTCCTGGCGCGCGGGCTCGCGGAGTTGCCGCTCCTGCTGCTCGGCACCTACCGTGCCGACGAGGTGCGGCGTGGGGATTCCCTTTACGCCCTTCTGCCGCTCCTGGTGCGCGAGGCACGCGCCGCCCGGCTCGATCTCCGCCCGCTGGACGACGACGATCTCCGGTCCCTGGTGCGGGCGCACCACCCGCTACCCCCCTGGGACGAGGCCCGGCTGGTCGTCCATCTGGGCGAACGGTCGGGCGGCAACCCCTTCTTCGCGGGCGAATTGCTGCGCGCCCTGGTGGAGCAGGCGGTACTACGGCCGACAGGCGCTGCCGCCTGGGCGCTGGGGGCGCTGGCGGGGGTACCGGTGCCGACGCTCCTGCGGCAGGTGATCGACACGCGCGTCGCGCGGTTGGGGGAGGGTGCCTATCACCTGCTCGGCCTGGCGGCCACGATCGGCCAGGACATCCCCCTGGCGCTGTGGCGGGCGGCGGATGCAGTCGCCGGCGAGTCGCTGACGGAGGTTGTCACGGCGGCGGTGGCGGCGGGAGTGGTGCGGGAGGCGCAAGGGGGTCGTGAGGTGCGCTTCACGCACGCGCTCATCCGCGAGACGCTCTACGCGGGTGTCGCCCTGTCGCAGCGCCAAATCTGGCACCGCCGCATCGGCGAGGCGCTCCTGCGTGCCGCCGTCCCCGACCCCGACGCGGTGGCGTATCATCTGCGCCGGGCGGGCGACCCGCGCGCCGCCGACTGGCTCCTCCGGGCGGGGGATCGCGCCCGCCAGTCAAGCGCCCTCGTGATGGCCGGGGAGCGCTACGCGGCGGCCCTGGCGCTGGTAGAAACGACCGCCGCGCCCCCCCGCGAGCAGGGCTGGATCGCGTTCCGCCTCGCGCTTGACTACGCTGTCGCCGACCCGGAACGCTCCCTACAAGCGTTTGCCCAGGCGTCCGCGCTCGCCGAACTCGCTGACGACGACGGCCTCCAGGCCGGGATCGGCTTCTGCCAGGGCTTCATCTCCGGTACTGCCGGGCAGATGCGCCACGGCATCGCCGCGATGGAAGCGGCCCTGCCCCGCATCGCGGCCCTCCCGCCCGCGGAACGCGAACGGCTCTGGGCGACCGTCGGGGCCACGGGGACCGCCGGGTACGATCCGCGCGGCCTGCTGACGCACGCTTTCGCGGCGACCGGGCGTTTCGCCGATGCGCTGGATCTGGGGGGGGGGGTCGTGCCGCCGACGCCCTCGGACGAGGACGAGGTGGTGCGCGGGGAATTCCGGATGATCTACGCCGCGACCTACCACGGGTTGGCGATCGCCCATGCCGGGCAGGGGCGACCGGAGGACGCGCGGCGCGCGTTCGCCGCCGCGCGTGCCCAGCGGTTGGCCGCGCGGGATGACGATGGGCTCGGCCTGCTGGCCCGCGAGGAACTGGCCTGGGTCGTGCTGCCGTATCAGGCCGATCGCCTGGCCGACCGCCAGCAACTGGCCGAAAGCGGGATGGCGGCGTGGCGACGTGCCAGCGGCGCGCGTGGCGCCATCCCCGCGACGGCGCTCATCCAGACGCTCCTGTTCGCGGAGGGGCGCTGGGCGGAGGCCCGCGCGGTGGCCGAGGAGGTTATCGCCATCCGGCGTTCCGGTCCCCCACGGATGATCGCCGGCGGCGTGCTCGCCGCGGTCGCGCGCGGGATAGGCGATCTGGACGTGGCCTGGGGGCACGCCGTCGCGAGTCTGCCCGCGCCGGACACCGCGCCGGGCGATACGTATATCCTCAACACCCTCCCGGTCCAGCGCCTCGCCGCGCTGATCGCCCTCGATCGCGGCGACCTCCCCGCCGCCCGACGCTGGCTCGCGGCGCACGACCGCTGGCGCACCTGGGCCGACGCGACCCTCGGCCGATCCGAGGGGGAGCTCGCCTGGGCGACGTACCATCGCGCGTCGGGCGACCCCGCGCGGGCACGGTCGCACGCCGCGCGGGCGCTCGACCATGCCACCACGCCGCGCCAACCGCTCGCCCTCCTGACCGCGCAGCGTTTCCTCGGTGAATTGGCACTGGCCGCTGGCGACTATCGCGAGGCGCAGGGCTATCTCGATCGGGCGCTCGTCCTGGCCGACGCGTGCGCCGCGCCGTACGAGCGTGCGCTCACCCTCCTGACCCTGGCAGAGCTATGCGCCGCCACCGGCGACCACACCGAGACGGCGACCGCGCTCGGTGCCGCCCGCGCCATCCTCGATCCGCTCGACGCGCGGCCCGCCCTCGCCCGCGCCGACGCCTTGGCCGCGCGCCTCGCCGCGCCGGTATCGCCGCCGCGTGAGTACCCCGCCGGGCTCTCCGTGCGCGAGGCGGAGGTGCTGCGCCTGATCGCGCACGGACTCACCAACGCCCAGGCCGCCGAGCGCCTCTTCATCGCCCCCCGCACCGTCAACGCCCACCTGACCAACATCTACACCAAGCTCGATGTCTCCTCGCGCGCCGCCGCCACGCGCTTCGCCATCGAACATGGCCTCGCCTGAGCCAATCCTCGCTCCGCCACCCCGATACGTCAGCCCACTACGTCATTCAACCTAGTGATTCCCCGACGCCGCGGCACCGAATAGGTGATCCCGACGATGCGGGGTCGCACGCCGCCCCGTAGAGTGATGTTGTGCCCCGGGGAAGCAGTGAAAGCGGCAAGCGGAGGAGGTGGCGATGCACGCATGCCTGATTACCTACCGGTCGGCGGTCGAGCCCGACGCGTTGCTCGGCGCGTTCGCCGACTACGCGCGGGCCATCGCGACGGTACCGGGGCTGGTGGCGAAGACCTGGCTCCGGGACGGCGCGACGCTCGGCGGGTTCTATCTCTTCACCGATCGGGCGGCGGCCGACGCCTATCTCGACGGCGCGCTGATGGCCGACTTGGCCGCGCACCCCGCCTTCTCGCAGTTCCGCTTGCAACATTATCGGGTGCTCGACACGCCGAGTCGGCTCACCGGGAGCCCACAACACCCTGTCACCCCGCGCGGCGATGAGCTCACCGCTGACAGCATGCAGGGAGTAGGGAGGCCATGATGACGAACACGACCACCGGCACAACGAGAGCGGCGTTACCTCAGCAAGGACGAGATGCGCTGAACGGTGCCGGACCTCCCGCCCGCATAGCTGGGCGGCGCAGACAGACACAGCGCGCTTACGGACAACTGCGGCGCATCCTCTGCGCGGCGTGGACGCTGCTGCTCCTCGCGACTCTCCACGCGCCCCTCACCGTCGCGGCGGCGGATGATCCCGCGACGATCGTGCAGCGCTTCCTCGACGCGCGCAATCGCGGCGATGTCGCGACGGCGGCGGGGCTGCTGATCGACGACGTGGTTTTCGTGGGCGGCCCGAACTGCCCGCTGACCACCCCCTGCATCGGGATCGCGAGCGCCCGCGAACAGGTGCGGCAGTTTTATGCCGACGGTGGTCAGGCAACCATCGCCGGTACCCTCCAGGTCGCTGGCACGACGGTACGCGGGCGACTCGACGTCCGCTCCGATGCGTCGCGCTCGCTCGGGATCGACCGCTACCTGGTCGATCTGACGATGGAGCTGCGCGACGACAAGCTCACCAGCCACCGCGCCATCCCGGACGCGACCGATCCCCAGACGGCGCGATACCTCGCCTCCCTCCGCGCCCAGCAGGGGCAGGCGTCGGTGGCGATCGTGGCGCGGCTACTGGCGGCGCTCAACGCGGGGGATCTCGACGCCGCCATGCTCCTGGTCGCGGACGCCGCTACGATCCGTTATCAGCCAGCGGAATTCGGCCCGTCGAACGGGTGCTGCACCGGCAAGGCAAGCATCCGACTGGCCTACGGCAACCTCATCGCGGGCAAGAGCCCGTTCGCCTCGCTGCAAGCGTTGCAAGGGGCTGGCGAGACGGTGACCGGGCGGATCCGCCAGACCGGGGCGGGCGTCCGGGCGGCAGGGCTCGCCGCGATCGACGCGGACAATACCTTCACGATCCGGGGGGGCTTGATCGTAGCGCAGGTCGTCGCCTTCACGCCGGAGACGATCGACGCCGGGTTCCGTGGGGTTGGCGCGCCACCGCCACCGGGCCTGCCGAACACCGGCGGCGGCTGGGCCGGGGGGCGCGGCCAGGGGGAGGCGCTGCTACTCCTCGGGCTGGGCCTGGCGAGCGCCGCCACCCTGGCGAGCCTGCGCGCACGCGGGCGACGCGCCGACCGAGGTCCCGAGCGCCGGAGGCGGCCGATTCCGCCCGCCACGACGCGGCCCTGACGGAGGTCGGCCCCGAAAGGGACGCCGCGACCCACCGGTACTGCGCGCGGCCAGGGAGTGCCGGATTATCCGGCCGGGGAGGCCGTGCCGAGGGCGTGGTTCGCGCCCGCTGTGGGCGGCGATCCGGGAGGGTCCCGCCGCGCCAGCGGAACACGCCCGAACGGCAATGGTTTGCCGCGCCCGTGCGGCACGCCGCCACGACGAGAAGAGACCAGGAAGGTTGTCATGACGATGTTATCGCGCCGCTCACTCATGTTGGCAGGCGGGGCCGCCGCCCTTGCCGCCCCCGCCGTCCTCGCCGCCGGGGCGGCGGCCCAGGAGGAGCCGGACCCCTATTTCTTCAGCCTCGTCAACGCCCCGGATTCGCCCATCCCCGGCGGCATCGTGCATCGCTGCACGCGGGCGGTCTTCCCGGTCCTCCAGGGAGTCGCCGTCTTCTCGCTCGTCCTGGACGAGGGGGCGACCCGCCAGCCGCACATGCACACCAACGCCAACGAGCTGAGTTACATCGGCGTCGGCTCCGCGCGGGCCGGCATCGTCGGCCCCAACGGGCAGCGCGAGGAGTTCGATCTCGCGGCGGGCGACCTCGTCTTCTTCCCGCAGGGCTGGATGCACTGGCTGGCCAACACCGGCACCGGACCGCTCTTCGCCCTCTTCATGTACAGCCACGAGCAGCCGGTGACGATCGACCTCGCCGACATCAACGCCCGCGTGCCGCACACCGGCTACTAGCCGATTCCGAACTCTGGCGGCATGGCGGGATGGCCAGCCCGCCCCATCGCCGCCTCGCGATCGCGATACTGGTCGCCATTCTCACAAAGACCGCCACGTCAACACCGCAGGGAATACCGCGTACCGGGATGGCGGTGCGGTGGGCTGGCCGCCGAGCGCGAACAACGCCTCGCTACGGCCGCAGTATGGAGATCGCTACCGCCCGATCCACGTTGTGAGGAGAACACCCGATGCACCGCCGGAGAGATCGAGGCGTTCGCGCGGCCAGGCATCACGACGGGGTGCGGCACCACGAATCGGGGCAGCGCCTCTTCTGCCCGGAGCGGGGCGTCACCCGCGCGGAGATGGCGGCGTTCCTCGACCAGGCGCAGCAGCAGGCAGAGCTGAAACCCGCCACGCCGACCTTCGCAGACGTGCCCGCCGACTACTGGGCCTACGGCTGGATCGAGCGCTTCCTCGCCCTCGGCGTGACGACCGGCTGCGGGGAGGACGAGCAGGGCCGCCGCGTCTACTGCCACGACCAGGGCGTCACCAGGGCCGAGATGGCCGTCTTCATCATCCGCGCCTACCCGTAGGCGCGACGGTCATGCGGTGGCCGCAGCGGGTGAGCCACCGCCCGATCCACCTCACGAGGAGAGCAGGCCATGCACCGCCATCATCCCACCCGCGTCACCGTCGCCGCGCTCCTCGCCCTGACCTTGGCCCTCGCCGTGCTGCCGGCCGCGCCGGTGGCCCGCGCTGCCAGCCCCTGCGACGTCACCAGCAGCCTCGACAGCGGGCCGAACACGCTGCGCGCCGCGCTCCTCGATCCGACCTGCGACCCGATCACCATCGCGCCGAGCGTCTCGGCGATCACCCTGACGAGCACGCTGACGATCGCGCGGAGTGTCACCATCCGGCGCGCGGGTGGCGGCCCGCTCCTCCTCAGCGGCGGCGGGACCGCTCGCGTCCTGGCGATCGCCGCCGGGGCCGTCACCATCGGCGGCGTCACCGTCACCGGCGGGCGGGCCGCCGACGGCAACTACGGCGGCGGTATCCGCGTCACCGGGGGGAGCCTGACCCTGACCGACAGCCTCGTCACCGGCAACGTGGCCAGCTTCCCCCTCGGCGGCGGCGGCCTTTACGTCGGCGGCGGAACCGTGGCGTTGATCCGCACGAGGGTGAGCAGCAACACCGCCTGGGGGCCGGGGGGCGGCCTCTACGTCGACGACACCTACGGCACCGCCCGCGTCACGATCGAGCGCTCGACGGTCGGCGACAATCACCTCATGGCGGACGCCTACGGCGGCGGCATCGCCATCGTGGACGCCGCCAACGCCGAGACCGTGACCGCGACCGTGACGCTGACGGAGAGCGCCGTCAGCGGCAACGGCGGCACGGGGACGGCCTACAACGTTTGCGGCGGTGGCATCGCGCTCAAGGGTGGCACCCTGACGATGGTCGGCGGCACCATCGATGACAACACCGCCACGTACCGCAGGGTGGGCTGCCCCGGCGGCGACGGCGGCGGCCTCTACGTCGGGACTGAAGGGGGCACGGCGACCCTCACCGGTACCGTGGTCAGCGGCAACCGCGCCGACCCTGGCTCGGGATACGGCGGTGGCGTGGCCATCCGTGGCGGGGCGGTGACCCTGACCGACGTGACGGTCAGCGCGAATCAGGCACCGGTAGGCGGTGGGGTCGCCGTCGCCGACGGAGCGCTGGCCGTCACGCGCGGCACCATCACTGGGAATACTGCGCCCGCCAGCGGTGGCGCGCTCTTCATCGCCGGCGGGACGACGACGACAATCGGGACGACCGTCAGCGAGAACCGGGCGCAGACCGGCGGTGCCGCCAGCGTCAGCGGCGGCACCCTGGCCTTGACGAACAGCACCGTCAGCGGCAACGCCGCCAGGGGCGACGGCGGCGGGTTCCTCGTTGGGGCAGGGACCCTGAACCTCGCCTACGCCACGGTGACTGGCAACAGCGCCGACGACGACAGCGACGGAACCGGCGGCGGCGGCGGCATCGCCCGCACCGGCAGCGGGACGGTCAACGCCCGCAGCAGCATCGTCGCGGGGAACGTCGATCGCGGAGGACAGCAGCCGGACTGCTCGGGGCAGCTGGCCTCCCTGGGGCACAACCTCTGGGGCGACGGCGCGGCCTGCCCCGCTGGCGGCGCGGGCGATCGGAATCTCGTCGCCCTCGGCCTGCCGCTCGCGGCGGTGCTGGACCCTGCGCTCGCCGACAACGGCGGCACGACTAGGACGCACGCCCTACTCCCCGCCAGCCCCGCGCGCGACACGGGCGACAACGCCAGTTGCCCCGCGACCGACCAGCGCGGCGTCCCACGCGCCGACAGCAAGTGCGATGTCGGCGCGGTCGAGTACCAGGCACCCGCCTCATCACCATTGCCGTCCCCTTCCGCCTCGCCGTCGCCGTCGCCCTCGGCCTCGTCAAGCCCGTCCGCCTCCCCGTCGCCCTCGGCCTCGCCGTCCCCCTCGGCCAGCCCGCTCCCCGGCCCGGTACCGAGCTTCGCGGACGTGCCGCCCGGCTACTGGGCCCACGACCAGATCGGCACGTTCGCCCGGCGCGGCATCACCACCGGCTGCGACATTGGGCTGTACTGCCCCGAGCGCCTGGTCACCCGCGCCGAGATGGCCGTCTTCCTCGACCGCACGCTCGGCTTCCCGACCCCGGCCACCCCGGCCAGCCAACGCTTCAGCGACGTGCCGCCCACCTACTGGGCGTATGCCTTCATCGCCCAGTTCGCCATGCTCGGGATCACCACGGGGTGCGGCGGGAGCGAGTTCTGCCCTGACCGGGGTGTCACCAGGGCCGAGATGGCGGCGTTCCTGATCCGCGCCTTGAAACAGCCCCAGGTCGCCCCGGCCACGCCGACCTTCGCGGATGTCCCGGCCTCCCACCCGCAGTCCGGCTACATCGAGGCGCTGGTCGCGCTCGGCGTGACGACGGGGTGCGGCACGAACGACGCGGGGCAGCGCCTCTACTGCCCGGATCGCGGCGTCACCCGCGCCGAGATGGCCGTCTTCATCATCCGCGCCTTCCCGTAGCCGCGGGGGCCGGTGCATAGCACACCGAACGACAGGGCGGGCCAAGTGGCCCGCCCTGTCGTTCGGTGTGCTGGACACGTCCGGGGTACACGTTGAGGCTCAGCGCGCTGCCGATTCGGTATAGTGAAGGGCAAACCGTGATCGGCCTTAACCCCATGGCGTGGCCGTCGCACTTGCCCGGCCGCAGGGGAGCGAGAGCCCGGCACACCAGTGGTAGTGGAGAGTTTGACTACATTTGCCACATGTCACCAGCAACAATCAGCTGGCATGGTAGGGAGTTTTTCCTGATTGAGATGCGATGGTGAGGGAGGGATTCGAACCCCCGAAGGCGTACGCCAGCTGATTTACAGTCCGAAATTGGCTGTCTATAGCCGCCGATTGATGTGCCATTTTCCCAGCTATAGCTAGAAAACCGTGCTGGGCCGTTTTCCTATAGCCCATAGTCGTCCGGGACTTTGGGAACATGTTTGGTTACGGTGATTGCTAGTGAGCGTTGGTGATCACGGCCGCAAGGAGGGCGGCGTGGAGCTTGAGTTGGAGGCCAGGGTTGGCGCGCGCCCGCAGGCGCTGCACGCCCATCGCCTCCGGTTGGCTGTAGAGCATCTCGATGCGCTTGCGCCACGCGCGCAGCGCCAGCTTATCGGGCCACAGGTGGGGGGCCATGTTCGCCCGGCGGAGCGGCACCAGCCGCACATCGGCGTCGGCCAGGATGCTGGCCTCGTCGCCCGCCGCGTTGTCGGCCTTGTCGCCGTAGACGGTCGCGGATTCTGGCAGCTCGTAGGTCAGTTCGTGGAGCGGCGTGAGGTCGTGCAACCCGCCGGGGAGCAGGTCGAACGCGACCGGCACGCCGCCGGTGGTGCAGACGAGGTGCAGCCGCCAGCCGAAGAACCGCTCTTTCTTCGCCGCGCAGTAGCCGCAGAAGCCCTTGCCGCGCACCTTGCGGCAGCGGCGGGCGCGGGCGCGGCGGCAGACGGGGACCGGCATGCTGTCGACCAGGGACGCCGCGCCGGTCGCGAACAACGCGCCCAGCGTCTCCGCTGCGAGGCCCAGCCAATCGGTCAGCCGGTGCAAGCGGCGATTGAAGCGCGACATGCCGAGCGGCCCCGACAGGTAGCGCCCCAGGCGCATCACCTGCAAGGCCCGCGCCAGATGGCTCTGGAAGTACTTGGCCGCGACCACCGCCACCGTCAGCACCTCCGCGTCGCTCGCCCCCGCGCGCACATCATCGCAATGCTCCAGCGCCGCCATCGTCTTGTCAATCACCACATAGGCCGTCACCATGAAGTCGCCGTCCATGTGCCCCTCCCGTCGAGAACCCGATGCCTCAGCAACACCATTCTCGACCGGGGCCGCATGGGCGGCAACTAGCAATCACCGTTTGGTTACATTTTTCTGCGCCGGATCGCGGTGAGAACTATGCGTAGTGCGGACACACCGTGACCGGCAAAGTGCTGCTGGCTTTGCCCGGCGGTACATTGGCCGCTGTGAACACACTTGGAAGCGTGGGTTCGAGGAATGATTCATGAGCGAGCAGTCACCGCAGCCGTAGCAGGGGATGGAAGTCGCGCGGCAGGTCGCCGAGATCTACGCGCATGGCAGCGCTATCCTGGCGGAGGCGCACGGCGGCGCGCCCGGTCAACGCCGAGATCGTCCGCGCCTACTGGCTCACCAAGCGCGCGATCGTCAAGAAGGAGCAGCGCGTCCAGGCGCGTGTCGGCTACGGCGAGGAGTTGGTCGAGCAGTTGTCCGCCCGGCTCCAGGCGTGGTTTGGTCGCGGTTTCGCGGCGACGAGCCTGAAATACGTGCTGCTCTTCTATTTCATCTAGTCACATCTCCTCACGGGCGAGATTCGTCGCGCGGCGCACGACGAATCGGCCATCGACACCTACCCAGAGGTCGAGGCGGGCACTAATCAGCTAACCCCCCAAGTTTTATGCACCGTGACGTGTGGTTACGCTGCGCTAGACTGATGCTGATATCGCGCAAGTCGTGCAGTAGGGGACGAGGATGTAATCAATCAGAGATCTACAACGCCGAAGACTGCGACCACGCCGAGCAGGTCGCGAAGAGCCCCAACGACCTCCACGTGCTGCTCGCTTTCTCCGACTTCCCCGGTGAGCACTTTATCCCCCTACGCACCACCAGCCCGATCGAGTCGACCTTCGCAACCGTCCGGCTACGGCAGCGGGTCGCCAAGGGACCCGGCTCGCGGGCCGTCGGGATCGCGATGGCGTGCAAACTCATCGAGACGGCACAGCACCGCTGGCGTGCCCTCAATTCCGTCCACCTCGTCGCGCTGGTCAGAGCCGACGCGAAGTTCGAGCACGGCGTCCTCGTCGCACGACCCGACGGATCGACAAGCGGTGACACGCACGCCGCAGGACACGCCGATCCACAGGCCTTGACTCTTCCTCTCGGGGCGTCCGGCCATTCCCCCGATCGTCATCTACCGGTGTGCGGTGGCGCGGCGGGGAGGTACACCGTGACGCGGAGCCCCCCGGCGGCCCGAGGGGTGAGGGTGCCGTCGTGTGCTTGGGTGATGCTTTTGACGATTGCCAGGCCCAGGCCGACACCCGCGTGGTCGGTGGCGATGCGTTCGGTGCCGCGCAGAAACGGCTCGACCAGCGTGGCAACGAACTGCCGGGTGAGCTGCTCGCCGGTATTCTCGACGGTGAGCACTACGCTCCTGGGATGCGCGCTGGTCGCGACCCGCACGGTGCCCTGTGCGGGCAGATTGTGGACGATCGCGTTGTGCACGAGGTTCGTACCCAGCTGCAGCAGGAGCGCGCCCGAGCCGATGGTGGGGGTCGAGTCGCCGGAGGTCTCGATGGTGAGGCCGCGTTCTTCCGCGAGGGGAGGAGCGTTTCGGTGACTTCTTCCGCGATGAGAGACAGGTCGACGTGCTCTCGGGCGAAGGCCCGCTGGTCGGCGCGGCCGAGCAGGAGCAAGGCCTCGGTGAGGGCGATCGCGCGGGCGTTGACGGCGTAGAGGCGGTCGATCAGTTCGCCGGTGTCGCGGTTCCGATCCTCGCGGGCCACGTCGAGCAGTGTCCGCGTGATCGCCAGCGGGGTGCGCAGTTCGTGGGAGGCGTTGGCGGCGAATCGCCGCTGCTCGGCGACGTGCGCTTCGAGCCGCGCGAGCATGGCGTCGAAGCTGTCGGCGAGTTCGCGGAACTCGTCCTTGCGGCCTGCCAACTCGATCCGGTGGGAGAGCGATCCGAGCGCGGCCATGCGTGTAGCGTCCGTGATACGCGTCAGGGGGGCGAGCATCCGGCCGGCGAGCAGCCACCCTCCCAGCAGACCGAACACCAGCAGGAACGCCAGCACGATGGCCACGAACGGAGCGAACGCACGCAGGATGAAGGAACGGTTGATCGACAAGTTACCGGTGGTGTAGATCGCACCATCGGGTAGGCCTCGCAGGTAGAAGATCCCCACGGCCGCGAGCATCAAGGCACCCGCGAACATGAGGAAGCCGGCGTAGCTGAGGGTGAGCTTGAGGCGAACGCTCAACCCAGGTGCCCTATCCATGCTCGCCTCCCTCGCCTCCGGCGTCTGGTCCTGTGTCGATGCGGTAGCCGACGCCGGGCACCGTGGCGATCAACCAGGGTTCGCCGAGGCGTTTGCGCAGGGCCGAGACCGTGATCCGCACGGCGTTGGTGAACGGGTCGGCGTGCTCGTCCCACGCCCGCTCCAGGAGCTCCTCGGCGCTGACGACACCGCCTTCGGCAGCGACGAGGACTTCGAGCACGGCGAACTGCTTCCGGGTGAGCGCGACGTAGCGGCCGTCGCGGTAGACCTCGCGGCGGAACGGATCCAGCCGCAGGTCGGCGATCTCCCGCACGGGAGGCCGGTTGTGGGCGCGCCTGCGGTCGAGCGCCCGGAGACGGAGCACGAGTTCTCGGAGTGCGAACGGCTTCGTGAGGTAGTCGTCGGCACCGAGCTCGAACCCGGAAACCTTGTCGTCGAGCCGGTCGGCGGCGGTGAGCATGAGGATCGGCATGCCGCCGCCGGAGGCGACGATCCGTTTGGCGACCTCGTCGCCGGAGGGGCCGGGGATATCGCGGTCGAGGACGGCGATGTCGTAGGCGTTGACGCCCAGCAGCTCCAGCGCGGTGTCGCCGTCACCGGCGATGTCGAGGACGAGCCCTATCTGGCAGAGGCCATCGCGGATGGCCTCTGCCAGATAGGGCTCGTCCTCGACGATCAACACACGCATACGCTCGATGCTACCACCCGTTGCCTATCGTCGGCATATCGAAAACTCCATACGTGCGAGCAACACCGCGCGGCCTAAACTGGCGGCATGACCGATGGCGAACCGGCACAAGGAAAGGATACAGCAGCGACCAGCACGCTCGGCAGAGAATCGGTGTCGACGCAAGCACCACACGCGGAGAGAAAACATGAGTAGGACACGACGGTCGCTGGCCGCCCTGGCGCTGATCGCCCTGATCAGCGTGATTAGCGCGGGCTGTTCGAACGCACCTGTCGGCACCGGCGGCAGCGGCGGCAACAACGCCGCCACCAATTATGAGCAGGCGGTACAGTTCGCTCAGTGCATGCGCAACAACGGCGTCAGCGAGTTCCCGGACCCAAATGCGTCGGGCCGGTTCGCCTATGGGACCGAGGGCGGCTCGTCGCTGGGTACTGTCACGTTAAGTTTTCACTGAACGAAAGTTCCCCACAGGGTCCGATTCCGTCCGTCGATAGGGCTCGTCGAGGGTGTATTCTGCCTCATATGAGCCGCCCATTCCCCACTCCGCAGCTGCCGTCGCCGCCCAACCAGCTTAAGTTGACAGTGCCGCACAATCTCCGCCACACGGCAGCGACGATCATGTTCGCCCGAGGGCTCGCGCTCGCGGAAGTATCGCGCACGCTCGGGCATAGCTCGATCGTCATCACGATGGATCTGTACGTCCACTGGATCCCTACCGACTAGCCATTGTGAATGATCGTGACACGCTGACCCAAGATGGACCGGGAGGAGCGGCACTCCCCTCCAGCATCCGTCGCCGCGTCGCCAGCGGATAGCCTCGCTGTGGCGCTGGCTTAGAGATCGGGCACGACGCGGAGGACCGGTACGGGCCGGGGCGTGTCGTGCGCGAAAAAGTCCTCCCCCGCCCACTCCGCGTGGGCCTGTCGCCAGGCTTCATCCTCAGCCAGCAGCGCCTCGTCCAATGCGCGCAGCGCCGCGATGTGCCGCAGCGCCTCCGCGCGCCACGGCCCCGTGCGCGGGTACGGGAACGCGCGGGCTTCGGCGGGTGCTGCGTCGAACAGCGCCGCATAATCCTCCCGATCGAAGGTTGCCCGCATCGCGTGCAGCTGCGCCTCCAGCTGCTGCAGGAGCACCTGACAGCGGACCCAGCGATGGTGGTCGAAGTCGAAGTCGCGGAGGATCGTCTCGCCCGCCGCGCGCCCCTTCGCGGCGACCGCGGCGAGCGTCGCCGGGGGCATCGCCAGGTTGAGGCCGCCCTCGTGCGCCGCCAGGCGAACCTGGACGACCCGGTCGCGGTAGCTCGGCAGCGCCGCCAGGGTGTTGTCGCGGTAGTTCTGCGCGGTGGCGAGGATCGCCCCGGCGAACCCCGCGAGACCGTCGATCGGCACCCACTCGGGCGGGAGCGCCACGTTCGCCCGAGGGAGGATCACGGCCTCTGGCGAACGGGGGGGCGCGGCGTCGACCGCCTCCTCCGGCAACTCCTCATCCTGGTGTACAGCGTCCGTGCGCTCGCCCGCAGCGTCTGTCGGGAAGGCGGTGAGCTTGATGCCGAAGGTCGGGCGGGTCGGGAGCCAGGCGTCGAAGAAGTGGATCGGGAAGTTGCTGGCGATGCCGCCGTCGCTGAACCAGTTGCGGTGGAGGTCGCCGGGCGCGAGGGCGACGGCGCGCCCGTCGGCCCGCCGGAAGGCCTCCGTCGCGATCGTGTACAGCGGGAGCGCGCTGAGAAGCAGCGGGAAGCTCAGGCTGAGGCGCGTCGCCACGACCACCGGCAGCAGGTCGCCGGCGGGCAGGAAGTGGTACCCCGGCAGCCCCGCGAGGGCGACGCGCCGCGAGCGGTAGGCGTGCCGCACCAGGTGCGCGACCACCGCCTCTGGGAAGAAGCGCCGCCACTCGTCCGCGTTGAACAAGAAGGTGTTCTGACGCAGGGGGAGATCGTAGGGGCGGCCGTGGCTCAGGTTGCTCGCCACCATCCGCAGCGCGATCCCGCGCGTCGCCAGGTCGGCGAAGGTCAGCGGCGCGCCGTCAGGGGGCAGCCCGGCGAGGTCGTTGAGGCTGTCGTGGAGCCAGTCGGTCAGCGCGGGCGGGCGCCCGGGTCCGGGCGCGGGGTCGTGCCCGGGGCACAGGCCGTAGGCGGTCGCCCCCGGCAGCGTCCGCGTGGCGGTCCGCCAGAGGTGCGCGAGCGCCAGCCCGACGCCGCCGAGGAACGCGCCGAGGAGCGCGAGGGCGAGGGGGACGAGCAGCCCGACACCCGCGAACGTCCCGCGGAGCAGCGCCGCCGCGAGCGACGCGAGGAGCAGGCCGAGCGCGCCGCCGCCGAGCGCGCCCGGCAGGAAGGCGCGGGCGTCGTGCCGCAGCAGGACGCCCGGGAGGCGGAGCGCCGTTGGCGGGCGCGGCGGCCCGTCCGCCGCCGGGGCCAGCGCGAGCGCGACGTCGAGCAGGGGGCGCATGGCGGGGGTGGGCTGGAAGAGGTCGCGCAGGGCGGTGCCCGCGCCGAGCGCGGCGCTCAGCGCCCCGAGCCGCTCGAAGCCCCCCGCCTGTCGCCCGTACTCGGCGGCGGCGGCCCCGGCGGCGGCGATCGCCCCGGCGGAGGTGCCGCCGATCGAGCGGAAGCGGTAGCGCGTGGCGAGGCGCAGCAGGGCGGGCGGGTAGGCGATGCCGCTGGTGATCCCGCCCTTCAGCACCAGGTCGCACTCTTCCGTAGGTTGCGCATACGCGCCCTCGGCCATCGCCGCTCCCTCCTCGCGCGCGGCGTCGCGCGTGGCCCGACGCCGCCCCCGGTGTCGCTACGAGCACGCCAGCAATCGGCGCAATGTAGCACCGCCCGACCGCCCGACGTATGGTCGTCGGGCGGTCATTTTGCCCGCAATCCTTCACCGCTACAAGTCGCCCAGCCTGCGTCTTTGGGGCGGAACGGGGTAGCGGCCCGTGCATGGGACAGTTCGCAGGAGACTGGCGTGAATGCGACGACCGGAGGCTGACCGAGATCTGGTGTGCTCGGTGCGATGGGCAATGGAGACAAGGCCTCGGGAGAGGTCGTCCCCGCTTACGCGGGGTTGAGCGGCTGCACAAACGCGGGGTCGCTGCTGCCGCTGCGGTTGACGGCGGGGGAGACCGGCCAGCGGCGCAGGCGCGCGGCGTCGGGGTGGTGCAGGAGCGGAAGTACGGCGGCGGGATCGGTCAGGGCGGGGTCGAGCCAGGCGGCCTCCGCCGTGCGCGGCAGGACCACCGGCATCCGGTCGTGGAGGGCGCGCAGGTCGTCCGTCGCGGCGGCGGTCGTCACGATGGCGCAGGCGGCGCGCGGCGTGCCGTCCCGATCGACCCAGCAATCGAGCAGCCCGGCGAGGCCGAGGAGGTCGGCGGCGTCGGGGTCGGTGCTGTACCACGGCTGCTTCGCCGTGCTCCCCGCCGTCGCCGTCCACTCGTACCAGCTCGACGCGGGGACGAGGCAGCGGGAGCGCGCGACGAGCGGGCGGAAGGTGGGGCGCTCGGTCAGCGACTCGGCGCGGGCGTTGCAGGCGAGGAAGGGGCGACCTGCCGCGCGCCGGACGCCGCCTCGACGATCACCGGGACCGGCTCGGTCGGGGCGATGTTGAAGCGGTCGGCGAGGGCCGCGCGCGTGGTGTCGTCCGCCGTCGCTCCGAAGCGCAGCGGGATCTGCTCGGCGTTCTTGAGGACGTAGCGCCCGCACATGATCATGCCTCCTTGGTGTCGGTATCGTGCGGCCAGTATATCGCCTCGTGGCCACGCGCCCTAGCCCACGCCTCGACGGAAGCGACCTGGAGGTTGACGACGGGGCCGCGACGCTGGACGCGGCCGACCGCGACGACGAGGGGGGCGGCGTGGAGGGCGGCGCGGGAGGCGCGGTCCACGGTCGGGGCGGTTCGCACCGGCTCGTTGGCCTTCCCGGCAATCCGCTTGGCCTTGGCGATGGGAGCGAGGTTACTCTACCGGCCCAGATTATGGGCGATGACGTCGGCCCCTAATCGTTGAAGCCGTGGGTATTCGTGAACAAGGGTGAGGCGAGCGCATGAGCGGATCCTATCGTGTAGACACGGCTGTAAACGACTGTGTAGGCAAGCCCGGGGAAATGGGGCGAAGTGGGCAGAGAAATGGGACGGATATTCCGCATCGCGCCGGGAAAGTGGATCGCGGTAGAGGGCGATGGAATGGTGGTCCCTGGACTTTTAAACAGCGGGTCTGATTCCTTTTTGTCGTCCTAGCTGCGTGAAACTAATATGTAGGCAAGCGCCGGGAGATTGGCGCCATACCGGGAGAAGTAGGTCATGGTGAAGGCGATGGGACGGTGTTCGCCGAACTCCCGATGTGTAGCGAGAAGCGAGGCACCGCAGATGGCGCGCCCGTCATTTGCTAGCATCGGTGGGCACAGATAGGGTCGATGGCACACGCGGAACGTCGGCTTGGCGACGCAGCACGTGGCGGGATGGTCCGATGATTCGTGACCGGCCGTATCTCGTCGCATCCGCGCGCGACGTGCCATACTCGCGCCGTAACTCACCGCGTAACTCACCGACCGCGACAAAGCGCGAAGCCGCGTGCCAGGCCGCGTCCCTTTTCCGGCTTTCCGCCGCGGTTTTCCGTGGTGACCCGAGTGGGACTCGAACCCACAACCCACTGATTAAAAGTCAGTTGCTCTGCCGATTGAGCTATCGGGTCGTGCGTGTCGTGGGAGAAGCATCGCGGAGCGGCGGCGGCACGCGATATCCATTGTAACAAGAAGAGGGGCACGGCGGCAAAGGGTGCGGTGCGGCGCGACGCTGGTCGCCGGAGAGCGACGCGACGGGGTACACTCGGCATGGCGCATGAGCGTGTAACCGGAGGACTGGTGGGCGGGGCGATGCGGCGGCGGCTATTCTGCCTGGGACTCGGGGCGCTCGCCTGCGGGGGTCTGCTCGCCGCCTGCGGGGCGGACGTCGATACCTCCCCCGCCTTCGACCCCGACGGCACCCACGCGCGCCTCGCCACCCTCGATCTGCCCGCTCTCGCGCGCGTAATCGCCGCCGCCTCGCCGCAAGGGCAGGAGATCACGCGCGGGCTCTATCTCTATTACGGCCAGCGGGAGGTCGATACGTTCGACGCCCCGACCCTCGCCTATATGCTCGCGCCCGGCTACCACCGGCTGTCCTACCACCTCTTCGACACGGACGAACTCGCCGGGTATTGCTACGCCGATTTCGTCGCCAACTATCTGCTCGACCCGCGCCCGACCCTCGCCGTCCCGGTCGGCTTCCCCTACCCCACTGTCCTCCTGGAGCGCGACGAGCGCGGCGCGGCGGTCGTGCTGATCGGTCGAGTGGTGCTCAGCGTGATCGCCGCCGGGACCAATCCGGGCTTCGTCACCACGCTGACCCTCGGCGGCACGGCCCACCTGGAACGCCTCCTGGCGCGGAGCGTTTGAGGCTGCGCCTTCCAGCTGTGCCGACTCAGTGGAGGTGAAACTCGTCCGTGCGTTGGGCATAAATCGCACCAGCATCGTGGGTGACGACGACCGCCAGCGCGTGGCGCACAGCCAACGCGCGTATGGACTCCATCACCCGTCGGATCGCGCGTCGCCCAGCCCGGCACGATCGATCTGGAGCCCTCGCCACCCCTCGTCCTGCAACTCTCGTAATGCCGTGAGCACCAGCGTCACCACGGCCTCGGGCGCGGCGCGACCAGCCGCCAGCGACGGCATCCCACATCCGCATCTCTCCCCTCACCGCATCTCTCCCCCCAATGGTTGTGCGGGGCCGAATTCGCTCCCAGGGTGCGTCTGCAGGCGGTGCCACACCGCGCCGTCCACGCCAGTCGTGAAGATTTCCAGTCGTCCATCCGTGCTGGTCGCGGCGACCGACGCGATGACCGCCTCCCAGTCGCCGCCGAGTCCCTGCCAGTCCCTGAAAATCGCTGCCCGGCGCGATTTGGCTACGCCCCATAGAGGGCGGCATCGTCCCCGATGATGAATAGCGACAGACACCCCTCAGCGTTGGCGACCAGGGTCGGCTCGCCCGTCCACGGCCCGCCCAACCCGTGCCAGGGGCCGAATTCGCCGCCAGGCGGCGTCTGCCAGGCACAGTAGAGGTGGCGATCCCCGCCGCGCGCGACGAGCACCAGCCGCCCATCCCCCGCCAGCATGAGGGCCGGGACATCGTCGGACGACCAGGGTCCACCGAAGGTCTGTGGAGGGCCGGAATCGCCATTCGGCGCGGTCTGCGCGGCAGTATGCATGGTCCCCGCCGCGTCGCGCACGATCACCATCAGCCGACCGGGTTTGTCTCGAGCCACGACCGGATCGGCCCCCGCGCCCTACGGTCCGCTGTGCCAGCGCCATCCACCGAACGCGGCGTTCGGCGCGATCTGCCAAGTGTGGTAGAGGGCGCGATCCTCCCCGAGCATGAAGATCTCCAGGTGCCCATCGGCATTAGCGATAATCGCCGGACGACCCGGCCACGGCCCGTTGATCGCCTGTCAGCCGCCGAACGCCGCGCCCGCCGCTCCCTGCCAGCAGTGGTGCAGGATGCCATCCTCTGGGCGCAGGAAAACCTCCAGCCGCCCGTCGGCGTTGCGCTCCACGGCGAGCGGCGCGTCCAACTGCGGTCCAGGCACCAGCGCCCACGGTTCCTGCCCGACGACCGTGCGCGCAGGGGGTCGCTGCCGAGCAGCCCGACGAGCCAGCCGCCGACATCGTTGCTCGCGCCCAGGCGTTGCCAGTTGTGCCGGAATCCGCCGCCCTCCCCTGCCATGAAGTATTCGAGGCGTCCGTCATCGTTCTGCGCCACCGTGCCCTGCCGCCGATCGCCCATCGTACTCCTTACCGACTTGCGAGGCACCATGCGCCCCCCGCGAATGAACGTTGCGCGGCGGCGCGTTTGCTCATTCCCGGCAGATGCGGCGAAAAGATGCTCTACAACGGCCCTGGATGCGCCGCCACCCGGCGAGGAGGCAGGGTGCGCGCGGAAAGGGAGGGGCGAGTGACCGGAACGACACGAACGCCGCTGGTGCTGACCGGCGCGGCGCAGTTGCGCCTGGAAGGCTGCGCGCGGCTGCGCGGGCAACGGGTGGTGCTGCTGACCAACCCGACCGGCGTCACCGCCGATCTCGTCTCGCTCGTCGATCAACCGATCGACCTCCTGACCGGGACGACGGCGGTGCGCGAGGCGATCGACGAGGGGACCGCGAGCTGGGTCGAGGAGCTCGCGCGCTTCCAGGCGACAGCCATGCCGTATCGCCTCAGCGATTGAGGGGTGCGCCACCATCTCGCCGTGTTACCAGCAGCACGCTCGGCAGCTGACCACCGAGCGCGCCTTGACACCCAGGCGTATGCTGGAGCTACGGGGTGGGCAGGGGATCGCACCCGCACGCCCGGCACAAGCGGGAGACGACCATGCGTTTATCCTACGATCGCCGAGAGTTGAGCGCCTATAACTCGCCGGAGGTGCGGGGCCTCTGGGAAGCGCGGCGGGCCGACGCGCCGCTGATCGGTGCGATCAGCGGCGTGCTCGGCCTGGCGGTCGCCGCCTTCCTGCTCACCGGTGCCGGGCTTATCCCGCCGCAGGACTGGGGGAGCGCGGTCTTCGCCGGTCTCGCCACAGCGGTGATCTTGCGGGGCATCATCCTCGCCGTGCGCCACCTCTCGGGGGGGGGCTGGCGGTCGTGGCGGCGGTACCGGGCGAACGAGACGGCGATCGATCGATTCAGCGTCGGGGGCGCGGGCGCGCTCTTCCTCCTGCTCGTCAGCGGCGGTGGCGGGGTCGGTCCGGCGGTGCCGATCATCGAGGCGACGCTGGCGGCGATCGGGGCCGGGCTCCTGTTGCGCGGGCTCTTGATGTTGCTGAAGTGGCCCTGAGCGATCGGGGCACCAGCAGGGCGACTATTCATGCTCACCCGTGTGGACCCTCCTCACGATGACTTCCCGGGTTAAGCACTGCGCGCCCTCGCCGGTGGTATACCGGCGGGGGCGCGCATTCATCGTCGCCTGGCGCGCTTACCCGCGCATCCAGTCGGCGAGGTTCCAGGTCAGCAAGTAGGCGGTCTGCTGGATACCGCGGTAGCCGGTCGTGTAGGCGAACGGCTCCTTACGCGAGACGAGGCCGGTGTAGATGGCGTCGTCGAAGAGCATTTGCTGTTGCTGGAGGAAGAGCGCCTTGCGCTTCGCCCGGTCCGTCCCCCCATTCGACCATGCGATCACCGTATCGTAGTCCGCGCTAGGGCTAACCATCGCTCCACTCCACCCCCTGCTTCAGCTTCCGGGTGACGCTGATGCCATCACTGGCGAGCAGGCCATTCTCGATCGAGAAGACGCTCCCGGCCAGGAAGGGCACCAGCGTGTCATCCGGGCCGTAATCGGCGATCGGCTCGTAGACGACACGCGCAATCGGAGCCTTGGTCCCCAGACTACGGCGCGGGCTGAACGTGGTGGGTACCGGCCAATAGAGGATCGTTGTTATGCCGCCGCCGCGCTTCTGCGATGCCGGGCCGAGCCCACCACCACCGCTGCTGTGGTTCCAAGATGCCTATTATGCTGGTACTCCAACATTCCAGCGCGCGGACGGTCGGTTGCTCAACGCCGAGTGGCACCGTACACGCTATACGATCACCGAGGATAATACCAACGAGAGACCCGCAGCACCTCATCGACACCGACCGGACCCTGGCCGACGAGCGACCGACGGCTATACTGTGCGGCATGGATATTTCGCTTGTGATCGTCAACTGGAATGGTGCGCGGCTGCTACCGGCATGCTTAGATGCGCTCCGCGCGCAGTCGCGCCCAGCGGATGAGATCATCGTCGTGGACAACGCCTCGACCGACGATTCGCAGGCGCTCTTGGCCGCCCGGTACCCGGAGATCCGCGTTCTCGCCTACCAGAAGAACCTCGGCTTCGCGGGCGGGACGAATGCGGGGATCGCGGCGAGTCGTGGCGCGATCGTGGTGGCATTAAACAACGACACGATCGCCCGTCCCGACTGGCTCGCGCAACTCGTCGCCCCGCTCGAAAGCGACGACCGTCTCGGCGCGACGATGTCCACGATGATCTTCGCGCACGCACCGGAGGTGATCGCGGCGGCGGGAATCACGGTTCATCGTAATGGCCTGGCGCTTGAAGATTTGCTCGGCATCCCCCTGGCAGCATTGCCACTCGCGCCGCGCCCGATCTTCGGACCAACCGGGGGCGCGGCGGCCTACCGCCGTGCCATGCTCGACGATGTCGGTCACTTCGACGAAAATTTCTTCCTCTATCTGGAAGATGTCGATCTGGCCTGGCGCGCGCGGCTACGCGGTTGGTCGTCGATCCATATGCCGGGGGCGATCGTCGCCCACCTCTATTCCGCCTCCAGCGGGCAAGGATCGCCGACAAAGCGGTACTATCTCGCCCGTAATCGCCTCTGGGGATTGCGGAAGAATCTGCCCGCCGCGCTGCTACGCCGCTACGGCATCGCAATTATCGCCTATGATCTCGCGGCCTGCCTCCATGCGCTCCTGACACGCGACGGTGCCGGGCTACGCGGTCGCCTCGCCGGGCTCAAGGGCACGAAGATCGCGGCACAGCGCGCGACCATCCAAGGCAAACGCACGGTGACAATGGCAGAGCTAACACGCTGGCTTCAACCGTGCCCCAGCCCGCGCACGCTGCTGCGTTTACAACGTGATCTCGCACGTCTCGCTATACCACCTGCGCGATGATAGCTGCGCGATGATGGAGGCCGGAGGATCGCCAACTCCACGAAAGCGACTTCTAGATTGCTGCATCTGAGAGATACAGCGATAAAGGGCCAGGAAGATCGCTTGAACACAAAAAGGGCCGGTCCAGAGATCTCTGGACCGGCCCTGCGGTGGTAGCGGGGGGCGGATTCGAACCGCCGACCTTCGGGTTATGAGCCCGACGAGCTGCCGCTGCTCCACCCCGCGACACATGGGACATCAACTGGGACAAGTATAGTCGATCCGAGAGGAAGAGGCGAGGTCCGCCCGCGGTGGCCGCGTCTCCCGTGGCGTTGGAACCACAGTACCCGCCGGCGCTGGCGCGTTTCACGATCGGGTTCGGGATGGGACCGGGTGGGCCCGCGCCGCCCTCGACCACGGGCGGGCCTCGCCCACCCTCGCGATCAACACAGCTTGCTACAGCACGAATGATGCGACTACCGATGATGAGAACACAGGAATCTGCCGAGCTATCGGGACCCTTGTGATAGAGAGATAATGTGCGCCGTCGACCATGAGCACGGCTCGGCTGCAACGGTCGCCCGCTGTCCACCCGCCGCCTCGCGACCCCGTCGTCTGCGGGGGGTCTCCCCGGATAGTGAATCCGCGGGGGGCCTCATCTGGAGGCGGGT
>JAABUN010000392.1_pt1 | contig 115358 bp, 112 predicted proteins | sample 5559311 | NCBI WGS metagenome assembly JAABUN01 (sample SAMN10711877, study PRJNA513370) | rock metagenome | isolation source: Antarctica rocks | place: Antarctica: Victoria Land, Siegfried Peak sud | reverse complement strand
GCAGCCCCAGTCGCGGCGGGTCGTCCACGGCGACCGCCGCGACGTGGCTGCGCGGGTCGATCGCGATTCCCTCCGGCCGCTTGCCGACCTGCACCACAAGCCCGCTGAGCGGCCGCTCGAGCACGGGTCCTGGGACGGGCTCGGCGGCCTGGGGCGGGTCGAGCTGCGGCGCCGGCGCGGCGGGCTTGGTCGCCGCGGGCCCCGGCTTGGAGCCGCATCCCGCGAGTGCAGCGGCGGCGCACGCGGCGATCAGGGCGGTTCTCCGGAGCACGGCGACACCGTAGCCCGCAGATTGCGGGATCGGGACCATGCGAACGTCCGTTCGCTCGGCTAGATTACGTGAACCGATGACCCGATCCACCGACATCGTCGTGTCCGGCGCCCGCGAGCACAACCTCAAGGACGTCTCCGTCACGATCCCGCGCGATGCCTTGACGGTGATCACCGGGCTGTCGGGGTCGGGCAAGAGCTCGCTGGCGTTCGACACGATCTACGCCGAGGGCCAGCGGCGCTACGTCGAGTCGCTCTCGGCCTACGCGCGGCAGTTCCTCGGCCAGATGGACAAGCCCGACGTCGATTCGATCGAAGGCCTGTCGCCCGCGATCTCGATCGACCAGAAGACGACGTCGAAGAACCCGCGCTCGACGGTCGGCACGGTCACGGAGATCTACGACTACCTGCGCCTGCTGTGGTCGCGCGTGGGCAAGCCGCACTGCCACAAGTGCGGGGCGCCGATCGCGGGCCAGTCGGCGGAGCAGATCGTCGACCAGGTGATGGAGCTGGGAGAGGGCACCCGCTTCATGGTCCTCGCGCCCGTGGTGCGCGGACGCAAGGGCGAGTTCCGCGACCTCTTCGAGCACGCGCGGACGGAGGGCTTCGCCCGCGTGAAGGTCGACGGCGAGCTCAAGCTGCTCGAGGAGCCGATCGAGCTCGACAAGAAGTTCAAGCACGACATCGCGATCGTCGTGGACCGCCTCGTCATGCGCGGCGACGTGCGCAAGCGCCTGGCCGACTCCGTCGCCGTCGCCGTCGCCCTCGCCGACGGGGTGCTCGAGGTCGAGCTCGTGCCGGCGGCCGACGCGAAGGAGAAGCCACGGATCCTGCAGTTCTCGGAGAAGTTCGCCTGCTTGAAGTGCGGGACGTCGATGCCCGAGCTCGAGCCGCGCATCTTCTCGTTCAACTCGCCACACGGCGCCTGCGAGCGGTGCACGGGCCTGGGCTCGCAGATGGAGATCGACCCGGACCTCATCGTCCCGGATCCGCACCTCTCGCTCGGGGAGGGCGCGATCGCGCCGTGGGCGGGCTCGGCGTCGCAGTACTACGAGCAGATCACCCAGGGGATCGCGGACGCCTACGGCGTGGATCTCGACCAGCCGTGGAACGAGCTGCCGCCCGAGCACCAGGACCTCTTCCTGCACGGGCTCGACGGGGGCCGCGTCGGGATCTCCTACAAGAACCGCTTCGGCCGCGAGCGGGCCTATGCCGCGCGCTTCGAGGGGATCGTCACGAACCTCGAGCGCCGCTACCGCGAGACGGATTCCGAGTCGACGCGGGAGAAGATCGAGGAGTTCATGTCGGTGCGCCCGTGCCCGCTGTGCAAGGGCTCGCGGCTGCGGCCCGAGTCGCGCGCGGTGCTCGTCGGCGGGACGGCGATCCACGAGTTCTGCGCACTCTCGGTGCGCCGGGCGATGTCCTGGCTCGACGAGGTCGACCTGAGCGAGACCGACCGGCACATCGCGCGGCTGATCTTCCGTGAGATCGAGGAGCGGCTGCGCTTCCTGGAGAACGTCGGCATCGGGTACCTCTCGATGGACCGGGCGGCGGCGACCCTGAGCGGCGGCGAGGCGCAGCGCATCCGCCTCGCGACGCAGATCGGCTCGGCGCTCGTCGGGGTCCTCTACGTGCTCGACGAGCCGTCGATCGGGCTGCACCAGCGCGACAACAAGAAGCTCATCGGGACGTTGGAGCGCCTGCGCGACCTCGGCAACACCGTGCTGGTCGTCGAGCACGACGAGCAGACGATGGAGGCGGCCGACCACATCATCGACATGGGGCCGGGGGCCGGGGAGCACGGCGGGTACGTCGTCGCGGCGGGTACGGCGAAGCAGGTCGCGCGCGTGAAGCAGTCGCTGACCGGGCAGTTCCTCGCCGGCACCGCGGTGGTCGAGGTGCCGGCGAAGCGGCGGGTCCCGTCGGGCCACCTCGAGATCCGCGGCGCCAAGCAGAACAACCTGCGCGGAGTCGACGTGCGCGTGCCGCTCGGGACGCTGACCTGCGTCACGGGCGTGTCGGGCTCGGGCAAGTCGACGCTGGTCAACGAGGTGCTCTACAAGGCGGTGGCCAACAAGCTGCACCGCGCGCGGCAGCGGCCGGGTGCGCACACCGCGGTCCTGGGGCTCGACCAGCTGGACAAGATCATCCAGGTCGACCAGTCGCCGATCGGGCGTACGCCGCGCTCGAACCCGGCGACCTACACGGGGCTCTTCGACGTCATCCGCGACCTGTTCACCAAGACGCAGGAGTCGCGCGTTCGCGGGTACAAGGCGGGGCGGTTCTCGTTCAACGTCAAGGGCGGGCGCTGCGAGGTCTGCCGCGGCGACGGCCAGATCAAGATCGAGATGCACTTCCTGCCGGACGTCTACGTGCCGTGCGAGCAGTGCCACGGCAAGCGCTACAACCGCGAGACGCTCGACATCCGCTTCAAGGGCAAGTCGATCGCCGACGTGCTCGACATGCCCGTGGAGGAGGCCGTGGGCTTCTTCGAGAACATCCCGAAGATCCGCCGTCGGCTCGAGACGCTCAACGACGTCGGACTCGGCTACATCCGCCTGGGCCAGCCGGCGACGACGCTGTCGGGGGGCGAGGCGCAGCGGGTCAAGCTCGCCACGGAGCTGTCGAAGATCGCCACCGGCCGGACGCTCTACATCCTCGACGAGCCGACGACGGGGCTGCACTTCGCCGACGTCCAGAAGCTGCTCGAGGTCCTGCACCGCCTGGTGGACACGGGCAACTCGATCGTGGTCATCGAGCACAACCTCGACGTGATCAAGACGGCCGACCGCCTCATCGACATGGGACCCGAGGGCGGCGAGGAGGGTGGCGCGGTCGTCGCCCAGGGCACTCCGGAGGAGGTCGCGGCGGTTCCCGGCTCCTACACGGGCCAGTTCCTCGCCGAGCTCGTGACGCCGCAGGCGGCGCGTGCGCGGCGCGCGGTGAGCGCGGACAGGACGGGTCGTGGCAAGGCGAACGCCAAGGTCCCGGCGAACGGCGCCGCAGCCCACGGCGACATCCCGACGAACGCCGCAGAAGCCGACGGCAAGGCCGCGGCCGGCGGCCGACCGAAGAGGGCCAAGGCCGCGGCCTAGATGAGTCCTCCCGGGGGCCTCGTGGTGCGCGCGTGGCGCGAGCCCGCGGCGGACCTCATCCCGCGCTTCGACGGGACGACGCTGCGCCTGACCTCCAAGGCGTCGTTGGACGCGCCGCCCGGCGGCGGGCTCGTGGCGGGGCCGGTGCTCATGGACTTGGGAGTGGACGGCCGCCTCGTGGGGGTCACGCTCCTCGAGGAGCGCCGGTTCTGGCAGAAGGACGCCATCGCCTGGCCGCTTCCGGCCCGCGCCACGCCGCACCGCCTCGAACTGGTCGACGGCCCGGTCCTTGGATCTGGCGCGGCGCTGGCGAGCGGCGCGGAGGTGCGTTGGGACGCTGGGCGCAAGCTCTGCGGCGTGATCCTCGCGGACGCCGAGCACCCCGAGGTGGTCGCCCTCGGCCCCCGCGCGTACGCGGCGGTCGCGGGCGACGTCCTCGTCGGGCTGCTGGCCGACCTGCGCGGCTTCGACCGGGCCTGAGAACCGGTTTCGAGATCAGGTGCCGTCGTGAGGGAGCCGGATCGTGGATGACAGGCGCCGCGAGACGGTCTCCTCACGGCTGCGCCTTTTCCAAACCGGTTCTAAGCCGCTGACCGCGTGCGACGGACGAGCAACGCGAATCCCTGGCAAGGTGGCGCGATGGACGCAGCCAGGGCGAAGCAGTGGTGGCAGAAGTGGCGCTGGTATGAGCAGAACTCCTTCTGGCCCAACCGGCTGCGCATCCACCGCGAGTTCGCTGCACGCGAGGCGTTCTGCCGCTGGCCCGTACACGGGAACGTCCTCGAGGCGCTGCAGCAGGGTCGCCTCGAGCTCGGCCCGCAGGTCCACCTCGAGCCCGGCGTCTGGATCACCTGCCCGGGAGAAGCGCGGATCCGCATCGGCGGTGGGACGTTCCTCAACCTCGGCGTCCAGGTGGCGGCGGTCGAGCTCGTGGAGATCGGGGAGCACTGCATGTTCGCCAACGGCTGCTTCGTCACCGACGCCAACCACCGCTTCGACGACCCGACCAAGCCCGTGCCGTGGCAGGGCTTCACCTCGAAGGGCCCGACGCGCGTCGGCGCCAACGTCTGGTGCGGCGCGAACTCCGTGATCACCAGCGGCGTGACGATCGGGGAGCGCTGCGTCATCGGCGCGAACTCCGTGGTGACCACCGACCTGCCGCCGTTCTCGATCGCCGCGGGCGCCCCGGCGAAGGTCCTGCGGACGATCACCTACGCCTGAGAACCGGTTTCGAGATGAGGCGCCGTCACGGCCGCGCCTTCCTGAAACCGGTTCTGAGCGACGGCGCGAAGTCGAAGGTGGTGCGCGACCTCAGCCGACGACCACGAGGACGCCGAAGACGACCACCGCGGCCATCGCGAGGCCGCCGAGCAGCGCGAGCAGCACCCAGGGCCGTGTCGACGCGCTGCCGCCGCCTGCCGACCGGTGCTCTTGGGCGCGGGCGGCTCCGAGCACGGCCACCGAGCAGAAGACGGTCACCAGCAGGCCGGCGAGCGCGGCGGTCCAGATCGTCTGCCACAGCGCGCCGAGGTCGACGATCGTGGCGCTCACTCCCGGGCCGACGACGGACGCGGTGACGTCCGGGCCGGCGACGATGCGGTTCACGCCTCGGCCGCCGTGAGCGTCGAGCCTTGGCGCAGGCGCCGGGCGACGAACACGAGCGTCGCCGCGAGCATCGCGAGCGCCACGACGAACGGCCCGACCGTCGCGTCGCCCGGGATGCTGCAGAGTCCGTACACGAGCGCGCCGCCCGCGGCCGCCGCCGGGAGCGTGAGCACCCAGGCGACGACGATGTTGCCGGCCACGCCCCAGCGCACGGCGCTCAGGCGGCGTGCCGCTCCCGAGCCCATCACGGCGCCGGAGATCGTGTGCGTCGTCGAGAGCGGGTAGCCGGCGTGGGAGGCGGCCAGGATCACCGCGGCGCCCGCTCCCTGGGCGGCGAAGCCCTGCGCCGGATCCATCTTGATGATGCGCGTGCCCATCGTGCGGATGATCCGCCAGCCGCCCGAGTACGTCCCGAGCGAGATCGCGGACGCCGCCGCGATGACGACCCAGAGCGGCACGGCGAAGCCGGTCGCGGGCAGGTTTCCGTTGGCGACCAGCGCGAGGGTGATGATGCCCATCGTCTTCTGCGCGTCGTTCGTCCCGTGCGCGAGCGCGAGCACGCCGCCTGTCGCCAGCTGCCCGAGGCGGAAGCCGCGGTTGACCGGCCCGGGGTTGGCGCGCCCGACGATCCGGTAGGCCATCAGGATGGCCAGGCCCGCGACGCCGAAGGCGAGGATTGGCGCGACGACAGCCGGGACCATGACCCGGCCGACCAGCCCCTCGCCGAGGACCGCGTCGGGGCCCTGCGCGGCGAGCGCGGCTCCGACCAGGCCGCCGATCAGCGCGTGCGAGGAGCTGGAAGGCAGGCCGTAGTACCAGGTGGCGAGGTTCCAGGCGATCGCCCCGACGAGCCCCGCGAAGACGATCGTCTCCGTCACCGCGCCCGGGACGACGATGTCCCCGGCGATCGTCGCGGCCACCTCGAGCGAGACGAACGCGCCCGCGAAGTTCAGCACCGACGCGAACGCGACGGCCGCGCGCGGGCCGATGGCCCGGGTGGAGATCGCCGTCGCGACGACGTTGGCCGTGTCGTGGAAGCCGTTGGTGAAGTCGAAGGCCAACGCCGTCGCGACGACGACGAACAGGAGCAGGTCGCCGCTCATGCTCAGGCGTTCTTGATCCGGATGCCCTCGAGGACGTTCGCGGTTCGCTCCGTCGCGTCGATGCCGTCCTCGAGTCGCTCGAACACGTCCTTCCAGCGGATCACGACCATGGGGTCGATGCCGGCGTCGAACAGCGACGCGACGGCCTCGCGGCTCACCCGATCGCCCTCGTTCTCGAGGCGGTTGACCTCCACGATGTGAGGGCCGAAGTCCCCGAAGGAGCGCAGAAGCGGCATCGCCTTGGCGAGCTCGGCGCAGGCCAGCGCGAGCAGGTGCGCGAGCTCCTGCGCCTGGAGCATCGGCGCCTCGATCCGGTAGAGGACGAACAGGTCGGCGACCTCCTCGACCAGGTCGGTGACGTCGTCGAGCGCCGAGGCGAGGTCGAGTATGTCCTCACGGTCGATCGGCGTGACGAAAGTCGTGTTGAGCCGGTGGACGAGGTCGTGTGTGATCCGGTCGCCGGCATGCTCGAGCTCCCGGATGCGCTCCGGGAGCTCGGGGTGGTCGGGATGCTCGGCGAGCATCTGGTCGAGCAGCTCCGCGGCCTGGAGTGCGGTGTCCGCCGCCGCCTCGAAGGCGTCGAAGAACCCGCGGTCCTTCGGCACGAACAACTGCGCGAGGCGGCCCATGGGCCGCAGGCTATGTGAAAGCCCAGCGGAGGTCCGCCGCGATGACGGGCTGCTCGCTCAGCCGCCGAAGCGGCTGCGCAGGGCCATGACGTTGTCGACGTAGCGGCGCGTCTCGGGCAGCATGCCGATGCGGGCCACCGACGCGGGACCCTGGTAGTAGCCCGCCGCCGCGGTGGCCGGGTCGCCGCTCGCGGAGCGCAGCAGGGAGCGCAGGTAGAGCACGCCGGCGCGGACGTTGTCCTGCGGGGACTTCGGGTCGAGCTGGCCGCTGGCCAGGTTCGACTGCACCCAGTCCCAGGTCCCCGGCATGACCTGCATGACCCCGCGCGCGTTCGCCGAGGAGACCATCGCGTTGTTGAAGCCCGACTCCTGCCAGGCGATCGCGGCCGCGAGCGAGCCGGGGACGCCGTGGGCGCTCGCCTCGCCTGTGATCGCGCTCGCCGTGACGCGGCCGGGCGCCGCTGCGGGGGACGCGACGGGGACCACGCGGGCTGCGGGCGCCGGCTGGGCAGCACGGGCGGGTGCCGGGGCGCCGGTCGGCAGCTTCACGACGGTGCCGCTCACCAGCGGTGCGCTCGCGTCGAGGCCGTTCATCTGCGCGAACTGGGCGACGGGGATGCGGCTGGAGGCGGCCAGGCCCGAGAGGGTGTCGCCGGGACGGACGGTGTAGGCGCCCTGAGCGGGCGGGGCTGCGGTGCCGCTCGGCGTGGCGGCGTCGGACGTCGCGACGGCGGGGGCGCTCATCGCGGGCGCGGCTCCGGCGACGCTCAGCGCCCCGGCGGCCTCGCTGACCGTGGGCAGCTTCACGGTGGTTCCGGCGACGACGCGCGCGTTCTCGGCCAGCCCGTTGGCGGCCGCGAAGGCGCGGGTGGTCATGTTCTGGCCGGCGGCCAACGACCACAGCGACTCGCCCGGGGCGACGACATGGGCGACGGAGGCGGAGGCGGCGGCGGGGGACGCGAGGACGGCGGCGGCCGTGAGCAGGAGCAGGCGGGGGGAACGGGTCATGCGACGAGGCTGACCGCAACAAGCGGTTTTGTCCCGCAATTCCCGGCGTTACGTGCCCTCGCAGGCTGCGTTGCACCGAGCCCCGGTCGATCCGGCGTTCTCGAGACGAACGGCCGCGACGGGTGCCATCTCGGTTACGTTTGCTCACCTCGATGGCTGCCTCTCCGACCACCGTCACCGTCACGGGTCCTGACCGCTCGGGCCTGCTCGCCAACCTCACCGTCCGCTTCGGACGCGTCGAGGTCGTCGGGGAGCGCCGGGTGACGCTGGCCGACGGTGGCACGGGCTGGGAGCTCACGGTCCGCCACGAGTCGTTCACGAGCGTCCCGCGCAACGGCGTCCCGGCGCCCGCGGCCGCGCCGCAACCCGTGTCGGCGCCGGGCGTGGACGATCCCGAGGCGACGGCCCTGCGCGACGCGGCCCGCGACGAGGCCGAGGCGGCCCGTGGGGAGGCGGAAGCCGCTCGGGCGCAGGCCGACACCGCGCGCGGCGACGCCGGAGCCGCTCGGGCCGAGTCCGTCAGCGCCCGCGCCGAGGCCGCCGCCGCACGCGGCGAGGTGGACGCGCTGCGCTCCCAGACCGAGGCGCTGCGCGCAGAGGCCGCCGCGGCCAGCCAGTCCGCGCAGGCCGCGCGGGCCGAGGCCGAGGCCGCACGCGAGCAGCTGGGGGCGGCCCGCGCCGAGGTCGAGGCCGGCCGCAAGCAGGTCGCCTCGGTGCGCGCCACCGACGAGCAGCGCCGCGCCGAGGCCGAGGCCGAGCGGGTGAGAGTCCGGGGCGAGCTCGACCGAGTTCGAGCCGATACGCGGCAGGAGGTCGAGCGGGCACGGGTGGCGCTGCGCGAGGAGGTCGAGGCGGAGGCTGTCGCCGCCCACGTCGCCGCTCAGCGCGAGATCGCCGGTGCCCGCGAGGAGATCGTGGCCGAGCGCGAGGTGCTCCTGACCCGGCTCGAGGCCGAGCGCGCGGCGATGACCCAGCAGGCGCAGGCCGACGCCGCCGCGATCCGCGAGCAGGCGGCGGCCGAGGTCGCCGCGGGCCGGGACCAGTCCGCCTCCGAGGTCGTCAAGGGCAGGGAGCAGCTCGAAGCCGATAGCGCCGCGCTGACCGAGCAGCTCGAGCAGATGCGCGCCGCCGCGCTGGCAGAGGCCGAGGAGCGTGTCGCCGCCAGCCAGGCGGCCGCACAGCGTGAGATCGCTGCCGCCCGGAAGCAGGCGGACGGGGAGATCACGGCTGCCCGCCAGCAGGCCGAGGAGGAGATCACGGCCGCTCGGGGCAGCGCCGGAGCTGACGCGGCTGCCGTCCGCGAGCAGGCCGAGGCGGAGGTCGCGCAGGCCAAGGCGCTCGTCGCGCAGGAGCGCGACGCCGCCGCCCAGGCCAAGGCGATGGCTGCGCAGGAGTCCGTGCGCCTGAAGGCCGCTGCCGAGCAGGAGGCCGCGCGCCTGCGCGACGAGGCCAAGCAGCTGCGCGACGAGTCTGGCCGCCAAGTCGACGAGCTGCTGGCCAAGCGCGACGCCGAGGCCAAGCAGGCCGCCGCGCAGGAGCTGCGCCGTGCGGAGCTCCAGGGCCGCGAGGTGGTGGCCGCCGCCCAGGCGCAGGGCGCCGACCTCAAGCAGCGCGCCGAGGCAGAGCTCGCAGCCGCCCGCGTCGACGCCCGCGAGCAGGTCCGCGCCGCGCGCGACCAGTCGACGGCGCTCCTGGCCGCCGCACGCGAGGAGGCCGATGCGGCGCTCGACGAGGGCAAGGCGCTCGCCGGGAGCCTCAAGGGAGTGGTCGACCGCGTCCGCGACCTCGGCCGCCAGCTCGACCAGGAGGTCTCCTCCGCGCACCGCAGCCTGACCGCCCGCACGCAGCTCACCGCGGTCCAGGCCAAGAGCCGGGCCGAGCAGCCCGACCTCGACGCCGCCGCCACCGCGATCGCCGCGCAGGTCGTGCGGATCCTCAGCGACACCGCGCCGGCGGAGGGCGAGGAGCCCCCCGCCGCCTAGAACGCCTCCCGGAAGGCTGCGAGCTCGGCGGGCTCGATCGCGTAGCCGTGCTCCGGGGCGGGGTAGGCCCGTGAGCGCACGTCGGCGGCGAAGGCCTTGACGCCGGCGTCCATCGCGGGCTGCAGCTCGGCGTAGCGCTGGACGAAGCGGGCGCCGCGGCCCTCGCGGATGCCGAGCAGGTCGTGGAACACGAGCACCTGGCCGTCGGGGGCCGGGCCTGCGCCGATGCCGATCACCGGGATCTCCATGCGCTCCATCAGCACCTCGGCGACCGCGCTCGGGATCGCCTCGAAGACGACGGAGAAGCAGCCGGCCTCCTGCAGCGCGACGGCGCCCTCGGCGATCTTCACCGCGGTGGCGGCGCTGCGGCCCTGCGCCTTGTAGCCGCCGAGCGCCGTGGCCGTCTGCGGCGTCAGGCCGACGTGGCCCATGACGGGGATGCCCGCGGCGACGATCGCGCGGGCGCGGGCGACCGAGGTCGCGCCGCCGCCCTCGAGCTTGACCGCGTCGCAGCCCGCCTCCTTGACGAAGCGGAACGCCGTGGCGACGGCCTGCTCGTCGGAGACCTCGTAGGAGCCGAACGGGAGGTCGCCGACGAGGAACGGCGTGCGCAGGCCGCGCCGCACCGCGCGGGCGAGCATCAGCAGCTCCTCGACGGTGACCGCGACCGTCGACGGGTAGCCGAGGACGGTCATGGCGCCCGAGTCGCCGACGAGCACCATGTCCACGGCGGCCGCCTCGGCCGCCCGGGCGCTCGGGAAGTCGTAGGCGGTGACCATCACCAGCGGCTCGCCGAGGCGCTGCTTCTCGACGAGCAGCGGGAGCGTCACGGGCAGGCGCGACGCATCGGACGGGACCTGCAGCTGCGAGGGCATGGTGCTCATGGCTTCACGGACCTTTCGCTTGCGAGGTGGGTGCTAACGGGTGAGGAGCGTCGCGACGGCGTCGTCGACGGTGATGACCTGGTTGGTGCCGGCCTCGACGTGGACGACCGTCGGCTCGTAGTGCTCCATCTCCGCCTTGTCGTACTGGGCGTAGGAGATGACGATGATCGTGTCGCCGCGGTGGACCAGGCGCGCGGCGGCGCCGTTTACCTTCATCTCGCCCGACCCGCGCTCGCCGGCGATCGTGTAGGTCTCGAAGCGCTGGCCGTTGTCGACGTCGACGATGGCGACCTGCTCGTGCTCGTAGATGTCGGCGGCCTCGAGCAGGTCGGGGTCGATCGTGATCGAGCCGACGTAGTGCAGGTCGCAGTCGGTCACGGTCGCGCGGTGGATCTTTGACTTGAGCATGGTGCGGTTCACGGCTGTCGTCTCCTGGGTCCGGGGGTTCCGATGAGCTGGTTGTCGATGAGGCGTACGCCGCCGACCGTGGCTGCGACCGCGACGAGGGCCTCGTCCTCGACGGTCTCCACGGGGGTGAGTCCCTCCGGGTCGACGAGCGCGAGGTACTCGGGCTCGACGTCGAAGGGGGTCATGGCGGCACGGGCGGCCGCTGCGAGCGTGGTGGCGTCGCGCTCTCCTGCGGCGTGGGCGTCCGCGGCGGCGGCGATCGCGGCGTGGAGCGCGCGGGCGCGCTCGCGCTCCGCGCCCAGGAGGCGCACGTTGCGGCTCGAGAGCGCGAGGCCGTCGGGCTCGCGGAGCGTAGGGGCGACCTCGATGCGGACCGGGAGGTTCAAGTCGGCGACCAGGCGGCTGATCACGAGCGCCTGCTGGGCGTCCTTCTGGCCGAACAGCGCCACGTCGGGCTGCACGACGTTCAGGAGCTTGGTCACGACGGTCGCGACGCCGCGGAAGTGCTCTGGGCCGCGGTGGGCGCCCTCGAGCGTCTCGACGAGCGGACCCTCCAGCGCTACGTGGGTGGCGAAGCCGGCCGGGTAGAGCTCCGCGGCGCTCGGGGCGAAGAGCAGGTCAGCGCCGGCCTGGGCGGCCAGGACCGCGTCGGAGGGCTCGTCGCGCGGGTAGGCGGCGAGATCGCCCGGGTCGCCGAACTGCGTGGGGTTGACGAAGAGCGAGACGACGACCTCGTCGCACTCCTCGCGGGCCCGTTCGATGAGCGACAGATGCCCGGCGTGCAACGCGCCCATGGTGGGGACGAGCGCGATCGTGCGCTCGGCGCGGCGGGCGGGGCGCAGGGCGGTGCGGACCTCGGCGACGGTGCGCAGCGTCCTCATCGGCGGGCTCCGGCGGGCGCGGCGGCCTGGGTGGGCGGCTGCGGGGTGTCGGCGAGCGCGTGCGTCGCGCCCGCGGCCGGGGAGCGCGCGGCGGCGAGCTCGCGTGTCGCGCCCGCGAGCTCGTCCCACAACCCAAGGCGCTCGGGAGTGCGCGCGGCGACCGCGGCGCGCTGGCGGGAGACGGTTTCCGCGTCACCGCGGGCGATCGGGCCGGTGAGCGCGCGCTCGGGACCGTGCTCGGCCCAGTTCTCGACCGTGGCGCGGACGAGCGGCGCGAGGAGGGCGCGATCCACGGGCAGCAGCGCCTCCGCCCACGCCTCGAGCGTGACGAGGAAGTTCGAGGCGACGCTCGCGGCCGCGTGGTAGGCGGGGCGGTCGGCATCGCGCAGCTCGACGGCGTGGAGGCCGAGGGCGGCGGCGAGCCCGTGGGCGGCTGCGAGAGCCCGGGGCGTCGTGCCGGCGACCGCGGCTCCGGCGCCGGCGAAGCTCGCGCCGTTCGCCGGGACGGTCATGAGCGGGTGCAGGCCGAGCGCTTCGTGCGGTCCGAGCGCGCCGAGGCCCGTGGCGCCCGAGCAGTGGCCGACGAGCGGCCCGGGGGCGACGGCGGCGGCCGCGCGGGTGATCTCCGCGTCGGGGACGCAAAGCAGGACGACATCGGCGCCGCGGCCGTCGGCGCCGCGACCGGCGAGCGTCACGGAGGCGTGCGGCCGCAGGGCAGCGGCGAGCGCGGAGCCGAGGCGACCGGGGCCGATGACCGCGATGCGGTCGGGAACGGACGGCGATGTGGGTGTCATGTCGGTCCAGCCCCCGAGGGGTGCCGGTCGCGCTGCTGAGCGGGTGCTGCGGTGGGGGTTCGTCCCCGGAGGTGACGACCTGCATCGGAGGATAGTGCTTCGGACGCCGGGGTTACCCTCGAGCCCGTGGCCAACGAACCGGCTTGCGCCGCGCTGCTCGTGGTGGACGGGCCCGACGCGGCGGACGCGGACGCATCCGGGGTCGGGCTTGCCGGCCGCGCCGGCCTGCTGCTCGAGGAGCTGCTCGAGGGCGTCTCCCTGGCCCGCAGCGACCTGCTCGTCACCGCCTTCCTGACGTGCGCTCCGTCGAACGACCGCGATCCGTCTTCTGCGGAGCTCGCGACGTCCTTCGAGCGTCTCGGGGCCCGGGTCGCGCTCCTGCGACCGGTGGTCGTCGTCGCGCTGGGCGGCCTCGTGACGAAGCTCCTGCGCGGAGACCCGGCGCCGATCCGCGAGTGCCGCGGCCGTGAGGAGCCGGCGACGCTCGGCGAGCACGCGTTCTGGCTGCTTCCCGCGTTCCACCCGGCGGCGGCGCTCTACGCGCCGGCGCTCGTCGAGCAGCTCCGCGCCGATCTGGGGCGCCTGCCGGAGCTCGTGGCGCGCGGTTGGCCGCAGGTCGCGGCGGCGCGGGCGGAGCGCGAGGCGGGTGAAGGGCCGGTCGCGGTGGCGCGGGTGCAACGCGCGGCTGGTGGAGGGCCGGGAGTGGCGGCGGCCCGGGGTCGACGCGAGGCGGGTGGAGGGCCGGTGGTCGCGACGGGGCGGCCCGAGCCCGAGGCGGCCGGGCCGGGGCCGGACCCGGGGCAGCTCGAGCTCTTCTGAGCGGCGCGATCGCGGGTCGTCGTCGCAGCGGTCCCACGCGCGTCCCGGCCGCGTCGGCGGCTATGGCGGCAGCGCTTGCGTGATTCGGCTCGGCATGGGAGCCGATTCACGCAAGCGTCTGTCCGGCGTGGCCGCGAAGGCGTGGAGCCGAGGGCATCCAGATCGTCCGGAGCCCCGAGAACCGGTTTCGCTTGAACGCCGGGGTGGAGAACGCGATCGTCATCGGGGGCCGCGGCGCCGTGGCCGCGGGGCGCTCGCCGGGTTCGCCGCTTGGCTGCGGCCCGAGCTCGGCGTCGCGGCGGCTGCGGGCGCCCTCGTCCTCTGCCCGGGCGCTCGCGGTGCGCTGCTCGCAGCAGCTGCCGGCAGCACCGCGCTGCTCTACGCGCCCTTCGTGCTCGCCGATCCCGCCGCGTTCGCGGACGACGTGATCGGCTCCGCCGCCGTCCAGGACCTCCAGCGGCTGCCGTTCCCGCTCGACCCGCCCGCCGACCCGAACAAGGCCTTCGAGCTCCTCTTCCCGGCGCTGCTGCTCGCGGCCGTCGTGGCGTGGGCGCTGCTCGCGCGCGCCCAGCCGCCGGCCTTCGCCCCGTTCGTCCTCGTCGGCGTCGCCTACCTGCTGGCCCGCACGGACGAGTTCCACCTCGTGCCGCTCGCGGCCGTCCTCGCACCGGCGCTGGCGCTCGGCGCGGCGCGCGCAGCCGGAGCGCGCCGCGCGGCGCTGGCCGGGGCGCTCGGCCTGCTCGACCTGCACGGGGTCGAGCGCCAGGCCGGCCGGCTGCTGCACCCGCCGGCGCTCGCGGCGGTTCCCGTCGGCGTCGGCGACGGCGTGCGCACGACGGCGCGGGACGCCGCGGCGCTGAGCGTGCTCGTCCCGCGCTAGTGGTTCGTCCTGTGGGTCATTGAGCGAGGACTTGCAGGACGGACCACCAGGAGGGCGCTGCCCGGTCCGAACTACGGGCGGTCGCGCCGTACGACCGTCGTGCGGTCCACCTCGGCGGCGATCGACCAGCCCGGGACCGCGCCGGCGCGGAAGAGCTGCTCGACGACGGCGGTCGGCCCCGGCAGCCCGCGGCCGTCGCCTCGGCCGAGCCGCGAGTCGTGGAAGGCGACCGCGCCGCCCGGACGGACGTGCGGGTGCCACAGGTCCCAGTCGGAGCGCACGCCGGGCTCGAGGTGGTCGCCGTCGACGAACAGCAGGTCGATCGGGGCGCTCCACCCGCGGACGGCCTCGTCGCTGCGCACCGGGTGCCAGACGACGTGTGCACCTCCGCGCGCGGCGCGGGCGACGGTGCGGCGGGTCGCCCACTCCGTCGCCGCCCAGTCGTGCGGAAGGGCTCCGGGCTGCGTGCCGAACGGGTCGATCAGGTGCAGCTCTCCGTCGGCGGGCATGTCCCGGACGATCCGGACGGCCGAGCCGCCCTCGTACACGCCGATCTCGACGACGCGACGGGCGCTCGCCGCCAACCCGGCGAGCAGCGCGGCCTCCTCGTCGGAGTGCATGGCGCGGGGTGGGATGACGCCGAGGCCGACGCTCAGCGCCCGCAGGCGCACGTCGTGCTTGAGGCGCTCGGGGACCAGCCGCCGGGCGCCCGAAGGGAGGAGGGGCATGCTCTCCGTGTCTAGCAGACGCTGCGCCCACGCGGAGAGGCTCGCCTTCGGCATCGTGCGGCCCCGGCTCAGACCAACGGCCTTCGGCCGTCGGTGCCCTTGCCCGGACCGCCGAGCCACGGGACCGCCTCGTGGAATCAACCTTCTAGAGGTCGCGGCGGCGGAAGGCCAGCAGCGTCAGCGCTCCGACCGCAGCCGCGTAGGCGACGCAGAAGAGCGGGAACAGCGTCGTGTTGTCGTGCGAGCCGCCGAGGGGGCCGAGCTGCACGAGCGCGCCGGTGACCCCACCGCGGCTGGCGGCGTCGGCGACCAGCTGGAAGAGCGCGTCGCGGTAGAGGCCCTCGAAGGGCAGCGCCCAGGAGGCCGTGTCGGCGACCCTCGAGAGCGTGCTCGAGTTCAGCGCGTCGCCGATCGAGCCGAGCAGCCCGACCAGCAGCCCGGCGCCGAAGAGCATGAGGATGCCGATGCCGTTCGCCGAGGTGCCCAGGCGGACCGAGCCGAGCAGGGCGAGCGCGGAGACGATCGCCACCGCGCCCGCCAGCTCGAGCGCCGGCACGACGATGTGGTCGGGCGCGTAGCCGCCGACGAGCTTCGTGAGCAGCACGCCGCCGAGGAAGACGACCACCACGTAGCTCGCGCTGACGGTCGCGGCCGCCGCCCAGCGGCCCAGCAGGTAGGCGCCGCGCCCCAAGGGCCGCACCACCACGGGCTGCAGCAGGCCGCGCTCCGCGTCTCCGCGCACCGCGTTGAGCGTGAGGAAGACCGCGAGGATCACGCCGAGGAAGAGCGTCCCGAACATCGCCAGGCCCAGGATCGTCGCGCCCGCGAGGGTCTTGGCGTCGAGGAACTGGTTGCCGCCGAGCTCGTCGATGTCCGCGAAGAGCTCGTTCACGCCCCAGGCGTAGAGCGCGCCGAAGGCCAGCGTCAGCGCGAGCACGACGACGAAGACCCGGCGCCTCAGCGACTCGCGCAGGGCGTGGGCGGCGACGATCCGCGCGCCTCCCAGCAGCGCCCTCACGCCGCGCCGCCCGTCCGCGCGGTCTCGCTGTCGCCGACCGCATCGAGGTAGACGTCCTCGAGCGTGGAGGAGAGGACGCGCACCCCGTAGACCTCCTCGCCGGCGGCGACGAGCTCGGCCACGATCCGCGGCGCGTCGGCGCGCGCGGCGCCCGCCACGACGCGGGGACCCGCGGCCGTCTCGACCTCGACGCCGCGCGGGCGCACGAGCTCGTCGGGTCGCCCCGCGGTCACCACCGCGCCGTGGTCGATGATCACCACGCGGTCGCAGACGAGCTCGACCTCGGAGAGCAGGTGCGTGTTCAGCAGCACCGCGACGCCCCGGCGCCGCACCTCGACGAGCAGGTCGCGGACCGTCCGGCGGCCCGCTGGGTCCAGCGCGCTCGTCGGCTCGTCGAGCAGCAGCAGCTCGGGCGCCCCGACGAGCGCCTGGGCGATCCCGAGGCGCTGCTGCATCCCCTTGCTCAGCGCCTCGACGCGGCGCCCGCGCGCGTCGGCCAGGCCCACGAGGTCGAGCAGGTCGTCGCGCTCGGCCGCTCCCTTGGCGGAGCCCGCGAGCTTCTGGTGGAGGACCATCACCTCGTCGGCGGTCGCCCAGCCCGGGAAGCGGAAGAGCTCTGCGAGGTAGCCCTGCGACGCGCGTGCCGCCGTCGAGCCGGCGGGGTGGCCGGCGACCTCGGCCGAGCCCTCCGTGGGGCGCACCAAGCCGCAGGCGATCTTCGTCAGCGTGCTCTTCCCGGCGCCGTTGGGACCGAGCAGCCCGACCAGCTCGCCCGCCCCCACTTGGAGGTCGACGCCGTGCAGCGCGGTGTGCGCGCCGTAGCGCTTGACGAGGCCCTCGATGAGCAGCGCGGCAGGCAAGCGGCGAGTGTAGGACGACGCCCGGCGTGGCCCGCGCCGTCCTGCTGCTCCTCGCCGTCGGCGCCCTCGCCGTGGCGTTCGTGCAGGCCCGCGACGACGACGCCTGCTCCGCCGCGCAGCTCGACGCGCTCCAGGTCGGCCTGATGACCGCGGCCGGTCGGGCGCTGGCGCCGCGCGCGGTCGCGGCGCCCGTGGAGGGCTCCTGCGCGGGCGGCGCGGCGCTCGCCGCGGCCTCGACGGGCCGGCCGAGGAGGCGGTCAGCGAGATCCAGGCGCGGTCGTAGAGCTGCGCCTTCTCGGCCTCGGTCACGTGGCCGTGCAGCTCCACGCGCTCCTCGCGCCCGCGGGCGGCGATCTCCGCCTCGAGCACCGGCCGGTGGTCGCCGTCGCCGGCGACCGCGAGCCGCGCCCCGGGCACCGCCTCGAGCACGTCGAGGAGGCTCTCGATCCGCTTGTAGGCCTTGAGGCGCCCGAGGTACAGCAGGTTCGGCGTCTGGGACTCCGCCACGACGGGCTCCGGGCTCGGCTCCGTACCGAGGTAGGCGACGTGGACGTGCGCGTCGGGCACCCCGAGCGCCACGAGGTCGTGGCGGGCGGGGTGCGAGATCGTCAGCACGGGCCGGAAGCGGTTGAGGAACGCGAGCGGGACGCGCTCGAGCACGAGCGCGGCGACGCGGCCGCGCCAGCCGAGCTCGGTGACGTAGTGGTCTTGGTGGACGTGGTGGACGAGCGCGACCGCCGGTGCGTTCAGCCACCACCACAGCGGCGTGAAGAACGCGATCCCGTTGACGACCTCCGAGACGACGTCCGCGTCGGCGCCCAGCCCGCGGCGCGTAGCTGCCGCGCCACGGCCGAAGACGCTCAGGCGCGACCCGATCCGGTGGATCGCGAGCCGCTCGTGCGGGTGGGACACCAGCTCGCAGCCCGGGTAAGCGCCCGTGACGACGGTGACCCGATGGCCCCAGGCGATCCACCGCCGACACCTGGCCGAAGAGGTTCGTGCCCGTTCCGCCGCCCTGCGGGTGCGTCCAGTCCCGGTCCGCGAGCAGCAGGACGTGCATCGCGGCGATCCTAGCCGCGACGCGTTGCCGTGCCCTGCCCAGGAGCCGCGGGGCGTCGTGGCGTGCCGGACGGGGAGGACGTCCGCCACTCGCCTAGAATCCCAGCACCTTGACCGCTTCCCGTCGCCTGGCCCTCCTGCTGGCCTCCGGCCTCCTGGGCCTGGCTCCCGCCGCGCCCGCCCTCGGCCAGAGCGCCGGCGACGAGCAGCACGCCGACCCGCTCGCCGGGTCCGGCGACGGCGGCGGCTCGAGCCAGACGACGACTCCGGAGCTGACCGACGAGCCGCAGGCCAGCGGGTCGGCCTCGGGGAGCGCGGGCTCCGGCAGCTCCGGCGCGGGCTCCGCGGGAGCCGGCGCGGGCAGCGGAAGCTCCGGCGCGGGCTCCGGAAGCTCCGGTGCGCCCGCAGGCTCGAGCTCCTCGGGGTCGGGCGCCGCTCCGAGCGCCGCTCCTGTCGCGCCCACGCCGTCTGCGGTAACCGCCGGCGCGAGCGCCGGCTCGCCGACGTCGGGTGCGTCGGCCTCCCCACGGAGCCAGCTGCCGAACACGGGGGCCGAGCCGGGCATCGTCGCGGCGCTCGGCTCCGCGTTCGTGCTCCTCGGCATCGGCCTGCGCCTGCGCACCGCCGATGTCTGCCCCTGAGCTCGCGGCGACCACCCGCACGGCCGCCGAGACCGAGGCGCTCGGCGCCCGCCTGGCCGCGCGGCTGCGCCCGGGCGACATCGTGCTCCTGACGGGCGAGATGGGGACGGGCAAGACGACCTTCGTCCGCGGAGCGCTGCGCGCGCTCGGCGTCACGCGGCCGGTCACCAGCCCGACCTTCACGCTCGGCCAGCGCTACGACGAGGCCGTGCCACCCGCGAGCCACCTCGACCTGCACCGCCTCGCCGCGCTCGACGACGAGGACCCGGCGCTGCTGGCGGACTACGTCGGCCCGGGCTGCGTCGCGTTCGTCGAGTGGCCGCGGGTGGCTGCCGAAGCGCTCGCCGGGCTCGGCCGGATCGCCTCGCGGGTCGAGCTCGAGCACGCGGGCGCAGACGCGCGGCGCATCACCGTCGCGTGATCGTCCTCGCCTTCGACACCGCCACCGCGGACACCGCCGTCGGCCTGCTCGTAACGGGCGCGCGGGTCCGCTGCGCCCGCCACGAGCCCGTCGCGGGAGAGCGGCCGGGCCACGCCTCCGAGCTGCTCGGCCTCGCGCGCGCCCTGCTGGACGAGGCGGGCCTGGGGTGGAGCGACGTGGACCGCATCGGCGTCGGCACCGGACCCGGTACCTTCACCGGGCTGCGCATCGGCGTGGCCACCGCGCGCGCCCTGGCGCAGGCCGGCGGGCAGGAGCTGGTCGGCCTCTCGACGCTCGAGGCGCTCGCCCTCGGCGCTGCTGCCCGCCCGTCGCCGGCGGCGTTCGGCTCCGCAGCAGCTCAGCCGGCGCAGCCCCGAACGCCGCCCCCGGCGCCGCCCGACGGGGCGCCCGCGATCCTCGCCTGCCTCGACGCCCGCCGTGGCGAGGCCTACGTCGGCGCCTGGCGCGCCGGCGCTCCGCTGCTCGCCGGCCCGCGTGCCGTCGGCCCCGACGCCCTCGCGGACGTGCTGTCCGTCCACGCGGGCAGCTGGCGGGCCGTCGGAGACGGCTCGGTAGGCTTCCGGGCGCAGCTCGAAGCCGCCGGAGTGCATGTCGCGCCCGACGACTCCCCGCTGCACCACGTCGACGGCACGTGGCTCTGCGAGCTCGCGTCGCTCGCCGCGCCGGCGGGTCGCGACGCGCTCGAGCCCGAGTACGTGCGCGCGCCCGACGCGATCCCCAAGCACCTGCGATGAGCCCGCCCGCCGAGATCCGCCGCCTCGCCTACGCAGACCTTCCCCAGGTGATCGCCGTCGAGCGCCGCGCCTTCCCCACGCCGTGGTCGCTGGCGATGTTCGTCCTCGAGCTGTCCAAGCCGAGCGGCATCTGCCTGGCCGCCTGGCGCACGAGCCACGACGCGGCGCCGCAGCTATGCGGCTATCTCGTCTGCTCGCGCTACGACACGGTCTGGCACGTGATGAACGTCTCCGTCGACCCCGCCGAGCGCCGCGCCGGGATCGCCACCGCTCTGCTCGACGGGCTGATCGAGCGCATCGGCGACCCCGAGGCGCAGTTCACGCTCGAGGTGCGCATCTCCAACGCCCCGGCGATCAAGCTCTACGAGCGCTTCGGCTTCATGACCGCGGGCCTGCGGCGGCGCTACTACCAGGACAACCAGGAGGACGCCCTGATCATGTGGCGGACCCCCTCGACCCTCCAGGGCCTGCTCGACGACGTGCCGAACGCCGGCCCCGTCATGCCGTCCCCGTCATGATCCTCGCCCTGGAGACCAGCTGCGACGACACCTGCGCGGCGGTCCTGACGCCGGGCGGCGAGGTCCTCTCGAACGTCATCTCCTCCCAGGCGATCCACGACCAATTCGGCGGCGTCGTACCCGAGGTCGCCAGCCGCCACCACCTGCAGCTCGTGAACGCGGTCGTCGACGACGCGCTGTCGCGGGCGGGGGCAAGCCTCGACGACGTCTCGCTCGTGGCGGTCACCCAGGGGCCGGGCCTGGTCGGCGCGCTGCTGGTAGGCGTTGCGACCGCGAAGGCGATCGCCAGCGTGCGCGGCCTGCCGCTCGCGCCCGTCGACCACCTGCAGGGGCACGTCGCGGCGAGCTTCCTGCCGGGAGAGGACGCCCTCGGGAAACGCCGCACTCCGCCGCTGGAGCCCCCGTTCGTGTGCCTCGTGGCCAGCGGCGGCCACACGTTCATCGCGCAGGTCGGCGACTACTCCTCGTTCGAGGTGCTCGGCCGCACGCTCGACGACGCGGCGGGGGAGGCCTTCGACAAGGGGGCGCGGCTGCTCGGGCTGCCCTACCCCGGCGGCCCGCACCTCGAGCGCCTGGCGGCCGGCGGCGACCCGTCGGCCTTCGCCTTCCCGGTCTCCGACCGGCTCGCGGGCCTCGACTTCTCCTTCTCGGGGCTGAAGACGGCGTTGCTCTACAAGGTGCGCGACCTGGGGGAGAGCGAGTCGCAGAGGCGCCGCGCCGACCTCGCCGCGAGCTACCAGCACGCCATCGTCGAGGCGCTCGCGCGCCGCGTCGAGCGCGCGGTGGAGCAGACCGGGGCCACGCGGGTGAGCATCGGCGGCGGCGTCGCGGCCAACGGCGCGTTGCGCGCCCGCCTGGCCGGCGTCGCCGAGCGGCTCCACGTCCCGCCGCGCGCGCTGTGCACGGACAACGCCGCGACGATCGGCGCGGCGGCCCGCCACGTCACCGCGCTGGCGCCCGGGGAGTACGAGGCGCTGGACGCCTACCCCACGGGCCGCCGCGACCTCTGACCTGAGATGGCGACCGTGACGCTCCTCACCCGACGCGGCCTCTGACCCCGTGCCCACCGTGACGCTCCTCACCCGACGCGGCCTCTGACCCCGTGCCCACCGTGACGCTCTTCTCCCGCCCGGGCTGCCACCTCTGCGACGACGCCCGCGACGTGCTCGAGGCCGTGCGCGCCACCCATCCGTTCGCCCTCGCGGAGCGCGACATCGAGGCCGACGACGCGACGTTCAAGGCCTACCTCGAGCGCATCCCCGTGGTGGCCCTCGACGGGCGCGAGCTCTACGACTTCTTCGTCGACGCGGACGACTTGCGCGCGCGGCTGGCCGCCCGGACCCCTGAGTAGGGTTCGCCCCCGACCGATGACCCTCGATCCGCTCAACTCGCCCACGGTGGACCCGCCGGCCGATCCGACCGCGCCCGAGCGCCTCTCGCTCGGCGTCGCCGCGCGCCTCTCGCGCTACCTGCAGGTCCTCACGCAGGCCAAGAAGATGGGCAAGGAGACGATCTCCTCCCAGGAGCTCTCGGACTACACGCACGTCAACTCAACCCAGATCCGCCGCGACCTCAGCGGCTTCGGCAAGTTCGGCAAGCGCGGCGTGGGCTACAACGTCGAGTCGCTCGTCTCGCAGATCCGCAAGATCCTGCGCACCGCCGGCCAGCACAACATCGCGCTCTTCGGCGCGGGCCACCTCGGCCGCGCGATCGCAGGCTCGGACATCTTCGCCGACCACGGCTTCCGGGTGGTGGCGATCTTCGACAGCGACCCCGAGAAGGTCGGCATGTCCGTCGGCGCGCAGGGAGTGCGCCACCTCGACGAGCTGCACGCGGTCGTCGAGGAGGAGGACGTCGTCGTCGGTGTCCTGGCCGTTCCGACCGCCGCCGCCCAGGGCCTCGCCGACGACCTCGTCTCCGCGGGGGTGAAGATCATCTTCAACTACTCCGAAGCGCTGCTCGACGTGCCGCCCGAGGTCACCGTGCACACCTCGAGCCCGGCCGTAGACCTGCTCTACGCGCTCTACTTCTACCTCACGTGATGGTCTCGCTCGGGCAGGCCGAGGCGACCTTTGCGGCCTCCGAGGACGCGACCGTCGGCATCGAGGAGGAGTTCGCGATCCTCGATCCCGCCACGCTCGACCTGGCTCCCCGCTATGAGGAGCTGCAGGCAGCCGGGCAAGCAGACCCGGTCCTGCGCGCGGCGATCGCCGGCGAGCTGATCTCGAGCGAGATCGAGATCGTCTCGGGCCGCGGGGACGACTTCGCCGACGCCCTGGAGCGCCAGCGCGCCGCGCGCCACTCGCTCTTCGCCCTGGCCGACGCCCAGGGCGCCAAGCTCGGGGCCACGGGCACCCACCCGTGGGCGGACTACCGCGAGCAGCCGAACATCGACACGGAGCACTACCGCCGCGTCGTGGAGGGCCTGCAGTACGTCGCGCGGCGCAACAACACGTTCTCGCTGCACGTCCACGTCGGGATCCAGGGCGCCGATCGCGCGGTCCAGGTCTGCGACCGCCTGCGTCCCGTGCTTCCGCTGCTGCTGGCCGTCAGCGCGAGCTCGCCCTACCTCGACGCCCGCGACGCCGGGCTGCACTCCGCGCGCACCCAGTCGTTCACCAAGAGCTTCCCGCGCTGCGGCGTCCCGGACTTCTACGGCTCCTGGGCGGCGTACGCGGAGTACATCGCCTTCCTGCAGAAGACGCGCTCGATCGTCGAGTACACGCAGGTCTGGTGGTCGGTGCGCCCGCACTTCTCCTTCGGCACCGTCGAGGTCCGCATCTGCGACGTGCAGACGACGGCGGAAGAGTCCGACGCGCTCTCGAGCCTGATCACCGCGTGCGTCCTGCAAGCCGCGCACGACGTCGACGCCGGCCTGCCCGATCCGGACCCGCCGCGCCGCCTGGTCGAGGAGAACTTCTGGCGCGCGATCCGCTTCGGCCTCGACGGCAAGCTCGTCGACCTCGCGCGCGCCGAGGAGTACCCCGCCGCGGCGACCGTCGAGCGCCTGCTCGCCTGGACGGAGCCCGCGCGCGCCGCGCACGGCCTGGACGAGCCCGCCTTCCCCGCCCTGAACGGCGCTCAGCGCCAGCGTCGCCTGATCGACGCGGGCGCCACCCCGGCCGAGGTGTACGCCGCGGCCGTCCGGGAGACCCACTCCACGTACTCCGACCAAGGAAGCAGCCGATGAGCGAGCAGAACCTGCCCGACGGACCCCCACCCACCGAAGAGGAGCTGCGCGAGGCCTACGAGGCTGAGCTCAAGCAGCTGCGCGTCGAGGACGTCGTCATCCAGACGATCGTCTCCCTGCTCAACATCGGCGGCCGCAAGGCCGGCCTCGCGCCCGGTACCGAAGACGAGCGCGACCTCGACCAAGTCGCCATGAGCGTCGAGGGCGTCCGCCGCCTGCTGCCCTTCGTCGAGGAGGCGCTCGGGCCGGACGCCGCGCAGCTGCGCGACGCGCTGGCTCAGCTCCAGATGGCCTACGTGCGCCTGGGCGGCGGTCCGCCACCGCCGGGCGCCGGACTCGCGGACCCCGGGCCGACGGGGCCCGCGGAACCCGCCCCGCCGGCCGAGCCGCCCCCCTCGCGCCTATGGACGCCGGGGTCGTAGCGTCCCCGAGTCGTGAGTCCGCCGGCGGCGGTCGGCGCCTCACGCGTCAGGTCGCCCTGCTGCGCGGGATCAACGTCGGCGGCCACAGGCGGGTGCCGATGGCGGACCTGCGCGCGCTCGCGGACGGCCTCGGCCATCGCGACGTGCGCACCTACGTGCAGAGCGGCAACCTCGTCTCCACGGTCCCCGAGCGCCCGGAAGCCGACGCGGTGGCAGAGCTCGAGGGCGCGATCGAAGCGGCGTTCGGCTTCGGGGTGCCCGTCGTCGTGCGCACCCGCGCCGAGCTGGCCGCCGTCGTGGCCGCCGATCCGCTGGGCGAGCTCGGCCCCGAGCCCAAGCACCACCACGTCCTCTTCCTCGCAGAGGCGCCCGACCCGGAGCGAGTCCGGGAACTCGAGCTCGCCGACCATGCCCCGGACACCTTCGTCCTGCGTGGCCGCGAGGTGTTCCTGTCGACCCCCGACGGCATCCACGACTCCAAGCTCGCGCGGGCGCTGTCGGACAAGCGCCTCGGCACCACCGTGACCGGCCGCAACTGGCGAACGGTCGAGGCGCTGCTGGCGCTCGCCGGCGCCTAGTGTCCCGATTCGTAAGTTCGGTCGCAGTATCCGGGATGGATCGTCGATGCGTGGCGCCCGGCGACGGCCTGCCTCGTGCCGGTGTACATGGGTGGCCGTCGCCGGGTGTCACGTGCGGCGAGGCGCCCGGATACTGCCAGCGAACTTCGGAACCGGGACACTAGCCGGCGCGGCCGTGAGTTCTCCTAGCTTCCGACCACTTCATCCGTGGTCCGGACCGTGGCGAACTCGTCGTGCAGGCTGGCCTGGGTGGCTCGGGAGAGCTCGGCCGCGGAGATGACCGCGCCGTCGGGGCCGCTCATGTCGAACGTGTGCATCGCATCTGCGACGAAGGTCACGTCGTAGCCGAGGTCGCCGCCCATCCGCGCCGTGGTCTCGCAGCAGTAGTTCGTCTGGATCCCGCACACGGCGATCGCCCCGAGGCCCGCTGCCTGCAGCCAGGTGTGCAGGTCCGGCTCGCCGTAGAAGGCGGAGTGAACGCTCTTGGTCACCAGCAGGTCGGGCTCGCCGGTGATGATCGCCTTGAAGTCGTGGCCGGGCTGACCCGGATGCAGCGGCGAGTCGTCCTGGGCGGAGGAGTGGCGGACGAAGACGACGGGCTCGCCGCGCTCGCGCCAAGCTGCGATGAGGCGCTCGACGTTCCCCTCCGCCGACGGGTTGTCCCGCGGGCCGTTGGCCGGGTCCTCGAAGCCCTGCTGCACGTCGACGACGATGAGCGCGGTGGAAGTCATGCCACCAGGCTAAGTGAGTGATTGGACGGGCTCGTCTACGGTGCGCCGATGCCCGCTGCGGACTGCCTGTTCTGCGCGATCGTCGCGGGCTTCGAGCCCGCGACGAAGGTGCTCGAGGAGGAGCATTGCGTCGCCTTCCTCGACGTGCGGCCGCTCTTCCCCGGGCACGTGCTGCTCGTCCCGCGCGCGCATCACGTCACGCTGGCCGATCTGCCTTCGGAGCTCGTGGCGCCGCTGTTCACCACCGCGCAGCGGGTGTGCCGGGCGCTGGAGGCGGCCCTGGACGCGCACGGCACGTTCGTCGCGATGAACAACGTGATCTCGCAGTCCGTGCCCCACCTGCACGTCCACGTCGTCCCGCGGCGCCGCAAGGACGGGTTGCGCGGCTTCTTCTGGCCCCGCACGCGCTACGCCGACGGGGAGGCCGAGGAGGTCGCCGCGCGGCTGCGGGCCGCGCTGTCGGCCTGAGGAGAGCCCGCGTGCCGACCCCGCAGCGGCGCGTACACTGCGCGACGCCCCATGGCCGAACGCCGCCTCCACGGACTCCAGCGCGTCCTCGGCGTCAACGCCCTCTTCTCGACCGCCTACGGCAACGTCGGCTCGTCGATCTACTACGCGCTCGGCCTCGTGGCCAGCTACGCGCTGGGCCTCACGCCGGTGGTGTTCATCATCACCGGCTTCATCTTCTACCTCACGGCGGCCACCTACGCCGAGGCGACGTCGATGTACCCCGAGGCGGGAGGCTCGAGCTCCTTCGCCCGCCGCGCCTTCAACGAGTTCGCGAGCTTCTTCGCGGCCTGGGCGCAGATGCTCAACTACACGATCACGATCGCGATCTCGGCGTTCTTCGTGCCGCACTACCTCGGCAGCGTGATCGGCGTCGAGGCGCTTAAGTCCTCGCCCGGGGACATCGTCTTCGGGATCGGCGTGGTCATCGTGCTCTCGCTGGTCAACGTCCGCGGCGTGAAGGAGTCCGCGGGCGTCAACGTCTTCCTCGCGCTCGTCGACTTCGCCACCCAGCTGCTGCTCGTGGCCGTCGGCCTCTTCCTGGTCTTCAGCCCGAGCATCCTGGCCGAGAACGTCCAGCTCGGCGTGGCCCCCACCTGGAAGGACTTCCTGGTCGCGATCCCCGTCGGGATGATCGCCTACACGGGAATCGAGACGATCTCGAACATGGCCGAGGAGGCCAAGGACGAGCGCACCACGATTCCCGCGGCGATCAACCGGGTCGTCATCGCCGTCTTCGCGATCTACGCCTTGCTGCCGATCGTCGCGCTCAGCGCGCTGCCGGTCACGCAGAACCCGCAGACCGGGGAGTACACGACGCAGCTCGGGCTCACCGAGGAGCAGGGCGGCTTCGCAGGCGACCCGGTGCTCGGCGTCGTGCGCAACATGGACCTCGGGATGCTCGCCGGGCCGGCCGAGATCTACGTCGGCCTGCTCGCCGCCACGATCCTCTTCATCGCTACGAACGCGGGGATCATCGGCGTCTCGCGCCTCGTGTACTCGATGGGCCTCTACCGCCAGGTGCCCGACCGCCTGCGCCAGCTGCATCCGCGGTACGGCACGCCGTGGATCGGGATCCTCGTCTTCGGCGCGATCGCGTGCGTGGCGATGCTCCCGGGGCAGGCGGCCTTCCTCGGCAACCTGTACGCCTTCGGCGCGATGCTCTCCTTCACCGTGGCGCACGTCGCCGTGATCGCGCTGCGCATCAAGCAGCCGGACTTCGACCGCCCCTACCGCGGACCGGGGAACGTGCGCTTCCGCGGCCACGACCTTCCGCTCTTCGCGATCCTCGGCGCCGTCGGCACCGGTCTCGCGTTCCTCACGGTGACCCTGATCTACCTCGACGTGGCCCTCGCCGGCGTCGGCTGGTTGGCGCTCGGGCTGCTGCTCTACCCGATCTACCGCCGCAGCCAGGGCCTCGACCTCACGTCAACGACGAAGATCGCGGTCCCCAAGCCCGTCGTCGACCACGAGGCCGAGTACGAGTCGGTGCTGCTCGCGCTGGACGGGACGACGTTCTCCCCGGGAGCGATGGCGACCGCGGCGAAGGTCGCCGCGCGGCGCCGCAAGGGCATCCACGTCATCGTGCCGATCGTGGTGCCGACCTCCTCGCCGCTGAACGCCGACCTGCCCGAGCAGGAGCTCGCCGCCCAGGAGATCATCGAGCAGGCAAAGCTCCAGGGCGGCCGGCGGGTCACGGGCCACTACGAGAAGGTCCGGGCAGGGCAGGCGGGACGGCTGATCGTCAACGAGGCCCGCGAGATGTCGGCCAAGGTCATCGTCATCGCGCTGCCGCCGCGCTCGGGCGGCGCGGTGTTCGGCAAGACCGTCGAGACCGTCCTGGCCGAGCGGCCCTGCCGGGTCATCATCCAGCACGACCCGACGCAGATGGCGGTCGTCGCCGAGCCCGCGGTGAGGTGAGCCGGGTGGCCGATCCACAGCCGCTGCAGCGCAGCGCGACGATGCTCCTGTCGCTGCTCATGCTCGTCCTCGGCGTGGCGATCATCGTGCGGACCGTCGCCGCGGGGGGCAGCCCGATCTCCGTCGGCCTGGTCCTCGGCGTCCTCTTCGTCCTGGCCGGCGGCGGACGCCTGTACCTCGCCCGGCGGGGATAGGCGGTCGCCGTCGCGCCCCAGGCCCCTCTGCGCCGCACGGATGCCATCGGTCGCCGCACGCTCGGCTCGCCGGTTCTGTTCGCCGTGGTCTACGCGGCGCTGGCGGCGGGGATCTACTTCTCGCTCGGGGTGGTCGCCGACCACGCGCTCGGGCTGACGCCTCTGATCTTCTTGATCGCCGCGCTGCTCTTCGGCCTAGCGGCGATGACCTACGTCGAGGGCGCCTCGCTGCACCAGGACCGCGGCGGCTCGACGGTCTTCGCGCGCTACGCCTTCAACGAGCTGTGGAGCTTCGTCGCCGGCTGGGCGATCCTCCTGGACTACGTCATCCTGATCGCGGTCTGCGCGTACTCGGCGACGAACTACGCCGCCGCGTTCTACGCGCCGCTCGGGCACGGGACCCCGGAGCTCGTGCTCTCGGTCGCGATCATCGCGATCATCGCCGTCGGGGCGATCCGGGGCTTCTCCTCCAGCCGCGTGCGGCGCCTGGCCGTCCTGGTGGTCGCCGACCTCCTGCTGCAGTTCGGCCTCGTCGTGCTCGGCCTGGCGACCTTCTTCTCCTGGGATCTCCTGACGGCGCCGATCGACCTCGGGACCAGCCCCACCTGGGACGACGTCGTCTTCGCGCTCGGGGTGGCGACCGTGGTGATCATCGGCCTGGAGTCGGCGTCCGGCCTCTCGGGGGAGATCGGGGTCAGTCGGCGCGGGCTGCGGCGGCTCGTGGCCACGGCCACCGCGAGCGTCGCGACGGTGTACGTTGGCATCGCGCTCGTGGCGCTCACCGCGCTGCCGGTCGTCGACGGCGCGACGCCGCTCGGCGGCAAGGACCTCGAGGCGCCCGTGCTCGGAATCACCGGGCAGTTCGCGCAGCCCTGGCTGGCCGACGGCCTGACCTACCTCTTCGCCCTCGCCGCGACCCTGACGCTGGTCGAGGCGGCGGCCTCCGCGATGCTCGGCCTGTCGCGGCTGGCCTACTCGCTGTCGCTCAACCGCCAGATCCCGAGCGGCCTCGGCCGCCTGCATCCGACCCGCGGCACGCCGTTCATCGTGATCGTCGCCGCGGCGCTGATCGCGAGCGCGCTCGTCATCCCCCAAGACCTCGACTTCCTCGTCGGCATCTACGCCTTCGGGGCGCTGATCGGCCTCCTGCTCGCGAACCTGAGCGTCATCGCTCTGCGCTACTCAGAGCCCGAGCGCCCGCGGCCCTACTCGATCCCGCTCTCGGTCGAGTTCCGCGGCGGCCGGCTGCCGCTGCCCGCCGTGCTCGGCGCCGCACTGGCGGCGGTCGCCTTCGTCAGCGTCCTCGTCCTCCACGAGGGCGCACGCTACGTCGGCGTCGCGTGGATGGCCGTCGGCGTGGCGCTGTACGTCATCTACCGCACGACGCAGGGCAAGTCGATCACCAAGCGTGTCACCGTCCGCGAGTCCGCGATGCGCCGGGACCGCGACGAGATCGACGACATCGGCGAGTTCGGCTCGATCCTCGTGCCGCTGTTCGGCAACGAGCTCGACGACGACATCATGCAGACCGCGGGCCGTCTGGCCGGCGACGAGCACGACGACTTCGACGACGAGGAGGGTGCGCTGATCGAGGCGCTCTGGGTCTTCGAGGTCCCGATGTCGCTCCCGATCGACGCCCGACTCCCCGACGGCCAGCTCAAGCGCGCCCGCGTGGCGCTCGCCCGCGCCAAGGCGGTGGGGGAGGAGTACGAGGGCGTCGAGGTCGCCACCGCGACCGTCCGCGCCCGCAGCGCCGGCCGCGCGATCGTCGACGAGGCGCGGCGGCGCGGGGTCGAGGCGATCGTGATGTCCGCCGAGGAGCCGACGAGGATCCGCGGCGGCGCGCTGCTCGGCGGGCTCGGCGCAGCGAACGACACGTTCGTAGGCGAGGTGACCAAGCAGGTCCTCGGCAAGGCGACCTGCCAGGTGATCCTCACCGCCCCGGCCGCCCGTGAGCGCGAGGCGCAGACGCCTCCGGCGCCCGAGACGCCGGGAGGCGATCTCGGGCGCCTCGGCGCTGGGCGACCGCCCACGATCGGCGAGTAGTCTGCCGCGCATGCTTGAAGCACTCGGGGGGAGCTGATGTTCGTCGTCATCGCCGGCGCCGGGCGGCTCGGCTCGGCGGTCGCACGCTCAGCGCTGGCGGACGGCCACGAGGTCTCCGTCCTCGACGAGGACCCTCTCTCCCACGAGCGCCTCGACGCGGGCCAGCCCACCTCCTGGGAGGACGCGGGGGGGCGCTTCACCGTCGGCACGGCGATCGAGATCGAGGCGCTGGTGGAGGCGGGCATCGCCGACGCCGACCTGTTCATCGCCTCGACCAACGGCGACAACACGAACCTCGTCATCGCGCAGATCGCCCAGAAGCGCTTCGACGTGCCGCGCGTCATCACCCGCGTCATGGATCCGGCCCGCGCGACGTGGTACGCCGAGCAGGGCCTGGAGACGATCTCGCCGACGAAGGTCGCCATCGAGATGTTCAAGGAGGCCCTCGGGCCGGTGGCGCGCTGATGTACGCCGTGATCGCCGGCGGCGGCAAGGTCGGCTGGAACCTCGCGCGCGAGCTCATCTCCAAGGGCAACGAGGTCACGCTGGTGGAGAACCGGCGCTCGCGCTACCTCACGATCGAGCAGGAGCTCGAGCATGCCGTGCAGTACGGGGACGCCACCGAGCTGTGGGTCCTCGAGCGCGCGGGCATCCAGCGCGCGGATCTCGTCATCGCCGTCACGGGCGACGACGAGGACAACATGCTCATCTGCCAGATGGCCAAGCAGAAGTACCTCTGCGAGCGAATCATCGCCCGGGTCAACAACCCGCGCAACCGGCAGTGGTTCGAGCTGCTCGGCATCCAGCCGTCGGTCAGCGCCACCGACCTCATCCTGCGGCTGATCGAGCACGAGGTCCCGTCCTACGGCCTCGTCCACCTGCTCGACCTGCGCGACGAGAAGCTCGAGATCATCGAGGTCGAGGTCGGCGCCAACGCCCCCGCAGCCGGCCGGGCGGTCTCCGAGATCCTGCTGCCGGAGGGCTCGCTCGTGATCTCGGTGCTCCGGGGCGGAACGGGCTTCGTCCCCAAGCCCGACACCGTCATCGAGGCCGGCGACGAGGTCCTCCTCGTGCTCGACCCGGGCCTGGAGGACGCGATCACCGTGCAGTTCGCGCCGACGACCTGATCTCCGAGCATGGGGTGGTAGGGGCCCTCGGCGCCTTGTAGGCTCGCGACACGGGTTCGCGGGCTGCGCCCTAACAGGCGCGCGAGGAAGGTGGCACTTTGAGGGAGAGGGCGAACAGCAGGGTGGCCGCTGCGGCCGGAGCCGCTGCGGCTCTGGCTGCTGTCGGAACGCTGTTCGCCGGTGCCGGGCTGGTCGGCGACGGGGTGGGCTCCGTCGACCTCTGGCCGGACTGGAGCGGCTCTCCGCGACCCTCGGTCGACGTGGCGGCGCGATCGCCCAACGGGCCCGGCGTCAACCCACTGCTGCCGCTGACGACGCGCCCTGACGGCTCCCGCCCGCTCGGCGCCGCGGCGGCCGACTTCGTCGTCTCCTCGACCTCCTTCAGCGCCGGGCCCCAAGTTGCGACCGCGGGCCTCGTCGCCTCGGTCCTGCCGGGCGGGGACGTCCCGCTTCTGCGCCGAGCGATCCCGATCCCGTTCGCGCCGCAGCCGCCCGGCTTCCCGTCGCCTGCGGCTCCCGGGCTCCTCCCGGACAACCCGGCGGCGCCCGCGGTGCCAGCTGCCCCGGCGGCGCCGCCCAGCTCTTCGGGAGTCCCCGGCAGCCAGATCGCCGCTGCTCCCGGCATCCCTGCCCCTGCTGCACCGGCCCCCACGGTCACCGACCTCACGGCACCCATCGGTCCGCTGCCGCCGGCGCTCACGGCCGCCCAGCCGCAGCAGCCCGTGCCGGCACCGAGCACGGCTCCGCCCGGGCGCACGCAGGTCGCCAGCGCACCCACCCGCAGCCAGTCGGGGCGTCCCGTGCGGGCTCCGAGCGCGGATTCGGTCAGCATCGCGTCCGTCGGCGGCCCAGGCGGCGCCGCGCGACCCGTCGAAGGCGGCGGCGGAGGCTCGCGACCGTCCGCGGCGTCCGCCGGCGGCCGCGAGCGGCATCCCGGCTCGGCTCACGGCCGCGGCAGCCGCCCTGGGCGAGCGGCGCAGCCGGCTCGAGCGGCTGAGCCCGCGCGCGACGCCAAGCCCGCGCGAGCCGGCAAGCCCGGCCATACGGCCGAGCCCGCGCGAGCCCACGAGCCGGCGCGTGCTGCCGAGCCGGCGCGTGCTGCGAAGCCGGCGCGTGCTGCGAAGCCGGCGCGAGCTGCCAAGCCCGCCCATCCGGCGAAGCCGGCGCGTGTGGGCAAGCCCGACCGCGCGGCGCAGCCCGCAGAGGCGTACACGCCTCCGCCCGCGCCTCCGCCCGCGCCCGCGCCCCAGCCGGCGCCGGCGCCCGCCCCCGCGCCGGTGCCGAACGGCGGTTCGGCTGACAACGGCGAAGGGTCGCAGGGCGACAAGCACCCGCCCAAGCCGTCCAAGGCCGAAGGGGAGCAGCCGGGGGGCGGCGGCAAGCACGGAGACGACGGCCACGGCAACGGCTCCGCATCGGGCAACGCGGAACACGGCCGCGGCCCGCACGGTTGACCCTCGTCACTACGCGACGCGCCGGCGGGGACGACCGGTCGCTGCAGCCCCCACCAGAGAGCGTGCGGCGAGGCTCCGGGACAGGGACTCGAACCCCAAATTCCAGATCCAGAGACTGGCGTGTTGCCAATTACACCATCCCGGAGCGTCAGGCCGCAGCACTGCGCGGCCCCGGGCAGGATAGCGCGGACGGCCCTGCGTCCGTCTGGACGTCGTCGCTCAGCGGCGCAGGCGCACCGCGGCGTGGCGGGTCGGCCCGCCGTCGACCTCGACGCGCAGCAGCACCCGGCCGCGTGAGCGCGAGCGCCGGGGCACCGGCAGGCCGAGGCGGCGCGTGCCGGGCGCGAGCGCGAAGCGCCGCAGCGCCTTCGGACCGCACCTGGTGTCATCGACGATCCGACCGGTGCACCCGAGCGGGCAGCGCAGCTGCACCGAGATCCGCCCGTCGCGGAGGCGCGCACGTCGGGTGACGAGCTCTGCCGTGCATGCGCGCAGGGCTCCGGCCGGCCCGTCGGCGACCACGAGCTGGTCGCCGCCGGCGCAGCGGCGCTGCCACCAGCCGATGCGCGCGCCGTCGGCGGCCAGGCCGCGCGGCCCCCGGTAGGTCCCCGACACGATCGTCTGCAGGCCCGAGCCGTCCGCGCGCACCGAGGTGATCGACACCGGTCGCGGGCGTCCGAAGTCGTCGAACTCGCGGCGCCGGTCGAGTGGGGCGACGCGGCTGACCACCCGGTCGCCCGCCACCGTGGCGTCCACCTGGCCGGCGAGCTCGGAGTCCACCAGGCAACCACCCGTCTGCAGCTTGCGCCGGGTCGTGCTCCCGGGAGCCAGCAGCAGGACGTCCGCTCGACAGCGCGGACGCTCCTCGTCGAAGCCGAAGTCCTCAGAGCTCGCAGCGCCGCGAGCGATCGCGGTGGTGCCGTCGGGGAGCGTTCCCACCGGGACCAGCGCGCCTCCCGGCTCGTTCTCGAGCGCCTCGCCCAGGCCGTCCGGGCCGAACGGCCGGACGTCGCCCGTGGCGCCGAAGAAGGTCGGGCGCAGAACGCCCGCCAGGCCGCGATCGCCGCGCAGCGAGAAGCCGGCGGGCAGGGAGTCCTTCGGGACCGGCGTCCGCCGGACGGCCACGGCCGGGTCGACGTCGCCGAAGGCGATGCTGGCCGGCCCGACCTCGAAGGGACGGCCGGTCGGCCCGGCGCAGCCGCCGTCGGACCAGGCCACGCGCGGGCCGTCGACGGCCACCGCCGGTGCTGCGAAGCTGCGCGAGCAGGAGGCCACCTCGCGCAGAGGGCCGGCGGGCGGCCCGATCCAGACCCGGCTCTGGCCGGCGATCTCGTCGTCCTCCCGGAGACCGACGGCGAGGGCCTGCGCGGAGCTGGCCACGGCGACCTTGGCGTTCGGGTCGTCGGCATCGGTGAGCAGCAGCAGGGCGGGGGTTCGGCCGGGGCGCCGGAGCTCGATGCGCAGGGCACGGCCCGTGGGCTGCCGGGCGACCACGAGCGCGTCGCCGGAGAACGTCAGTGCACGGATCGCGCCGGTCACCGCGCCGCTCGTGGAGACGACCGCTCCCGACGCGTCGTGCGCCGGGAGCAGCGCGGCGGCGAAGGTGAGGGCGACGAGCTTCAGGCGGCGCATGGCGGGACCCTACCGGCCGGTCGGACGCCCGCGACGGGGAAGCGAGCAGCGCTCCTAGGCGACCGCCTGCTGCGCCCAGTCGCGGTACAGGCGCCAGTAGGCGCCTTCGGCTTCGAGCAGCTCCTCGTGGGTGCCCTGCTCGACGATCCGCCCGCCGTCGAGGACGACGATGCGGCCCGCCTGACGGATCGTCGAGAGGCGGTGGGCGATGACGATCGCCGTCCGGCCCTGCAGCAGCCGGCGCAGCGCCACCTCGATCTTGCCCTCCGTGTGCAGGTCGACGTTCGCGGTCGCCTCGTCGAGGATCAGCATCCGCGGATCGCTGACGAGGGCACGCGCGAAGGCCACGAGCTGGCGCTGCCCCGCGGAGAGCTGGACGCCGCGCTCGCCGACCTCCGTGTCGAGGCCGTGCTCGAGGCGCGCGATGAAGTCGGCGGCGCCCGCCGTCGCGGCGGCGTGCTCGATCTGCTCGCGCGACGCCCCCTCGCGGCCGAAGGCGATGTTTTCCGCGACGGTCCCGCTGAACAGGAACGCCTCCTGCGGAACGATCCCGAGCTGCGAGCGCAGCGAGCCGATGCGCGCGTCGCGCAGGTCGAGGCCGTCGACGAGAATCCGGCCGCTCGTCGGGTCGTAGAAGCGCGCGACGAGCTTGGCGAACGTCGACTTGCCCGCGCCCGTCGCGCCGACGAGTGCGACGGTCTGGCCGGGCGGCACGGTCAGCTCGATGTCGTCCAGGGCGTTCTTCACGCCGTCCACGGTGCGGTAGGCGAACGAGACGCCCTCGAAGCGCAGCTCGCCGCGCAGTGGGTCGGGGAGATCCCGCGCTCCGGGGCGGTCCTCGAGTGTCGGCTCCTCGTCGAGCAGCTCGAAGATCTTGTCGAGCGCGGCCATCCCGGACTGGTAGGTCGTGTAGACCTGGGAGAGCTGGCCGATCGGGTCGAAGAAGCCGTTCAGCGCGAAGATGAACGCGCCCAGCGTGCCGATCTGCACCGCGTTGCCGGAGTCGATCGCCTGGTAGCCGCCGTAGAGGATCACGAGCACGGTGCCCAGCGCGGAGACGAACTCGACGGCCGGGAAGTAGGAGGCGTTCAGCTTGACCGTCGTGAGGTTCGCGTCGCGGTTTAGCTGGTTGAGCGCCGCGAACTGCGCGCGGTGGCGCGGCTCCTGCGCGAAGGACTTCACCACGCGGATACCCGACAGCGACTCCTGCAGGTAGCCCGTGATCGAGCCGATCGTCTCGCGTGTCAGCTTGTACGCGTCGGCGCTGGCGATGCGGAAGATCACCGAGCCCGCAAAGAGGACCGGGAAGATCAGGAAGACCAGCCCCGCGAGCTCGGCGTCGAGCGCCAGCAGGATGACGATCGAGCCGATCAGCGTGAGGCCCGCCGTGAAGAGCGTCGTCACCGAGTCGGTCACCAGCGCGTTGAGCGCCTCGACGTCGTTGGTCATGCGCGAGATCAGGACGCCGGCGGGGCGGCGCTCGTAGAAGGCGACGGGCTGGCGCTGGAGGTGGCCGAAGATCTCCACCCGCAGGTCCTGCAGCGCGCGCTGGCCGACCCAGCCCGTGAGGTAGGTCTGCACGTAGGTGCCGACCCAGACCAGCAGCGCCGAGACGACGAAGGCGACCACCACGAGGTTGAGCACGCCGACGTCACCGGCGCGGATGCCGTCGTCGATCGCCTTCTTGGCCAGCGGGGCCGGCGCGAGCGCGGCCGCCGTCCCGATCAGCAGCGCGACGAACATCGCCGCCACGCGCCACTTGTACGGCGCGAGCAGGAGCGCCAGGCCCTTGACCTTGCGCCCGCGACCGCTCGTCCCGCGCAGGCGGCGGCGCAGCTCGTCGGCGGTCATGCGCCCGCTCATCGAGGGCTCACAGCCCGGCGGTCTCCGGCTCGCGCGGCTTGCGGGTGAGAAAGACGGAGTCCGGCAGGCCCTTCTCGACGATCTCGCGGTAGAGCGCGTTGGCCTCGAGCAGCTCGTCGTGGCTGCCGTGCGCGGCGACGCGGCCTTCCTCGAGGACGACGATCTCGTCGGCCAGGGCGATCGTCGAGAGGCGGTGGGCGATGACGAACGTCGTTCGTCCCCGCATGACCTCGACGAGCGCGTCCTTGATCGCCCCCTCCGTGGTCGCGTCGACCGAGGAGGTCGCGTCGTCGAGCACGAGGATCCGCGGGTCGGCGAGGAACGCGCGAGCGATCGCGATGCGCTGGCGCTGGCCGCCGCTCAGCGTCAGGCCGCGCTCGCCGACCCGGGTCTCGTAGCCGTCGGGCAGCCGCGCGATGAAGCCCGCAGCCTGCGCGCGCTGCGCAGCCAGCTCGATCTCCTCGCGCGAGGCCTCGGGGCGCGCGTAGGCGATGTTCTCCGCGACGGAGGCCGAGAAGAGGAACGGGTCGTCGGTGACGACGGCGATCTCGCGGCGCAGCGCGTCGGGGTCGAGCGTCCGCACGTCGGCGCCGTCGATCAGCACGCTGCCGGCGGTGACGTCGTAGAGGCGGGGGAGGAGCTGGACGAGCGTCGTCTTGCCCGAGCCCGTCGCCCCGACGAGCGCGACCGTGGTCCCGGCGGCCACGTCGAGCTCGACGCCCTCCAGCGCAGGCTCGGGCGAGCCCGGGTACCGCAGCCCCACGCCGCGCAGCTCGACGTGGCCGTTGCCCGCCGGCAGGCCGGGCGCGCCGTCGGGCGCGACGATCGCGGGCGCCCGGTCGAGGATCTGGAAGATGCGCGCGCCCGAGGCCGTCGCCCGCTGGCTCATCCCGAGCATCACGCCCAGCGTCCGCATGGGCGCGAGCAGCATCAGCAGGTAGGCGTAGAACGCGGTGAAGTCGCCGATCGTCAGCGTGCCGTCGATGACGCGCCGGCCGCCGAAGAACAGGATCGCGGCGAGCCCGAGCTGCGGCAGGAAGCCGATGAACGGGTTGTAGAAGGCCTGCAGCCGCGTCGAGACCATCGACTGGGTGAAGAGGCGCTCGGCCGACGTGCGGATGCGGCGGTTCTGGCGCCCTTCGGCCGCGAAGGCCTTGATGACCCGCACGCCGCCGATCGACTCCTCGACGTCGGCGGTCAGCTCGGCCAGCCGCTGCTGGACCTCCTGGATGGCGGGCCGCGAGCGCTTGCCGTAGCGCGTCGCGATCGCGATGACGAACGGGACGGGCTGCAGCGAGATCGCCGCGAGCCCGGGGTCGACGAAGAACATGGCGACCGCGGCGAGCACCAGGGTGAGCGCCGACTGGATGATGAACACCAGCCCGTAGCCGAGGAAGAAGCGCACCGCCTGGAGGTCGACCGTGGCGCGGGACATGAGCTGCCCGGTCTGCTGGCGGTCGAAGAACGCGAGCTCGAGCGAGAGCAGGTGGCCGTAGATGCGCGCGCGCAGGTCGTACTCGACGCCGAGCGAGACCTGCCCGGCGATCAGCCGCCGGGTTCCGGTCAGCACGAGCCGGCCGAGGCCGGCACCGGCGATGAGCAGCCCGAGCTGGAGCAGATCGTCGCGGCGGCCCTCGTCGACGGCGTCGATTCCCTTGCCGACGAGGAACGGGATCGCGACCGTCATCAGCATGGCCGCGATCGCCAGCGCCAGCGACCACCAGACGCCCGCGCGGTGCGGCGCCAGGAAGCCGAGCAGTCGCTTGAAGGTCACCATCTCCGGCCTAGTCTAGTTGCCGTCGCAACGAGTTCCGGCGTGCCAGGCGGTCGGCTTGGCCAAGCGTGACCAAGCGCTTACGATGGACCAGTGCGCGTGAACGTCGGCCAGGCCAAGACGGACCTCTCCAAGCTGCTGGTCGCAGTAGAGGCGGGGGAGGACGTCGAGATCGCCCGCAACGGCGTCCCGGTCGCCAAGCTCGTCAAGGTCGAGCCGCTGACGGCGGGCCAGCGCTTCCTGGCGGCACGCGGTTCGCTGCCCGAGCTGCGCCCGCTTCTCGACGTGCCCGATCTCAGCGAAGAGGAGCTCGACGCGATCTACGACAAGCCGATCGGCGGGCCTTGAGGCTCCTCTTCGACACGAACGTCGTGCTCTTCCTCTACGGAGACGATCGTCCGCTCGGCTCCGAGACACTCGAGACGTTCATGACAGCCCGACGAGGTGGCGATCAGTGTCGTGGCGTTCGTTGAGATCGGGATCAAAGCGGGTGTCCGGAAGCTCGCCGCCCCTGAGCGTCTGGAGGAGTGCGTGCTCGCGGACGGCGCGCGCATCTTGGGCGTCACCCCCGCGCACGGCCTCGCTCTTGCCGACCTTCCCCTCCACCACCGCGACCCCTTCGACCGTCTTCTCATCGCCCAAGCCCGCGCCGAAGGCCTGACGATCGTCACCAGCGACCGCGCCTTCGCCGCCTACGACGTCCGAACGCTCGACCCGCTGAGCTGACGCTCAGGGATGGTCGCGGGCGACTTTTGCGCCGGCGGGTGCGACTTCCATGATCAGCGAGCGGGTCTGCGGCGTCGCGGCGCTACCACCTCGCGCGTTCAAGATCGAGAGCACGACGGTGCCCTTCGGCGGGCTGGCGACGTCCTTGACCCCGGTGGCGGCGACCGCGCCACGGTCGGGGTTGTCGATCACGAGCTTGATCGCGACGCGAAACCCGAGCCCGTGCAGGCGCTCCAGGGTGCCTACGGGATCGTCGCGGTGCACGGCCGATTCGACCTGCGGCAGCACCTCGAAGAGCGAGAGCCCCGCGGTTCCTGCCGGCTCGCCAGGCTTCGGCGGCCGCCCGACTGTGACGAGGATCGTGCCGCCGACGCCGCGCTCGAGCACGAGGCGGTGCTGCGCGTCGAAGCGCGCCTTGCGCGGGAACTGGACGCCGAAGATCCGGCCGACCGCGGCGGGCGCCACCGGTCGTCCCTCCACTCGGACGCGTATGCCGTAGGGCTTCAGGCGGGCGCGCAGCTCCTGCTCCCCGCCGGGCCGCTGCAGGATGGAGATCACCTCGAGCGCCGTGGCCGCGGGATCGTCGACGACTTTCGGCGGTCCGCCGGGCTGGCCCGGGCGGGGGGTATTCCCACCGAAGTCGAATCCCCCGGTCGTGGCCGCGACCGCGGGGGCGGCTACGACGCCGATCGCCACGACGGCGGCAACGACGCCGCGGCGCCCCTGCAGCCGGCGGGGACGCTGCGGGATGACCCCGTCGAGCTGGCGCCCGAACTCCTCGAGGGCGCGGATTCTCGTTGGATCGCTCATCTGACCGGCTCCGTTCTGAGTGGGAACTCCTCGAGGGCGTGGGCGAGGGCGCGCAGGCCTCGCGACACGCGCGCCCGGGCGGCGGGCTCTGAGATCTGCAGTCGGCGGGCGACCTCCTCGTAGGCCAGCTCGTCGACGACGCGCAGCCGCACCGCGTCGCGGTGCTTGCCAGGAAGCGTCCGCAGCCCGGCCGCCACCGCGCCGCGCAGCTCGTCCAGGCCGGCCAGCTCGACGATGCTCGCGACGTCCTCGTCGTCGAGCACCGGGCGCTCGAGGCCGAGGCGGCGCAGCGCCCGGTCCTCGCTGCGCGACCGGCGGATCGACCCGCTGAGCACATGGTGCGCGATGCCGAACAGCCACGCGCGCTCCTCGTCGAGCGTCGTGCCCCGGAAGCGCGCCTGCGAGGAGAGCGCCTGCGCGAACGTCTCGGCGGTCAGGTCCATCGCGAGCTCGGGGTCGTAGGTGCGGCGCGCAAGAAACACGAGCACCGACCGCGCGTGGTCTGCGTAGACCGCGCCGAAGTCGGCCAAGGGGCGCCGTGGGTGCTCTGGGCGACCGGTCACAACCACTACATGCCACTCAGGGCGCTCCTTGTGACACGGGCGGTCACACGCTGCGCCTGCGAGCGTAGGTCCGATCAGTGGGCTGCTTCGACGACTCAACCGACGGTGCCTTGCTGCGCACGGATTCGTCCGAGGCCTTCGCGGCGTTCTACCGGCGCCACCTGCCGTGGATCCTGCGCTGGCTGGTCGGTCATCTGCGCGACCGGGAGCTGGCGGCCGATCTCACGGGCGAGGTCTTCGCGTCGGCACTGCGCGCGCGCTGGAGCTTCGATCCCGCGCGCGCGAGCGCCGCGCCGTGGCTGCAGACCATCGCCCACAACCTGCTCGTCGACAGCGCTCGTCGCGGCCGGGTGGAGGACCGCGCCCGGCGCGCGCTCATCGACCAAGCGCGCGGAGTGACCCCTGCGACGGCGGCGCTGGACAGCCTGCCGGCCGAGCAGTCTGCTGCCGTCCGGGCGCGTGTGCTCGAGGAGCAGGACTACGCGGAGATCGCGTCGCGCCTGGAGTGCTCGCAGGCCGTCGTGCGCCAGCGCGTCAGCCGCGGCCTGCGGACCATGAGAACCACTCTGGAGGAGGACACGACATGACGGGTTACTTCGCCGACCTCGAGCGTGAGCTTGTCGCCGCCGCCGAGCGACAGCGCGACGCCGCGTCGCCGTCCCCGAGACCCGCCCGGCGTCGCCGTCGCGTAGCCGCCGTGACGGTCGGGCTGATCGCCGTGGCCGGCGTGCCGGCGGCGGCCGTCACCGGAGTCTTTCGCCCGCACGATGAGGCCGACGGGCTTGGGCGCCTGAGCGCACGCAGGGTGATCGCCGAGGGCGACACGCCGGACCGTGGCCACTGGAAGCTCACCGCCTCGCGCAGCGACGTCGGCTTCTGCTTCGGCATCGACCTGCCGACGCTCTACTTCGCGGGTGACGAGGGGCGGACTCAGAGTGAAGGCTGCGGCGGCGCGGAGCCCGGAACGCTCTCCGTCGCCACGTCGAGCGGTGGGAGCGTGCCGCACAACGGCCTGGCATTCGGAACGGCGCCCCGAGGCGCCGATCGCGTTCGCGTCGTGGCCCGCGCGGTCTCCGTGACCGTCGAGGCCATCGACGACGACGCCGGGCTGCCTGGCCGCTTCTACGTCGCCGAGCTCCCCGTTCGGCGCTCCCTCGGAGCCGTCACGGTCACCGCGCTCGACGCGGAGGACAAGCCGATCGCCACCGTCAACATCGGCAGAGCGGGATGACGGAACCGGGCCGCGACGACTGACGAGCAACGGTTGCGCGGTTCGGCTCGCATATGGAGCCGATTCACGCAACCGTTCGCCCGAGGAGGATCAGAACTTCTCCCGCCGCACCGTCGTCTTCTTGCCCTTGATCGTGCTGCCGCGCAGCGCGGCGATGACCTCGTCGGCCGCGTCGGCGGGGACCTCGACGAGCGAGAACTTGTCGGCGATCTGGATCGCGCCGATGTCCTTGCCGCCCAGGCGCGACTCGCCGGTGATCGCGCCGACGAGGTCCTGCGGGCGGATGCCCGTGGCGCGGCCGGCGCCGATGAACACCTTCGTCACCGGCCCCTGCGGCCCGCGGGGACCGGTCTTGCCGCCGGGCTTGAAGGGCCCGCTCTTCTCCTTCGTCTTCCAGTCCGGGCGCACGGCGACCTCCGGGATGTCCTGCTCGTCGTCCTCGGAGCCGCCGCGCGCCTCGTGGGCGAGCTTGACCGCCGCCAGCGCGACCTCCATGAGATCGAACTCGTCGGTCAGCGTCTCCACCACGACGCGGAAGCGCGCGAGGTCGTCCTCGAGCAGGCTCTCGTTCAGCGCGGCGCGCGTGGCCTCCAGGCGCCGGGCGTGCAGATCGGCGACGGTCGGGACCTTCTCCATCGTGATCTTCTGCTTGGTGACGCGCTCGATCGTCTTGAGCTGGCGGTGCTCGCGCGGCTCGGCCAGCGTGATCGCCACGCCCTCGCGGCCCGCGCGGCCCACCCGGCCGATGCGGTGGACGTAGGACTCCGGGGCGGCGGGGACGTCGTAGTTGAAGACGTGGGTGAGCTGGTCGATGTCCAGGCCGCGCGCGGCGACGTCGGTGGCCACGAGCAGCTCGGAGGCTCCGGAGCGCAGGCGGCCCATGACCTTGTCGCGCTGATCCTGGGTCAGGCCGCCGTGGAGCGCCTCGGCGCGGTAGCCGCGGCCGTTGAGCGTCTCGGAGAGCTGGTCGACCTCGGCGCGGGTGCGGCAGAAGACGAGCGCGGCGGTCGGCGCCTCGACGTCGAGGACGCGGCCGAGCGCCGCCGGCTTGTGGGAGCGCTGCACGACGTAGGCGGTCTGGCGCACGAGCGGCGCGTCGCCGGCCGCGACGGTCTCGCGCGCGATCTCGATCCGGACCGGGTCGGCCAGGTAGCGCCGGGTCATCTTGTCCAGCCGCGGCGGCATCGTCGCGGAGAAGAGGACGGTCTGCACGCCGTCGGGAGTGCCCTCGAGGATCGCCTCGATGTCGTCGGCGAAGCCCATGTCGAGCATCTCGTCGGCCTCGTCGAGCACGTTCAACTGCAGCTCGCCGAGCTTGAGCACCCCGCGCCCGATGAGGTCGAGCGCTCGGCCGGGCGTGGCCACGACGACGTCCACGCCGCGCTTGAGCGCTCCGAGCTGGCGCCCGACGGGCTGCCCGCCGTAGATCGGCAGGACGCGCGCGCCGAGGGGGCGCCCGTACTTGTGGACGGCCTCTGACACCTGCATCGCGAGCTCGCGGGTCGGGACCAGGACGAGCGCCATGGGATCGTTGCCGCGGGTGCCGGGCTCCAGGCGCTGGAGGATCGGCAGAGCGAACGCGGCGGTCTTGCCGGTGCCCGTCGCGGCCTGGCCGAGCAGGTCGCGACCCTCGAGCACGGGCGGGATCGCCTCGCGCTGGATCGGCGTGGGCTCCTCGTACCCGAGGCCGGCGAGGGCACCGACGAGCTCGGGACGCAGGCCCAGGGCGGCGAAGGTCGGGCCGGTGTCCCCGGATTCCTCGCCCGGGGCGCCGGGGACGGAGGAGGCCTCGGTGGCGATCGTGTTCACCCCTCCAGGCTGACACCAACGCGTCGCGCGGGCGGGCAGGGTCCTCGCCGGGCAGCTCCCGGGCTGGCATCCTGCGCGTGATGGCCGCCACGCCGACCGGGCTGTGCAGCTCCTGCCGCCACCAGCGGACCGTGCGCTCGGGCCGCGGCTCGACGTTCTCGATGTGCGAGCGGGGGCTCAAGGACCCGGCCTGGCCCAAGTACCCGCGACTGCCCGTGCTCAGCTGCTCGGGTCACGAGCCGCAGCCGCGGCTCGCCTAGGTCGCGCCTCGGCCGGCCGGCTGCGCTGCGGACCCGTGGGTCAGCGTCGGGGGACGCCGAGGACTTGGTGCGGCGCGGCGGCGGTGTCCGAGGCGGGCTCGAAGACGACGCGATCGGCGGCGGGCGCCGCGTCGGCGAACACCAGCTCCCCGCCGCATCGAGGGCAGCTGTCGACTCCGCGCAGGCCCTCAGCCATCGTGACGCTGTGCCATTCACGCGCGCAAGAGCCGCAGCGGACCAGAGGAGGAGCCATGCGCTCAGCGTCGGCACGCGCTCGGCGCGGCGCGATCGACCGTTCGTCCACGGCGCTTGACGCGGCGGTCGTCCGGCCCGGCGCGAGGCCTTCACCAGATCGTCTGGAACAGCAGGACGACGACGAGGGCCTGTGCGGCGAGCAGCGGCGCGGCGAGGCGAAGGTGGGCGGGGCCGAGCACGTCGGCGGCCGCGACGCAGGCCAGCGGGACGAACGGCAGCCAGATGCGCTCCGTCTCGGCCTTGGTGAAGCCGGCGACCGAGGCGATCCCGATCACCGCCGCCAGCGCCATCCCGGCTGGGACGCGGCGCTGCGCGGCGAGGAGCGCTCCCGCCGCGGTCGGCAGCCCGAGCATGACCGCGAAGGCCACGGGAGCGCCGAACAGCCAGAACGAGTAGGGCCGCTGCGAGGCCACCGAGTTGCGGTAGTAGGCCTCCGTGGCGCGCAGCGCGCCCACCGGGTCGTAGCCCGTGGCGAGCGCCAGCCCCCCGTCGAGCGCGAGCACCGCCACGCCGCAGCCCGCCGCGAGCACGAGCGCGCGTCGCGGCCCCTCGCGCACGAGCACCACCACCACCGCCCAGGCGCCGATCGCCAACAACGCCCAGGAGAAGAAGGAGGCGAGTGCAAGCGCCGCGCAGCCTCCCGCCCGCCATGCCGGGCGCTGTGCGACGAGCAGGATGGCGGCTCCCGCGCCGAGCGCCATGAAGACCGCGTCGGCCGAGGTGACGCCCAGGAGCAGGAGCATCGGGCTCAGCGCGGCGAGCGCCCCGGCCATGCGCGCCCGCGGCACGGGCAGACCGAGGGTGCGGGCCAGTGCGTAGCTGAGCGCCGGAGTGGCCACCGCCGCGCCGATGCAGAGCACCGCCAGTCCGCCCGCGCTCGTGATGCCGAGCGCGTGGATCAGCAGCATGAGCCCCGGCGGGTGGCCCGCGACGTTCACCGGCAGGCTCGGCACGAGCTCGGCGAAGCGGTCGAGGAAGAGCCGAGAGCCGTAGCTCAGCGCGGGCAGGCCGGCGAGGTACTCGTTCTTCGCCTCGAACGAGCCGGCGTCGGTGAGCAGGAAGATCTCGCGCCATCCGAGGGGCCCGTTGCGCGCCGCGCCGAGGGCCAGGCCCGGCAGCAGCGCCAGCAGCGTGAGCGCGCCGAGCCACGCGGCGGGCGCGAGGCTCGGGCCTGCGAGTCGCGGCTGCGCGGGCTCCGGCTGTGCGAGCCGCGGTGCCGCCCAGGCCGCCCCGGCAGCGAAGAGCACCGCCAGGAGCGCCCACGGCAGCGCCGCGTCCGGCTCGAAGACCATGACGAAGGGCGGCGAAGCCGTCCCGAGGCCGCCGACGGTCTGGCGGATCGCGGTCCCCGCGACGACCGTGCCGACGACGAGCAGCCCGGCGGCGGGCAGCAGGAGGCGCGCGGCGACCGGAGGCACGCTGCCATCCTGACGCCATGCCGGTCCGCGCGCCCCGCCCGCTCCGCCGCCGCGGCGCCGGCGTGCTCGTGGCCCTCGTGGTCGTCGCGTCGGGGTGCGGCTCGGCGTCGGTGGCCGAGCTGCCGCCGCCGGCGGGACCGCGCGCGTCGCCGCCGCTCACCGTCGCTCCCGCCGGGCGGGTCGTCAAGGGGCGCACACTTGCCGGCGGGGCCGTCGTCGACCGCGACGATCCCGGCCGTGGCGGCGGCTTCGAGGCCGGCCGCGGCGGACGCGCCGCCGGGAGAGCGGAGGGCCGCGCGCGCGTCCGCGTCGACGGCGGCCGGACCGCGCTCGTCCTCGGCCGCGAGCGCGTCGTCGAGCTCCGCGACGACCGGACGGGAGCGACGCTCGGACGCGCCGGCGCCGGCGTCGGGCCGACGCGCGGCGTCTCGAAAGAGCGCTGGCTGTGGGTCGCGGACACCGAAGGCGACGCGCTGCTGGTCTTCCGCGTGCGGCCGAAGCTCGAGCTCGTGCGCCGCGTCTTCCTTGCCGGCGGCCCCTACGCGATCGCGATCGACGAGGAGAAGGCGCGCCTCTGGGTGACGCTCACCGGCTCAAACGAGGTCGTCGAGCTGCCGGCTCACGGCCGCCCGAGCGAACTGCGCCGCTTCCCCACTGTGCGCCAGCCCGACGCGATCGCCGTGGACTCCGTGAGCCACCGGGTCTCGATCGGCGGGCGGGAGAGCCTCCAGCTCCTCGACCCGCCACCGCTCGTGCGCAGGCGCTGACGGTCAGCCGTCGGCGCTGCGGCTTCGGCGCCAGGCGATGAGCAGCCCGAGCGCGAGGCCGACGAGGCCGACGGCGATGCCCTCGGTCACGATCGAGCCGCCGTCGCCGGCCGCAGCCGCGAGCGACACGGCCAGCCCGACGACGACCGCCACCGCGAGGACGACGGGGTTGCGGCGGTAGAAGTCGACGATGCCTCGCACCCGCCACAGCTTAGAACCGGTTTCTTAAAAAGGGCGAGGCCGTGAGCGTCATCTCCAAACCGGTTCTCAGGTGGGCGATTCCACGCGACGGTTGCGGCGCCTGGCGGGGTCGCCTCGTAGGCTCCGTCCGTGCCCGAGCTGCTGGTCGTCGCCACCTCCGCCGCACTCGACGCCCGCGACCTCGTTCGCGCGTTGGAGCGTGCGGTCGGCGCGGGGACGCGGGTGCGCGCCGCTCCCGGGCTGCTGGCCGTGGGCGAGCCGGGGGAGGGGCTGGTCGTCGACGGGGCGCGGGCGCACGGAGCGACGGTCCTGGTCCTCGCCCCGGGTGGCCCGGACCTCGCCAACCACGCGCTGCTGACCGTCGCGGCGGCGCGCGAGGCCGGGCTCCCGGTCCCGGCGATCGTGGTCGCGGGGCCGGGTGGAGCCGCCCAGCGCGAGACGCTGCGCGCCCACGCGATGACGGCGGTCGTCGAGCTGCCCGACCTGCGGTCACCGATGGGCCGGGTCGCCGACTGGCCGCTGGGCGAGTGGCTGGCCGCGGAGCCCGCGGTCGCCTCGGCTGCGGGCGTCGCGTTGACGCCTTACGGCGGCTGGGAGCCACGCGAGACGCCCGATCCGCGCAACGCGGGCCGCGAGGCGATCGGCGAGGCGCTGCTCGAGATCATCCGCGCCGAGGGCCCGGTGCTCGCCGCCCGCGCCTACGGGCTGCTCAACAAGGCGGCGGGCGGTAAGAAGCTCACCTCGCTCGCTCGCACCCCGATCAGCGCGAGCGCTCACAGGCTGCGCCAGCAGGGCGCGATCGTGATCGACGCGGACCCGAGCCAGGGCGAGGAGGTCCTGCGGATCGCGGGCAGCCCCGCCGTCCGGGTGCGCGAGCTCGGCCCGCGCACGCTCGACGAGGTACCGCTCGCGGAGGTCGCCGAGCTCATGCGCCGCCTGACCGCGGCTGGCGCCGGGGAGCTGCGGCGCGCGACGCTCGACGCCTACGGCCTGCGCCGGATGACCGCACACGCCGAGCAGCTCCTCGGACTGGCGGAGGAGCTCGCCGCCGAAGACGCCGACGCGGCCGCTTGAATGGCCGCACGATGTTCGTCGGCGTCGCCCACACCGAGCACCCCGAGGCGCCCGAGATCGTCCCGTCCGCCCATTGCCTGCTGCGCTTTCGTGAGCGCATGCCGGTGCGCGTCCCGGGCGCCGCGACGCCTGCGATGCTCCTGCTCGAGGCGCTCGGCAAGGCCGAAGTGACGGGCTGGCCGCCGGGCTGGGCGGTCTCCGACCGGCCCGCCGAGCTGTGGGCGGTCTCCGCGGAGCTCGCGTTCCCACTCGCGCGCACCCCGACGCCCGGCCGCTGGCTCGCGGTGACCTGCCTGCGCAGGCGCCGCCCATGAGCCGCCTGGCCGACATGCGGCGCTCCTACGAGCTCGGCGGGCTCGACGAGGCCGAGCTCGCCCCGACGTGGCTCGCGCAGTTCGAGCGCTGGCTGGCCGATGCGGTCGCCGCGCAGGTCGCCGAGCCGAACGCGATGGTCCTGGCCACCGCCGACGCGAGCGGAGCGCCGAGCGCGCGCACCGTGCTGCTCAAGGGCGTCGACGAGCGCGGCTTCGTCCTCTACACGAACCTCGGCTCGCGCAAGGGCGCCCAGGCGGCGGCCAACCCGCAGGCGGCGCTCACGTTCCCGTGGATCGCCCTCCAGCGTCAGATCTGCGTGACTGGGCGGGTGGAGGCCGTGGACGCGGCAGAGGCCGACGCGTACTTCGCCTCGCGCCCGCACGGCTCGCAGCTGACGGCGCACGCCTCGCCGCAGTCCTCCGCGGTCGCCTCACGGGTGCTGCTCGAGGCGCGCGAGGCTGAGCTGGCGCAGCGCTGGCCCGAGGGGACTGCGGTGCCGCGGCCGGCGCACTGGAGCGGCCTGCGGGTCGTTCCGGACGGCGTGGAGTTCTGGCAGGGCCGGCCGAACCGGCTGCACGACCGGCTGCGCTTCCGTCAGGTCGACGGAGGCTGGATCGTCGAGCGCCTAGCACCGTGAGGCGGCTCGCGGGCTTTGCCCAGCTTCCCGACGAGGTCGAGCGCCTGCTCGTGTCGGGCGAGGCGACGCGGGTCTGCGTGGTGCTGCTCGACGCGTTCGGCTGGGCGTTCGTCGAGCGCCACCTAGCCCACGGGCTGCTGCGTCGCTGCATGTCCGACGGCGCGCTGGCGCCGATGGCCGCGCAGTTCCCGTCGACCACGACTGCGCACGTGACGACGATGCACTCCGGGCTGCCGGTCGGCGAGCACGGCCTCTACGAGTGGCGCGTGCTCGAGCCCTCCGCGGGCCGCACGATCATCCCGCTGACGAGCTCGTGGGCCGACGAGGGGGCGCCCGACGGCCTGCGCGCGGCGGGCGTGCCACCCGAGCGCTACGTGCCGCCGCGATCCTTCTACGAGCGCCTCGCCGCGCAGGGCATCGAGAGCGTGGCGGTCGAACCCGCCTCCTTCAGCCCGTCCACCTACGACGAGGTGGCGCTGCGCGGCGCGCGCGTCCAGGCCCACGAGGGCCTGCCCGACGCCGCGGCGAAGCTGGCCGCCGCGCTGGCTGCGCCCGGCGAGGCCCCGCGCTACGTCTACGCCTACGCCGACGAGATAGACGCCGCGGGGCACGAGTTCGGCCCGTCCTCCCCCGAGTTCGAGCACGCCTGCCGTGCGAGCCTCGACGGTCTGCAGTCCGCGCTCCTCGGCCCCGGTGCCCCGCGATTCGCGCCGGGAACCGTGGTGCTGCTCACCGCCGACCACGGGCAGGTCGACGTCCACCCGCGCCGCAGCGACATGGTCGACGAGCTGTGGCCGCAGCTGGCCGGGATGCTGCGCACGGGCGCGGGCGGCAGGCGCCTGTCGGCGGCGGGCTCCGCGCGCGACCTCTTCCTCCACGTCGAGCCCGAGCACGTCGCCCGCGTAGTGGAGGGGCTGCAGGAGCGCCTCGGCACGCGCGCGTCCGTCCACGCCTCCGCGGACCTCATCCGCGCCGGGTGGTTCGCCCCGAACGGTGCTCTCGGCACGCCGCCGGGCACAGGCGGGGAGCGCGTCGGCCCGCGGCTGCTCGAGCGCCTCGGCGAGGTCTGCGTGCTGCCGGCCGACGGCCGGATGGCCTGGTGGTCTGAGCTCGGGGGCGGCGTGCACCGCTTCCGCGGCCACCACGGCGGCCGCACGCCGGCGGAGGCCACGACGTTCCTCGGGATCCTGCGCCTGGGGTGATTCGCCCGCGGGGCGACGTCGCCCCGCGTCGCTTTGGACCGTCGTCCGAAGCCGCTCGGACGCCGGGAGTCGATGCTGTCGCCATGGATCGCTCGCTCCCCGCCGTCGTCGCCGTGGCCGCCGCCTTCGGACGGGACGTCACCGCAGGACTGGACGCGATCGAGCGCATCGTCGTGCAGGCCCGGGCGCGCGGCGCGCGGCTAGTCGTCTTCCCCGAGTGCGCGCTCGGCGGCTACCTGCGCGAGCCGATGCCGGGGGAGCACGGCCCGGAGGTCCCGGAGGCGCTGGACCCCGACGGCCCCGAGATCGCCCGGCTCATCGCCATCGCCGGCGACACCGTGGTCTGCGCCGGCTACACGGAGGCCGGCGTCGACCGGCCGTACAGCTCCGCGGTCTGCGTGAGCGGCGACGGGGTGCTCGGCCACCACCGCAAGGTGCACCTCCCGCCCGGGGAGCGCTTCGCCTACGCGCCGGGCGAGCGCTTCGAGGCCTTCGACACCCCGGCCGGCCGGATCGGCATGCTCATCTGCTATGACAAGCTCTTCCCGGAAGCCGCCCGCACCCTGGCCGTGGACGGGGCGCAGATCGTCGCGTCGCTCGCCGCCTGGCCCATGTGCCGCCAGCGCCCCGCCGAGGAGATGGCCGACGACCGGCAGACGCGGCACTTCAACCTCACCGACGAGGCCCGCGCGGTGGAGAACCAGGTCGTCTGGGTCTCGGCCAACCAGACGGGCACGCTCGGCCCGCTGCGCTTCCTCGGCAACGCGAAGGTCGTCGACCCCGACGGAGTCGTGCTCGCGACGACGGGCTGCGGCTCGGGCATGGCCCTCGCGCACGTCGACGCCGAAGCGGCCGTGGCCGACGCGCGGGTCGGGATCGACCACCTGGCCGATCGGCGCCCCGCCGCCTACGGTGCATCGGCGAGCATGGCCACCGCGGCCGTGGGGCAGGGCTAGAGCATGTGCGGAATCGTCGCCGAGCACGGGACCACCGATCCGGCTGCGCTGGAGCGGATGCTCGAGCGCCTCGTCCACCGTGGCCCGGACGACTGCGGCTCTAAGGCGGTCGGGCGCAGCTGGCTCGGGCATCGCCGGCTGTCGATCGTCGACGTGTCCGGCGGCCGCCAGCCGCTGGTCAACGCCGGGGTGGACGCCTGGCTCGTCGGCAACGGCGAGATCTACAACCACGCCGCGGTGCGCGCCCGGCTGCCCGGCCACACCTTCGTCACCCAGTCGGACAACGAGGTGGCGCTGCACCTGCTCCTCGAGCGCGGGGCGCACGGGCTGGCCGAGCTCAACGGGATGTTCGCGGTGGTCATGGCCACCGACGACGGGCGCTTCGTCGCCGCCCGCGACGCGGTCGGCATCAAGCCGCTGTACTGGGCGCAGCGCGGGGAGCGCACGCGCTTCGCGTCGGAGATGGCGGCCTTCGACGAGAGCTGGCAGCCCTTCGTCGAGCCGTTCCCGCCGGGCTGCGCCTGGACGCCGGAGGACGGCCTCGTGCGCTTCGCGGCGGCGGTGCCCGACGACCTGCTGCCGCTCGCGGGGCCGACCGAGCCCGGGGCGTCGGCCACGCGCGAGGTGCTCGAGCAGACCCGCGACGTGCTCGTCGACGCCGTCGAGCGCCAGCTCATGGGCGACGTCCCGGTCGGCGTCTTCCTCTCCGGCGGGCTCGACTCGAGCCTGGTCGCCGCCGTCGCCGCCCGCGTGCTCGCCGCCCGCGGGGAGCGGCTGCAGACCTTCGCGGTGGGCACCGCCGACTCGCCCGACCTCGCCGCGGCGCGGATCGTCGCCGAGCACCTCGGCACGCACCACCGGGAGCTGACCTGCACGGCGGCCGACGCGCTCGAGGCCGTGCCGACGGTGGTGCGGGCGATCGAGTCCTTCGACCCGGCGCTCGTGCGCAGCGCGGTGCCGAACTTCCTGCTCGCGCGCTTCACCGCCGAGCACGTGAAGGTCGTCCTCACCGGCGAGGGCGCCGACGAGCTCTTCGCGGGCTATGAGTACCTGCGCGACTTCGCCGATCCCGACCGGCTCCACGCTGAGCTCGTGCGCACCGTGGAGAGCCTGCACAACCTGAACCTCCAGCGCTGCGACCGCGTCACGATGGCTCACGGCCTGGAGGCCCGCGTGCCGTTCCTGGACCGCGAGGTCATCGCGTGGGCTCTGCGCCTGCCGCCTCACTTCAAGCTCTCGAGCCCCGGCCAGCCGGAGAAGCGGCTGCTGCGCGAGGCCTTCGAGGGCTGGCTGCCCGACGCGTTGCTGTGGCGCGACAAGGCCGAGTTCGGCGACGGCAGCGGGGCGGCCGGGGTGCTCACCGCGGTGATCGAGTCAGGAGTCGACCAGGCCGACTTCGAGGCCGAGCGCGACGACGTGGTGCCGCCCCTGCGGACCCTCGAGGAGCTCGCCTACTACCGGATCTTCCGCGAGCACCTGGCGGGCGTTCGCCCCGAGCGGACGCTCAGCCGCTTCGCGACCGCCTGAGGCGCTGCGACGTCGGCGACGCCTGTCGCCTGATCCGGGCTGAGAGCGGCGAGTCAGGGCGCCAGCCGCCGCGCCAGCGCGGGTGCGGCCAGCAGCATCACGAGCAGCCGCAGCACCTGCACGGCCAGGACGAAGGTCGTGTCGGCGCCCGAGTCGACGGCGACGGCCAGCACGGCGTAGAGCCCGCCCGGCGTCGTGGCCAGGTAGGCGCTCAAGACGCTCACGTCGGCCAGCGGGGCGAGCGCGAGCGCGAGGCCGAAGGAGGCGATCAGCAGCGCGCCGATCAGCGCGAGCGCGGGCGCCAGGACACGGCCGGCGCTGCGCAGGCTCGCCGGGGTGAAGCGCAGCCCCACTTCCACGCCGATCACGCCGAAGGCCAGCTGCTGCACCAGGCCTGGAACCTGGGCGACGCCCGGGGCGCCGGTCACCGTGAGCACGGCGGCGACGAGCAGCGGCAGCAGGAGCGTCGGCGCGGGCAGCGGCACGCGCCGCGCCAGCACGAGTCCGACGGCCACGCAGACCGCCGCGAACGCGAGGCCACGCACGGGGGAGCCGCCCGCGGCGGCCAGCCCGCCGGCTCCTCGGCCCCCGGTGTCGAAGGCGGCAGCGGCGACCAGCGGCGTGAGGACCACCACGACGACCACGCGCAGGTACTGCAGGACGGCGACGAGCCGTTGGTCGGCGCCGAGCTCGCGGGCCATCACGATGACCCCGGTCGCGCCCCCGGCGATCGTGCCGAACGCGGCGGTGGCCCGGTCGAGCTCGGTGAAGTGCGCGAGCGCCAGGCCGCAGGCGACCGACAGCCCGAGCGTCGCGAGCGTGACCAGCCCGATCGCCACGACGTCGCTGCCGATCTCCTCGAGGGTCGAGAGCTGGACGTAGGTCCCCAGCACGACCCCGACGAGCGCCTCGGAGGCCCGCAGGAGGGGCGCCGGCGCGCCGCCGGGGTCGGGGCCGGCAGGCCAGCCGAGCGCCAGCGCGATCCCGGCGAGCATGCCGGCGAAGAGCGAGGACGAGGGGAGGCCGAGCGCGTCGCCGGCCAGCGTGCCGAGGACCGTCAGCGCGATCAGCAGCAGCCAGCGCACGGTCTCCAGTCTCCTAGCGGGCCTACGGTGCGTCGTGCGCGGCCGCGTCGAGCGGCTCACGCGCCAGCGCCATCAGCAGCGCGTCGTTGGCGCCCTCGCCGATCTGCGTCTGCGGCGCGTCGCGGCGCAGCCGCGCGAGCTCGTCGTCGGCGCCGTAGGAGCGGCTCGCGGCCAGCCGCGCGACCTGGTCGATGGCCCACACGGTGGCGTCGGAGGCGATGACCTTCGCGGCCGTCGCGAGGTCGCGCGAGCCGGGGTCGCCCGCGTCGACCGCGCGCGCCGCCTGCTCGGTCAGCACGGCGGCCGCGAGCGTCCGCGCGCGCAGCTCGCCCACCCGCAGCTGCGCGTGGGTGTGGTCGCCGAGCACCCCGTCGCCGATCTCCCGGCCGACGCACTCGCCCACCGCGACCGCCAGGCAGCGATCGAGGATCCCCAGCGCACGGCAGGCCACGTTCACGCGCCCGACGTCGAGCGCGTCGAGCATCTGCGGCGCCCCGCGACCCAGGCCGTCGGGGCCGCCGAGCAGCTCTGCGCCGGGCTCGTGGTGGGCGTCGAAGCGGTAGGCGGCCGACTCGACGCCGCGGTAGCCGACCTTGTCGATCTCCTCCACGCGCCAGCTCTGGCTCCCGCGGCCGGCGGTGGGCAGCACCACGCACGACGGCTTCTCCGCGCCCTCGACGAGCACCAGCATGAAGACGACGTCGGAGCTCACGCCGCCGGCGACCCAGCGCTTGGTCCCGCTGAGCTCGAGGCCCCGCGGGCCACGGCTCGGCGCGTCGCCGCGGGAGCGCCCATCGTCGCGGCCGTCGCCCGGGAGCACGCGGGCGGTCGTCTCCAGCCGCGCGAGGTCGCTGCCCGCCTGCGGCTCGGTGATCGAGAAGGAGGCGTGGATCGCGCCCGAGCCCAACGCGGGCAGCCAGCGCGCCTGCTGCTCGGGGGAGCCGTGGCGCTGGAGCAGCGTGACGGCCAGGCCCGATAGGTTCACCGCGCCGGTCAGCGAGATCCAGCCGCGCGAGAGCGCCCGCCACACGGGCACGAGCTCGGCGACGGTGCGGCCCGGGCCGCCGTGCTCGACCCCCACGAGCGCACCCGTGAGGTTCAGGGCGGTGAGCGCCTCGCCGGCCTCCGCCGGCAGCTCGTCGTCGCGGTCCCACTGCGCGACGTGAGGCAGCACGACGTCGGTGACGAACGCCTCGGTGGCGGCCAGCAGGCCGGCGGCGTCGTCCCCGCCGGAGCCGGCGGCACGGGCCGTGGAAGCGGGCGGGTCGACCATCGTCGGCTCCTACCCGCGTGTCCGGCGCACGAGGCGTCGCGAGGTAGCGTGGGGCGCGTGCTGTCTCCGCGCGTCCTGCGGACCCTGGAGCCCTTGAGCGCCGCCAGCGGGCTGGCGGTCGCCGGCGCCTGGCTCTACGTCGTCGCCGACGACCGCGACGAGCTCGGTGTCTTCGCGCGCCGGGGCGGCGGACCGGGTCGCCTGCTCGCCGGCGTCGCGCGCGGTGCCGCGCCCGAGGAACCTGTGGCGCGCAAGGCTCAGAAGGCCGACTTCGAGGCGCTGGTCGCACTCCCGGGCGGCGCGCTGCTCACGCTGGGCTCGGGCTCGACGCCGGCGCGCCGCGCGGGCGCCCTGTGGCCTGCGCCGGAGCACGACGTGGCCGCCCGGCCCGTCGACCTCGAGCCGCTGCACGCCGCACTCGACGCGCGCCTTCCCGATCTCAACCTCGAGGGTGCGTGCGTCGTGGGCGAGCAGCTCGTGCTCGCGCAGCGCGGCAACGGCGCGGCCGGAGGGAACGCGCTGGTGATCTGCGCGCTCGAACCGGTCGTCGACGCCGTGCGCGCCGGCGAGCCCGTCCCGGCCGAGGCGCTGCTCGGCGTCCACGCGGTACCCGACCTCGGCACGGCGCCCGACGGCACGCCGCTGACGCTCACCGACCTCGCCGCGCTGCCCGACGGCCGGCTGCTCGCGACCGTCGTCGCCGAGCAGGGCGAGAGCACCTGTCTCGACGGCGACTGCGTCGGCGCCGCGGTCGCGGTGCTCCACGTCGACGGGCGCGTGGAGCGGGTGCATCCCTTCGCCCGGCCGTGGAAGGTCGAGGGGATCGTGGCCGCGCCGAGGGGCGACGGGACGGTCGACCTGCTGATGTGCGTCGACCCGGACGACCCGGCCGCGGTCGCACCGCTGCTCGGCGCAAGCCTGCGGCTGTAGGAGAGGCGGGGTGTGCCCTCGGTCCTCCAGGTCTGAAGCCCTACCCCCGCGCCGCGCGGTCAAGCCGGGCCGTCGACCACCTCGAAGGTGATCGCGTTGCGCTGGAGGCGCTCGCGCAGCGCGGTCCCCATCGCGGCGGCGGGCGTGACCTGGCCGGCGGTCTGCGGCAGCTCGTCGTGGGCGAGGCAGAGCGCCGCCTCCCCGAGCATCTTCGCCGTCTCGCCGTAGCCGGGGTCGCCTCCGCCGACGGCCGTGACGACGCGCTTGCCGCCGGCCTCGCCGACGAACGTGACCTTGAACCAGCCGCCCGCCCGCTTGGCCTCGTCGGGACCGTCGCCCGAGGTCATGCGGCCGAGCAGGAGCTTGCGCAGCGGTGGGAGCTGGCTGGCCGCGAAGAGCCCGCCGACGCCCGCCACGCCCCCGGCGGCGAGCGCCAGGCGCCTGACCGCGACGTGGTGGGCGTAGGTGAAGTCCGGGCCGTAGGCGGGGAGCGCGTGGGCGGAGCGCACGACCACCGCCGGGTCGATCGTGGGGAACGGGATCGCCCACGCGCCGACCGCGGGCTCGACGTAGGGGCGCCCGGTGACCGCGCGGGCGCGGCGTCCGTCGGGGAACGTCTCGCGCTTCTTGCGCTGAGCGGCGACGGGCAGGTACTGGCGCGCGCGCCCGAACGCCGTCACGGCCGAGTGGAACGTGCCCGCGGAGAACGTGCCGCCGGCCTGCACGAAGCCCTTGACGCTCACGGGTCCGTCAGCCCGAAGCTGCTCGACGGTGAACTGCGCGCCGAGGTCGTGCGGGATCGAGTCGAAGCCGCAGCAGTGCACGAGGCGCGCGCCGCTGGCTTGCGCAGCGGCGTGATGGCGCAGCCACATGAGGTCGACGAACTCGGGCTCGCCCGTCAGATCGAGGTAGTCCGTCCCGGCTTTGGCGCAGGCCGCCACGAGCGGCTCGCCGTGGTGGATGTAGGGACCGACGGTCGTCGCCACGACTCGCGCCGCCTCGGCGACGGACTGCATCGAGGCAGCGTCGGTCACGTCGGCGATCAGCAGCTCGAGCTCGGAGGAGGCCGGCGCGATCCGCTCGAGGCGCGTGCGCACCGCCTCGAGCTTGCCGCGGCTGCGGCCGGCGAGCGCCCAGCGCGTTCCCGCTGGGACGTGCTCGGCGAGGTACTCCGCCGTCAGCCCACCGGTGAAGCCGGTGGCACCGAAGAGGACGAGGTCGAACGTGCGCGGGTCGCTGGGCATGCGACGAAGCCTCCCACGCAGCCGGGCTCGGCGACCGCAAGCGCTCAGCGGCGCCGCGCGGCGAGCAGCGATCAGACGCTGGCTGCTCGCCCACCCGCGCTTCGTCTTGCAGCTCGAAAGCCTGGCCGCACCTTGTCGACGAACTGACCACTCAGCCTAAGGATCCACCGATGCTCGCACTCACGATCGATCGGTGGATCCAGGCACAGGACACCTGAGCGAGCTGACACGCTCAGGCGGCGAGCGGTCCGGGGACGCCGCCGAGCACCCAGTCGCGCATCGCCGGCCACGGGCCGTAACCGTTGTCGGGGTTCAGGTGCCCGCGGCCCGGCAACAGGTCGACGGCGAGCTCCAGCGGCTCGGCCCAGTGCTCCGTCGCGCCGCGCCCCGGGCAGTACGGGTCGTCGTCCGCGCACACCAGGCGCGTGTGGCCCGCGGCGGCGCGCACCGCGTCGCGGTCGGCCCAGGTCGGGTAGAAGCGCGCGAGCTCGGCGACCCGCGCGCCCGGGCATGGCGGCGCCACGAGTGCCACCCGATCGACGCGCAGCTCGGGCGCAATCCGCGCGGCCTCGCGGAACCACAGCACGCAGCCGAGCGAGTGCGCGCAGACCACGCGCTCCCCGTAGCCGGGTGCGGCCGCGAGCGCGGCGAGCTCGGCGTGCAGCGACGCGCCCCACTCATGCGGGCACGGCACGTCGCACTCCGGCAGCTCCGGGAAGCGCACGAGGTGGCCGGCCGCGAGCAGCTCGGCCGCCAGCCAGCGCTGCCAGTGATCCGGCCCGGAGCCCTGCCAGCCGTGCAGGAAGAGCACTCGTCGAGGATCCATGCGGCCGCTACCGTACCCGGCAGATGCTCGGCCTCGGAACGCTGGCGCGCGTCGCGCGGGAGGTCCGCCGCGATGTCGGCGCCGTGCACGACCGCGATCCCGCCGCGCGCGGCGTCTCCTCCGCTGAGGTGCTCGCTGCCTGGCCCGGGGTCCACGCGCTGCTCGCCCACCGCGTCGCCGCGACTCTGCACCGTGCGCACGTGCCGGTGGTCCCGCGCGCCATCGCCACCACGACCCGCGCCGTCACCGGCATCGAGATCCACCCGGCCGCCAGCATCGCCGACGGCCTCTTCATCGACCACGGCATGGGCGTGGTGATCGGCGAGACGGCGCGGGTCGGCTCCAACGTGACCCTGTACCAGGGCGTCACGCTCGGCGGCAACGGCTTCGCGACGGGAAAACGCCACCCGACCGTCGAGGACAACGTCACGATCGGCTCGGGCGCCAAGCTGCTCGGCCCGATCGTCATCGGCCACGGCGCGAAGATCGGCGCCAACACCGTGGTCATCACCGACGTGCCGCCGAACGCCACCGTGGTCGGCAATCCCGGGCATCCCGTGCGCGTCGACGGGAAGCGCCCCGAGGGCCCGGACGCCGACTGGATCCACCTGCCCGACCCGGTCGCCGACGCCATCCGCGATCTCTCGGGCCGTCTCACGGCGCTCGAGCGCCGCCTGGCCGAGATGGGCGCGGCCGAGGACCCGCAGCCGCCGGCGGAGGTGCGTCAACTGCGCTCCGTGCGCGGGCAGAATCCCGCGGGCGGTTGAGGCGCTCACCTCAGGAGGGCCGCGCCGGCGGGCACGGGCGCAAGGCGACGCCTGGGAGCCGCCGCCGCCGCACGTATCCTCGAGCGGATGCCGGACTCCTTCGCCACCGACCGCATCGAGCGCCTGCTCGAGGGGCTCAACGAGCCTCAGCGCGAGGCCGTGGTGCACGGCGACGGGCCGCTGCTGATCCTCGCGGGCGCCGGCTCGGGCAAGACGCGCGTGCTCACCCACCGCGTCGCGCACCTCATCCACACGGGACAGGCGCGGCCGGGCGAGATCCTCGCGATCACGTTCACGAACAAGGCCGCGCAGGAGATGCGCGAGCGCGTCGAGGGGCTGCTCGGCCACTCCACCCGCGCGATGTGGGTGATGACCTTCCACGCGGCGTGCGCGCGCATCCTGCGCTCCGAGGCGCCGCGCCTGGGCTACACGCGCCAGTTCACGATCTACGACCAGTCCGACTCGCGCCGGTTGGTCAAGAAGTCGATCGACGACCTCGGCTTCGACCCCAAGCGCTTCACCCCGGGCGCGATCCACCACCAGATCTCCGACGCGAAGAACAAGCTGCGCGACGCCGAGGCCTACCGCCAGCTCGTCGGGGGCTACTTCGAGCAGACCGTCGCCGACGTCTTCGAGCTCTACGAGCGCGAGCTGCACCGCATGAACGCGATGGACTTCGACGACCTGCTCGGGCGCACGGTCAACGTCCTCGAGCTCTTCCCCGAGGTCCGCGCCCGCTACCGGGCGACCTTCCGTCACGTGCTCGTCGACGAGTACCAGGACACCAACCACGCGCAGTACCGGATGCTTCAGCTGCTCGCGGGCGGGGAGGACGGCCACCGCAACCTGGCGGTGGTCGGCGACGACGCGCAGTCGATCTACTCGTTCCGTGGAGCTGACGTGACGAACATCCTGGACTTCGCGAAAGACCAACCCGACGCGAAGGTCGTAAAGCTCGAGCAGAACTACCGCTCGACGCAGAGCATCCTCGACGCGGCCAACGGCGTCATCCGCCACAACCGGGAGCAGATGGAGAAGGACCTGTGGACCGATCTCGGCGAGGGGGATCTCGTGAAGGTCCGCGAGCTCGAGGACGAGCACGCCGAGGCGCGCTACGTCGTGGGGGAGATCGAGCGGCTCGTCGACGAGGGCGCCAGCCGCTCTGAGATCGCCTGCTTCTACCGGACCAACGCGCAGTCCCGGGTGCTCGAGGACACGCTGGTGCGCAAGGACGTGGGCTACCAGGTGGTGGGCGGCACGAAGTTCTACGAGCGTGCCGAGGTCAAGGACGCCGTCGCGTACCTGACGGTGCTCGGCAACCCGCAGGACGTCATCTCGTTCACGCGCATCGCGAACTCACCGCGGCGCGGCATCGGGCAGACGTCGCTGTCGCGGGTCATCTCCCACGCGGCGACGATGGGCATCTCGGTGTGGGATGCCGCTGCGGATCCCGCCTCGGTGCCGGGCCTCGGGACGGCGGCCGTGCGCGCGCTGACGCGCTTCATGGCGACGATGGTCGAGCTGCGCGGCCAGCTCGAGCAGGGCGTCCCGGTCGGCGACCTCGTCGAGGCGGTGCTCACGGAGTCCGGCTACTTCGACTGGCTCGAGGCCGAGCGCACGATCGAGGCGCAGGGCCGCACGGAGAACCTGCAGGAGCTCATCGAGGTCGCGCGCGAGTTCGACGCCGCGGCCGACGCGGAGAACGACACCCTCGACGTGTTCCTGCAGGGCATCGCGCTCGTCGCCGACGCGGACACGCGCCGCGACGACTCCGGCCTCGTGACGCTCATGACGCTGCACAACGCCAAGGGCCTCGAGTACCCGATCGTCTTCATCCTGGGCTGCGAGGAGGGGGTCTTCCCGCACTCGCGCTCGATCGACGAGGGCACGCTCGAGGAGGAACGCCGGCTCATGTACGTCGGCATCACCCGGGCGATGCGCGACCTCTACCTCACGCACGCGCGGCGCCGCTCCGTCTTCGGCTCCGCCCCGAACTACGGGCTGCCGAGCCGCTTCCTCGGCGAGCTGCCGAGCCACCTCGTCGACCGCGAGGAGTCCGGGGCGCAGACGTGGGCGGGCTCCGGGGTGCTCGCGGGCGCTCCGGCGCGGGGGCGCGCGACGTCGTGGACGGCCCCAGCAGGCGGTGCGGGCGGTGGCTGGGGCTCGGCGGCGCCGGCGGGCGGAGGCGGTGGCAGCGCAACCTACCGCGCGGGCGACGACGTGCTCCACGCGGCCTTCGGGGACGGGGTGGTCGTCTCGGTCGAGCCCGGAGGGATCGTCGTGGTCCGCTTCGCGTCGGACGGCTCGGAGCGCAAGCTGATGGCCGAGTACGCGCCGATCACGAAGCGCTGAGCTGTGTGCCCGCCGCTAGCCTGCGCCGCCTCATGACGGCCACCCTGATCGACGGCAAGGCGAGCGCCGCGGCGCTCCGGGCGCAGCTTGCGACTGACGTGGCGGCGTTCACCGCCGAGCACGGGCGCCCGCCCGGGCTGGCCACGGTGCTCATCGGCGAGGACGCCGGCTCGCAGGTCTACGTCGCCGGCAAGCAGCGCGCGTGCGCCGAGGTCGGCATCCGCGGCTTCGACCACCGCCTCGCGGCTGACATCCCGCGCGAGGAGGTGCTCGCCCTGCTCGACGAGCTCAACGCCGACCCGGCCGTGAGCGGCATCATCTGCCAGCTCCCGGTCCCGGCCCAGCTCGACGGCGTGGAGCTGACGAACGCCATCGCCGCCGACAAGGACGTCGACGGGCTCACCGTCGCCTCCGCGGGGCGCCTCGCGCTCGGGCTGGAGGGCCTGCGGCCGTGCACGCCGACCGGCGTGATGCTCCTGCTGGCCGAGCAGGAGGTGGAGCTCGAAGGCGCCGAGGCCCTGGTGATCGGGCGCTCGAACCTCTTCGGCAAGCCGATGGGCCAGCTCCTGCTGGCCGCCGACGCGACGGTCACCACCTGCCACTCGCGCACCGCCGACCTCGCGGCGACCTGCCGCCGCGCCGATGTCCTGATCGCGGCCGTCGGCGTGCCGCACCTCGTGCAGGGCGACTGGGTCAAGCCGGGCGCCGTGGTCATCGACGTGGGCATGAACCGGCTGGAGGGCGGGCTGACCGGCGACGTCGACTTCGCCGCCGCCGGCCAGGTGGCGCGCGCGATCACGCCCGTCCCGGGCGGCGTCGGCCCGATGACGATCGCCTGCCTGCTGCGCAACACGCTCCAGGCGGCCGAGCTGACGCGGGCCGGATAGCGTCTGAGCGCATGGACCTCTCGCGCCTACGTCTCGGTGAGCTGCTCGGCGGGGCCGCGGCACTCGCACTTCTGGTCACGCTCTTCTTCGATTGGAACCGGGACCTCGGGGGCGACGAGGTCGGGGCGAGCGTCTCCGGCTTCGGCACGGAGTCGGGCTGGAGCAGCCTGGGCGTCGTCACGCTGGCGCTGGTCCTGATCGCCATCGCGCTGGCCTTCGCGATGGTGGCCACCACGGCGGGCCGGCGCCCGGCGGCGATCCCGATCGGCGCGGCGGTGCTCACCGCGGGCGTCGGCATCGTCGTGACGATCGTCCTGGCGATCCGCGTGCTGCTGCTCGACGACTCCCTCGGCGGCGCGTACCTCGGGCTGCTGCTCATGCTCCTCATCCCCGTCGGGGGCTGGCTGGCGATGGCCGACGAGCGCACGCAGGCGCCGTACTCGGCCGCGCCGGACCTGCCGCGGCGCCCGGCACCGCCCGCCGAGGCCTGAGCCCCGGCGGGTCGTAGGATGCGCGGTCGATGATCGACCGTGAACAGGTCCTGCACGTGGCCCGCCTGGCCCGCCTCGAGCTCTCCGAGGAGGAGACCGAGCGGATCAGCGAGGAGCTCTCAAAGGTGCTCGGCCACATCGAGAAGCTCGGAGAGCTCGACTTGACGCAGGTGGCGCCGACTTCGCACGTGGTCGAGGTCGACGTCGCGCTGCGCGCCGACGAGCCGCACGCGTCGCTGCCCCACGACGTCGCGCTGGCCGCGGCGCCCGACGAGGCCGACGGCGGCTTCCGCGTCCCGAGCCCGCAGGCATGAGCGCCGAGCTGCTCGCGCTCAGCGCCGCGGCCGCGGCCGGGGCCATCGCGGAAGGCGAGCTGGACCGCGAGGAGTACTTCGCGGCCTACCGCGCCCGGGCGGCGGGCGACGAGCTCAACGCCTTCACCTGGGTCGCCGAGGAGGCCGCCTCCGAGCCCGTCGACGGCGAGCTCGGAGGGATACCGATCGCGATCAAGGACCTCTTCTGCACCGAGGGCGTGCCGTCGCAGGCCGGCTCGAAGGTGCTCGAGGGCTACCGCCCGCCCTACACCGCCACCGTCGTCGCGCGGCTCGCCGCCGCGGGCACCGTCCTGCTCGGCAAGACCAACCAGGACGAGTTCGCGATGGGCTCCTCCAACGAGAACTCCGCCTTCGGGCCGGTCCTCAACCCGTGGGACCGCACGCGGGTACCGGGTGGTTCGAGCGGCGGGAGCGCCGCGGCCGTCGCGGCGGGCCTCGCGCCCTGGGCGCTCGGCACGGACACGGGGGGCTCGATCCGCCAGCCCGCCGCGCTCTGCGGCATCGTCGGGCTCAAGCCGACCTACGGCACCGTCTCGCGCTACGGGATGATCGCCTTCGCCTCGAGCCTCGACCAGGCCGGCCCGTTCGCCCGCGACGTCACCGACACCGCGCTGCTGTACCGCCACATGGCCGGCCAGGACGCGCGCGACGCCACGTCGGTCGGCCACCCGGAGGAGATCATGCTGCCCACCGCGCAGGACCTCACCGGCATCCGCCTAGGCGTGCCGGAGGACCTCACGGGGGAGGGGGTCGAGCCCGGCGTCCTGGCCGCCTTCGAAGCGGCGCTCGAGCAGGCCAAGGCACTCGGGGCGACCGTCGAGCGCGTCGCTCTCCCGCACGCCGACTACGGCCTGAGCGCGTACTACGTGCTCGCGCCGGCGGAGTGCTCGAGCAACCTCTCGCGCTTCGACGGCGTCCGCTACGGCCTGCGCGCCGAGGCCGGCGACCTGACCGCGATGTACACCAGGACCCGCCACGACGGCTTCGGGGACGAGGTCAAGCGCCGCGTGATGCTCGGCACCTTTGCGCTGAGCTCGGGCTTCTACGACGCCTACTACGCCAGCGCGCAGAAGGTCCGCACCCTGATCGCCGACGACTTCGCCAAGGCCTTCGAACGGGTCGACTTCCTCGCCACCCCGACGAGCCCCGGCGTCGCCTTCGAGCTCGGCGCCCTCACCGACGACCCCCTCGCGATGTACTTAAACGACTACTTCACCGTCCCCATGTCGCTGGCCGGCATCCCGGCCCTCTCGCTGCCCTGCGGCCTCAGCGAAGGGCTGCCCGTCGGCCTGCAGCTCAGCGGCCCGGCCTTCAGCGAGAACCGGCTGCTCGACGCGGCGCACGCGCTCGAGGGCGCCCTCGCCTTCGACGGATCGGCGGTCAGGGCATGAGCGAGCACGAGACGGTCATCGGCCTGGAGATCCACGTCCAGCTCGCGACCCGGACGAAGATGTTCTGCTCGTGCGCGCTCGGCTTCGGCGAGCCGCCCAACACGCGCACCTGCCCCGTCTGCCTCGCGCTGCCCGGCGCGCTGCCGGTGATCAACGCCGAGGCGATCCACTTCGGCCTGATGATCGGGCTGGCGCTGGAGTGCGAACTCAATCCCCGCTCGGTCTTCGACCGCAAGCAGTACTTCTACCCCGACTCGCCCAAGGGGTACCAGATCAGCCAGAACGACGAACCGCTCTGCTCGGGCGGGCAGCTCGGCGGCGTGCGCATCCACCGCGCGCACCTCGAGGAGGACGCGGCCAAGACGATCCACGCCGGCGGCGGCGCGGGTCGCATCCAGGGCTCGGCCCACTCCGTCGTCGACTTCAACCGCGGCGGCACCCCGCTGTGCGAGATCGTCACCGAGCCCGACATCACCTCCGCCGAGCAGGCCGGGGAGTTCCTGCGGCTGCTGCGCACCACGATGCGCCGCATCGGCGTCTCGGACGTGAACATGGAGGAGGGGTCGCTGCGCTGCGACGCGAACATCTCCATCCGGCCCGTCGGCGAGGCAGAGCTCGGCGTGAAGACCGAGCTGAAGAACATGAACTCCTTCCGCTTCATCGAGCGCGGCATCCGCGCCGAGGTCGCCCGCCAGGAGGCGCTCGTGCGCGCGGACGAGCCCGTCGTCCAGGAGACGCTGCACTTCGATCCGCGCACGGAGCGGCTGACGTCGATGCGCTCGAAGGAGGAGGCGCACGACTACCGCTACTTCCCCGAGCCCGACCTCACGCCGGTGACGATCACCGAGGAGATGCTCGAGCGCGCCCGCGCCGCGATGCCCGAGCTGCCCGCGGCGCGGCAGGAGCGCTTCGAGCTCGAGCTCGGGCTCAAGGCCGACACCGCCAAGCTCCTGGCCTGGCGCACCGAGCTCGGCGACTACTTCGAGGAGGCGCTGCGCCAGGGCGCCGCCGAGCCCGTGCCGCTGGCCAACTGGACGACCAACGAGCTCGTCCAGCGCCTCGGCGCCGACGTCGACCCGGCGGCCTCGAACGTGCGGCCGGCTGCGCTCTCGGGGCTCGTCGCGCTGGTCACCCAGAAGAAGATCAACGCCGGAGCGGGCAGGACGGTGCTCGACAAGCTGGTCGCCGAGGGCGGCGACCCGACGGCGATCGTCGAGACGGAGGGCCTCGCGGCGATGGGCGGCGGCGACGAGCTGGCGCCCGTGGTGGCCGCGGCGCTCGCGGCGCAGCCCGCCCTCGCCGAGCGCATCAAGGGCGGCGACTCCAAGCCGATGGGCGCGATCATCGGCGCGGTGATGAAGGAGACCAAGGGCCGGGCTGACGGCAAGGAGGTCACGCGCCTGGTCCGCGAGCAGCTCGGGCTGTAGCCAAGCCGGACGCCCGGGCGCCAAGCGACCCGCGCGTGGCTGCGCCAGGCGTCCGTCTGCACCCTGCTCACGTCTGTGCCCGCTTGGCGTCGCCGGGCTCCTTGGCGGGCGCGCGCAGGCGCCGCGCGAGCGGCCGGGCCGCCAGCAGCAGCGCCACGAGCGGCAGCAGCGCGAGGTACAGCAGCGGATCGGAGAGCGAGAGCTCCTGCAGGCGCGAGCCGAGCAGCACGAAGACGAGCGTCAGCGGCAGGAACCCGATCACGGTGGTCCAGGCGAAGCGCCACAGCGGCACGCGCGCCGCGCCCGCGACGTACCCCGTGAGGCTGAACGGCACCACGGGCACCAGGCGGGCCGCGAGCAGCACCGGGGCACCGCCGCGCAGCACCGTCGCCTCGGCTGCTGCCAGGCGCCGCTCGCCCACCAGCCGGTGGAGCAGCGAGCGCCCGGCGTAGCGCCCGATGGCGTAGGTGGCCAGGGCGGAGCCCAGCCAGGCGAGGACCATGATCGGCAGCGCGAGCGCGAAGCCGTACACGAAGCCCGCAGCCGTGGTCGGTATCTCCGCGGGATACGGGACGACCGCGTGGGCGAGGACGACGCACATGAGCACGAGCACCCCCCACGGGCCGAGGTCGCGGAGCTGGTTGCGCAGCCCAGTCGCGTCGCCGCGCACCGCGAAGCCTGCGGCCTCGTGCAGCGGCGCGACGAGCCAGATGACCAGGCCCGCGCAGGCGATGGCGGCGAGCGTGAGGACGATGCCCCTGTGCGAGGTGCCCGACGAGGTTGAGGACGACCGCCGCACCCCCGAAGCGTACGCCGCGGCGCGGGACCGAGGTCGCCATCGCCGCCGGCCTCGGGCGCAGGAAGGACGTGGCGCGTCCGCAGTGCCCAGACCTCCCCCGCCAGGTGGATCGAGGCGTACCATCGGCGCCATGTCGCGCCTCATCCGCATGGACCACACCGGGCACTCGACGCTGGCCGAGTGGACCGCCGACGACCCTGTCGCCGTCGAGGCGGCGGTGACCGCGTTCGAGGCCGAGCTCGACCGGGGGCTCTTCGCGATGGTCTCCACGGGCGAGGGCCACGCCGAGCAGGTCAAGCAGCTGCCGATCGGCGCCGGCCTCGTGATCATGCGCCGGCCGATTGCGGGCGGCTGAGCGGGCGGACGGTCCCCGTGACCGAGGTCCTGCCCGAGCTGGCGGCCGTCTACTGGCGCCCGCGGACCGACGAGCGGCGCCTGCGCAAGCTCGGCGTGGGCTGGACGGCCACGACGATCGCCCACGTCGTCCCCTTCGCGGGCGCGGGCGCCGTCCTCTTCGCCGCCGAGCCGCTCGCGTTCCCCGTCACGCTCGCGAGCTTCGCCCACGCCTGGATCATCCCCGAGCTGTACGCCGCCCGCGGGGCGAACGTCGTGCGCCCCAAGCGCTTCGAGGCGACGGCGGAGGCCGAGCGCGTGTCGGTCGGGCTGCTCGGGGACCTCGTCTCCCACGAGGCGCGCGAGCTTCACCGCGAGACCGGGCTCGTGCTCGAGCGCGGCGGCCTCGGCGTGTGGCTCGTCGGTCCCACGGGGGCGCTTCTGGTCCGCCCCGGTGGCAAGCGGGTGCTCTGCTACTGCGTGCGGGTTCCCGATCCAGGGCTGCCCGCAGGGGACCGCATCGCCCACCTCCTGCTCGCGCTGCGCTTCGACGAGGCGGGCTTTGCCACCGTGGCCAACTGCGCCTTCTCCGGCGCCCGCTGGCGCCTGCGGCGCCGCCTGCCCGCCGCGATGCGCCCGGCGCTCGACCGTGCCGGGGCGGTCGCACGCTCCTAAGAATCGGTTCTAAAGCCGGGACGATCGCTTAGGGGAGCATCCTCAAGCTAGCATCGAGGGCATGTCGAAAACGTCGCGCTCGAGCACGCTGCTCAAGCGCCTGCTGGCGCTGGTGGTGCTCGTGATCGCCGGGATCATCCTGATCCGCGCGGTCATCGGCTTCCTGTCCGGGCTCTTCGTCGTCGCCCTGGTCCTCGCCGCGCTTGTCGCCGTCGTCTGGGCCTACGGGACGCTCAGGCGCCGGTGATCTACCTCAGCCTCTGCCTCGTCTTCGGCGTGACGACCGGGCTGGTGGCACGGGCGAAGGGGTCCTCGTGGCTCATGTGGGGCTTGATCGGCGCGGTCTTCCCCGTGCTCGGGCTGGTGGGCGTGCTGCTCTTCCGCCGGGAGAGCGACGAGCTGCGCCGGGCGTGTCCGACCTGCGGGCGTGTCTGCGCGATCTACGACGCGCTGTGCACCCGCTGCGGCACGGAGCTCGACTTCCCCGAGGTGGCGATCGAGTCCAGCGCCGACGCCTCCCGCAGGGCGCGTCCCGCCGCGTAGGCGCGATCCGCCTTGGGCTAACATCGACGGGCCGGTCGCGGCTCATCGTGGTCGGGTCCACCCAGAGCAGCGCGGAAGGAGGTCGAGGGTCGGTGCGAGCAGTCGATGCCGTGTTGGAGTGCCTGAGGGCGGAGGACGTGGACGTCGTCTTCGGCTATCCCGGCGGGGCGAACATCCCCACCTACGACGCGCTGTACGACGGCGGGATCCGCCACATCCTCGTCCGCCACGAGGCCGGCGGCGGCCATGCGGCCGAGGGCTACGCCAAGGCGACGGGCAAGGTCGGCGTCGCCTTCGGCACGAGCGGTCCCGGCGCCACGAACCTCGTCACGCCGATCATGGACGCGATGATGGACTCGGTCCCCGTGGTCTTCATCACGGGCCAGGTGCGCACGGACCTGCTGGGCACGGACGGCTTCCAGGAGGCCGACGTCATCGGCATCACGATGCCGGCCGTCAAGCACTCGATCATGATCCAGCACCCCGCGGAGATCCCCCGCGCGCTCAAGGAGGCCTTCCACATCGCGCGCACGGGGCGCCCCGGGCCGGTCGTCATCGACATCCCGACGGACCTCTCGAAGGCCGAGATCGACTACGCGCCGATCGAGCACGTGCACCTCCCGGGCTACCAGCCCACCACGGAGGGCAACGTCAAGCAGATCCGCCAGGCGGCCAAGGCGCTGGCGGCCGCGCGCCGCCCGGTGATCTACGCCGGTGGCGGCGTCATCCTCGCGGACGCCGGTGAGGAGCTCGTCGCGTTCTGCCGCTCCGACCGCTTCCCGGTCACCACGACGCTCAACGGGCTCGGCGGCTACCCGGCTCCCGATCCGCAGTGGCTCGGGATGCTCGGCATGCACGGCACCCGCACCGCGAACTACGCGATGGACGAGGCCGACCTGATCTGCTGCGTCGGCGCGCGCTTCGACGACCGCATCACGGGCAAGCTCTCGGAGTTCGCCCCGCGTGCGAAGTTCATCCACATCGACGTCGATCCGGCGGAGATCTCCAAGAACGTCCCCGCGCACATCCCGATCGTCGGCGACGCCAAGGGCATCCTGGCGAAGCTGAAGGCCGAGTACGACGCGCTGGAGACCGACCCGGCCCGCCTCTCGGACTGGTGGCAGCGCATCGGCTCCTGGCAGGCCAAGCACCCGCTGGGCTACACGGACTCCGAGGACGAGGAGATCAAGCCGCAGCGGCTGATCGAGGCGGTCTACGAGGCGACGGGGGGCGAGGCGATCATCACCACCGACGTCGGCCAGCACCAGATGTGGGCGGCGCAGTACTACCACTACAGCCGTCCGCGCCAGTGGATCTCCTCCGGTGGCCTGGGAACCATGGGCTTCGGCCTGCCTGCCGCGATGGGCGCGGCGATCGGCTGCCCGGACACGACGGTGGTCTGCGTCACGGGCGACGGCTCGATCCAGATGAACGCCCAGGAGCTCGCGACCTGCGCGGAGGAGGGGATTCCCGTCAAGGTCATCATCGCCAACAACGGGTACCTCGGGATGGTCCGCCAGTGGCAGGAGCTCTTCTGGGAGAAGCGCTACTCGAGCGTCGACATGGGCCAGCACCCGGACTTCGTGAAGCTCGCCGAGGCCTACGGGTGCATGGGCGTGCGGCTCACGAGCAAGGGCACCCTGGTCGACGACATCCGCGCGGCGATCGCCACGCCGGGGCCCGTCGTCGTCGACGTCCGCGTCACCCGCGAGGAGAACGTCAACCCGATGATCGTGCCCGGCGAGGCCGCGCGCGACATGGTGGGCTGAGAGCCGTGGGCGATCCGGGCACCAAGGAGGTCCTCTCCCTCGAGAGCCTCGAGGCCGCCGGCTCGATCCGGACCGGCCGCAAGCACATCCTGTCGATCCTCGTGGAGAACAAGCCGGGCGTCTTGACGCGCATCTCGAGCCTCTTCGCGCGGCGCGGCTTCAACATCGACACGCTCTCGGTCGGGCCGACCGACGACGAGCACGTCTCGCGGATCACGATCACGCTCGACGGGGCCAACCACCCGATCGACCAGGTGACCAAGCAGCTGCACAAGCTCGTCAACGTGCTCAAGATCCGCGACCTCGAGCCCGCCGATGCCGTGTCGCGCGAGCTTGCGATGTTCAAGATCGCGGCCGACGGGGCGCAGCGCGCCGAGGTCATGCAGCTCTGCGACATCTTCCGCGGGAAGGTCATCGACGTGACCAAGCGCTCCGTGGTCGTGGAGATCACCGGCACCGTGGACAAGATCGAGGCCTTCGAGCGCAACGTGCGCCCGTTCGGGCTCATCGAGATGATGCGGACGGGGGAGATCGCGATCTCCCGCGGCCGCGGCGAGACCTGATCCCCACCACGCCGCTTGGAACCGTCGTGACCTCGACTGTCACAGCCGCCCGACCGCCGTTCGCCCTTCGAGATGCCGACCGCACCCGGCTGCACGGGCACCTGGAGGCGGCGATCCGCCGGGCGCGCGCCGCGCGTTCGGGCACCGCGCTGGCCGCGGTGACGGTCGTCCTCGACCCGCGGACCGATCCGACGGCGATCGTCGTGGCCTCCCGCCGCGAGGGCGAGCCGTGGTTCGTCCTCGAGCAGCCCGATCGCGAGCGCTCTGCCCTGGCGACGCTCGGCTGCGTGGCGGCGCTCGAGGCCCAAGGGCCTGATCGCTTCAAGGAGGTCGCGGCGCGCTGGCGGCGCCTGGCCTCCGACGCCTGCTGCGACACCCATGACGATCGCGGCCGCCCGCGCGGAGCGGGGCCGGTCGCGGTCGGCGGCTTCGCGTTCGCCCCCGAAGGGGGGCAGGCGCCGCACTGGAGCGGGTTCGCTCCCGCCTCGCTGCACGTGCCCGAGGTCGCCATCGCGCGGCGCGGCGACGACGTCCGGATGACCCTGCACGCGCTCGCACGCGTCGGCGACGTCGCCGACGAGCTGCTGCACGCGCTCGAGCTCCGCTGCGCGGAGCTGCGCGACGTCGGCCTGCCACTCCTCGATCCCGACCCCGTGGGGCGGGTGCGCGTGGTCAGCGCGATGCCGCCGGAGCACTACGAGGGCGCCGTGGCCCGCGCGGTGGAGCGCATCCGCGCCGGCGCGCTGGCGAAGGTCGTGCTCGCCCGCGAGGTGCAGGTGCATACGAGCCGCGGCCGCACGGCCCCCGAGGGAGCCGTGCTCGGCGTGCTGCGCGAGGCGTTTCCGTCCTGCTACGTCTTCGCCGTCGGGCGCGGCGACGCGACGTTCCTGGCCGCCAGTCCCGAGCTGCTCGTGCGCCGCGATGGCCTGCGCGCCGGCACGCTCGCGCTGGCCGGCTCCACGCGGCGCTCGGCCGACCCCGCCGTCGACGACCACCTCGGCGAGCAGCTGCTGCGCTCCGAGAAGGACCGCGGCGAGCAGGAGATCGTCACGCGCCGCATCCAGCGGGCGCTCGAGCCGATCGCGCTCTGGGTGACCGCCGCCGACGAGCCGCAGGTCGTGAAGATGGCGAACATCCAGCACCTCGCGACGCCGATCCGCGCCCAGCTGGCCGAGCACGTGCCCGCCGTCGAGCTCGCGGGGCTGCTTCACCCGACGCCCGCCGTCGGCGGTGAGCCGGCAAGCGTCGCGGCGCCGCTGATCCCCGAGCTCGAGGGCCTCGACCGCGGCTGGTACGCCGGCCCGGTCGGCTGGACGGACCTCAACGAGGACGGGGAGTTCTGCGTCGCGCTGCGCTGCGCGCTGCTCGACGGCCCTGTCGCGCGCTGCTACGCAGGTGTCGGCGTCGTGCGCGACTCCGACCCGGCGGCCGAGCTCGCCGAGACCGAGATCAAGCTCCAGGCGCTCCTGCCCGTCCTGGCGCTCTAAGCCTGGAAGCCGAGAGCCGTGAGCTAGAACCCGTAGGTGCCGCGCATCCTGCGTGCAACTGCTCGATCTGCAGGCCTTCCCGGACGAGCCGCTCGTGCGTCGCGTCGACCGCGTCGCCCTTGCGGTCGCGAACGACCAGGCCGAAGTGCCGCTCGAAGCGCGCCTGCGCCTCGTCGAGGTCGCAGACGCACAGGTCCAGGTGGCTGAGCCTCACGCCGGCGGCCCGGGCCGGACGCCGGAGAGCGCGGCGTCGACGTCGCGCCACAGCTGGCGGTGCAGCCGGACGTTGTGCGCGCGGTCGGTGTGGACGTGCACGAGCGAGACGCCGTCGCCCGCGAGTCCGGCGTCGAGCGCGGCCCGAAGCTCGGGGACCGTCGTCGCGGGCAGGTAGCGCAGGCCGAAGGCGACCGCCACGTCGGCGAAGTCGAGGCCCGTCGGCGTGGCGACGTGAACCTCGTAGGCGTCGCGCGGGCGCGTCTTCGCCACGGGCAGGAAGTCGAAGATCCCGCCGCCCTCGTTGTCGATCAGCACGAGGGTGAGCGCCAGGCGCAGGCGCCGCGCGCTGACCAGGGCGCCGACGTCGTAGGCCAGCGCGACGTCGCCGATCAGCGCTACGACCGGGCCGGGAGAGCCTGCAGCCACGCCGAAGGCGGTCGAGACGACGCCGTCGATGCCGTTGGCCCCGCGGTTTGAGAGGACGCGCGGCGGATCTTCGCGCACGGGGAAGAAGGTCTCGACGTCGCGGATCGGCATGGACGCGCTGACGACGAGCGTCGCCTCCGTGGGCAGGCCCGCGCCGAGCTCGGCGGCCACGCGCGGCTCGGAGAGCGGCTCGCCGAGCGTGGTCGCGATGGTGCCGGCCGCGAGCTGGTCGGCGTGCAGCCAGCCGCTCAGGTAGGGCGGCGGCTCGGCCGGCCCCGGCGCGAGGCGCTCGGCCAGCGCGGCCAGGACGCCCGCGGGCTCGGCCCCGAGCGAGAGGTCGAGCGTCGCGGCCGGGTCCTGCCAGGCGCCCTGGGGATCCAGGGCGACCTGGACCGCGTCGGCGCCGGCGAGCCACTCGCGCAGCGGCTTGCCCGTGGGGACGTCGCCGACACGGACGACGACGTCGGGCCGCGTAGCGGCGGCCAGCGCGTGGGCGCGCAGGAGCGCGTCGTAGTGCGCGACGGCGTTCGGGCCGCGGCGCGCGCCGCTGAGCGGCTCGGCCAGTATCGGCCAGCCCGCAGCGTGGGCGAAGGCGGCGGCGGCGGGGCCGAGCGCGGGCCGGCGGCGCTCGTGGCGCCCGGCGACCAGCACGCCCTTCCGCGCCGCGTGGACGATCGGTAGAAGCGTCTCTGCGGCGGCCGCGGGATCGGCGGGCAGCGGCGGGCGCGCCACCCACGGGCGGCCGTCTGGCCGGCCGCTCTGGTCGGCGGGGAGCTCTGAGTCGAGCACGAGCGGCTCACGCAGCGCCCAGTTGAGGTGTACGACGCCCGGCCGCCCCTCCAGCGCGGTCCAGAACGCGCGGCACGCGAGCTGGCGCACCCACCTCAACCGATCGAGATCGGCGGAGTGGGTGCCGACTTCGACGAACCACTTCGCCGCGCTGCCGTAGAGCTTGACCTGGTCGATCACCTGTCCCGCGCCGACCTCGCGCAGCTCGGGTGGCCGGTCGGCGGTGACCACGATGAGCGGCACGCGCGCTTCGCGCGCCTCCATCAGCGCCGGCAGGTAGTTCGCCGCGGCGGTGCCGCTCGTGCAGGCCAGGACGACAGGCCTGCCGGTCGCCTTGGCGACGCCGAGCGCGAAGAAGGCGCCCGAGCGCTCGTCGATGTGCGACCAGGTCGGGACGGCGTCGTGCGCGGCGAGCGTCAGGACGATCGGCGTCGAGCGCGAGCCGGGCGAGGTGACCGCGCCGGCCACGCCGCAGCGCGCGAGCTCGTCGACGAACGCCCGGAGCAGGAGGTGCGTGTCGACCGTCTCGCTCAAGTGGGGTCCAGTGTCCCGATTTGAAAGTTCGGTCGCAGCAACCGGGATGGATCGTTGATACCTGGGAGCCGGCGACCCGTGTACTCGCATGGCCGTCGCCGGGTGTCACGTGCGGCGAGGTGCCCGGACACTGCCAGCGAACTTCGCAATCGGGACACTAGGTTTCGACACATGGAAGAGATCGTGCTGCTCCACGGCTTCGCCGGGACGGGGCGCGCCTGGGACCCGGTGCGCGAGCAGCTCGACGCCGCACGCTATCGGTCGCTCGCTCCCGATCTCCGCGGCCACGGCCGTCGCTCCGCGCTGCGCCCGGTCAGCTTCGACGGCTGCGTCCGCGACGTGCTGGCCTGCGCGCCGGCCGCGCCGTTCACGCTCGCCGGGTACTCGCTGGGCGGCCGCGTCGCGCTGCACGTGGCGCTGGCGGCGCCCGAGCGCGTCGCACGGCTCGTGCTCGTCGCGACGACCGCGGGCATCGAGCACCCGGGGGAGCGTGCCGAGCGCGCGGCGGCCGACGCGGCGCTCGCGGCGCGGGCAGAGCCGATGGCGCCGGAGGACTTCGCGCGCGAGTGGCAGGCGCAGCCGATCTTCGACGGGACGCCGCCGGGAGCCGCGGCGGCGTGGTCGCAGGACCTGCGCCGCACCTCGCCGCGCGACCTCGCCGCGGTGCTGCGCGGGATCGGGACCGGGACGATGGAACCGCTGTGGGAGCGGCTCGGGGAGCTGGCGATGCCGTGCGACATCGTGGTGGGGGAGCGCGACGCGAAGTTCGTCGCGCTCGGGGAGCGCCTCGCCACGGCACTGCCCGATGCGCAGCTTCACGTGGTCGCGGGTGCCGGTCACGGCGTCCCGCGCGAGGCGCCGCGGGAGCTCGCGGCGATCCTCCGCGGCTGAGCCAAACCACCTCGCGCCGCCGGGGCTTGGCAGCTCGTTACCGCGAGCGTGGGTCACCGGCTGCCAAGCCCCCGGCTCGCGTAGCGCCTCTCAGACGCCCAGGCCCGGGTCCGTCGGCACCCGGATCGCCCCGTCGACCACGCGCAGCGCCTCGGGCTCGTCGAATCCCGCGAAGTGCCCGAGCGTCGCCAGGCCGCACGCGAGGTCGACGCGCAGCGCCGCGGCGGCGTGCACCGCTGCGGCGATCCCGAGCGGCCCGTCCAGCGTCGAGGCGACGTAGACGTCGGCGCCCGTCGCCCGCACGAGCGCGGCCTGGGACAGCAGCCCGCCGATCCCGCCGCAACGCCCGATCTTCAGGCAGATCGCGTCGGCCACGGCAGCGGTCAGTGCGCCGGGCTCGTCGGCGGTCTCGTCGATGGCGATCCGGACCGGGACCCGCGCACGCACCTCGCGCACCGCCGCGACGCCGTGCACGGGCTCCTCGACGAGCTCGAGCCCGGCGGGCGCCAACGCCTCGACCATCCGCACCGCCGTCTCGACGTCCCACGCACCGTTGGCATCCAGACGCAGCGCCACGGAGGGGCCGAGTGCCGCGCGCACCGCCGCCACCCGGCCCGCGTCGTCGCCCGCCCCGACCTTCAGCTTCACGCACGAGAAGCCGTCCGCGACCGCTTGCGCGGCGGCCCCTGCCGCGCCGGCGCGGTCAAGTGCCCCGATCGTCGCGTTGACCGGCACGGCCTCGAGGTGGTCCTCGCGCAGCAGCGCCGCCACGGGCCGTCCCGAGCGCTTCCCCGCCCGGTCCCACAGCGCCAGGTCGACCGCCGCCAGCGCCTCGGGCAGCTCGGCGACACCGCGGCACGCATCGAGCAGCTCGTGGCCCGGAACGTCGGGGTCGAGCTTGCGCAGCAGCTTGGCGTAGAGCGCGAGCGCCTCGGCCACCGCGGCGGCCGGCACCCCGTCGTAGGCCTCCAGCGGCGCGGCTTCCCCGCGCCCGACGATCCCACCGCCGTCGAGCTCGACCGTGAAGAGGTCGCGCTCGGCCAGCGAGCCGTAGCTCGTGCGCAGCGGCGTGCGGAAGCGCAGCGTGGTGCGCGCGACCCGCAGCTCCACCCGCGCTCAGCTCGCCAGGATGCCCGCGGCCAGCAGCACGCAGAAGATGAGCTGGAGCTGGCCCGTGCTCGCCAGCGCGCCGTTGAGCGTCGGCCCGTCGGCGTGATTTCTGACCGTGCGAACGAGCTTGGCGGCAAGCGGGAGCGCGAGCCAGGGGAGGAAGAGCCACAGCTCCAACGGCCGGGCGAGGATCGCCAGCGGCGCCGTCACGAACGCGCCGTAGACCATGAGGGCGAACATCGTCCGCGTCCTGGGGCGCCCGAGGCGCACCGCGAGCGTGCGCTTGTCCACGCGCCGGTCCGTCTCGAGATCGCGCACGTTGTTGACCACGAGGATCGCCGCGGCCAGCAGCCCGACGGGCACCGCGAGGACGAACGCCTCCCACGGGAACCGCTCGAGCTGGGCGAACGTCGAGCCGGCGACCGCGACGATGCCGAAGAAGAGGAACACGAAGACCTCGCCGAGCCCCTCGTAGCCGTAGGGGCGCGGACCGCCGGTGTAGAGCACGCCGGCGGCGATCGACAGCACGCCGATCACGAGCAGCTCCCAGCCGCTCTTCGCCACGAGGTAGATCCCGCAGAGCACGGCCAGCCCGAAGGTGATGTAGACCGCCCGGAGCACCTGCTTGGGCGGGACGAGGCCGCCGGCGGTCACCCGCACGGGGCCGAGGCGGTCCTCGGTGTCGGCGCCGCGCCGCGCGTCTGAGTAGTCGTTCGAGAGGTTCGTGCCGACCTGGATGAACAGCGCTCCGAGCAGCGCCGCCACGAACACCCCGGGCCGGAACGTGCCGGTGGTCGCCGGCAGCGCGGTGCCGACGAGCACGGGCGCGACGGCCGCGGGCAGCGTGCGCACGCGGCTGGCCATGAGCCAGGTCCTCCAGGACTCCGGAGTTCGCATCTCAGGCGCGCCGCGGGAAGCGCGAGAAGTCCGGCGCGCGCTTCTCCTTGTAGGCGTCGCGGCCCTCCTGCGCCTCTTCAGAGCCGTAGAACAGGAGGTTCGTGTCGTGCGCGAGCTGCTGGATGCCCGCGTAGCCGTCCTCGTGGGCGTGGAAGCTCGACTTCACCAGGCGCAGGGCGAAGGGGGAGAGCGCGAGCATCTCCTTACACCAGGCGACGGTCTCCTCCTCGAGGCGCTCCAGCCGCACCACGGTGTTCACGAGGCCCATCGCGAGGGCCTGCTGCGCGTCGTACTGGCGGCACAGCAGCCAGATCTCCTTGGCCTTCTTCGGCCCGACGAGGTCACGCAGCAGCGAGGCGCCGAAGCCGCCGTCCCACGAGCCCACGCGCGGCCCGGTCTGCCCGAAGCGCGCGTTGTCGGCGGCGATCGTCAGGTCGCAGACGAGATGCAGCACGTGGCCGCCGCCGATCGCGTACCCGGCGACCATCGCCACGACGGGCTTCGGGAGCCGCCGGAGCTGCACCTGGAAGTCCGTGACGTGGAAGCGGCCGACCTTCGCGCCTTCGGGCATGTAGCCCGTGTCGCCGCGCACGCGCTGGTCGCCCCCGGAGCAGAAGGCGAGATCGCCCGCTCCGGTGAAGATGATGACGCCGACCCCCGCGTCCTCGCGCGCACGCTCGAAGGCATCGGAGAGCTCGACGAGCGTCTGCGGGCGAAACGCGTTGCGAACCTCGGGACGGTCGATCGTGATCTTGGCGATCCCGTCGCCGCTGAGCTCGTAGCGGACGTCCTCGTAGGCGACGCCGTCCGCGGCGCTCCAGGTCACTGGCATGGGCTTGAGGCTACTTCGACGCTCGGGCCGCCCCACCCTGCCGCCCGTCGCTACGTTTGCGGCGATGCTCGTCGACGCCTGGCTGCCGCGCGCGGCACGCGCCCACCCGGAGCGCCCGGCCGTCAACGGGATGGCCTACGCGGAGCTGCTCGGCGCTGCACGTGAGGTCGCCGCCGCCCTGGCGGCCCGCGGCGTGCGGTCGGGTGACCGGGTCGCGCTCGCGCTCGCACCCGGCACGGACTTCGTCGTCGCGCTCCACGCCGCGTGGCTGCTCGGTGCCGTGGTCGTCCCGCACGACCTGCGCCTGACGCCGGCCGAGCGCCCTCCCGCCGACCACGTCGTGGAGCACGTCGAGCGCGCACCCGTCGACGCCGCCGCGCTCGGGGCGACCCACGACCTCGAGGCGCCCGCGCTCGGCCTGCAGACCAGCGGCACGAGCGGGACGCCGAAGCCGGTGACGCTCACGTTCGGCAACCTGCTGTGGAGCGCGCTCGGGTCGGCCGCCGCGCTGGGTGTCGAGCCGCACGACACTTGGCTGTGCACGCTGCCGCTGTCGCACGTGGGCGGGCTGTCGATCGTCGTCCGCTCGGCGATCTACGCGACGCACGCGCTCGTCCACGAGCGCTTCGACGCGGGCCGCGTCCTGGCCTCACTCTCCGCGGAGGGCGTGACGCTCGTATCCCTCGTGCCGACGACGCTGCAGCGCCTGCTCGACGCGGGCCTGGAGCACCCACGCGAGCTGCGCTGCGCACTGCTCGGCGGCGCACCCGTCCCGCCGGAGCTCCTGCGCCGGGCGCGAGCGGCCGGAGTCCCGGTCGCCCAGACCTACGGGCTCACCGAGGCCTGCTCGCAGGTGACGACCCAGGCACCGGGCGACGGCACGCCCGACGCGGGGCCGCCGCTGTTCTGCACCCGCGTGCGGATCGCCGCCGACGGCGAGATCCACGTCAGCGGCCCGACCGTCGCCGGCGGCGGTGAGCTTCTCGGCGGCCTCGCCGTCGCCGGCGGCGGTGAGCTGGCCACCGGAGACCTCGGCTCACTCGACGCCGAGGGTCGGCTGACCGTCACGGGGCGCAAGGCGGACACGATCGTCTCGGGTGGCGAGAACGTCGCGCCGACGGAGGTCGAAGCGGCGCTGGCCGCGCATCCCGCGGTATCCGAGGCCGCCGTGCACGGCCGCGCGGACGCGAGCTGGGGCGAGTCCGTGGTCGCGACCGTCGTCCTGGTGGCGGGGGCGGCGGCGACCCAGGCCGAGCTGCGGGCGCACTGCGCCGCGCGGCTGGCCGCCTTCAAGGTGCCCAAGGCGGTGACGTTCGTCGCCGCGCTGCCGCGAACGGGCTCGGGGAAGCTCCTGCGGCGCGAGCTCTGAGCCCGTCCACGCTCCTCCGGCGGCCCCGGTGAGCCGGTCGCATCACCTTTCGTCCATCCGACCGCAGAGTCCCTGCGTCGATCCGGGCGCGGCGCTCTAGGATCGCGCCATGCACGGACGCACCCCCATCTTGGCCGCCAGCAGCATCCTCGCCGCCCTGCTCTCCCCGGCCGCTGCCGCGGCGGCGACGACGTTCACGGTCGACCCCGCGGCACCCGCGGGCTGCTCCGGGGCGAACGTCTGCCGGACGATCACCGAGGCCAACGCGAAGGTCGCAGACGGCGACACGATCTCGATCCGCGCCGGGGCCTACCAGGAGCCGACCATCGCGGTCACCAAGAACGACGTGACACTGGTCGCGGCAGATCCCGGCAAGGTCGCCGTCGCGACGAGCACCACCACCGCGAACGCCCCGACGTTCACCCTCGGCGACGGCACGGGTGCCGGCCGGGGCACGACGCTGCGCGGGCTGGTCGTCGGCGTCCCGGCCACGGGCGGCCCCGCCGTGCTGGTCGAGGCGGCGGGCACGCTCGTCGACGCGTCGAGCCTCCAGCGCTCGGGCGCCACGAGCGACCAGGCTGTCTACGCCGTCGACGACAGCGGCAGCGGCATCACCGGCGGGACCAACACGGTTCGCAGCTCCTTCGTCGTGCAGCTGGCCAACCCCGCCGAGGCCGGGGCGGCTCCCGGCCTGCTCGGCGGCGCCAAGACGTCGCTCGTCATGGAGGACACGACGGTCGTCGTGGGCGAGAAGTCGGGCGCCGGCGTCGTCCTGCCCGGCAACGATCGCGAGGCCGGAAGCGCCCGGACCGCCGTGCCGAACCGCATCACGCGCGGGACGATCCTGACTCAGAAGGCCACGGCCAACGCCGTCGAGGTGCTCTCGGGCGCCGCGAGCGCGGTGCCGAAGGCGACAGTCCTGGACTCCGTGGTCCTCTCGCCCGGCAGCGACGGCGCCGGCCTGCGCGCCGCGAGCGCCGCGGGCAATCCGGCGTTGCAGGGCTCGACCGCGGGCGACATCGCCGTCACCGCGCGCCACGTGAGCGTCGCGGGCGGCGGGCGTCCGTTCGCGCTCGACGCCGCGGCGCTGCCGATGCCCGCGCCGCTGTCCGCAGTCCCCGGATCGCCGGTCACGCCGTCGGCGCCGGTCGGCAGGATCGCCGTCACTGCGGATCGCTCGATCGCACACGGGCGGGCCGCGAGCACCGTTGCGGCCGCGGCGGGCAACCAGACCCAGGCCGGCTCGAGCGCCCGGCTGACCGTCAAGGACTCAGACACGACCGACAACTCCGGCGGCACCGACGCGGCGGGCACGACCGTGACCGGCGCGACGACGAGGACCGCCGACGACGCGCTCTTCCGCAACCTCGCGGCGCGTGACCTCCACCTCAAGGCGAGCGCCCCGGTCATCGACAAGGCCGGTGCGCAGGTCGCCGGGGAGTCCGCCACCGACTTCGAGGGCCAGCCGCGAATCACGGGCGCCGCGAGCGACACGGGCGCCGACGAGTTCCTCGACAGCGCTCCTGTCGCCTCGCTCAAGGCCGACCGGGCCGCCGTCAACCAGGGCGAGACGATCGCCTTCGACGCCACGGGCTCAAGCGACATCGACGGCCCGGTGGCTCGGTTCGCCTTCAACTTCGGCGACGGCTCACCGGCGGAGGAGAGCACCACGGGCGCCACCAGCCACCAGTTCACCAAGGCGGGCGCCTTCACGGTCGTCGTCGGCGTGCTGGACTCGGGCGGCGGGACCGCGGTCGCGACGCTGCCGGTGACGGTCGCCGACGTCAACCCGCCCTCCGTGGCGATCACCGCGCCGAAGGCCAGCTCGAGGATCAGGCTCTTCAACGTCAGGGTCCTGCGCAAGGCGCTCAAGCCGGTCGGCGGGCGCAGGCGCACGCGGACGACCACGACGACCACGCTGCGCAGGGTGCTCTTCACGGGCACGGCCTCCGACGAGGCCGGCGTGCGGTCCGTCGAGCTCTCGCTGCGCCGCGTCTCGGTGACCAGGAGCAAGGCGAAGGTCGGCAGGGTGGTGAGGACCGTCACGGCCAAGCGCCGGACCGCCGCGCGACGCACGGCCGCGAGCGCGCGGGCCGCGCAGAGCGCAACCTGCGCGTTCCTCGACCTGAAGGTCAAGCGGTTCGCGGGCCGGTCGTGCGGCAAGCCGATCTTCTTGAACGTCGCCGTCAAGGACGACAAGTGGGCCTTCCGGCTCAAGAAGGACGTCGCCTACCGCCTGGGTCTCTACGTGCTCAGCGCGCGGGCCACGGACGTAAACGGCGTCGTCTCCGCGCCCGTCAGCACCACGTTCCGGCTGCGGTGACCGCCTTCAAGGCGATCGACGACCCCGACACGTTCAGGGCGGCCAGCCGCGGCCGCTGGGAGGAGGCGGCCGGCGGCTGGTCGGCCGCGCGCGAGGCCTTCCAGCGCGCGGCGGCACCCGTGTCGCAGTGGCTCGTCGACGCGATCGTCCCGCAGCCGGGGCAGACGGTGCTCGAGCTCGCGGCAGGGCCGGGCGACACGGGGCTGCTGGCCGCCGAGCGCGTGCGGCCCGGCGGGAAGCTCATCTCAACCGACGGCGCGGAGGCGATGGTCGCGGTCGCGCGGGCGCGGGCCGAAGAGCTCGGGCTCGCCGACGTCGTGGAGGCCAAGCCGATGGAGGTCGAGTGGATCGACCTGGCCACCGCGACGGTCGACGCCGTGCTCTGCCGCTGGGGCTACATGCTCGTCCCCGACCCGGAGACCGCGCTGCGCGAGACGCGCCGGGTGCTCAGGCCGGGCGGCCGCCTTGCCTTCGCGGTCTGGGCCGCGGCTGCGGAGAACCCGTGGTCGATGGGCCGCCGGCTCGTCGATCTCGGCTTCGTCGAGCCGAGCCCACCGCACACGCCCGGGCCGTTCGCCCTCGGCGATCCGGACCTCGTGCGCGAGCTGCTCTACGGCGCCGGCTGGACCGACGAGATCGTCATCGAGCAGCTCGACTTCGCGTTCGTCGCGGCTGACGCGGACGCCTGGTGGGCACAGCAGCTCGACTGCTCGCTGGCGCTGAAGGGGCTGGTCGCCGAGCTCGCTCCCGCCGACCACTACCGCCTGCGCGACGCCGTCGACTCAGACCTCGAGCGCTACGCGCTGCCCGACGGGACGCTGCGGATCCCCGCGCGGACGCTCGTGGCCTCCGCCGGAGCCTGACGGCGGTCGGGCGTTCGCGCTCGGGCGGTCGTGACGACGGAGCGGGCGCGGCCGGGGCGGTGGGCGACGGCGGGCACCCGGCGCCCGGCACGCCGCGGCCCGTAGGATCGCGCCACATGATCTACGACGACGACGCGGACCTCACCCTGCTCGACGGCAAGACCGTCGCCATCATCGGCTTCGGCTCCCAGGGCCACGCCCACGCCCAGAACCTCAAGGACTCCGGGGTGGACGTCGTCGTGGGGCTGCGCCCGGAGTCCAAGTCCGTCGCCGAGGCCGAGGCCGCGGGCCTCGGGGTCCTCGGCGTGGCCGACGCCGCGGCCAAGGGCGACGTCGTGATGATGCTCGTCCCCGACGAGAAGCACCGCGACGTCTGGGAGTCCGCGGTCCGCGACGGCGTCGCGCCCGGCAACCTGCTGCTCTTCGGCCACGGCTTCTCCGTCCTCTACGGCGAGGTCGAGCCGCCCGAGGGCGTCGACGTCGCGCTCGCCGCGCCCAAGGGTCCCGGCCACCTCGTGCGCCGCCAGTACCTCGAGGGCTCGGGCGTTCCCGGCCTCGTAGCCGTCGAGCAGGACGCGACGGGCAACGCGAAGGCGCTCTCCCTGGCCTACGCCAAGGGCATCGGCTGCACCCGCGGCGGCGTCTTCGAGACGACGTTCAAGGACGAGACCGAGACAGACCTCTTCGGGGAGCAGGCCGTGCTCTGCGGGGGCGCCTCCGAGCTCGTCCGCGCGGGCTTCGAGACGCTGACCGAGGCGGGCTACCCACCTGAGATGGCCTACTTCGAGTGCCTGCACGAGCTCAAGCTGATCGTCGACCTGATGTACGAGAAGGGCCTGGCCGGCATGCGCTACTCGATCTCGAACACCGCGGAGTACGGCGACTACACGCGCGGTCCGCGCGTCGTGACCGACCAGACCCGCGCGGAGATGAAGAAGATCCTCCGCGAGATCCAGGACGGCACCTTCGCCCGGGAGTGGATCGCGGAGAACCGCGCGGGCCAGGAGAACTTCCAGCGGATGCGCGACGAGGGCGCCAAGACGCAGCTCGAGTCCACGGGCAAGGAGCTCCGCGCGCAGATGGACTGGATCGACCCGGACTTCTGAGCTGACGTCGTCAGGCCAAGCGTGAGCGCTGCCGAGGGCAGTGCGAAGACCGCCGCCTGGAGGCGGCACCGCGCCGGGTGCAAGCGTCCGCTGTGGCCTTAAGTAGCTTGACCTGATGCCTGCCCTGCCCGCGCCGCGCGGTTCCGCCTCCGAAACGCTCCTCGCCGCCCTGATCGCCGTGCCGGGCTGCCTCGGCGCCGTGGACCTGAGCGCTCCGGCCGACGCGCTCGCCGACGAGGATCTGCACCTGGCGCTGTACTGCTGCTACGAGCTGCACTACCGCGGCTGGGACGGGGTGGACGAGCGCTGGGAGTGGGATCCGGGACTGCTGGCGCTGCGGGCGCAGCTGGAGGCGCGGTTCGAGGCGGCGCTCGTCGCGCGCCTCGGCCCGGTCGACGGCCCGCCGGTCGATCATCGCGAGATGGACCTCCTGCTGCGCGCGATCGGCGACGCGGACGAGAGCCCGTCGCTCTCGCAGCACCTCGCCCGCAGCGGCACCCGCGAGCAGTTCGAGGAGCTCGTCGTGCACCGCTCGGCCTACCAGCTCAAGGAGGCCGATCCGCACACCTGGGCGATCCCGCGCCTGACGGGCGGCCCGAAGGCGGCCCTGGTCGAGATCCAGGCCGACGAGTACGGCGGCGGGCGCCCGGAGCGCCTGCACTCCCGGCTCTTCGCCGACACGATGGAGGCGCTCGGGCTCGACGCGACCTACGGCGCGCACCTCGACCGGCTGCCCGGCGCGACGCTGGCCACGGTGAACCTCACGTCGATGCTCGGTCTCCACCGCCGCCTGCGCGGTGCACTCGTCGGCCACCTCGCGCTGTACGAGATCGGCTCCGCCGTGCCGAGCCGGCGCTACGCCGACGGCCTGCTCCGCCTCGGCGTGGAGGACCCGCGCGCGCTCGAGTTCTACCTCGAGCACGTCGCCGCCGACGCGGTCCATGAGGCGGTCGCCGCGATCGACCTCGCGGGCGGGCTGGCGCGCGATGAGCCGGTACTGGGCGCGCAGGTGCTGTGGGGCGCACGGGCGCTCGTGCTCGTGGACGGTGCGATGGCGCGGCAGATCTGGGCGGCCTGGGAGGCCGACGCGTCCTCGTTGCGCGCACCGGCGGCGGTGGCGGCGTGACCGAGCCCGTCCGCATCACGCCGCACCGCGACGGCCCGCTCCTCGTCCGCGGATCCTTCGTCCTGACCGATCAGGACGGCAACGAGATCGCGCTCGACCGCAGTCCGGTGGCCCTCTGCCGCTGCGGGAAGTCCCGTTCGCGCCCGTTCTGCGACGGCTCCCACCAGGTCGTCCGCTTCGGTGCCCCCTCGGGCCGCGAGGAGCGCTGACTCAGAACCTGAACGTCAGTTCACCCTCCAAGCTGTGAGGGTCATCTGACGCTCGACGGCGTCGCGCACCGCGAGGAGGAAGCGCTCGGGCTGATCGAGGACGACGGTGTCGGTGACGCGCAGCACGGTCACGCCGAAGGACCGCAGGTCGGCGTCGCGCAGCGCATCCTTGCGACGTTGGTGCGGGAGGCGGTGGTGCGGGCCGTCGATCTCGAGGTCGAGGCGGAGATCTGGGTACCAGAGATCCAGATCGTGGCCGTGGCCGGCACGGGTCGGGAACCAGGCGTTGACCCGGGGCTGTGGGAGGTCGGTGCCGCGCAGGAGGTCCCGTGCCCGTCGCTCGGGGCGCGAGCGGAACCTGACGCCTTCATCCCCGAGGCCCTCGACCGCATCCCGAAGGCCGGCCATGCCGCGTGCGCCCTTGCGCGCCTCCAGCAGCGCCAGCATCTCCGCGTGGTCGTAGTGCCCGCCGAGCAGCGCGCGGTCGAGCAGCTCGCCCGCGCGGTCCGCTCCCTCGGCCGCCGCCACGTCGAGCGCCGTGCGCGCGACCGTGGTCACCGGCAGGCCCCGGTGCGTCTCGACCTCTTCGGGAGCGAGCTCGAGGCGGTGGACGCGGATGCCGTCGAGGTCCGTCCCGCGGCGCTTGGCCGGAGCGACGTCGATCGTCGACCAGGCGTTCAGGTGCCCACGGACCGCGGCAGCCGCCCGGGCACAGAGCGCCGATCCGTTCCCACAGGCCAGCGCCGCGGCCATGAGCCAGCCGTCGCGCCCGAGCACGCTGTGCCCATGCGCGTAGACGCCGGGCCACATGGGCCGCAGCAGGCCGTCCCCGATGCGCCGGTCGATCGTCGCTTCGCTCCAGCCGAGGGCCACGAGCTGCTTCCGCGCGATCACGCCGCGTTGCTCTTGGGCCTCCGCGGCGATGCGGGCGTTGACGGCGCGTCGTGCGAGCGAGGCGGTGGGTGGGAACGGGGCCATGCCGGCACCGTGTCGGACCCCGGTCGGGCGGTGGAGTCGGCTGGCCCTTTGGCAGCCGGGCCCGCGCAGTCTCCACGCGAAGCAGTGCACGTTCACGGGCTTCGCGCGCTCGGCCGGCTCGAGCGTCGGATCACCCTCGGAGGGTGAAGGGTGAACGGACGTTCAGGTTGCGGGCGCCGAGGGTTGCACCGCGGCTCGCTACCCTCCAGCGCGTCGGCGCGACTGGCGCATGAGGTGGACCACCACCGGGGAGCGACCGACGCAGCACCAGCACCGCCGCGCGCCTGGGCACGTCCCGCCTCTTGACCCTGCGAGGATCCGCCCATGTCGTCCAGCACCACCCAGCTCGCCATCCCCGCCGCCCTGAAGCCCGCCGACGGCCGCTTCGGCTGCGGCCCGTCGAAGGTCCGCCCGGAGCAGCTGAACGCGCTGCAGGCCGCCTTCGAAGGCGTGCCCATCATGGGCACGAGCCACCGCCAGAAGCCGGTCAAGGCCGTCGTCGGCCGCGTGCGCGAGGGGCTCAAGGAGCTCTTCGTCGTGCCCCACGGCTACGAGGTCATGCTCGGCAACGGCGGCACGACCGCCTTCTGGGACGCCGCCGCCGCCGGCCTCGTCCGCGAGCGCGCGCTGCACCTCAGCTACGGCGAGTTCTCGAACAAGTTCGCGCAGGTCACCGCGGGCGCCCCGTTCCTGCAGGACCCGATCGTCGTCAAGGCCGACCCGGGCGACGCACCCGCGGTGCAGTCCGATCGGTCGGCCGACGTCGTCGCCTGGGCGCACAACGAGACCTCGACCGGCGTCATGCTCGGTGTGGAGCGCCCCGACTCAGACGCGCTCGTGCTCGTCGACGCGACCTCCGGCGCGGGCGGCCTGCCCCTCGACGCGAGCGCCGCCGACGTCTACTACTTCGCCCCGCAGAAGTGCTTCGCCGCCGACGGCGGCCTGTGGCTGGCGCTCCTCAGCCCCGCCGCGCAGGAGCGCATCGCAGAGGTGGGCGCGCGCACCGACCGCTGGATCCCCGAGTCGCTCAGCCTCACCACGGCGCTGGAGAACTCGAAGAAGGACCAGACCTACAACACGCCGGCGGTCGCGACGCTGCTGATGCTCGCCGACCAGGTCGATTGGATGAACGAGAACGGCGGAATGGACTTCACCGTGGGCCGGACGACCGAGAGCTCGAGCGCCCTCTACGGGTGGGCCGAGCAGTCTGACTTCGCGACGCCCTTCGTGCCGGACCCCGCCAAGCGCTCGCTCGTGGTCGGCACGATCGACTTCGACGAGGGCGTCGACGCCGCCGCGGTCGCCGCGGCGTTGCGCGCCAACGGGATCGTCGACACCGAGCCCTACCGCAAGCTCGGCCGCAACCAGCTGCGCGTCGGCATGTTCCCCGCGGTCGACCCCGCGGACGTCCAAGCGCTGACGCGATGCATCGACTACGTCGTGGAGGCACAGTCATGAGCAGGGTCCTCGTCGCCGAGGACATCGGCGCCTCCGGCATCGAGCTGCTCGAGGAGCACTTCGACGTCACCGTCAAGACCGACTGGGCCGACGGGGAGCTGGCCTCAGCGCTCGGCCACTACGACGGGATCCTGATCCGCTCGTCCTCCAAGCTGACCGCCGAGGTGCTCGAGAGCGCTCACAGCCTCAAGGCGATCGGCCGCGCCGGCGTCGGCGTGGACAACGTCGACGTCCCCGCTGCGACCCAGCGCGGGATCATCGTCGCCAACGCCCCCGCGTCGAACGTCGTCACCGCCGCGGAGCACACCGTCGCGCTGCTGCTCGCCCTCGCGCGCAACATCCCACAGGCCCACGCGAGCCTGAAGTCCGGCAAGTGGGAGCGCTCGCGGTTCTCCGGCGTGGAGGTCATGGACAAGACGCTCGGCATCCTCGGCTTCGGCCGCATCGGCCAGCTCGTCGCGCAGCGCGCGCAGGGCTTCGGCATGCGGGTCATCGCCTTCGACCCGTTCGTGGGCGCGGACCGCTACGCGCAGATGGGCGTCGAGCACGCCGAGACCTCCGACGAGGTCTACGCCGTGGCGGACTTCATCACGGTCCACCTGCCCAAGACGCCGGAGACCGAGGGCTGGCTCAACGCCGAGGCGTTCGCCAAGATGAAGGACGGCGTGCGCATCCTGAACGTCGCGCGCGGGCCGCTCGTCGTCGACGCCGACCTGCAGGCGGCCCTCGACTCCGGGAAGGTCGGCGGCGCGGCGCTGGACGTCTTCCGCTCCGAGCCGATCACCGACCACCCGCTCTTCGCCTACCCCCAGGTCATCGTGACGCCGCATCTCGGCGCCTCGACCGCCGAGGCGACCGACCGCGCGGGCTACCAGGCAGCCGAGCAGGTCGTGGCGGCGCTCACGGGCGGCACGGTCACCACCGCGGTCAACGTCCCGGCCGTCGCCGCGGAGGACCGCGAGGTCCTCGGCCCGTTCGAGCCCCTGGCCCGTCACCTCGGCAAGCTCGCCATGGCCCTCGTGGAGGGCTCGAGCGTCGACCGCATCGAGATCGAGTACCTCGGTCGCATCGGCGAGCGCGACACGCGCCCGCTCGGCGTCTCGGTGCTCCTCGGCGTGCTCGACGGAAAGACCGAAGAAGACCTCAACGCGGTCAACGCGCCGTCCGTCGCCGAGCAGCGCGGAATCACCGTCGTTGAGTCCAAGCGCACGAGCGCGCGCGACTTCGCCGACCTGCTGCGCGTCACGGTGGTCGCGGGGGAGCAGTCGACGCGGGTCGTCGGCACGGTCGTCGGCCGCGCTTCGCGCCCGCACCTGCTCGAGGCCTGGGGACAGCGCTTCAACCTGCAGCTCGAGGAGCACGTCGCGCTGTTCCGCTACCGCGACCAGCCCGGGATGGTCGGCCGCGTGGGCACCGCCTTCGGCGCCGCCGGCGTGAACATCGAGTCCGCGGCGGTCGGCCACGCCCAGGGCGAGGAGGGGGTATCGGCCGTCATGGTCGTCACCTCTGACGGCCCGGTCCCGCAGGAGGTCGTCGACGTGATCGTGGAGGGCGACGGTTTCGTCGCCGGGCGGACCGTCTCGCTGTAGGGCGCGGAGCGCGGCAGTCGATGCGCATCCGAGCGCCCGAGGAGTAGCGCCGTGGTCGTCTACCAGGTGTACCCGCGCTCCTTCGCCGACTCCGACGGCGACGGGATCGGCGACCTCGCCGGGATCAGCGCCCACCTCGACCACCTGCAGTGGCTCGGGGTCGACGCGCTCTGGCTCTCGCCGATCAACCCCTCGCCGATGGCCGACGGCGGCTACGACGTCGCGGACTTCCGAGGCGTCGACCCGGCCTTCGGGACCGTGGACGATCTCGACCGGTTGGCATCGGCGGCGCGCGAGCGCGGGATCGCGCTGCTGCTCGACATCGTCCCCTGCCACACGTCGATCGAGCACCCGTGGTTCCGTGAGCGGCCGGAGCTGTACCTGTGGTCCCCGGTGGACGGGCCGCCGAACAACTGGGTCGCCGCGTTCGGCGGCCCGGCGTGGTCGCAGGACCCGCACGGGCGCGGCTGGTACGCGCACTCCTTCTACCCCGAGCAGCCCGACCTCGACTGGCGCAAGGCGGACGTCGCCCACGAGCTGGCCGCCGTACTCGCGTTCTGGCGCGCCAAGGGCGTCGCGGGGTTCCGCCTGGACGCGCTGCAGCAGCTGCTCAAGGATCCGCAGCTGCGCGACGACCCGCCCGCGAGCGCCCCGAGCATCATGAGCGGCAACGCGGAGCACGAGGCGCTCGAGCACCGCTACTCCTCCGACCAGCCCGGCGTCGGCGGCGCGCTCGCGCTTCTGCGGGCCGGCGCCGGCGACGACGCGTTCCTGGTGGGCGAGATCGGCCTGCCCTCCGACCGCCATGCGCCCTACCTCGAGCACCTGGACGCCAGCTTCTGCTTCGAGCTGTTCTTCGCCCGCTGGGAGGCGGCGGCCCTCCACGCAGGCATCACCGCCGGCCTGGCGACGGGCAAGGCCTCGTGGGTCCTCTCCAACCACGACTTCCCGCGCCTGGCCGAGCGCATCGGCCGCCGCAACGTCGCCGCTGCGGCGCTGCTGCTGCTCACGCTGCCCGGCCACGTGTTCCTCTTCCAGGGCGACGAGCTCGCCCTCGGAAACGGCCCGGGCCGCCCGCCTGAGGCCCCGCACGCGCCGCCGTACGACCGCGCGGGCCGCGATGCGTTCCGCCATCCACTGCCGTGGACGGAGGCCGAGCCCCACCACGGCTTCACGGCCGGAGCCCCGTGGCTCGAGGTGGTCAGCGCGCCCGAGGGCTCTGCCGAGCGCCAGCGCGCGACTCCCGGCTCGCCGGCGTGCCGCGTCCGCGAGCTCATCGCGCTGCGCCGCGGGCTCGACGGTCCGGTGGAAGAGCTGACCGCCCGCGACGGCGTGCTCAGCTTCCGTCGCGGCAGGCACGTCGTCGCGGTGAACACCGCGGGCGAGGAGCGCCCTGTGCCGATCGCGGGGCACGTCGTCCACGCCACCGCGGAGCGGTGCGACGAGCGCTTGGCGTCCGGAGCGGCGTCGGTGACAGAAATGCTGTGAGCATCCGGCGGGTCGGTTACGTTCGCCCACGGGATGCGACGAGCGATTGCAGGGGCACTCACAGCAGGTCTCGCGGCGCTGGCCCTGGCGGCGTGCGGCAGCAGCGACGAGGCGGGGACCGGCCCGGTCGCCCTGCAGTTCTGGGCCTACAACGAGCCATCGGGGGCGTTTCGCACCGCCGCAGAGAAGTGCACCGCCGACTCCGGCGGCAAGTACCGCATCTCCTTCCAGCCGCTGGCCAACGACGCGGACACGCAGCGCCAGTCGCTCGTCCGCCGGCTTGCGGCCAAGGACTCCTCGATCGACATCATGTCGATGGACGTCGTGTGGACCTCGGAGTTCGCCGAGGCGGGCTGGGTCGCGCCGTTCCCCGCCGAGCTCGCCAAGCAGGTCAAGAGCGAGTCGCTCGCCGGTCCCTACGACACCGGCACCTACCAGGACAAGCTCTACGCGGTCCCGGCGAACTCCAACACGCAGCTGCTCTGGTACCGCAAGTCGATGGTCAAGGGCGACCCGCCCAAGACGTGGGACGAGCTCATCAGCGCGGCCGAGAAGCTCCCGAAGGCCGGCCGCATCGAGATCCAGGGCGCCGCGTACGAGGGCATGACGGTCTGGTTCAACGCGCTGGTCGCCTCGGCCGGCGGGCAGATCCTCAAGAGCCCGCAGCAGGTCGGCCTCGACCAGGGCGGCGAGAAGGCTGCGGACATCATCGCCCGCCTGGCCGACTCCAAGGCCGCCGACCCGTCGCTCTCCTCGCAGAAGGAGGACCAGAACCGCATCGCCTTCGAGAGCGGCTCGGCTGCCTTCCAGGTCAACTACCCGTTCATCTACCCCTCCGGCGCCGCGGTCGGCAAGGACTTCCAGAAGGACATCGGCTGGGCGCCGTACCCCGCGGTGGAGGCCGGCAAGCCGGTCAAGGCGCCGATCGGCGGCTTCAACTTCGGGGTCGGCGCCTACTCCAAGCACTCCAAGGAGGCATTCGACGCGGCCATCTGCCTGCGCAACGAGGAGAACCAGAAGGTCGCCGCGGCCGACGGCGGGCTCCCGCCGACGATCGCCAAGGTCTACGACGACAAGAAGTTCCAGAAGGACTACCCCTTCGCCGACCTCATCCGCAAGCAGATCGAGTCCGGCGGCGTGCGGCCGGAGACCCCGGCCTACGCCGACGTCTCGCTGGCGATCGCCACGACCCTCTCGCCGCCGGGACGCGTCAAGGGCGCCGCGGCGGTCAAGGAGCTCAAGCAGAGGATCACCGACGCACTCACCTCGAAGGGACTCCTGTGAGCACGCCCGTCAGCGCCGCGGCACCCGCAGTCGCCGAGGCGACCGAAGCCGGCCGCGTCGAGAAGCCGCCGAAGAAGAAGGCCCTCTCGGAGCGCGCACGGGCGGAGCGCAAGCTCGGCTGGATGCTCTGCGCGCCTGCAGCGCTGGTCATGCTCGCGGTCACGGGCTACCCGATCCTCAACGCGCTCTGGCTCTCGCTGCACAAGAGCGACCTGCGCTTCCCGAACCAGTCCTCGTTCATCGGCGTGGAGAACTACACGACCATCCTGGGATCGAGCCTGTGGTGGACCGACGTCCTGCACACGGTGATCCTGACCGTGGTCTCCGTGGTGATCGAGCTCGTGCTCGGCATGCTGCTGGCCCTCGCCATGCACCGGGCGATCTTCGGGCGCGGCCTGATCCGCACCTCCGCGTTGATCCCCTACGGCATCGTCACGGTCGTCGCAGCGTTCGCCTGGCGCCTGGCGTTCTCCGACGCCGACGGCGGCTTCATGCCGGGGGTCCTGCGGTCGGTCGGGCTGCTCGGAAGCGAGACCGACCCGCTCGCGCAGACCTCGACGTTCTCGACCTACGTCGTGGCGATCTTCGCCGAGGTCTGGAAGACCACGCCGTTCATGGCGCTGCTGCTGCTCGCGGGCCTCGCGCTCGTCTCCGACGAGCTGCACGAGGCGGCCAAGGTCGACGGCGCGACGACCTGGCAGCGCTTCTGGCGGATCACGATCCCGCTGATGAAGCCCGCGATCCTCGTCGCGCTGCTGTTCCGCACCCTGGACGCGTTCCGGATCTTCGACACGGTCTTCGTCCTGTCGAACAACGGGTCAAACCGATCGGTCGAGACGGTCTCGGTGCTGGGCTACAACACGCTGCTCAGCCGGCTCAACCTCGGCCTGGGCTCTGCGGTGTCCGTGCTCATCTTCCTCTGCGTCGTGATCATCGCGGCGCTCTTCGTCAAGGGGTTCGGCACGAACCTGGCCCAGCAGCGGGGGGAGTAGGGCATGTCCGAGCGCACGACCAACAAGGTCTTCTCGTGGGCGGCGGTCAACACGGTCATCGTCATCGCCGCGCTGTTCCCGGTGCTGTGGATCCTGTCGCTGTCGCTCAAGAGCTCTGACACGGTGACCGACGGGCGCTTCCTGCCCGCGAAGTTCTCCCTCGACAACTACAAGGGGATCTTCACCGGCGACGGCGGCGACGTCTTCACCAAGGCGCTGTTCAACTCGCTGGGCATCGCGAGCATCGCGACGCTGATCGCCGTGACGCTGGCCGCCATGGCCGCCTACGCGATCGCCCGGCTGAACTTTCCGGGCAAGACGCTGATCCTCACCGCGGCGCTCGCGATCGCGATGTTCCCGCCGATCTCCGTCGTGGGTCCGCTCTACAACCTCTGGCGTACCCTCGGCCTGTTCGACACCTGGCAGGGGCTGATCATCCCCTACATGACCTTCACGCTCCCGCTGGCGATCTACACGCTCAGCGCGTTCTTCCGGGAGATCCCCTGGGAGCTCGAGCAGGCCGCGCAGGTCGACGGCGCCACGCCGTTCCAGGCGTTTCGCAAGATCATCGTCCCGCTCGCGGCACCCGGCGTGTTCACCACGGCGATCCTCGTCTTCATCTTCGCCTGGAACGACTTCGTCTTCGCGATCTCGCTGACCTCCACGAGGAACGCGCAGACCGTGCCCGCCGCGATCTCCTCGTTCACGGGTGCCTCGCAGTTCTCGGCGCCCACCGGCTCGATCGCCGCCGCCGCGGTGATCGTGACGATCCCCATCATCATCATGGTCCTGATCTTCCAGCGCCGGATCGTCGCGGGCCTCACGGCCGGCGCGGTCAAGGGCTGACAAGGAGCACCACATGGCATCGATCACGCTCGACCACGTCACCAAGCGCTACGCCGACGGCTTCGAGGCCGTCAAGGGGATCGACCTCGAGGTCGCGGACGGCGAGTTCGTCATCCTCGTCGGTCCCTCGGGCTGCGGGAAGTCGACCGCGCTGCGGATGATCGCCGGCCTGGAGGACATCTCCGACGGCGAGCTGAGGATCGGCGACGAGGTCGTAAACCAGAAGGCGCCGAAGGACCGCGACATCGCGATGGTCTTCCAGAACTACGCGCTGTACCCGCACATGACCGTGCGCGAGAACATGGGCTTCGCGCTCAAGCTCGCGAAGGTCGACAAGGGGGAGATGGACTCCAAGGTCGAGGAGGCCGCGAAGATCCTCGACCTCACCGCGCACCTCGACCGCAAGCCCGCGAACCTCTCCGGCGGCCAGCGTCAGCGCGTCGCGATGGGCCGGGCGATCGTGCGCGACCCCGCGGTCTTCCTGATGGACGAGCCGCTGTCCAACCTGGACGCCAAGCTGCGCGTGCAGACGCGCACCGAGGTCTCGCGCATCCAGCAGCGCCTCGGGACGACGATGATCTACGTCACCCACGACCAGACCGAGGCGATGACGCTCGGCGATCGCGTCGCGGTCATGCGCGCGGGCACGATCCAGCAGGTCGCCTCGCCCAAGGAGCTCTACGACCACCCGGTCAACCTCTTCGTCGCGGGCTTCATCGGCTCGCCGGCGATGAACTTCTTCCCGGCGCAGATCAAGGGCGATCGGTTGGGTCTGCCCTTCGGCGACGTGCCGCTGCCGGCGGCGCTGCGCGACGTGCCCGAGGGCCAGGTGATCGCGGGCGTGCGCCCGGAGTCCTTCGAGGACGCGGGCCTCGCGCCAGAGCACCACCAGGGCGAGTCGTTCACCTTCGAGACCCAGATCGAGCTCGTGGAGTCGATGGGCTCGGAGCTGTACGCCTACTTCTCCTACGAGGGCGAGACGGCGAGCTCTGAGCAGCTCGAGGAGATCGCCTCCGACGCCGGGCTCTCAGATGTCCCCGGCGCCGGCGAGACGGGCCGCATCGTCGCCCGCCTGTCGCCGGAGTCGAACGTCGCCGCGGGCCAGGGGGCGAAGCTCTGGCTCGACGCGGAGCGCCTGCACCTCTTCGACCCGCACGACGGCCGCCGGCTGAACGGCAACGACGAGGCGCCGGTCGGCGATGGCGAGGCCGGAGCACGCGGCGGGGCGCAGGCCGGCGGCGCCCCGGGGACCGCCACCGGCGGCACGAACGACGCAGGCTCTGTCCGAGCCTGATCGCCGCCGCGTCAGAGCTCCGCCCGTAGGCGCTCGATGACCTCGGCAGTCCACTCCTGCGTGCGCATCAGGCGGTACTTCGCGGCGCTGACGAAGAGGTAGGAATCGGCGTCGGTCTGCCCCGGCGCGGCGAGGCCGGCGTCGCGGAGCATCGCCACCACGGGCACGAACTCCTCCTCGAACCACAGCCGCGCGCTCTGCTCGCGGTCGAGGAAGGCGGCGCGGTCCTGCATCACCCGGAAGGCCCAGGCCTCGACGCCTTCGGCCAGCTGCCCGTAGCGCCCCGGGTCGGAGAGCACGACGCTCGCCTGCGCCGACGGTCCGAGCGGCACGCGCTCGCGGAAGAGCCGCTCGTGCCCCTTGAGCGGCAGGTCGGCCAGCGTGAGCTCGCGCCCGGCGCCCACCTGCGTGCTCACCTCGACGACGCGCGCCTCGAGGTGGGTCAGCCCGTGGGCGCGCGCGACGGAGACGCGGTGGTGGCCGTCGCGGACGAAATGCACCTCACCGACGCGGAAGACGCTGATCGGCGGGAGCTCGCCCCCGCGGCGCATCTGCTCGGCGATGCGCTCCCAGCGCACGCGCACCCTTGAGCTCGTGGGGGCGAAGCGTCGGTCGAAGTTGCCCTGGCCGCCACGGTCGACGGTTCCGACGATGGAGTCGAGCTCGACGAGCCGCAGCCCCAGATCGCGCTCGGCGACGCGGCCGAGCTCGGCGACGACCTCGTCGAAGGGGAGGATGACGTCGATGTCCGCACCACCGCGCTCGAAGCGCCGGCCGAGGCGCCGGACCGCCTGCTTGCGGCGCGCTCGCGAGAAGTCGTCCTGGGCGTCGTTGACGGGAAAGCCGGTCGGAAGCGGGGCCACGCGTTGACGCTACCCGGCGACGGCGCCCCGCCGCAGATCATCGGCGTGGTGCCGGCGGCGGACCCGCCGCGGATCAGCGGCGGGGTGCCGGCGGCGGCCCCATCGCCGCGACCTCGATGCCGCGCACCCGGGCGCCGTCCGCACCTGGCGTGACGAGCCGGAAGCGCGATCCCGCGTGCCGCACGACGCCCCGGGTGACCGCGTCGTGACCGTCCATCGAGAAGCTCCGGGTCGCCGGGCCGCCGCCCGCCGGGCGCGTGACCACCTGGCGCCACCGCGGGCCGCGCCGCTCCTCCACGGCGATCGTGTGCGGCCCGGGCGCGAGCCGCAGCCGCGCCCACAGCTGCGCCTGGCGTGGCCCGGCGGTACGCGCGAAGAGCCCGGCGACGAAGCTCGCCGCCGCGAGCTTCGGCGTCCCGTCGGCACGGTCGAGGCCGGTGCCGTACTGGCCGAAGGCGCGCGCGGGGGAGTCGGAGACCTTCGTGGGAGCGGGCGGCTGGTCGCGCAGCAGGAACTGGGCAAAGCTCACGACGCCGGGGCTGCTGGTCGCCAACCGCTCGGCCCACGTCAGCCAGCGCGCCTGCGTGGCCTGGTCGAGCGTCGGGCGGCCGGCGATCGGCTCGGTCTCGTAGCCGAACTCGGTGACGTGGATGCGGCGCAGTCCGGGAGCGATCCGGCCCCGCGCCGCGAGCGCGTCGAGCAGAGCGGACAGCTTGCCGAGATCCGCGATGCTCACGTCGTCGGGGCGGTCGGCGCGCGTCGGCGCGTCCGGGCGGCGGTTGCGGGAGTACGGGTGATGCGCCCAGCCGTCGCCGTCGATCGGCTTGAAGTTCGCGCAGGCCGGGGTGCGCAGCGGTCGCAGCGCGCGATCCACGCAGGCCAGTTCACGAACGAATCGGAGCGGCGCGACCGCGCCTGATCCTGGGTGCCCGCCCGAGCTCGAGGTGTTGCCGATCAGCAGCTCGGCTTCGGGCCGCGCCGCCCGCGCGGCGGGCACCGCGGCGGCGAGCATGCGCCGGTAGAGGACCGGGCTCGCCGGCCGCGCCGCCGCGCCTGTGCCGCTCCACTGCGGCAGCAGCAGGCTCGGGTGGTTGGGCTCGTTCCACAGCGCGAACTGCGTCACGGCCGGAAGCGGCGCGACGTCCACCACCGCGTCGGCCGCACTGCCGCCGTCGTGGCCGCCGCCGGTCGGGCCGAAGGTCTGCTCGAGCAGCGTCTCGTCCTGCGAGGGAGGCGGCGGCGGCCCCGCGTCGGGCGCCGGGGCGAACTTCCCGTCGTAGCGCCGCACGGCGGCCTGGACGAAGGCGGCGTAGGCGGCCGGGTCGACGTTCGTGCGCGCCCGTGGTCCGGGAGGATCGTCGGTGGCCCAGTGCGGCGCCCAGAAGCCGAGGTCGATGAGGACCTGCAGCCCGGCCTCGTGGGCCGCGACGACCGCGCGATCCAGCCCGCGCCAGCGCGCCTGCTCGTAGGCGGCCGGGTCGGCGGCGTCGAAGACGGGAGGCTGCTCGGCGTCCGTGTCGCGGGTGAGCACCGACCAGTTCGCCGTCAGCCGGACGCGGTCGACTCCGAGTGCCTTGAGCCGCGCCATCGACGCGGCGACCTGCTCGGCGGGTCGGTGCAGCAGGTTCGCGTCGTCCTGCACCAGCGTCTCCAGGCTCGCGGCGGAGGCCGGGGTCGTGAGCAGCGCGAGGAGCAGCCCGGCCGTGGCGAGCGCCCCGCCGGCGCGGCGGCGCGCGTGGATGGTGGCGTTCACGTCGTCGAGTCTGACCGACTTGACCCCGCGCGTCCATCCACAGGCGCGTGCGCCGCCGTGGACAACGTCTGCGCCGCGGCGTCAGACGAGCCGTCGCTGTCCTGCGTCCGTGCCGCCCCGTAGGGTCGCCCGGATGAGCGCCACGCTGCACACGCCTCCGGCCAGCGGCCTGCCGGAGGGCAGCGCACCTGGGGACAAGGGCCTAAAGCCCGACGCGATCGGCTTCGTGTCGAGCGTCGTCATCGGCGTCGCCTCCACCGCACCGGGCTACAGCCTGGCGGCGGTTCTCGGCCTGATCGTCGCCATCAAAGGCGTCGGCGTGCATGCGCCGGGCGTGATGATCGCGGCGTTCGTCCCGATCCTCTTCGTCGCCACGGCCTACCGCTACCTAAACCGCGCGGACCCGGACTGCGGGACGACGTTCTCGTGGGCCACGCGGGCCTTCGGCCCCGCCACGGGCTGGATCGGCGGCTGGGCGATCGTCGTGGCCGACATCATCGTCATGGCGAACCTCGCCCAGATCGCCGGGCTCTACACGTTCCTGCTGTTCGACGTCGACGACCCGTCGACTGCCGCGGTGACCGCGCTCGGCGTCGTCTTCATCGCGGCGATGACTCTGATCTGCGTCATCGGAATCGAGCTCAACGCGCGCACCCAGAAGATCCTGCTCAGCGCGGAGATCTTGACGCTCGCGGCATTCGCGGTCGTCGCGCTCGTGCGCGTGTACGTCGATGCGCCGGCGGCGTCGGTGCAGCCCGCTGTGAGCTGGTTCTCGCCGTTCGCGGTCGGCTCCACGAGCGCGCTGGTCGACGGCGTGCTGATCGGGATCTTCATCTACTGGGGCTGGGACTCGCTCGTGACCGTCAACGAGGAGACCGAGGACTCCACCCAGACGCCGGGCAGGGCGGCCGTCGCCTCGACGCTGATCCTGCTCGGCATCTACGTCGTCGTCGCTACTGCCGCGATCGCCTTCGGCGGCCCCGACCGCCTGGCCGGCGACGAGTCCGGAGACGTGCTCGGGCTCCTCGGCGCCGACGTGTTCGGCTCGGCGCTGCTCGGCAAGCTGCTGATCATCGCCGTGCTGTCGTCCGCCGCCGCCTCGACGCAGACGACGATCCTGCCGACCGCGCGCACCACCCTGTCGATGGCGCGCGCCAAGGCCCTGCCGGAGTCGCTCGGAAGGGTCCATCCGCAGTACCTCACGCCGCACATCTCGACGATCGTGATGGGCGTGCTGTCGATCGTCTGGTACGTCGGGCTGACCCTCGTCTCGGAGGACATCCTCTTCGACTCCATCGCGGCGCTCGGGCTGATGATCGCCTTCTACTACGGCCTGACCGGCTTCGCGTGCGCGTTCTACTTCCGTCGCCAGCTCACGCGCAGCGCTCGGTCGTTCGTCCTGGCGGGCGTGCTGCCGTTCCTCGGCGGCCTGATGCTGCTCGGCGTCTTCGTCAAGTCGGCCATCGACCTCGCCGATCCGGCGAACTCCACCGCCGGCGACTCGTGGCTCGGCCTCGGGCCGCCCGTGGTGATCGGGATCGGCTTCCTGCTCATGGGTCCCGTGCTGATGGCGATCTGGCGCTTCTCCGGCCACCCGGAGTTCTTCCGCCGCCGGGCGGAGCTGGCCCCGCCCGGCCTGCTGGAGCCCGAGGCGCGCGCGAGGTAGGCGCTCGCACTGGCGACGCTCCGCGCGGTTGGATAACGCTGATAGCCTGCGCAGCGGATGCTGTCCTCCTCCGGCCTGCTTCGACTCCTCCTTCCCCGCTAGGGGAAGCCTCTGCGCGTGGCGGCCGCCTGAAGCCGCGAGAGAAGCCGAGAAGCAGTCGCCCTACCAGCCAAGAGGAGAGCCGCATGTCCGACAGCACCCCTGACGCCCAGCGCGTCCAGATCTTCGACACGACCCTGCGCGACGGGGAGCAGTCGCCGGGCATCTCGCTCAACGCGAGCGAGAAGCTCGAGATCGCCCAGCAGCTCGCGCGCCTCGGCGTCGACGTCATCGAGGCCGGCTTCCCGATCGCCTCGCCGGGCGACTTCGCCGCCGTGCAGCTCATCGCACGCGAGGTCCACGGCCCCGTGGTCTGCGGGCTGGCTCGTGCGAACCCGGGAGACATCGAGCGCTGCTGGGAGGCGATCCGCGACGCGGAGCGACCTCGAATCCACACCTTCGTCTCCACCTCGGACATCCACATCGAGCACCAGCTCAAGAGCTCGCGCGCGGACGTGCTCGGGCTCACGCGCGCGTCGGTCGCGCAGGCCAAGGCGCTCACGGCGGACGTCGAGTTCTCGCCGATGGACGCCACCCGCGCGTCGCCCGAGTTCACCGCGGAGGTGCTGCAGCTCGCGCTCGACGAGGGTGCGACGACGATCAACGTCCCGGACACCGTCGGGTACGCGATGCCGCAGGAGTACGCGGCGTTCCTCGCCCGGCTCTACGAGCTGGTGCCCGACCTGCGCTCGGCGACCCTGAGCACCCACTGCCACGACGACCTCGGCCTGGCCGTCGCGAACTCCTTCGCCGGCGTGCAGGCCGGTGCGCGCCAGGTGGAGTGCGCGATCAACGGCATCGGCGAGCGCGCGGGCAACGCCTCGCTCGAGGAGGTCGTGATGCTCCTCTACGTCCGCGCCGCGCACACGGGCGGCCTGCACACGGCCGTCGAGACGACCGAGCTCGCGCGCACCTCGCGCCTGGTCAGCCGCCTCACCGGCTACGCGATCCAGCCCAACAAGGCGATCGTCGGGCGCAACGCGTTCGCGCACGAGTCCGGCATCCACCAGGACGGCGTGCTCAAGGACCGCTCGACGTTCGAGATCATGGACGCGCGGACCGTCGGGCTGGAGGTGAGCGCGCTCGTGCTCGGGAAGCACTCGGGGCGCGCGGCGCTGAAGGCGGCGCTCGAGGAGTTGGGCTACCCGATCGACGGCGCGACGCTCAACGCGGCGTTCAGGCGCTTCAAGGAGGTCGCCGACCGCAAGAAGACCGTGACCGCCATGGACCTCGAGGCGCTCGTCGCCGACGAGCTGCGCACGGAGCACGCGGGCTGGAGCGTGGAGTGGTTCGACGTCGAGGCCTCCACCCGCCGGCCGCCGCACGCCACGGTTGCCGTCAAGGGCCCCGACGGGGCGGTCCGCGAGGGCTCGTTCACCGGCGACGGCCCGGTCGACGCGATCTTCAAGGCGGTCAACGCCGCCACGGGCGTCGACGCGCGCCTGCGCGAGTTCCGCGTGGAGGCGGTGACGCCGTACGCCGACGCGCTCGGCGAGGTCAACGTCGTGGTCGAGCTCGGGGACCCGGAGGCGGCGGTCCGCTCCCAGACCCCGGGCACCCTGTCGGGAGAGCGGGTCACGGGGGCGGGGCAGGCCGTGGCCACCGACATCATCGACGCGGCCGCGACGGCCTACGCCCGCGCGGTGTCCAACGCAGTCTTCAAGGCGACGGCGCTCGCCGCGGCGCCCGCCGATCCGGCGGCTACGGCCCCCACGCCGTAGGGGCAGCCAACGGCAGTCGGCTGTACGTGATAGCGTACAGCCGGCATGGCCGCCGTCGCAGAGGATCCCGAGCCCGCCAGCGGGCTCCGCCCGCCCACCGCGGACGGCGCGCGGACGGCCGGCGGCCGGATCGGGCCGCGTGTCCGGGCGCTGCGCGAGGCGATGGACCTGTCGCTGCGCGACCTCGCCGAGCGCTCCGGCGTCTCGGCGCCGATGCTCTCGCAGGTCGAGCGGGGAGAGACCTCGCCGACGCTGCAGATCGCCACGCGCATCGCCGAAGGGCTCGAGCTGCGGCTCTCCCAGCTTCTGCGCCTCGACGAGGGCGGCGTCGTCTCGGTCGTGCGCGCGGAGGATCGCCGCCGCGGCGGCGGGGGCCGGCACCGCTTCGAGATCCTCACGCCGCCGCTGCCCGGACAGCGCGCCGAGCTCTCCCGCCACGTCCTCGCCCCGGGCGCGCGAACGGGCGACCAGGGCGATCCACCCATGCACGAGGCCGGCGCCCGCGAGGTCGCGCTCGTCGAGCGTGGCGGCCTGACGCTCGTCATCGACGGCGACCGCCACGACCTCGTCGAGGGCGACTGCGTCACCTTCGACGCCGACCTGGAGCACCACTTCGAGAACCCCACCCGAGAGGAGGCGGTCCTGCTGGCCATCGTGTCAGCCGGGCTGCGACGCTCATGAGCACAGCCAAGAGCCTGTTCGACAAGATCTGGGAGGCCCATGAGGTCGCCCCGGGCCTCATCTACATCGACCTGCACCTCGTCCACGAGGTCACCAGCCCGCAGGCCTTCGACGGCCTGCGCCTCGCCGAGCGGCCCGTCCGCCGCCCCGACCGCACGCTGGCCACCGCCGACCACAACGTCCCGACCGACGGCACGCCGGTCGCCGCGCGCATCAAGGATCAGCTGAGCCGCGTGCAGGTCGAGACGCTCGAGGCCAACTGCGCGGAGTTCGGCGTGCCGATCCACTCGCTCGGCTCCGAGCACCAGGGCATCGTCCACGTGATCGGGCCCGAGCTCGGCGTCACCCAGCCCGGGATGACGATCGTCTGCGGCGACTCCCACACCGCCACGCACGGGGCGTTCGGGGCACTCGCCTTCGGCATCGGCACCAGCGAGGTCGAGCACGTCCTGGCCACGCAGTGCCTCGTGCAGGGCAAGCCGAGGAGCATGCGCATCAACTACGTCGGCGAGCTCGGCTTCGGGGTCACCGCCAAGGACCTGATCCTCGCGACGATCGGCCAGATGGGCGTCGACGGCGCCGCCGGGCACGTCGTCGAGTTCGCGGGCGACGCCGTCCGCGGGCTCTCGATGGAAGGCCGCATGACGATCTGCAACATGACCATCGAAGGCGGCGGACGCGCGGGGATGATCGCCCCGGACGAGACGACGCTCCGGTACCTGCGCGGCAGGCCCGCCTTCTCCGAGACCGCGATCGACCACCTGCACACCGACGCGGGCGCCCGTTTCGACAAGGAGCTCACCGTGGACGCGAGCCAGGTCTCGCCGATGGTCTCCTGGGGCACGAACCCCGCGCAGGTCGCGCAGGTCACCGGCAGCGTGCCCGTCCCGGACTCCGAGGGGCTCGAGCGGGCACTCGAGTACATGGGCCTGCAGGGCGGCGAGCCGATCGTCGAGCTCACCCTCGATCGCGTGTTCATCGGCTCGTGCACGAACTCGCGCATCGGCGATCTGCGCGCGGCGGCCAAGGTCGTCGAGGGCCGCAAGGTGGCCAGCACGGTCAACGCGATGGTCGTCCCGGGCTCCGTGCAGGTCAAGGCCCAGGCCGAGGCGGAGGGCCTCGACGAGGTCTTCCGCGCGGCGGGCTTCGACTGGCGCGCCGCGGGCTGCTCCATGTGCCTCGGCATGAACCCGGACATCGCCGCGCCGGGCGAGCGGGTCGCCTCGACCTCCAACCGCAACTTCGAGGGACGCCAGGGCAAGGGCGCCCGCACCCACCTCGTCTCGCCGCAGATGGCCGCCGCCGCGGCCATCGAGGGGCGCTTCGTCGACATCAGGGAGTGGCAGTAGTGGACCCGATCGAGACCATCACCGGCCCCGTCTCCGTGCTCCGGCGCGACGACGTGGACACAGACCAGATCATCCCGAAGCAGTTCCTCAAGCGGGTGGAGCGGACGGGCTTCGGCGAGTTCCTCTTCTACGACTGGGCCAAGGAGCCCGGCTGGGACCTGCCGGCGAACCAGATCCTCGTGACGGGCCGCAACTTCGGCTGCGGCTCGAGCCGCGAGCACGCCCCGTGGGCGCTCGAGGACTACGGCTTCAAGGCGGTCATCGCCGAGAGCTTCGCCGACATCTTCAAGTCGAACTGCACGAAGTGCGGCCTGCTGCCCGTCCAGCTCACGCACGACGAGGTGGTGGCGATCGGCGGGGTCGGCCACGCGCAGGTCGACCTCGCCGCGCAGGAGGTCCGCTGGGACGGCGGAACGGCGTCCTTCGAGATCGACCCGGAGATCAAGCACCGCCTGCTCAACGGGCTGGACGACATCGCGCTGACCCTGCAGGAGGCCCCGGCGATCGCCGCCTACGAGTCCGACCGCGAGCGCGCCGGCCCGGTCACCACCACCGTGGGATGAGCACCCTCGCGCTCGAGCCCGTCGGCCGGGTGGTCGCGGACGGCGCGAGATGATCGACGACGGGTGGGATGCCGTGCGGGCGACTATCCGCCTGGACCCGCGCTTCGGTCCGGAGGCCTTGCGCGGCCTCGACGCCTTCTCCGACCTGCGACGGCACCCCGGTGCTCGACTTGAAGCCCCACATGGCAAAACCGGTTCTTGGGCGCGCGAGCTCATGGCCGCCTACTGGTGAGCGGCGCGGCGTCCAGCGCGAGGCCGACGGCGCTTGCGACGTTGTAGGAGCTCACCGAGCCCCACATCGGGAGCGTGACCACGGCGTCGCACGCGGCGAGCTGCTCGCGCGAGAGGCCCGTCACCTCGTGGCCGGCGACGAGCACCGCGCGCGCGGGGAGCTCCGCGTCACCGAGCGGCGTCCCGCCCTGCTCGAGCGCGACGAGCGGACGCTCCTCCGCGCGCGCCCAGGCGCAGACGTCCTCGAAGCCCCGCACGCGCCAGCGCTCGCCGAGCGGCGCGCGCTCGGGCCCGGGGTCCCCCGGCGTGACGAGCCCCGCCGCGCCTGCCGCGAGCGCGTTGCGCGCCGCGGCCACCGCGTTGAGCGGCGTCTGCCCGTCGGGGAGGCAGACCCACCAGTCGCGCCGGAGCTCCCACGCGAAGCGCTCCACCCACCAGTCGAAGCGCAGCCGTGCGCGCTGCTCGCGCCGCGTGAGCGTCGGCCAGTCGTCCTGCCACCCACCCGCCGATGCCGCGGTGTGCCTCCCGATCGCTGTCATGGCGCGATTCGGGAGCACACCGCCCGAGAAGCGGCGCAGGCGGGCCATCAGGAGGTGGGCGAGCATCGCCGGTGAGGTCGCGCCGCTCCAGCCCGGCGGCGGGCCGAAGCGCACGTCGCAGCGCGCCGCGAGCGCCGGTGAGAGGCCGACGGCGTCGTGACCGAGCACGTAGGTCGCGTCCGCCCACAGCTCGGCGGGCAGCGGGCGAAGCGTCGGATCGGCTTCCACGCCGACGACGCACGAGCCCTCGACCGCCTGGAGCACCCGGATCGGCTCATGCTGGTGGGTGCCGACCGCGGCGCGCTTGTTGTAGCGGCCTCTCCCGAGCAGCTGGACCCCGGCGCCCGCGAAGGCGTTGTGCGCGCGGACGATCGCCCCGACGCTCCCGTCGATCCCGTTGTTCTCCACCGCGACCTGCCAGCTTGCGCGCCGCGGCGCCATCCAGGCGCGGACACCTTGGTCACTCAGCTCGCGCAGCTCGGGTCGGCGCCCCACGCCCTCAACCTACGGCGGACGCGCTGCACCGTAGGATCCGGCTGCCACCCACCCCTCGCCCCGTCAGGATCCCATGGACATCGAGATCGTCGCCCAGGTCATCGCCTACGCCGCCGTCGGGCTGGTGGTGCTCGTCGGCGGCTTCCTTGTCCTCGACCTGCTCACGCCGGGGAGCCTCGGCAAGCTCGTGATGGACCGCAACCCGAACGCCGCGGTGCTCTCCTCGGGCATCCTCGTCGCGCTCGGCCTCGTGCTCTGGTTCGCGATCTTCTTCTCAGACGTGGGCTGGGACGGCCTGGCCGACGCGGCGGTCTACGGCGCCATCGGCGTCCTGGCGCAGGCCGCGGGGTTCTTCGTCCTCGACCTGCTGATCCCGGGCCGGCTCGGTTCGATCGTCGAGCAGCCCACGCTGCATCCGGCCGCCTTCTTCGCGGCCGCCGGGCAGCTGGCGGTCGCGCTCGTGGTCTGCGCGTCCTTGACTTGAGCGCGAGCCGCGGGCTGCGGCCGGCTCGCCGGACGCACACGGCTACTCCTCAACAGGCTTGCCAGGCTCCACTGCGAATAGCCTGCAGCCCGTGCCTCACCTCGTCACCCTGCCCGGCGACGGCATCGGCCCCGAGATCGTCGCGCCGACCGTCGAGCTGCTCCACCGCCTGGTCTCGGACCTGACCGTCGAGGAGCACCGCTTCGGCGGCGCGAGCATCGACGCGCACGGCGTCGCGATGACTCCCGAGGTCCTCGCGGCGATGCGTGCGAGCGACGCGGTGCTGCTCGGAGCCGTCGGCGGACCGAAGTGGGACACCACCGATCCGGACGCCCCGCGCCCGGAGCAGGGGCTGCTCGGGATGCGCAAAGAGCTCGGCCTCTTCGCGAACCTGCGCCCCGTCCGCCCGTTGGAGGCGCTCTACGACGCGAGCCCGCTGAAGCGCGCGGGCATCGAGGGCACCGACCTGCTCGTGGTACGCGAGCTCACCGGCGGAATCTACTTCGGGGAGAAGACCCGGACCGCGACCGACGCGAGCGACCTCTGCCACTACACCGTCGCCGAGGTCGAGCGGATCGCCCGCGTCGCCTTCAAGGCCGCCCGCACGAAGGTCACGAGCGTGGACAAGGCGAACGTCATGGAGACGAGCCGCCAGTGGCGCCAGACCGTCCACGAGGTCCACGCCGCGGAGTTCGCAGACGTCCCGCTCGACGACCTGCTCGTCGACAACGCCGCCATGCAGCTCGTAGCGAACCCCTCCGACTTCGACGTCATCGTCACCGAGAACCTGTTCGGGGACATCCTGAGCGACATCGCGGCGATGCTCACCGGCTCGATCGGGATGCTCCCGAGCGCCTCGCTGGGCGAGGAGGGCGCGCCCGGCGTCTTCGAGCCGGTCCACGGCTCGGCCCCCGACATCGCGGGCTCCGGCGCCGCCAATCCGCTGGCGACGTTCCTCTCCGCAGCGCTCCTGCTGCGCCACGGCCTGGGCCTGGGATCTGAGGCCCAGGCGCTAGAGTCGGCCGTCGACTCAGCGCTCGCCGAGGGCCTGCGCACCCGCGATCTCGGTGGCACCGCGAGCACCGCCGAGGCGACCGCCGCAGTGCTCGCCCACCTGTAGGAGGGACCGTCGTGGAGCAGGCCGAGCTCATCTGGATGAACGGCGAGTTCGTCGCCTGGGAGGACGCGACCGTCCACGTCCTCACCCACGGCCTGCACTACGGCACGGGCGTCTTCGAGGGCGTCCGCTGCTACGACACGGAGATCGGCCCGGCGGTCTTCCGCCACGCCGATCACGTGGCCCGGCTGTTCCAGTCGGCCGAGCTGTACTACATGCCGCTGCCCTTCACCCGCGATCAGCTGCGCGAGGCGACGCTCGAATTGATCGGCCGCAACGGCCTGCGCGAGTGCTACATCCGCCCGCTCGCCTTCCGCGGCTACGGCACCATGGGCCTCTTCCCGCTCGAGGCGCCCGTCGACGTGACGATCGCCGCCTGGCCGTGGGGCGCCTACCTCGGCGAGGAGGGAAAGCGCGACGGCATCCGCGCGAAGGTCTCGAGCTGGCGGCGCATCTCGCCCGACTCGCTGATCCCGACGGCCAAGGCCACGGGCCAGTACCTGAACTCGATCCTGGCGAAGATCGAGAGCCACAAGGCCGGCTACCAGGAGGCGATCCTGCTCGACGACCACGGCCGCGTCTGCGAGGGCTCCGGGGAGAACATCTTCGTCGTGCGCGACGGCGTCATCACGACGCCGCCGCTGTCCGCGTCGATCCTCGACGGCATCTCCCGCAAGACGGCGATCACTCTCGCGCGCGACCTCGGCTTCGAGCTCGTGGAGCGCGACATGACGCGCGCCGAGCTCTACCTCGCCGACGAGGTGTTCCTCACCGGCACCGCCGCCGAGCTCGTCCCGGTCTGCGAGATCGACGACCACGCGGTCGGCACGGGGCGCCCCGGGGAGATCACCCAAGCCGTCCAGCAGGCCTTCGAGGACGCGCTGCACGGGCGCACGGAGCGCTACCGCGAGTGGCTGGACCCAGTGCCGGCGTTCGCGCCCGCGGACTGATGGTCGAGCTCTACGACGCCACCCTGCGCGACGGCATGCAGGGCGAGGGCATGTCGCTGACCGCGCAGGAGAAGGTCCGCGTCGCCCATGCGCTCGACGACCTCGGGATCGGCTACGTCGAGGCGGGCTTCCCCGCGTCGAACCCGAAGGAGCTCGAGCTCTTCGGGCTGCTCGAGCGCGAGGACTTCCACACGGCGGAGGTCGTCGCCTTCGGCATGACGCGGCGCCGCGGGCTCGCCGCCGCCGACGACGAGGGCCTGCAGACCCTCGCGGCCTGCTTCGCCCCCGTCTGCACGATCGTCGGCAAGACCTGGGGCCTGCACCTCGAGAAGGTCGTGCGGGTGTCGCGCGAGGAGAACCTGGCGATGATCGCCGAGTCCGTCGCCTTCCTCGCGCAGGCCGGCAAGCGCGTCATCTACGACGCCGAGCACTTCTTCGACGGCTTCCGCGATGACGCTGCCTACGCACTGGAGTGCCTGCAGGCGGCCGCTGCCGGCGGGACCGAGCGCGTCGTGCTCTGCGACACCAACGGCTCGTCGCTGCCGCAGCAGATCGCCGATGGCGTGCGCACGGTGGAGGGTGCCTTCGCGCTGCCGCTCGGCATCCACTGCCACAACGACCTCGAGTGCGCAGTGGCCAACACGCTGGCCGCCGTCGCCGAGGGCGCGACGCAGGTGCAGGGCACCATGAACGGCGTGGGGGAGCGGACGGGCAACGCGAACCTCGTCTCGATCATCGCCGCGCTGCAGCTCAAGCTCGGCTACGACCTGCTGGCGCCCGAGCGCCTCACGCGCCTCACGCGAACCGCCCACTTCGTCGACGAGCTGCTCAACCTCGTCCCCGACCCCGACCAGCCGTGGGTCGGGCGCAACGCCTTCGCGCACAAGGGCGGCCTGCACGTCGCGGGCGTGCGCGCGGACGCGAGCACGTTCGAGCACGCCGAGCCCGAGTCGGTCGGCAACGAGCGCGCGCTGCTGGTCTCAGAGCTCGCCGGCCGCCACTCCGCCACGGAGAAGGCGCTCTCCGCGGGCATCGCCCTCGACGACGACGGGGCCGTCCGCGTCATCGAGCGCGTCAAGGCCCTGGAGCACGCCGGATACCAGTTCGAGGCCGCCGACGCCTCCTTCGAGCTGCTGCTGCGCAAGGAGGCGGGGGAGTACGAGCCGCTGTTCCGCCTGGAGAGCTGGCGCACGATCGTCGAGCAGCGGGCGCCGAGCGCCGACGACGGCAGCTGCCGCGTGGAGTGCGAGGCCACGATAAAGATCTGGGTCAACCCGCCGGGCGGCGGGCCGCCCGTGCGCATCGTCGAGACGGCCGAGGGCAACGGCCCGGTCAACGCGCTCGATGCGGCCCTCCGCGCGGCGATCGGGACGATCCACCCCCAGCTGGCCGACATCGAGCTCGTCAACTACAAGGTCCGCATCCTCGACGAGGCGCACGGCACGAGCGCGACGACGCGCGTGCTGCTCGACTCGTCCGACGGCGTGCGCAGCTGGGGCACCATCGGGGTGGCCGAGAACGTCATCGCCGCTTCGTGGCAGGCACTCGTGGAGTCCTTGGAGTACGCCGAGCAGCCCGCGCGCCTGAGGACCGGTACGTGAGCGCGGCCGAGGCACGCGCCGCCGCGGCCCCCGAGGTCCCGCTCGCCCAGCCCGTCCTCGGCGTGGAGGAGGAGGAGCGCGTCCTCGAGGTGCTGCGCTCCGGGCAGCTCTCGCTCGGGCCGCGCGTCCCCGCCTTCGAGGAGGCCTTCGCCGGGTGGGTCGGCGCGCCGCACGGCTCCGCGGTCTCCAGCGGCACCGCCGGGCTGCACCTCGGGCTGCGTGCGGCCGGGGTCACCGACGGCGACGAGGTCGTCACGAGCCCGTTCTCGTTCGTCGCCTCCGCCAACGTCATCGCCTTCGAGCGTGCCACGCCCGTCTTCGCCGACATCGACGCGCGGACGCTGAACCTCGACGCGCAGGCCGCGGCCGCCGCGGTCACCGATCGGACCACGGCGCTGCTGCCCGTCCACATCTTCGGCTACCCCGCCGACCTGCCGGCCTTCGAGGCCATGGGGCTGCCGATCGTCGAGGACGCCTGCGAGGCGCTCGGCGCCCGCCACGCCGACGGGATCGCCGTCGGCGCCCGCGGCCACTCCGCCTCCTTCGGCTTCTACGCCAACAAGCAGCTCACCACGGGCGAGGGCGGGATGGTGCTCACGGGCGACCCGGCGACGAAGGCCCGCATCGACTCGGAGCGCAACCAGGGCCGCGCGCCCGACATGGGCTGGTTGGACCACGACCGCCTCGGCTTCAACTACCGCATGACCGACCTGCAGGCCGCGATCGGGATCGCCCAGGTCGAGCGGCTGAGCGGCATGCTCGCCGACCGCGCGCGGGTCGCGGGCTGGTACCGCGAGGCGCTCGCGCCCTTGGCCACGGAGCTCGGGCTCGGCCTGCCCTGCGAGGACTCAGGCGGCGATCGGCGCGGCTGGTTCGTCTGGGTCGTGCAGGTGCCGCCCGGCAGCGACCGCGACGCCACGATCCGGGCGCTGCGCGGCCACGGGATCCAGTCCAAGCCCTACCTGCCGGCGATCCACCTCATGTCCTTCTACCGCGAGCGCTACGGCCACCGGCCGGGCGAGTTCCCGGTCTGCGAAGACGTGGCCTCGCGCTCCGTCGCGCTCCCGTTCTTCCCCGCGATGAGCCAGGATCAGGTCGAACGCGTCAGATTGGCGTTGCAAGCGGTGCTCGAAGGGGCATAATCGGCGCCATGGCCTCCGTTGCGGGACGCAAGCCACGTAGGGACCCGGCCACCCAGCGTCGCCAGACGCAGCTCGTCGGCGCCGTCGGCGTCCTCGCGGCGGCCATCCTGCCGGTGTACCTGTGGCACGACGTCGCCGCCGACATCGCCGCGGCGTCGTCGTCTCTGGACACCGCGCTGGTGGTGGGCTTCGCGCCCTGGGTCCTGATGGGGCTCGGGCTCCTGTGCGTCGTCCCGATCGTGGTCGAGCACCTGCGCAACCGCGAGCGGCGCTTCTACCGGCCGGGCACCGGGGCGTGGGCCGGCTGGGGCATCTCGCTGTACCTGCTCGGCTTCGGGCTCGGCACGCAAGTCGCGCAGCTGCACGGCCTGCACGCCTAGGGTCCCCTTCGCGGAGCCGCACCTAGACTGCGCGGATCGTGTCGCGCTTCGCCGAGCCGCAGGCCGCCGCCTTCCAGGCGCTCAACTCCTCCGTCGCCTTCGACCAGCGCCTCTGGCCGCAGGACATCGCGGGCTCCCGCGCGCACGCGGCGATGCTCGGGGCACGCGGGATCATCAGCACGGAGGAGCGCGACGCGCTCTCGGCAGGCCTGGAGGCCGTGGAAGGCGAGCTGCGCGACGGCTCCTTCGCTTTCGCGCCTGACGACGAGGACGTCCACATGGCCGTCGAGCGTCGGCTGATCGCGCTGATCGGCCCGGTCGGCGGCAAGCTGCACACCGCGCGCTCGCGCAACGACCAGGTCGCCACGGACGTCGCGCTCTTCTGCAAGCAGACGGCGCAGCGGCTGCGCGACCAGGTCTCAGAGCTCATGGGCACCCTCGTCACGCTCGCCGAGCAGCACCTCGAGGTCGTGCTCCCGGGCTACACCCACCTGCAGCGCGCGCAGCCGATCTACCTCTCCCACCACCTGCTGGCCTACGTCTGGATGCTCGACCGCGATCGCCAGCGCCTCGATTTCGCCGCCGCGCAGGCCGACCGGCTCCCGCTCGGCGCGGGCGCGCTGGCCGGGGTGAACTTCGACACCGACCGCCGCATGGTCGCCGACGAGCTCGGCTTCGCGGGGGTCGTGCCCAACTCCGTCGACGCCGTCTCCAACCGCGACTTCGTGCTCGACCTGCTGCACGCCGCCGCGACCTGTGCGACGCACCTGAGCCGGCTCGGCTCAGAGCTCGTGATCTGGTCCTCGCAGGAGTTCGGCTTCGTGACGCTCGCCGACCGCTGGACCTCCGGCTCGTCGATCATGCCGCAGAAGAAGAACCCCGACGCCGCGGAGCTCCTGCGCGGCAAGGCGCCGCGCGTCGTGGCGCACGGCGCTGCGCTCCACGGGGTGCTGCACGCGCTCCCGCTGACCTACAACAAGGACATGCAGGAGGACAAGGAGCACCTCTTCGACGCGGTCGACACCCTCGCGCTCTGCCTCGCCGCCGCGCACGGGATGCTCGACGGCGCCGCCTTCGACAGCGAGCGGATGGCCGCCGCGGCCTCCGACGACCTGATCGCCGCGACCGACCTCGCCGATCTCCTGGTCAAGCGCGGGGTCCCGTTCCGGGAGTGCCACGGCATCGTCGCCGGCCTCGTCCGTGCCGCGGTGGAGTCCGGGCGCGGGCTCGCGGAGCTCTCCGACGAGGAGCTCGCGGCGCAGTCGCCGCACCTCGATCCGTCGGTCCGGTCGGTCTTCGAGCGCTCCTCGTGGCTGGAGGGCAAGGTCTCCGAGGGCGGCACCGCGCCCGCGCGCGTCCGCGAGCAGCTCGCGCTGGCCCAGGCGCTGCTCGCGGCGTGAGCGACCCCGCCGCCGCCGCGAGTGACTCCCGCCCGCTGGACGCCGGCTTCTACGACCGTCCCGTCGTCGACGTCGCCCGCGACCTCGTCGGCTGCGTCCTGCAGCACGGAGCGAGCTGCGGGCGCATCGTCGAGACCGAGGCCTACCACCACAGCGAGCCGGCCTGCCACGCCTACGTCGGCCTGACCGGGCGGACCTCGACGCTCTACGGTCCGCCCGGCACGGCCTACGTCTACCGCTCCTACGGCATCCACGCCCTGGTCAACGCCGTGTGCGAGGGCTACGACGTCGGCGCCGCCGTCCTGGTCCGCGCGCTCGAGCCGCTGGCGGGCATCGACGCCATGCGCGAGCGGCGTGGACGCGACGCGCTCGAAGAGCTCTGCTCCGGCCCCGGCAAGCTGACCCAGGCGCTGGGCATCGAGCTCGAGCTCAACGCGAGCTCGCTCGCCACGGGCGCGCTGCGCGTCCTGTCGCGGCCGGCGCACGCGCCTGAGCCCGCCCTCGCCGCCTCCGGGCGGATCGGCATCACCAAGGCGGTGGAGCTGCCGTGGCGCTTCAGCCTCGTCGGCAGCCGCTGCGTCTCCCGGCCGTGGCCGCCCGGCCTGGCCGCGCCGCGCCGCGTCCGCGCCGCTTAGCCGCCGTCGCAGGGCCCCGCTGCCGCCGGTGTCCGCCGGGCCCATAGGGCGTCGGCGGTGCCGCGGTGCGGCCGACACCCACGGGTTCTAGGGCGTCGGCGGTGCCGCGGCGCCGCCGTCCGCGCCTGCGGCGGACGGCGTCGGCGTCGGTGCGGCAGGCGCGGCGGGCGTCGGAGCCGGCGCAGGAGCCGGCGTGGGCCGCGGCGCCGGCGCCGCGGCCTTCGGTGCGGCCGGGCGCTTGGGCGCCACGGGCGTCCCGCCGTCGGCCTGGCCGGCCGCTGCGTCACCGGCACCGCCCCCCTCGCGCGCGACGCCGCCGCCCGGCGTCCCGGTGGCCGGCGCGGGCGCGTCGACCGATGGCTGGGTCAGCGTGGGGCCGGTCGGACCCGTGGCGGGTGGAAGGCCCCGGCGCTCGCGGTCGTCGGCGACGCGCTTGTCGAGGATCGTGTTCGCCGTCACCTGGAAGTCGTGCCAGATGAGCGCGGGGAACGTGCCCCCTTCGACCGGCCCGCCCTGGAACTCGGTCTGCATCGGCGTGAGCTTGTCGGGGTAGCCGACCCACACCGCGACGGTCAGGCGGTCGGTGAAGCCGACGAACCACGCGTCACCCGAGTTCTCCGTCGTGCCCGTCTTGCCCGCGGCGAACTCGCCGATGGCGGCGCGCTTTCCGGTTCCCTGAGCCACGACCGTCGACATGACCTGGGTGGCGGTCTGGGCGGTGACCCGACGCAGCACGGGGATCCGCCGGGTCTGGTTGACCCCGTTGGCGACCGGCTCGTCGTCCTTGCCGAGCACCTCGGAGATCCCGACGGGGCCGTCGTCGGTGGCCGCGAGCGAGCCGGTGATGCGCCGGCCGCCGGTCTGGAAGGTCTCATAGGCGTGGGCCATGTCGAGCGGGGTGACGCCCTGCTCGAGGCCGCCGAGCGTCATCGCCAGGTTGGAGGAGACGGGTGTCCGGATGCCCATCCTGCGCGCCAGGCGCGCGACCTTCTTCGTCCCGACCTCGATGCCGGCCGCGGCGTAGACCGAGTTGTCGGAGTAGGTCAGCGCGTTGGCCAGCGTGCGCTGGCCCGTGTAGGTGTTCTCGAAGTTGTTGACCTCGAACTGCTCCGAGCACCCGCCGCGCTTCCTCGGCGTGACGCAGAAGGTCCGCTTGCGCGAGGGGTAGACCTTCCCGGGTCCGATCCCGGACTTCAGCGCCTGCGCGAGGATGAACGGCTTGAACGAGGAGCCGGGCTGGCGCTGGCCCTGCGTGGCGAGGTTGAACGGCGCGTCTCGGAAGTCCCTGGTTCCGGAGACCATCGCCCGGACCTCGCCCGAGTCGTTGTCGATCGCCACGAGCGCGGCGGTCGGGCCGGCGGGGTTCGCGAGGTACTTGCGCACGGCGTTCTCGCCCGCGGCCTGGAGCGGGAGGTCGAGCGTCGTGCGCACCTTCAGGCCACCCTCGAACGCGCGCTGGGCGCCGTAGCGGTCGACGAGCTGCTGGCGCACCCACGAGACGAAGTACTCAGAGCCGTACTTCGCGTCGAGGCGCGGCGCGCGCGGCTTGGCGGGCAGCGCCTCGCCGATGCCCTTCTCGTAGTCGCGCCGGGAGACGTAGCCCTGCTCGCGCATCTTCTCCAGCACCACGTTGCGCCGGGTCTCTGAGGCCTTGTAGTTGTCGACCGGGTCGAAGCCGCTCGGCGAGGCGACGACCCCGGCGAGGAACGCGGCCTCGTGCGCCCTGAGCTCCTTGGCGCACGGGCGCTTGGGCGTGCCGCACCCCTGGTGGTCGGGCTCCTGGCCGAAGTAGGTCTGCGCCGCCGCTTCGATGCCGTAGGCCCCGTTGCCGAAGTAGATCGAGTTCAGGTACTCCTGGAGGATCTTCTTCTTGCCCCAGCGCCGGGTGAGGTGGTAGGCGAGCGCCGATTCGCGGAGCTTCTGGAAGATCGTGCGCTGCTGCTGGGCCTCGAGCGCGTTCTTGACGAACTGCTGGGTGATCGTCGATCCGCCCTGGGCGGCGCGCTTCTTGACCAGGTCCTGGCTGAACGCGCGGGCGATGCCGCGCAGGTCGACGCCGTTGTTCGTCGCGTAGCGCTCGTCCTCGACGGCGATGATCGCCGAGCGCATGTACGTCGAGATGTCGTCGTACTTCACGAAGACGCGGTTCTGGTCGGAGACCAGGCGTCCGATGAGCCGGCCGTTGACGTCGAGCAGGGTGGAGTTCCGGGTGTCCGCCGCCGTCCGGTACTCCGGCTCGTTCTCCAGCGCTGGGAGGTCGGAGGCGACCGCCATCATCATGCCGAAGGCCGTCGATGCGGCGGCCAGGAGGCCGAGCGGCACCAGGATCACCAGCAGCCGCAGCTTCTTCAGCCGCGGACGGTGCCGCGGCGACGGGTCGGTGGGGCGATCGGGGTCGCGCATGAGCTCAGAGCCGTCCGGTGGCCGCGCGGTGGCGGGCACTCCCGCGCCTTGACGCCGCTGGGCGGTCGCCGCCACGCGGGAACCGGCGGTGCAGAGCCGGTCCGACGGGCCTCCAGACTACCATCGAAGCCGATGGCCGACCCCGCCGAGAGCGCCGCGTTCCTGTCTCGCAACGCCGTGGACGCGCTGCCCGCACAAGGGCTCGAGGCGCGTCTGCGGGAGGCGGCGCGTGAGCAGCGCCCGCTGCGCGTGAAGCTCGGGCTGGACCCCACGGCGCCCGACCTGCACCTGGGTCACACCGTCGTGCTGCAGAAGCTGCGCGAGTTCCAGGACCTCGGCCACACGGTCGTGCTGATCGTCGGCGACTACACCGCGCGCGTCGGCGACCCATCCGGGCGCTCCCAGACGCGGCCGGCCTTGTCGGGCGCGGAGATCGACGCCAACGCGGAGACCTACAAGGCCCAGGCCTTCAAGGTGCTGCGCTCCGCGCCAGAGCTGCTCGAGGTGCGCCGCAACTCCGAGTGGCTCGACATGCGCATGGAGGAGCTCTTCGCCCTCGCGCGCACGACCACCGTCGCGCAGCTCCTCGAGCGTCACGACTTCGCCAAGCGCTTCGCGGCCGGCTCGCCGATCTCGCTGCTCGAGCTGCTCTACCCGCTCATGCAGGGCTACGACTCGGTGGCAGTCGGCGCCGACGTCGAGCTCGGCGGCACCGACCAGAGCTTCAACCTCATGCTCGGACGCGACGTCCAGCGGGCCTACGGGCTGGCCGAGCAGTGCGTGCTGACCACGCCGATCCTCACGGGCACCGACGGCGTGCAGAAGATGTCCAAGTCGCTTGGCAACCACGTCGGCCTCACCGACGCGCCCGAGGAGATGTACGGCAGGGTCCTCTCCCTGCCCGACACGGCCATGTCGCAGTGGTTCGACCTCCTGGCCGTCGAGCGCCCGGCTGATGCCACCGGCCCGCGTGAGGCCAAGCGGGCGCTGGCGCGGGCGATCGTCGCGCGCCTGCACTCCGCGGAGGCGGCGCAGGCGGCCGAGCAGCACTTCGATCGGCTCTTCGTCACGCGCGAGGCACCGGAGCAGATCGACTCCCATCCCATCTCAGCCGACGACGATCCGGTGCACATGCCGGCCCTCATCGCCGCCGCCTTCGGCCACTCCCGCTCGCAGGCGCGCCGCTTGGTGGCCGCCGGCGCCGTGCGCCTCGACGGCGACGTCCTCTCCTCAGAGCAGATCGACGTGCCCGCCGCGCGCCTCGAGGGCGCCGTTCTGCAGGTGGGAAAGCGCGGCTTCCGTCGGTTGCACCGTGGTTGAGAGGCTCGCCGCACCGTCGAGGGCGACCTGTCTACACTCGGCCCGGTCGGGCTGAGGGGCGCAAAGCCGCTCAGCCCGGTGACGTGAGAGGTCGAGCAGGGCTGACGACTCCTCTCAGGGGCACGGTGATACATTGCCGGCTCCCGGGGCGAGCGACTGCCGCGCAGCACCACCGCAGATCTCCATGAGGTCGACCGGCGGCAAGCGCTACACTCCTCGACCCGACTCGAAGCGATGGTCCCACTTCGAGCGCGACCTCGCAGAAGGCAGCACCTTCTCAGAGATGGGCGCGACGGTCTTTGAAAACTCAACAGCATGCGCACCTTGAGGCTCTCGAGCCGCGAGGTGTGCGTCCAGGTTCGATCTGCCGATTCCCAGCCGGGCGTCGGCAGAACTTAGAAGTACCTGTCATGACCGCGGCTTTCCCGTGTAGGGAAGCCGCATGAAGTGGTCAAGGGCAACTCTCAGTGAGCCGGCACTCGTGTCGGCACTTGAAGTTCTTCACGGAGAGTTTGATCCTGGCTCAGGACGAACGCTGGCGGCGTGCTTAACACATGCAAGTGGAGCGACGAAGGGCCTTCGGGCCTGGCAGAGCCGCGAACGGGTGAGTAACACGTGGGTA
>JAABUN010000391.1_pt1 | contig 115558 bp, 98 predicted proteins | sample 5559311 | NCBI WGS metagenome assembly JAABUN01 (sample SAMN10711877, study PRJNA513370) | rock metagenome | isolation source: Antarctica rocks | place: Antarctica: Victoria Land, Siegfried Peak sud | reverse complement strand
CGCCTCTCGACTTTGCTATACTCCGTGCCATCAAAATACCTGCAACGGCGATGACGAAGCGAGTACCCATCGACGAGCCGGCCAGGGAAGGCGCGCCATTGACTGGAAGCGGCCTCGGTGGAGTGATGGTGAAGTTCCCTTCCGAGCCGGTCGGTGAACCGATGCCGCCTTTGGCGTATCAGTAGTCGACCCTGGTCCCCACCATTATCGGGGAGCGCCGTGAGACGAACCATCACGCGGCGAAGAGCGCGCCGGGCCAACCCGGCGAAGCAGGGTGGTACCGCGTGGCGACCCCTCGTCCCTGCCGAGGGGTTTTTTGTTGCCCATTGCGGGCCAGCGGAACAGAGTGCCATGGCAATTCAGGACGACCTCTCGACCCTCCGGAGCCGGGCACTCGACGCGCTCGGGGCGATCACCGACCTCGCGGCAGCCGACGCATGGGAGCGTCAGTTCCTCGGCAGCAAGGGGGAGCTGACCAGTATCCTCCGCGGTCTCTCCGCCGTTCCGGCGGAGGAGCGACCAGCGGCGGGACGAGCAGCCAACGCCTTAAAGGTCGAGTTGACTGCCGCCTTTGCCGCGGAACGAGCGAAACGCGCCGCGGCCGCCCTGGACGAGCGACTCACGGCGGAAAGCGTTGATGTCGCTCTTCCCGGCCGGCCGCCGTTGATCGGGACAGCGCATCCGGTGTCGCAGATGATCGACGAGATCAGCGAGATCTTTGGGTTGATGGGCTTCCAGACGGTCTTTGGGCCGGAAGTCGAGACCACCCGCTACAACTTCGATCTCCTCAACATCCCGGACGACCATCCTGCCCGAGACGTCTGGGACACGATCTTGATCGACTCCACCGCGGGCGACCTGGTGCTTCGAACGCACACCTCGCCGATGCAGGCGCGGGTGATGGAATCGGGTGGACCGCCGGTAAGGGTCATCGTCCCCGGACGGACCTATCGATATGAGGCTCAGGACGCCTCCCACGAGTGGATGTTCCATCAGATCGAGGGATTGGCCGTCGATACGTCGATCACTCTTGCCGATCTCAAGGGCGTACTGACGGAACTGGCCCGTCAGCTTTTCGGGCCGGAGCGACAGGTCCGCTTTCGCTGCGATTTCTTCCCGTTCGTTGAACCAGGGGTGGACTTCGCGGTCGACTGCGCGATCTGTGGCGGTCAGGGATGTCGTGTCTGTAAGCAGTCTGGATGGCTTGAGATGGGCGGCGCCGGCATGGTGCACTCGAACGTGTTGCGATCGGTCGGTTACGACCCCGCCGCGGTGAGCGGCTTTGCCTTTGGTCTCGGAGTGGAGCGCATGGTCATGATGAAGTACGGCGTCGACGACCTTCGCGCCTTCGCCGCCAGCGACCTTCGCTTTCTTCGCCAGTTCACCCGTCCATTCGCCAGCCGGTCGGATCAGATGGGGGCGCAGCGATGAAGGTACCGCTGAAATGGCTGAACGAACTGGTGGATATTGACCTTTCGCCGAAAGAGCTGACCCACCGGCTGACGATGGCTGGCCTAGAAGCGGAAAAAATCACCCTGATCGGCGATGGGTGGTCAAACGTCTTCGTTGGGGACGTGGTATCGGTGAGCCAGCACCCGAACGCCGATCGCCTGGTCCTGGCCGAGGTCGATGCGGGGGACCACCACCTCACGGTGGTGACCGGTGCGCCGAACATCGCGCAGGGGCAAAAGGTAGCGTTGGCGCTGGCGGGAGCGCGTCTTTTTGACGCCCACTCAGAGACGCCACAGCTGAAGACATTGAAACCGGGCGCGATCCGCGGCATCCGATCCGAAGGTATGGTCTGCTCGGAGAAGGAACTTGGCCTGTCAGAGGAGCATGAAGGCATCGTCGTGCTCGAACCCGACGCGCCGGCGGGTGTCCCGCTGGCCGAGTGGCTGGGTGATACGGTCGTCGAGTTCGAAATCACCCCGAACCTGGTTCATGCGTTCTCTGTCGTCGGCATCGCCCGCGAAACCGGCGCCGTGACATCGAAGCCGGTCCGATTACCACCAACGGTCGATCTCGACGCCGTGCCGCTCGATTCGTCCTTGGTGAGGATCGAAGCGGACGACCTTTGTCCCCGCTGCACGGCGGCGGTGATCGAGGGGGTGCGCGTCGAGCCGTCGCCTGGATGGTTGAGCCGCAGACTCATCGCCGCCGGCATGCGTCCCGTCAACAACCTCGTCGACATCACCAATTACGTCATGCTGGAGTGGGGTCAACCGCTCCATGCCTACGACCGGGCGCGGCTGGCTGGTGGAGGCATCGTCGTTCGCCGCGCGTGCCAGGGAGAGAAGCTGGAAACGCTTGATCATCAACAACGGGAGCTCTCGTCCGACATGCTGGTGATTGGCGACAAGACTGGCGCGGTCGGGGTCGCCGGGGTCATGGGAGGGGTCGACAGTGAGGTCGACGACACGACGACGACGATTCTTCTGGAGGCCGCGATGTTCAACATGACGTCGGTGCGGCACACCGCCCGTGCGCTGAAGCTGCGAAGCGATGCGTCGGTCCGCTTTGAGCGCGGCCTCGATCCGAACCTCGCCGCTGCCGCCGTGGCCCGAGCGGCCGCCCTGATCCTGGAGCTGTGCCCGGGCAGCAGCGTCACCGCCTGGCATGATGCCTATCCGTCTCCCGTGGCGCCCCGGCCGCTCTCACTGCCGTTCTCGGAGATTGAGCGTCTGCTCGGTGTTTCCTACGACCAGGAGACGGTGCTCGACGCCTTGACGCGGTTGCAGTTCTCACCCGTGATCGAGGGCGACGCCGATGATGCCCAGCTGACAGTCGTGGTTCCGACGTACCGGCACGACGTCAATCTCGCCGCCGATGTCGTCGAAGAAGTGGCGCGCATCGTCGGCTACGAGACGCTGCCCGCGACCCTTCCCACCGGCGGGACGGTCCCGGTGCAGCGCGATCCAGTCTATCTTCTGCAGCGGTCGGTCCGAGCAACGCTGGTCGCCGCCGGCTGCTCCGAAGTCGTGACCTACATCACCACCTCCCTTGAGCAGCTCGCACGCCTCGCTCCCTCGGATGGGCGAGCCGGCATCGTGCACTCAGTGCCTAGCGAACGCCTCCTGACGCTTCGCAACCCGATCCAAAGCGACAGGTCGCTCCTACGACCGACGCTTCTCCCGGCGCTCCTCGATGTCGCGGCCGATAACCTCAAACATCAGACATCTGTGCGGCTCTTCGAGCTGGCCCGCGTGTATCTCCGGGATGGGAATCAGTCCATGCCGCGTGAGGCGAGCACACTTGCTCTCCTCCTCAGCGGCGAACGAGTGCCTCTCAGCCTTCATGCCACCCCGGGTGAGATGGACTACGCCGATCTCAAAGGGCTTGTCGACGCGCTGCTTGAGCGGCTCGGCGTCGGGGGAACGCTTGTTGAACGGTCCACCCATGATGCCCTTCACCCCGGTCGCCGTGCGGACATACGGGTCGACGGTCACCTCGTCGCGACGTTTGGAGAGCTGCGACCAGACCGTGCCGAAGCCGCCGGGTTGGGACTCCGGCGCGTCAATGTGGCGGAGATCGATCTTGACGCCCTGCTGGTGGCGACGGGTGCCCAGGCCGGAAGCGTGACCGTGCCGCGATTCCTCCCGGCCGAGCAAGATTTTGCCGTCGTGGTCGCCGAGGCGACGAGCGCCGCCGCCGTTGAGAGAGCATTGCGGGACGGTGCAGGTCCGCTGCTTTCGGCAGTGACCCTGTTCGATGTCTATCGGGGCGCGCCCGTCGACCCTGGCAAGAAGAGCCTGGCATATCGCCTGACATTTACCGCGTCCGACCGGGCCATCACGGACGCCGATCTCGGGAAAGTTCGAACGCGGATCGAGCGAACGTTAGGACAGCGGGTGGATGGCCAGCTCCGAGCCTAGCTGAAGCCGATGCATCTCAACCAACCAAGGAGCGCAGTCTGATGACCCAGGCCGTCACCGCCCCAACGGCACGCACCGGAGGACCTCGCCGCCTCATCGATGTCAGCGAAGCGCGGGCGTTGCTGACTCGCCGTGGCGGGTTCGAGGAAACACGACTCTCGCCGCGCCTGCGGGAGGGGATCCGCCGGGTCTTCGACGAGGATCTGTCGGCCGAGGCGGTCGTGGACCACATCCTCGGCGATGTACGGCGCGACGGCGATGCCGCGCTCCATCACTACTCCATGGCCTTCGACGGCTTTGACCCTCCGGTGCTCGAGGTTCCCCGCAGCGATTGGGAAACGGCGCGGAAGTCCCTTACGCCTGAACTCCAGGATGCGCTCCAGCTGGCCGCCGATCAGATCGCCGCGTTCCACCGGAAGCAGCTGCGGACGTCCTGGCTTGACTACTCGGATGAGGGGGCTTTGGGCCAGATTGTCCGTCCACTCGATCGAGTCGGCATCTATACGCCCGGTGGAACCGCGGCCTATCCATCCTCATTGCTCATGACGGCGGTGCCGGCTCGCGTCGCGGGAGTGCAGGAGATCGTCGTCTGCTCGCCGCCGTCTGCGAGCGGCGGGGTGTCACCGCTCATTCTCGCCGCGGCCGAGGTTGCCGGTGTCGATCGCCTCTTTCGCGTCGGGGGCGCTCAGGCGATTGGCGCGATGGCCTACGGCACAGAGTCGATCCCACACGTCGACAAGATTTTCGGGCCGGGCAACGTCTTCGTCGTCCTCGCCAAACAGCGCGTCTACGGGACTGTCGCGATCGATCAGCTCCCCGGCCCAACCGAAACGCTGATCGTCGCGGACGACAGCGCCAATTCCGACCTCGTAGCCGCCGATCTTCTCGCTCAGGCAGAGCACGACGCCATGGCCACCGCCATCCTGATTACAACGAGTGTGGCGCTGGCCGGCGCTGTCGAGACAGCGCTGGTCGAACAACTGGCACTGCTAGAGCGTCGAGAGATTGCCGCTCAGTCGCTTGCGACCAATGGCCTGATCGTGGTAGTTCCGGACATTGAGACTGCGATGAAACTCGCGAACGCGTATGCGCCGGAGCACCTCTGCCTGCTGGTCCGCGATCCATGGGCAATCATGTCGAGCGTCCGGCACGCGGGCGGTGTGTTCATCGGAGAGCACAGCCCCGAGGCGCTTGGTGACTACACCGCCGGTCCCAGCCACGTCATGCCGACGGGCGGAACCGCTCGCTTTTCGTCACCGACGCACGTTGGAGAGTTCACGAAAGTCATCAGCGTCGTCGCCGCGAATCGCCGTGCGATCGAGCGGCTTGGCCCAGCAACCATGACCCTGGCCCGGGCAGAGGGGCTAACCGCCCACGCCCGTGCCATCGAGCGCCGCCTCGAACACCCCTGAACCCACTCTGTTGCCGGGGTCAGGCGCGGCTCAGCCCGCGCAGCGCCGCGAAGACCCGTTCTTCGACGGTCTGACCGCTCGTCGCGGGCACGGTGAGGGCGGCCTCATGTGCTTCGGCAGCCGAATAGCCCAGGGATTGCAGCGCTTCGACCACCTCGGCATCTTCCGCGCGGCTGCTATCAGTCGTCGACGGCAATGTGATAGGAGTCAGCTTCCCGCGAAGCTCGAGAATGAGACGAGCCGCCGTCTTTTTACCGACCCCTGGAACCGTCGCCAGGAAGTCCGCGTTCTCGCGGGAGATCGCATCTTGCAACAGATCGGAGCGCACGCGGGAAAGGATCGCGCATGCCAGCCGAGGCCCGACACCGGTGACGCCGATGAGCGTTTCAAATAGTCGAAGCTCGTCCTCCGTCGCGAAGCCGTACAACGTCAGCTGATCTTCGCGGACAAACAGATGCGTCCGCAGGCTAACGGTCGCGCCCACGCCCTCCACGTCACCCAGGGTCGTCGCGGAGGTAAAAACGCGATAGATGACCCCTTCGACATCGACCAGCAGGGCATCCGCCGTCCTGGCTTCGATGCGGCCCCGTAGTCCCGCGATCATGACAGCGCTTCCGCCATGGAGTCAGGCAATCGATAAACTCGTCGTGCCGTTCCGCCAAACAGCGGCTCAGCCTCATCCGGCGTCAATGGCAACGTACTGGTCCTTCGCAGAAATCGATCCTGCCGCAGGACAGGAAAATCACTCCCCCACATCACGCGGTCGGGACCCAGGATGTCGAGCACGGCGCGGAAGACCGCGGGGCGGTAGAGGTAGGTCGACGCGGCGGTGTCGTAGGTGACCCTGCTGGCCATGGTCGCGACCTCCGGCATGAGCTCATAAAATGGCAGTCCTCCACCCCAATGCGCCAGCACGACGTTCAGGTCCGGAAAGGCCTGAAGGAAGGCCACGAGGCGGTCGGGCGTCGCCGTGCCCTTCCCCGGATAGCGATGGCCGACCGGCTCCGTGGCGTGGAGCATCACCGGACGACCACGCTCGATACAGACGTGAGTTACCGGCGCCAGCGTCTCAGAGTCGGTCAGGTCGAAGCGCTGAGCGTCGGCATTGAGCTCGCCCAGACCGGATGCCCCCAACTCGAAACAGCGCATAGCCTCCTTCGCCGCGGCAACTCCGCCGCCGAGCGGCACGGTGCCGAGCCATGACAGCTGTCCGGCGTTCGACGCGCAGAGCGAGGCAAGATAGTCGTTGTGCTCGCGGCAGATGCCGAGATCGTTCCACGGAAATCCGCAGACGACCGATCGAGCGATGGACGCGTCGTCCATGCTTTGCCGCAGGTGATCGCCGGTGATCAGTAACGCTCGGGGGTCGGCATAGAGATGCTCGAACCAGAGATCGCGGCCGACGTAGTTTGCTCGACCGCGGACGACCTCAGGCGTGAAAGCGTGAGTATGAGCGTCGACGACCGAGACTCGCCGGACTTCAGGCAGACTCACGCGGCCTCCACGTTACAACAGTGTCAAGGCGAGAATGATGAGCACGATGAACAACACCGCGCCGAGGGTGACGAGCGCTGGAACCAGATAGGAGTGTGGTCCGCTGCCGACCATCGCCGCTTCCGGGCGCGAGATCACCGAGACACGTGTCGGTTGCGCTTCGACGACGACGGCTGACACGTTATCGGTCGTTCCTCGCTCGACCGCCAGGGTAACCAGGCGCTTTGCGGCGTCGGCGGCCTGAGTAGTCAGCAGCACGCCGACCATGTCGGCTTCCGGCACGACCCCGTGAAAACCGTCTGAACAAAGCAGCAATCGATCCTCGGGCAGCAAGGTCAGCTCGAAGATGTTCGGTAACTTCCCTTCGAGACGTTCTTTGTTTCCGAGGGCGTGAGTCAGGATGTTCCGATGCGGGCTTCGCTGCGCCTGTTCAGCCGTCAATGACCCCTGAGCCACCTCTTCCTCGACTAACGAATGGTCCTTGGTAATCTGCGTCAGACGATCAGCTCGAACGAGATAGGCCCGGCTATCGCCGACGTTCGCGATGGTCGCGTATTTCCCACGGAGCAGGCCGGCAACGAGCGTTGTCCCCATCTCCTCAGGTGCGCCATTTGCCGCACTGTCGGCGAAAATCGCCTGGTTTGCGCGGCGGAACGCCTGTTTGAGTGCAGCGGCGGGATCACTGGTGTCGGTCTCGGCGAGCACGTTGCGGAGCGTCTCGATCGCGATGGCGCTTGCCACCTCACCTCGCTGGTAGCCACCCATGCCATCGGCGACCGCAACCAGACGAACCGTCTCGGTGCCGAGAACCCCGCCGCCGGCCGACACGAGGTCGCCCGCATACAGGGCGTCCTCATTTTCCTCGCGCCCGCCGACATCGGTAGCCGACCCCAGTGAGAGGCGCAGCTCGAGGTCCTGACTATCGACCGCGGCTGGCTCTAACACGGCACCAAATAGCTCCTCGATCCGACAGAAATCAGCGCCCGATCATAGCATTTCAGCTGTATGCCGAACAACAGCGATCAGGGTCAATGGAGGGGATCGGAGATGCTACACTCGGCCATGGATCCGCGTGATGCGGCGCGGCTACGGAAAGGAACGCGGGTGCTCTTCATCGCCGCGCTTCGTCCACGACGCCCCTCCTTCATGAGCACTCTGATCGCCTCATTGATGCTCATGGCGCTTCTGAGCGGCAGCGTCGAAACGGTCAAAGCTGACGCCACGGCGACTCCGGGAGCGGACGATCCATTGCCCCTCCTCTCGACGGCGAGCGCGCGTCTCGCCGATACTCTGACCGTCAGTTTTAAGCTCGACGTTGAGGGGACGACCTACATCGATGCCCAGAACAGCATTCAACTCCTGGAAGCGCAGGGACAACTGCAGCGGCCAGATCGGGTGAAAGCCTCCTTCAAGGTGAAGGTCCTTGCCCCAACGCTAACGATCAACCTCATCACCATTGCCGATGAATCGTGGACCACGGATCTGATCACTGGGAGGTGGGGTCCCGCCCCCGAAGAGTTCAGTTACGATCCGCGGATTCTCTTCGACAACCAAAACGGTATCGGACCGGTGATGGGAAAAGTCCTGGCGCCGAGACGAGAGCAGGACGAGAAGGTCGGTGGTCGCGACACCTATCACATCACCGGCACGGTCGATCAGAAGGTGATCGGTCCGTTGACCGCTGAGACGATGAAGGGCTCGCCCGTCGCGGTCGAGCTCTGGATCGACCACAGCACCGGTGATCTGCTCCGAGTTCGCCTGGCTGAGCCGCCATCCGATGAGAAGAAAGACCCTGCCACCTGGACGCTCGACCTCTACGATCAAGGCGCCAAGGTCGAGATTGAGTCGCCACTCTAGCCATCAGCGGCGGATAACAGTGCCCATCATCAGCGTCTCCCGCGTCTCATGAGCGACGGCCGAGGAGCGAGCCGCGTGGGGCTCGGTGCGCCGCTGCTAGCGGTGCTCATCGGCGCCCTAGATCTGACGGTGATTGCGACGATCCTCCCTCGCATCGTCTCTGACCTGCGCATCAACACGGTCGATATCGACCGCTATGTCTGGGTCGTCAATGGCTACTTGCTTGCCTATATCGTTGCCATCCCGATCATGGGCCGCGTCTCGGATATTCTCGGCCGCCGGAGTGCGTTCCTGATCTCGCTTGCTGTCTTCATCGTCGGCTCCGCATGGTGTGCCAGCGCCAATGACCTCACGAGTCTCATCGCGGGCCGCGCCGTTCAGGGAGCCGGCGGCGGGGCGTTGTTGCCGGTCACGATGGCCCTGGTCGGGGATGTCGTGCCTCCCGCCGGCCGACTTGCCGCGCTCGGCGTCGTCGGGGCCGTCGATACGCTGGGCTGGGTCCTCGGTCCATTGTGGGGAGCAGCGATTGTCGGCGTATTCGCTGCCGGCACGACACCATGGCGCTGGGTTTTTTATGTCAATATTCCGCTCGGGATCGTCGCCACGTTCGCCATTGTGGGCTTCGACCGGCGGGGACCGAGCCAGGGGCAACCAGCTAGCAGTCGCCGCATGGACCTGCTCGGCACGTTGCTTCTGACGGCGATGCTCGTCCTGATCAATCTCGCCCTTTCTTCAGGGTCCGAACTTGGGCAATCCGCGGGCTCCGGGAGCCGGGCCCTCGGTGGTACGGTAAATCCACTGAGCGGCTATCTCCTTCCGATGCTGCTTGGCGGCCTTGTCTGCGCAGTCGTGTTCATCGCCTGGGAGCGGCGAGCTCGCTTTCCGATCTTGCCTCTCGACCTGTTCCGAGACCGGCGGTTCACCGCGGCCATCGTCACCAATTTCCTCGCCGGGGTAGCGCTGATCGTTGCCATGGTCAACGTTCCGATCGTGATCGCCCTGCTCGTGGACGAGGGCGCGGTCAGCGTAACCAGTGCACTGATGCTCGCCCCGTTCACCGTGCTGATGGCGGCGCTCTCCTTCACCGGCGGGGTTGTCGCCCGCCGGCGCGGTGAAAAATGGACCGCCGCTACGGGACTCGTCCTGGTCGCCATCGGCTATGGCCTGGTCTGGCTCGGTCTGCGGGGCGGTAACTACCAGTGGATGTTGCCCGGTCTGGCCCTGGCGGGCGCCGGGTTTGGACTCGTCATCGCTCCAATCGGGGCGACGGTCCTCGACGCGGTCCCTGCCGCCGATCGGGGCATTGCCGCCGGTCTCACGCTGGTCTTTCGGCTGCTTGGAATGACCATCGGAATCTCGACCCTGACGTCGATCGGCATTCACCGCCTCCAGACGCTCACCGGCCGTTTAGAGACGGTCGTTCGACGACCCGGGGAATCGACGGTTGAGTTCCTCCTCCGTCAGAACCAGTTCATTGAGGAGCGGGTCATTCCCTTGAGCATCCAGGTGATTCGAGAAACCTTCCTGATCGCGGGTCTGCTCGCCCTACTGGCAATCATCCCGGTCACATTCCTCGGTGGGCGTCAGGCAGCACGCCGGTCTCCCCCACCGTAACCGTAGCTCAGCTAACGTGCCGCACCTTGAGCGGCCGCGCGCAGCGAGGCAACGGTCTCGGCCACGCTCGAGGAGGGATCGAACAGTGCTGATCCGATCACCGCGGTGTCGGCGCCGGCCTCGACCGCTCGTCGAATGTTGCCGGGCTTCACGCCGCCGTCGATCTCCAACCGGCAAGTTGGATTCTGGTCGTCGAGCGTCCTTCGCAGACGCCGAATCTTGTCGAGCATGGATGGGATAAAGGTCTGGCCACCAAAGCCTGGATTGACCGTCATCACGAGCACCTGCCGGACCAGCGGGATAACTTCCTCCAGGAGCATCAAAGATGTCCCTGGGTTGAGCGTGACACTCGGCTCCGCTCCTGCCTCGGCGATCGCGTGAAGCGTTCCGTGCAGGTGGCCGCACGCCTCAACATGGACTGTGACTGTGTCGGCTCCGGCCGCTGCGAAGCGCTCAACCCATCGCTCTGGCTCGACCGTCATCAAGTGCACGTCGATCGGTAACCGGGTCGCCGATCGAACCGATTCAAGGACGGGCAGTCCCATCGAGAGGTTGGGCACAAAGCGGCCGTCCATCACGTCGAAGTGGATGAAGTCGATCCCCGCGTTCTCCACCTCGTGTATCTCTGCTCCAAGTGTGAGAAAGTTCGCGGACAGCACCGATGCGCCAAGCCGAACCGTTCGGGTCGTGCTCACTCGATCCACCCCTCAACCAACCCCCGCCCTGTGGCGAATGTGCTGGAGCATACGTCGTCCGGCGGGTGCTTCTGCCGCGTTCGTTATACTCCGGCCGGATAGTCTGAGGATGCTCGTGGGCGGGCCACTCGCGTCATCATGCATGGAGTTGATGGCGTGTTAGCGCCGGTCGAACGCACTGAACGCGTGGTTCCAACACCCGTCAGCGATCCCCGCCTCATCGTGGGCGTGTTGGTGCTTCTCCTCAGCTGGGCCCTCGCCTGGGTCGGGCCTGCGCCGTTCTCGTGGCATACCTTCTTCCCGCTCTGGTTCGGCTACATCATGACGGTCGATGCGCTGACCGTTCGCCGGACGGGCACGTCGCTGCTCATCCGATCTCCTGGGCAATTCGTCCTGCTATTCGCATTCTCGGTGCCCCTATGGTGGTTGTTTGAACGGTGCAATCGCCGTCTCGGTAACTGGTCGTATCTGCTCCCCGACACGTACACGCCTCTCGCCTACGGCATCGAGGCGTCGATCGCCTTTTCAACGGTCATGCCCGCCGTTCTCGTCACGGCCGAGCTGTATCGATCATTTCCGTTGTTTGCTCGCCCTTTTTGCTGGCTGCGGCTGGCGCCCTCACGCCGCTGGCTCGTGGCGATTGCCATGGCAGGGCTGGCAATGTTCACCTTTTCCCTCGTCGCACCGCGCCAGGGATTCCCGTTGGTCTGGATTGGACTCTTCTTTTTCATCGATCCGATCAACGCGCTAATCGGCGCCCGCAGCATCTCCGGTCAGGTGGCTCTCCGGCGCTGGGATACCGTCGTTATCCTGTTTGCCGCTGGTTTGACCTGCGGCATTTTTTGGGAGATGTGGAACTACTGGTCGGCGCCGAAGTGGACGTACGACGTTCCGCATGTCGGTACGTGGAAACTCTTCGAGATGCCGCTCCTTGGCTATGGCGGATACTTGCCCTTCGCACTTGAGATCTATGCCGCCTACCATCTGCTGCATCATCTCGTCTTCCGTCGACCGGACGATTATCTCCGGTTCGACAAGGGGGATCCGTCCTCCCGTTGCTCCTGATTTTTCGGCCACCTATACTTGCGCCCGGCGAGGTATTTCGGCCGGGTGCGCCCCATCGCCGGCGGAAAGAGGCAGCTCGGTGAACATTCTCGACCGGTTCGAGCATTCGGTCGAACGTCTGATGGAAGGGTCGCTTGGACGGCTCTTCCGCAGCCCGGTTCAACCAGCCGAGATCGGCCGAAAACTCGAACGCGCCATGATGGCGAAGCAGGTGGTCTCGGTCGGTCGCACCTTGGTGCCTAACGAGTTTGTCGTCGCGATGCACCCGGCAGATATGGTGCTCTTCGTCGATTTCGTTTCAGCGTTGTCGCGCCAAATGGAATCATGGCTCGCAGACGTGGCTGCCGAGCGACGCGTCTCTTTCGTCGATCGGGTGCGCGTCCAGATCGTCGGCGACGAGCGTTTGCCGCGGCGATCGATCGGCGTCGAGGCGGCGATCGCCGACCGGCCCGACGTCGATCGGGCCGCCCAGGACCGGGTCCAACGAACCGAGATTTATCGGGTGATCCGGCGCACCGATGGGGTTCGCCCGGCTCGCCTGAGCATCCGCTCAGAAGCCGGAGAGGATCAACCGGTGTTCGTTCGGAAGCCGATGACGAGCGTTGGCAGAGCGTCGGACAACGATATCGTCCTCCCTGATGCCGATGTCTCGCGGCATCACGCCCGGCTTGAGTATGACCGAGGAACGCTCACCGTCCGCGATCTCGGGAGCACCAATGGCACGCGGGTAAACGGTCAACGGATCGAGCGGCGAGCCGTCGTTCCTGGTGACGAAATGACCTTCGGCACGTCCCGGGTCGTCGTCCTGCCAGATGACGGCGACGATGCCTAGGCGCTACACCGGTCGCACCGGCCGCGGAGCGAACTGATGCTACAAAGTCTTGACTTTGATTGGTTCATCCTGCTGCTCCGTGTCCTCTTCATTTTCTTGTTGTATTTCTTTCTCTACCAGGTCCTCCGGGTGACCGCCCGGGAACTGACCGCAATCGCCTCGGCAATCCCGCAGTCGGAGCCGGTCGTTCCAGTAACATCGGCGAGATTGGTCGTCGTCGACGGCGCGGAGTCGGATCTCGCACCGGGCACGTCGTTCGAGCTTCAGCCGGTTACCACGATCGGCCGCGGCTCCGGCGCAACGATCCGGATCGTCGAACCATTCGTGTCATCCGAACACGCCGAGATTACCCGCACCGACGGACGGTGGTGGCTATACGACCTGGGGAGTACGAACGGCACTTTCGTCAACGGGCAGCCCGTTTCCTCGCCCACGGGCATACGGGCGGGAGACATCGTACAATTCGGGCGCATTGCACTCCAGCTTGTCCCATAGGCGGATGGCGAGACGAACGGTATCGGCGACCACAAAGGACGGAATTGTTGAAACCACCGGTGCTCTTCTCGTCGATGGCGCTGCCCGCTCGCCCACGATTACGGTCCCTGCTTCCTCCAGCTAGCCGCGTCCCGGTCTTGTCCCTGCATCTGGGCCATCTTCATGGACGCACAGCGCAGCTGCTGCGCCGGGCAGTCATGTTGTTGGCGATTGGCGTATTCGCGGTCGTCGGCGCACTGCTCGCGGTGCGGGTCTCCTCCAGTGGGGCCATTTACCCCGGCGTTGACATCGCCGGCATGAACGTCGGCGGCCTGTCGCCAGAGGAAGCTCGAGCCGTCTTGCAAGGGCAAGCCGACGACCTTGAGACCGGCACGATTCGCTTCACCTATGCGGGGCGGACGTGGTCGCCAACGCTGCGAGATGTCGGCGCGTCATTCGACGTCGCCGGGGCGGTGGACGAGGCGTACTCCGTGGGCCGTGAGCCGACGGCATTAGATCGCCTCCAGGCGACCGCCAGTCTGGTCCATGATAACCGGGACATCAAGCTCGGCATGACGTTCGACCACGCGGTGCTTGGAGCGTGGTTCGATTCGGTCGACCGCGATCTGGGACTCCCGCCACACGACGCCTTTCTCCAGATCAATGGGACATCAGTCACTGTGGTTCCGGAAGTGGACGGTACGATCGTTGACCGCTCTGCGGCGACCAGCGTCATCCTTCAGACGCTCAATCGTCTGACACCAATGGAACAACCGCTGCCGGTTCTCGCCAAAACGGCGGTGGTAAGGACGGGTGACCTCGCGGCGTCACAACAGCGTCTCAGCGCCGCGCTGTCCAAACCGGTTCTACTTAGTTACGGTCAGGGGTCATGGACGCTTCAGGCGACCGACCTGGCTCCGTTCATCGTGCAGCGGGTCGACCCACTCAAAACAGGTTTCGAAGCTCATTCAATGACCCTTGACACCGACAAGCTCTCGGCGTGGCTTGAAGACCGGATCGCGCCGGATGTTGACCGCGATCCGGTTAACGCCCAGGTCGGGTGGAATGAGGGACTGGTCGCTACGACCGCAAGTGTCGATGGCGTGCGCCTTCGCCCATCTGACCTCGCGGCGTCGATCAAGAAGAGTCTCTTTGGCGATCATCAGTCGATCGTCCTGCCCGTCGACGTCATCAAACCGGAGATTGACGGTTCGAATCTGGGTGCACTGGGTATCACCACATTACTTGGCCGGGGCGACTCCAACTACGCGGGTTCGATCGATGGACGGGCGACGAACATCGAGGTCGGGACCGCCCTGATGAATGGCACGCTCATCCCACCGGGCGGCGAGTTCTCCTTCAATCATGCCATCGGCGTGATCAGCGAAGATCAAGGCTTCGTCGAGGCTCAGGTGATCGACGGTGAGCGAATCGGACGCGACATCGGCGGCGGTATCTGTCAGGTGTCAACCACCGTCTTCCGGGCCGCCTTCGAGGCCGGGCTACCGATCACCGAGAGGAATCCCCACCGGTACCGTATCCCGTTCTATGAGATGGATGGATGGCCGCCGGGTCTCGACGCATCGATCCTGCAGCCCGAAGGAGACCCTTTTGGTGGAGGCGATTTCCGGTTCGCCAATCCGTCAAACTCGTGGATGCTGGTTGAATCATGGACAACCGGCGAACAGGTGGTCGTCAATATCTACGGGACTGACCTGGGCTACACCGTGAAAGTAAGCGACCCGATCTTTGGCAAGACGATCCCAATCGATCCCGACCTTGAAACAGTCAGTGATGAGCTCGACCCGGGGTCGTGGAAGCAGACGGAGCATGCCCAGGAAGGCATCGAGGTCAACTTCGTCCGCGACGTTGTCGACTCGGAAGGCAATCTCATTGAAAGCAGCGAGTTCTACACCCTCTTCTGGTCGCGTGGAAATGTCTACCAGGTCAGTCCGGACATGATCTGTAAATCACCAGCAGGGTCATGCTCAGGCGAGGAACAATAGCGAGGTGATCACCGCAGACCGAAGAATCGGCACAGGAGCCGCAGCTGTCAGGTGATCGCTTAGTTCGCCTAGCGGGAAGCCTTTCACTCATACTCCCCGCGCATAACGAGGAAGCCAATCTTGAGACCGTCGTCCAGCGGGCGCTTGAGGTGCTACCGACGGTCGCGGACGCCTTTGACATCATCGTCGTCGACGACGGAAGTCGCGATTCAACACCTGCACTCGCTGACCGGCTAGCGGCGTCTGACCAACGCGTCCGCGTCGTTCATCATCCGCAGAACCGCGGGTATGGTGCCGCGTTGAGCTCGGGGTTCTCGGCGTCGACAGGCGACCACGTGATGTTCATGGATGCTGATCGCCAGTTCGACATCGCAGAGGTGGCGCTGCTGACCCCCTTCGCACGGAACTACGATATCGTCGCCGGCTTCAGGATGGAGAGGAATGACCCGATCCATCGCCGCCTCTTCGCCGAGATCTTCAACCTAACCGTCCGCGTGCTGTTCGGCGTGCACCTCCGCGATATTGATTGTGCTTTCAAAATGTTTCGCGGTGATTTGATCCGCTCGCTGAAACTGACGGCCCCGGGCGCATTGATCAACACGGAAATTCAAGCCAAGGCGCGCCGCCAGCGGGCCACACTGCAGCAAGTCGGAGTCCATCACTATCCCCGTGTCGCCGGAACGGCGTCCGGCGGAAACTGGCGTGTTATTGCCCGCGCGATGCGCGAGACAGTGCTCCTCTGGTGGAGGATGCGGAGTTACAGATCCCCCGCGGCATGACCGGCGAAACATCGGTCGCGCCGAATGCGCCCTAGCACCCACCGAGTCGGCACACCACCTGGTTAGGAGCTGCAAGCACGACCCTGGTAGGCGGCCAGCGTCTCGGCGAGCGCCTCACGTGACACTCCATCGAATCGAAGCCTCTTTCGCCGGCTCGCCGCCCCTGCGTCAATGCTGATACGTCCTCGTGGGATGCCCGTTACCCGGGCGAGAAACCGCAGCAGCGCGGCATTCGCCTTCCCATCGATGGCGGGCGCGGCGACCTTTATGCGGAGGGCGCCGTTTGCGACCCCGCCGAGTGTGGTCGTTGCCTACCGTGGGACGACGACGATGGCGATCGTCGCTCCACCGTCAGCTCGGACGATCACCTCGTCCCACAGAGAGGGCGCCGGCACTATGCGGCGCGCCGAAGCTGTGCCCGCCGGCGGCGGTGGAGGTCCCGTCCTACATCGCCGAGTTGGGCACACGGGATGACCGGCCTTCCGAGACTCTGACTGAGCTCGCGGACGGACAGGTCATCGAGGAGCGTCCCTGTCCGTTGGGAGATCATTCGGTCCGAGACGTACAGGGGAGCGGTCGATGGGCGCCGCTCGAAGGCAGCGATGAGATCGCTGCCGGAGAGCAGACCCGAGACGTTGATTTCCGGTCCGAGATAACGATTCTCAACCGCCACCACATGCAGGTCCGCACCAGTTCGGGTGTTGAACCGCTCGACGGCCGCCCGCATGGTCGGAGCGATCAGCGTTCCGCACGCGATCATCCCAGGTTCACCGGCAAGGCCATGCCACTTCACCCGACCCAGGTAGTCGTCTAACCGCTCGAGGAAATCGCGGGTGATGCCAATCCCATCCTCGATCTGCGGAAACCCGTCATAGTGCTGGGCCGATGGAACAGGTCGGCCGGTCATCAGATAGAACTCATCCCCCAGATGGAAGAACGTGTCACCGCGGTCTTGCCGGAACTGCTGTTGCCACGCCTCTGACTGCTCGATAACCGCCTCCGCCTCCGGAACCTCGTACCGACGCACCGTCATGGTCTTTCCAGGAAGAGTCCGCATACAGGTGCGAGACAGGCGAAGCTGCTTGCTTTGCCGCTGTTGACCGTGCCGGCTCAGACCGACCGGCACACCGGCGATCGACAGAAGGTGGTCCCCGAACGACGAGAGATCATCGAGGCTCCGGTCCAGCTCCTCCCCGTCGTTCACACCCGGGCAGAGCACCAGCTGCGCGTGGAAGTCGATCCCTGCTCGCTCAAGTCGCTGGAGGTCCGCCATGATATGGGCACCCTTGGGATTTCCGACGAGAGCCACACGAAGGTCTGGATTGGTGCTGTGCACCGAAACGTGCATCGGACTGATCTGCTGTTCTTCGATCCGACGCCAGTCCTCCTCGCTGAGGTTGGTGAGCGTGACAAAGCTGCCATAGAGCATCGAGTAGCGAAAGTCGTCGTCCATGACATAGAGCGAGCGGCGCATTCCCTTGGGGATCTGCTTGATGAAGCAAAAGGGGCAAGCGTTCTCGCAGGTACGGATGCCGTCGAATGTTGGGTCCGCGAAGGTGAGACCCCAGAACTCGTCCCCCTCTAACTCGAGGACATAGCGAAGCGTCGAGCCCCGCCGGTCGACATCAAGAACGACCCGTTCACTTTGCGCTCCAAACTGGAAGTCGAGCGCGTCAGTGAGCGGCCGCTCGTTGATCGATACGACTTGATCGCCCGGCTCGATGCCAAGCTCGGCCCCAAGCGAGGCCGGCGCCACCGACGCGACCAGACCCGGCTGAGCGGGTGGCAGATCGACACGCCGCTGGGACAATGGACTGAGGACGGGGCTCATGGGGGACCACCGGGACATGACGAGCACGCGGACCGACGAGCCGGCACTCGAGCAACATTAGCAACCGTGAAGTCTAACACTGGAGGAAAGTAGGCCCTGATTCCTTCTTCACGCCGGGCGACGGTAGACAAGAGAAACCCAGTCCTCGATCTGTGCCCGCCGCTCGAAGTCGAGCCCGGCGCCATCGAAGGCGCGCCGAACTGCCGGCTCGCGGCTCTCGACCACACCACTCAGAACCAACGCACCGCCGGCGCTCACGGAGGCGGCGAGTGGTGCGACAAGGTCAATCAAGATCCGGGCGATGATGTTGGCCAGGACCAGGTCGTAGCCGCCGGAGACTGGCTCTCTGTCCCCAATACTGCCCTCAGCGATCAATAACTGGTCAGCAACTCCATTGCGCTCGGCATTCTCCTTCGCCGACCGGACGGCAATCGGCTCGATATCAACGGCGTCTACCCGCCGCGCCCCGAGCTTCGCCGCGGCGATAGCAAGAATGCCGGAACCGGTCCCGACGTCGAGCACCCGAGCACCAGGGCGGAGTTCCTCCTCCAGACCGAGCATGCAGAGCCGGCTGGACGGATGAAGGCCCGTGCCGAAGGCCATCCCGGGATCGAGAACCACGACCACGTCATCGGGCCCTGGCTCGTACTCGTGCCACGGCGCGCGAACCACCACCCGTTGGCCGATCTGGTGGACGTGATAATGCTCTTTCCAGGCGTTGGCCCAGTCCTCTTCGCGACGCTCGGTCACACCTAGATCGCCGATGTACCGCATCCGGCCAAGATGCCAGAGCGACGTTCGGATCTCGTCGATGCGACCGACCGGCATGTCCGCGACGCTGACGAATGTGCGGACGGTGACGGGACGTGTCGGATCGACCGCCAGGTTATCCCCGTCGGCATCCTGAGTGTACGGCTCCTCGATGACGACGCCTTCGTTGTAGCCGAAACGTGCGAAGAGTTCCGTGACCGGCTCAACTGCCTCGGTATCGCACTCTATCGCCAACTCAAGCCATTGGCCGGTCGGTTGGGCCACCTGTTCTATCACAGCTCAACCGTGCTATTGTCGCCGATGTTCAGGTGGAGTGGTGCGGCACGAAGTGATGCCTTGCGACCGATCACGGCATGCCTGACCACCACTCCGTCAATGCTCGCTCCGTCTTCGACAATCGCATCGCCAACGACCGCGTCCCGGATAGTAGCGCCCGCGCCAATACTCGCGTAGGGGCCGACGACCGAGCGTTCGATGACGGCATCATCGGCCACGAACGATGGCGCAACGATCGTGGCGTCCGGTCGCGGTTGGCTTGGCGGAGCGTCACGCTTCAGCAGGTATTGGTTCGTAGCCAGCAGCGCCTCGACGTTGCCGCAGTCCTCCCAGACGGTGACTGGAGCGGTGACGACGTTCGCACCGCGGTCGATCATGAGCTGCACTGCATCGGCAATGAAATACTCGTTCTTCAGCATGATGCCGCGGTCCATCTGCTCGTCAATGGCCTCAAACATCTCGCGCATAGTGCGGACGTAGTACAGCCCAACCAGAGCCTGATGCGACACCGGGTCTTGCGGTTTCTCGATCAGTTTGGTGACCCGACCTTCCTCCTCCAGCGCGATACCGAACGCCGATGGATCGTCTACTTCCTTGGTGAAGGCCACAACGTCGGCAATCGTCGCCTTCAACACCGCGAAGTCGGCCTCGAAGATCATGTCTGGAAAGAGGATCAGGGCGTCTCCGTCGACGAGGTCGCGGGTGCGGATGATGGCGTCCGTCTGACCCCGCATCTCTGGCTGCACCACGAAGTGGGTCGGCACCGTTGACCACGACGTTGCCCATGTCTCGATCTGATCGCCGAGAAACCCCGTAATGAAGATCAAACGATCTGGCTGGAGCGGCATCAGACGATCGAGCACATGCTCCAGGATCGGCTTTCCGGCCAACCCGACAAGCGGCTTCGGCTTGCTCCAGGTTTGGGGCCGCAACCGCGAGCCGAGTCCCGCTACGGGAAGGATGATGTCCAACGCCGCCTCCACTATCGTCGTGCCCGCCGCAGCATCGACGCGGGGGTCGGTACAATCTACCACCAGATTCGGGCGGCGGAATCAGTGGCGGTGAGTGGCGGATGGGAGATGGGAATGGATCGGCTTGGGTTAAGTCCGGACGAGCTCCAGGCCGAGATTGAGCTCAGGATGTATCAGATGGATGAAGCTCAGGAAGAGGCCGAGCAGCTTGGGGCGTACGGAGATCTGTTCCGCATGGTCGCACTCGCGGCGTTTCAACGGGCCGCGGACCTGATAACGCTCAACAACGATCGGATGACCGCTCAACTGCGCGCCGCGGGCGTGCAGCTCGGTGTAGATGCGACGCCCGTGGTCGGCGAGCCATGAGCATCTGCCCCTGCGGAACATGGTGAAGAAGACCATAGACGAGGTGCGGTCCAACTGGCCAAGGCTGACTCGCTCAGACAGCGAACTCCTGAGTGAACATGAATCCCCGGTTGGAGGACCGGACCACGCCTACGCCAAGGCGGGTAAAGCGGGGATTCAGGATATTGGCTCGGTGGCCGGGGCTGTTCATGAGCCCAAGATGGGCCACGCGAAGGGACGGGGCATAGGCCAGGTTCTCCCCAGTGGCAATGTACTGAATGTCGGCCGCGTTTAATCGGTCGGACGGCTCGCCGCTCACCGGGGACACATGGGAGAAGTACCCGAGTCGAAACATCTCCTCGGAGTGCGCGACTGCCACGGACGCCAACTCAGGATCAGCTGTCACCGGCCTCAGTCCCGCCTTTGCGCGCTCCTGATTGACGAGCGTCAGCATGTCCGCGGCCAATGCGGTGTCGTCGGTCAGGCCGCTGCTCACCTTGAACGGGAGCTCGATTGCTCCTTCGCTGGGTCGAGAGGTAATGACCGCGAAGTCGCCAAGGTCGACGTCGTAGCGATCGACCGCTTCGTACAGCACGTCGAGACCGCCTACGATCAGCGGATCTGCCAGGCGGGAATCGCGAACCTCGTTGCTGAGAACGAGCGGGCGCTGAAGAAACGCAAGGGGAAGGACAAACACCGCGGCAATCGTCAGCCCCTTCACCGCGCCTGGGATCAGGCCGAGCACGCCGTTCGACCATCGCAGCGGCCATGGTGATCGCCACCGGCACAAGGGTCTGAAGAGAGCCCGGGTGACAAGGGAGACTACGAACTGCGCCGCGACATTGACAGCCGTGAACGCAATGATCGCCGCGGTTGCGCGACCAAGTCCAAGATCGACGAGGGGATTGATCAGGTGGCGGTAGTAGACCGCGGCGACGCCCACTGCGACTACGACAGCCGCGAGATCGAGCGTCCCCAGCAGGAAGCCGCGCCGCATTCCAAGGACCGCCAGCACACCGACCACTGTCAGAATCGCGAGGTCGATCGCGTTCATGAGTAAAGGGAACCAGGACTCTTTGGTCGATGGAGTATCAGGCAGGACACGTTACGCTCGTGGGGTACCCCCAGCGGGATTCGAACCCGCGATCTTCACCTTGAAAGGGTGACGTCCTGGGCCGCTAGACTATGGGGGCGCGCCACCGGAACGATAGTCGCCGCGTTCCCGTCGTGTCAACGCCACTGGCCATCGATGAACCCGTACGCGATGAGCGCCAACGCAAAGGTCGCTACAGCGATGATGACCCCCGGGACGACACCCGAGTGGAGCATTCTTCGCCCCCACTGACGACCCTCGGCGCTGACGAGAACGATGGCGAGGAGCACACCGCCGGTGATGGCGGCTCCAGCCAGGCTGGGCACGGTTCCAACCGTTGCAATCGACCAGTCGGATTCTCCGAGACCAGCAACGATATAGAAGATCGCTCCGGCGAGATATGCGGCCGGGGCGGCGACCATGTCACCAACCAGCGGTGAAACTAATCCAAGCAGGCCAGCTATGGCGGCCACGGGAAACGCCACCGCGACCAGTGGTCCGATCAATATGTTAGCCGGGACGCTGACCCACGAGAGCGTGCCCCAGTATGAAAGTTGCACGGGCAGCGTCGCCAACTGGGCGACCGCTGCGACCGTAAGGCCACTCCCCAGCCATCCACGGATGCCTGCTGGATGCAGATGTGGGAGTACCGCGCTGAGCGCCAGTGACGCGGCGAACGATAACTGGAATGACAGCGCCCATAGCACTGAAGGATCGACCGAAACCAGCGCTGCGCCGGCAAGCATCACCAGGGTCAAAAGATCGGGTCGCCGTCCGAGACGGAGTGCAACCATGACACCGGTCGCCACGAGTGCCGCCCGTGCCACGGGAGGCTCAAGACCGACGAGCAGCGCGTAGGACCATATTCCGCCGAGGGTCGTCGCCTGCCACAGGAGGCGCCGGCGCCATCCACCCACACTTCCAATCGTCGCCGCGGCGCCCGCGATCAAGGCGAGATTGCTCCCACTGACCGCGGTGATGTGGGTCGTCCCGGTCCGGACGAAGGAGAGGTTCCTCCGGGTTGACAGCGCGTGGTCGTCTCCGGTGACAAGCCCGCTGAGGAGCGCACCCGCGTCGCCCGGAGCCGCGTGGAGAAGACTTCGGCCGAGTTCCGTTCGTACGTCCGAGACTACCCGCCTCCAGCCGCGACCGGTTTGCTCGATATTCCACGCCGCGGCGAAGAGATTCGCGATGCATCCTTGGGCTTCCGACACGGCCCGATACCGAGCCGTCAGGTCAGCGCGTGCTGTCACCGCCCCGGTGAGCCAGACCACGTCACTGAGCCCGGCAACCGGCACGACGCCACTGATGACACACACGCGGCCTGACGCCTGCGCCCAACCGCCCTTGCCACGCGACTCGCTCAGCTGGACAGCAAAGTTTTGCCAGCGCCCGTTATTGGTCGGTGCGGTCACGATCGTCCCGCGAACCGCGTCAGTCGAATCGATCCAGGATGGGATTGGTTCGAGCATCACCGTCGCCGGCTGGCTGTCATGTGCCCGCCAGGCGCCCGAGATCGCCGCGACAACCACGACCGTCACCGCCCAGGGCAAGTGGTGACGATCCGCGTCCGCGAGCCGGACCAGCGCCATCACGCCGGCGACAACCACTGCCGCACACGGACCGAACGCTGCTCCAGCCAGAAACGCGAGGCCGGCGATGGCTCCGGTCATGATCCAACCGTCACCAGTGGGCGCAGCTCATCGACCATGCGGGTCGAGATACCCTGGACCTCCGCAATGTCATCGACGGTCCGAAATGGCCCGTGTGCGACGCGGTAGTCGACGATGCGTTGAGCGATCGTGGGACCGATACCCGGCAGCCGATCGAGGTCATCTGCCGACGCCAGATTGAGGTTGATGGCCTGTTGCGAGGGCAAAGCGACCGGCTGATCGATTCCGCCGATGGCTGTACCGATGGCGGACCGAGGCGACGCTGCCGCGGCGGCGCGTCCGGCGTCGTCGGCCACCGGTTCGAACGGCACGAGGATGAGATCTTCGTCACGTAAACGACGCGCCGGATTGATCGACGAGAGATCGGCGTGCGGTGCAACGCCACCGGCCGCGAGAAGAGCGTCCTGAACGCGAGCCGATGCACTAAGGCGGTAGGTGCCAGACGTGGCGACGGCGCCCTGGACGGCCACGACAACTACCGCATCCTGTCGCGGATCGTCGATGACGATCGGTGGGGCTACTCGCTCGTCGATCAGCCGCCAGCCGAGCAGTCCGACGGCTACACCGGTGATGGCAGCCGCGACGGCAATAGCAATGCGTCCCATCGACTCCTCCGTAGCGGCGACAGCGGTCTCCGGTATCTTTGCCGGTCGGTGTCACTTCGGCAAGAGGCACTCGTGGTACCATCGGCGAAGGACGGGTCGGTCATCATGATCGCGCCCGCATTTTGCGTTGCCACGGCCCGAATCCGTGTTCGGAATTGACGAGATTTTCATGACGCTGAGCCACCTTCTCCCGCTGCTCCAGTCGACGCCCGTGACCTCCGAGATCGTCCGACGACTGACGGTGCCGGGAGCGCAGGTGTCAGTCGTCGACCTGCCAGCGACAGCCCGCCCGGCGCTGATGGCCGCATCGATCGCTTGGCGGGACCGACCGACCCTGATTCTCACGGCACGAGCCGACCGCGCCGAATCACTTTGCTCACTCCTGGGGGAGTACCTGCCGCCTGAACGGCGACCCGCACTCTGGCGGTCGCCCGAGGCTCTTCCCTACGAGCAACTCCCCTTTGACCTGGCCGCGGCGACCGATCGGGTGGCGATTCTTGACCGGTTCCTATCGTCGGCGCCCGAAGCACCACCGGTTGTCGTGGCAGACGTGCATGGTTTAACTCAGCTCGTCGTCGCCCCCGCCGAGCTGCGCGAGCACTCTCGCGTCCTGCGAGTTGGAGACCGCATCAGTGTCGATAACCTTCTCCGGTGGGCGACTGAGCTCGGCTACGATCCTTCGCCACTCGTCCAGGAGCCGGGCACCATCGCACGCAGGGGCGGGATCATCGATCTCTTCCCACCCGGTGCAGCACAGCCGATTCGAATCGACCTCTTCGGGGATGAGATCGATACGATCCGTGCCTTTAATGCCTCAACCCAACGATCGGAGGATCGGTTGTCGCGCGTCTCGCTTCTTCCGCCGGCCGATCTTCCGCTGTGGCGATTGCGCGACGCCGCGCGAGAACTGGAGCAGATCTCCGTGGCCTCACTTCGTGAGGAAGTAAGAGGAGAATGGCAGCGCGCCCTCGAGCAAATGCGGGCCGGCGCCACTCCCGCCTCGGTCGACCTCTTCGCGCCGTATCTCGGCGGCTCACTCTGCACACTGACCGACTATCTCAGCCCGGGCGATTACCTGATCGTGGACGAATCGGCCGCGGTTTTCCTCGCCGCCGGACAGCTTGAGGCGAAAGCTCGCGAGCTGGAAGCGGCATTCATCGCCAATGGCGAGCTTCCAGCCGGACTACGGTCTCCGTTCCGACCCTGGACCGACGCCGCCAGCTCGTTCGCCGGATTGACGCAACTTCAGCTCGGCACCACGCGGTCGGGCAAGATCGACGCGCTCGATGCCGATGTCTTTCAAAAAGCACCGGTCTATGCCGGTCGTCTGTCTCGCGCGGTCGAGGATATTGGAGAACGTCTCGCCGACGGTTGGCGGGTGGTGGTGGCCACCGACCAAGTGGACCGACTCACCGAGATATTCGAGGATCAGGACATCTACCCACGGCGGGACAAGCGGCGAGGCGTTGATCTGGATTCGCCGCCGCCTCTACCCGTAGGCACGCTCGAAATCCGCTCATCCGACCTCGATGGTGGATGGATGCTAGTCGAGCCAAAGCTCCTCGTCACCTCTGACCTTGAGCTTTTCGGCTTTCGCAAACACACGCGATCGCGCGGCGGCCGCAGCCTCACCGACCACGCCGCATTCGCGGCCAGTCTCTCTGCCGGCGACCATGTCGTCCACATCGATCATGGAATCGCACGATTCGCTGGTCTGACTCGACAGATGACCAATGGGGTCGAGCGCGAGTACATGCTGCTCGAGTACGCACGGGGAGACCGGCTCTATGTACCCGTTGATCAGAGCGATCGTGTCACTCGGTACAGTGGTGGAGGCATCGACCCGCAACCAACTCGTCTGGGCTCCGGGGAGTGGGTCCGTGTCAAGCAGCGGGTGCGACGAGCAGTTCGCGAGATGGCCTTCGAGCTGATCCAGCTGTATGCGGTTCGCGAGACGGCCGCCGGCCACGCCTACGGCCCCGACACCACCTGGGACAACGAGCTCCGGGAGTCGTTCCCGTACACGGAGACCGTCGATCAGCAGCGAGCTATCGACGAGGTCACCGCTGACATGGAGGGGGCCAAACCGATGGACCGCCTTGTCTGCGGTGATGTCGGCTTCGGCAAGACTGAGGTCGCCCTCCGCGCCGCGTTCAAAGCGGTCAATGGGGGTCGACAGGTAGCCGTGCTCGTACCGACCACGGTCCTGGCGCTCCAGCACTTCTCGACCTTCGCGCAGCGGCTGGCCCCGTATCCGGTCAAGATCGAGATGCTCTCCCGGCTCCGGTCGAAGGCGGAGCAGCGCGAGGTGCTCGCTGGCCTGGCCGATGGATCAGTCGATGTCGTCATTGGTACCCATCGCCTGGTGCAAAACGATGTCCGTTTCAAGGAGCTCGGGCTCGTCGTAGTCGATGAAGAGCAGCGATTCGGGGTGCGGCACAAAGAGTTCTTCAAGCGTCTGAGGGCCGAGGTCGACGTGCTGACGATGAGCGCGACACCGATCCCTCGCACCCTGCACATGTCGCTCGCCGGGATCCGCGACATCAGCATCATCGACACCGCGCCCCAGGCGAGGCTGCCCATCAGGACGTTTGTCACACCGACGAGCGATCATCTGATACGAGAGGTCATTCTGCGAGAGATCGACCGTGGCGGTCAGATCTACGTCGTGCATAACCGCGTCTACGACATCGACCGCTTAGCGCACAAGCTGCGAACGCTGGTACCTGAAGCGCGCTTCGGAGTCGGGCACGGGCAGATGGACGAACAGGTCCTGGAAGAAGTCATCCTGGGGTTTGTCCGTCATGACTTCGACGTACTGGTCTCGACGACAATCATTGAGTCGGGCATCGACATCCCCAACGTCAACACCATCGTCATTGACCATGCGGACACGATGGGGTTGACACAGCTCTACCAGTTGCGCGGTCGTGTTGGTCGCAGCGCTCACCGGGCTTACGCCTATCTCCTCTATCGTGAGGGCAAGCCGATCTCCGCCGAGGCCCAGGAAAGGCTGGAGGCTATCCAGGAAGCGACCGAGTTAGGCGCTGGACTTCGCGTCGCCATGCGCGACCTTGAGATTCGCGGGGCAGGGAACATCCTCGGCGCCGAACAAAGCGGGCACATCGCCGCGATTGGGTTCGATCTTTACATCCGGCTCCTCGCACAGGCGGTAGATGAGGTCCGCCAGGGACGGCCGGCGGGCGAACCGGCGATGGTGACGCTCGATCTGCCGCTCACGGCCCTCCTACCGGCTGACTACATCGCCGACACCGAGCTCCGGTTGGCGACGTATCGCCGAGTCGCCGCGGTCTCAACCGCCTCACAACTGGCGGATATGCGGGGCGAGCTTGTCGATCGGTTTGGACCGCCACCTGAGCAAGTCGAGCACCTCCTCGCGCTGATCGCTCTGCGTCTGAGATGTGAGGCGCTCGGCATCGAGTCGGTGATCGAACGCGAACGGGAGATCGTGATCCGGCCGATCGACACATCGCGACTCGATCTCCAGCGCATCGCCGGCCGGCTCGGTTCGGCGCTGCGCGTGACGCCGAACTCGATTCGCCTGCGGGTGACCGAGCTCGACATGCCGTGGCAGGAGGCGATCGACGGGCTCCTCGACGCTGCGGAGCTCGCCCGGGTGGCTTCCGACCCACTTGAGGTCGCGAGCTAGGACCGGCCGCGTCCGATGGCGACGCCGCTTGACGACGGTGTGGCGTCGACCGTCGTCGATCCGAACGAAGCGTGCTGAGGTGCCTCACCCTTCCCGCATCGTGGCCACGGTCGCGCCGTCTCCGCCCTGCTCTGGCGGGGCCAGCTCATAACGAGCGACCGCTGGATGGCCGCGCAGCAGGTCACCGACGACTTTTCGGAGGGCGCCGGTCCCCTTCCCGTGGATGATTCGCACCCAGGGCAGCCCCGATTGATAGGCGTCCTCGACGTAGCGATCGAGCATCCCTTCGATGTCGGCGACCCGCTGTCCCCGCAGGTCGATCTCGATCGGGACGAAGCCGGGACTCGCCGGCTTGACGACAGTTCGTTCCTGCTGGGCAGCCTTGGCTCGGCCAAGTCGCAGCAGGGCATCAAGCGGCTGCCGAAGCTTGAGTGACCCGAGCATGACATCGGCCTGGCCGTCTGAGACCGCGGCAACCTCGCCGTCCTGCCCGATCGCGACGATGCGAACCTGATCGCCGGGTCGGATCGGGCGGGCCGGGGCACCCCCGGTCTGCACGGCCGGCTTGGCTAGCCGTTCCCGCCTGAATGTTCGGACGACATCGGCCGCTCGCTCCACCTCCTGGCGTCGGCCCTCGACGTGCTCCCTGGTGGCTGAGACGGTTTCCCGATCCCGCTGGAGCCGTTTGAGCGTGTCTCGTACCTCGGCCAACTCCGATTCCGCCGCAGCCAGAGAATCAGCGTGCACGTCTCGGCGAACCTGTTCCGCATCTCGAAGCTGGCGAGCAGCGAGAAGACGCAGCTTACGGGCATCGTGCTCCGTCTCGCGAGCGCGCGCCAGCACCGAGTCGACCTCGTCGCGGCGTTTGCGGATGTCCTGCAACAACGCATCAGCTCGCAGGTCGTCCGGGTCGAGGTAGGCGTTTGCCGCCTCGACGATCTCTCGTGGCATCCCGAGGCGGCGAGCAATCGCCAGAGCGTTTGACCGGCCAGGCACCCCGATCATCAGGTGATAGGTTGGAGCGAGCGTTTTGACATCGAACTCGACGCTGGCGTTTTCCACGCCAGCGGTGGCATAGGCGTATGCCTTGACTTCCGAGTAGTGGGTGGTCGCAATGACCAGCGCATGACGCTCCAGAAGTGTCGAGATCAGCGACCGGGCCAGTGCCGATCCCTCCTGAGGATCGGTTCCCGCGCCCAGCTCATCAAGGAGCACAAGACTGTCGTCCGAGACATGGCGTAGCATCCAGATTACCGTCCGCATATGAGCGGAGAAGGTAGACAGACTCTGCGCGATCGACTGCTCGTCGCCGATGTCGGCAAATATGCTGGGAAAGACACTGACCGTCGATTCGTCGTCCGCCGGGATAAACAGCCCTGCCTGAGCCATCGCCTGCAGCAGTCCAACCGTCTTCAGCGCCACCGTCTTGCCACCGGTGTTCGGACCGGTGATCAATAGCACTCGAAACTGCTCGCCCAGGGTGATATCGATCGGCACAACCTGGGCGGGGTCAAGGAGCGGGTGCCGTGCCCGGACCAGTGAGATACGGTGCCGTGGATGGCCATTGAGTCCGGTCGTCCCCGTGTCCGATGCCCAGAGCCGCGGGCGGGTCGCACGCTGACTGAAGGCTAGGCGGGCCTTAGCCATCGCGAGATCGACAGCCGCGACAGCATCAACCGAAGCCGCTAATTGCTCCGCCTTCGCACCGATCGCCGCACTGACCACATCGAGAATCCGCTCGATCTCGTGCTGCTCCGCTAATTGCTGCTCGCGCCACCTGTTGTTGAGCTCGACGATGTCGAGCGGCTCGATGAACAACGTCTGGCCACTCGCCGACGTGTCATGGACCACGCCGGGGAGCTGACCTCGAGCCTCCGCTTTGACCGGGATAACGTACCTGCCATCGCGGGTAGTGATAATTGCATCCTGGATCGCCGTGGCATAGCGTCCATTGGTAATGAGCGAGTTCAGCCGGTCCATCAGCCTACTGTGAGCGACGCGGACCTCTCGCCTGATCCGGCGGAGCGCATCGCTCGCGGTGTCGAGAACGTCTCCTCGGGGACCGACCGTGCGGTTGATGTCGGCCTCGGTGTCCGCCGCATCGGCGACTCCATCGACGATCTGCAGGAGCGCTGGGAAGCGCTGCTCGACCTCCGGCAGCCGAAAGAAGGAACGACGAAGCGTCCTTCCCGCCGACACCATGTCCAGTACCAGCAGCAGTTCGGCGGGCTGCAGCCTGCCGCCTTTGGCGGCACGCTCCACGAGGGATCGGATGTCGCGCGCCCCGCCGATCGAGATGTCCGGAAAACTGGTCAGGAGGTCAACTGCTTCCCCGGAAAGGTCGAGAAGATAAGCAACCTGGGCCGCTTCGACGGCTGGGCGGAGCCCCCGGGCCATACCCGCCGCGACATCGAAGCGGCATTGTCGGGCGAGCCGGTCGAGGATCTCTGGGAACTCAAGCTTTGTCAGAACAGCGTCGTTCATCGGGACCTTTCTCAGGATCTGGCACGAGATGCTGCCCGGCGCTGACGTCCGAGCGCCTCGCGCTGGACAAACCGGAATGTGGCAAAGAGTTTAGCGCCTCGTCCGTCGCCGGTGATTGCCCGCGCTGATTGCCTGCAGCACGTTGACACGAACAAGTGTTCGTTCCTATAATGGAGCGAAGAATTCGATGCGGCGCACCATGCTCCACCCCGCCGCCACCATGAGAGGACACCATGAAGGATCTGTCGCGTCGCCAACGGGCGATCCTCCAATTTATCGAGACCTTCCTTGAGGAGAACGACTACCCGCCCACCATCCGTGACATTCAGGGCGAGCTTGGTATCTCCTCGACCAGCGTCGTGGATTACAACCTGAAGGTTCTTGAAGCACGGAGTCTGATCCGACGGAATCGCAACATCTCGCGCGGAATCGAGGTCGTGGGTCGGGTCACCGGGCGACGCAACGTGGTGGCTATTCCCGTCATCGGTCAGATCGCCGCCGGTCTTCCGATCCCTGTTCCTGGCGACCTCGAAGGGTCGGACGCTGTCGAGATGATCGACCTTGGCGGCGCCTGGGCGCCAGATCATGGTCGCGGGCTCTTCGCGCTTCGGGTCAAGGGTCACTCGATGGTCGACGCGTTGATCAACGATGGAGACGTTGTCGTCCTCCGGGCGCAGGAGACGTGTGAGAACGGGGAGACGGTCGCGGTCTGGCTGAAGGATCAGCGGGAGACGACGTTGAAGCGGTTCTACCAGGAAGGCGACCGCGTCCGGCTCCAACCAGCCAACGTGACGATGGAGCCGATCTTTACCCCCGCCTCAAACGTCGATATTCAGGGCAAGCTGGTTACGGTACTCCGCTCCACCGTCTAAGAATCGGATGACCGATCAGTCCTTCCAACCAGCGAGTGTGACGGACGCCCTCGGCCTGGTTGCTAAAACCGCCCCCAGAGATCAACGCGAGAGTCAGGGACCGCTCCTTGTCGTGATGACGTGCTCGATCGACTGTCCACGCGTCCAGTCCATTTCACCGTGCTGCTGCGACAGCAACTGGACGCCGACGCCAGGAAGCGTGGTCGATCAGACCGGCGCGATTCTATGGTGGCAAGCGGTAACCGCGAGCGACACCGTGTAAGTTCGTTGTCGACCCAGTTGCACGGTCGAAATTATGCCAAGACCGAGTCGTCCCGGGTGCTATACTCGCCCGCGCTCAGCAACCGAATGCACGTCTGGACGACGGCTTGGAGATGACCGGAGTGGACAGTGCGCTCCTCACGGGCCTTGGTCTCGCGGCGCCGGCCGGCCTCAACGCGTACCTTCCCCTCCTGATCCTTGCCCTTGCTGGTCGCTTTTCTGACGCCGTCACGCTCGATCGTCCCTTTGACTACATTTCGACTCCGTGGGGGATCGCCGTCATCACGCTGCTCCTCACCGTGGAGATCGTGGTCGATAAAATCCCCGGTCTCGACCACGCCAACGATCTGATTCAGTCTGTCGTTCGACCGGCGTCGGGTGCCGTGCTGACCATGGCATCAACCGCCGACTCGGGTTCGATCAACCCGGTGGTGGCCCTCGTGCTCGGCCTCCTTGTGGCCGGATCGGTTCATGCAGTCAAAGCCACGACCCGCCCAATGGTCACCTTGACCACCGGCGGCCTCGGCAATCCGCTTGTCAGTACCGCCGAAGATGGCATTGCCGCCGTCACAGCGGTGACTGCAATTTTCCTCCCAATCGTGGCCATCCTGCTCATCCTCGTGATCGGCCTCCTCGTACTCTGGGGCGTGAGAGTCGGGCGACGCCGGCTCACCCGCATCTCCCAATCCTCCGCATAGAAGTTGCGTCGATGAGACTCAAGGTGTATTTTAGACTCCAGGCATATGGTGCTGGAGATAACTGATGGCCACGGTCCAGTTCAAAGACTATTACCAGACGCTCGGAGTCGAGCGCACCGCCGATGAGAAGGCGATTCGCAGCGCCTATCGCAAGCAGGCGCGGCTACACCATCCTGACATCAATCCGGGCGATAAAAGCGCTGAGACACGCTTCAAAGAGGTCAACGAAGCGTACGAGGTCCTGTCCAACCAGGACAAGCGGAAAATGTACGACCGATACGGTGAGGAATGGCAACGGTACCGCGACGCCGGGTTCACCGGAAACGAGCCGGCGGGCCGCACGTCCGCCAGCGGCAGCAACGCTGACTTCAGCTCATGGTTTAGCGGTCAACAGGCTTCTCGCGGTGACGCCAGCGAATGGACCGTCTTCGAGTCGTCCTCGAATCAGAGCGACACGCAGGGATTCTCGGACTTCTTCCAGGTCCTCTTTGGTAATCGAGCGCGCGGTCGAGGGGAGACGGTTCGATCCCGCCCGATGCGAGGGGAGGACCTTGAAGTCGGCATCGAGGTCACCTTCGATGAGGCATTCAAAGGCGCTACCCGTCACTTGAAGCTCGATGCTCCCCAGACATGTACGACATGCAACGGCACCGGCCTCGCACGCGGCGCGACCTGTCCCACCTGTGATGGCACCGGGGTCGTCACTCGATCGAAGACCCTTGAGGTCCGCATCCCGCCTGGCGTGGCGACCGGGTCGCGGATTCGTATTGCCGGCCAGGGCGGACCAGGGACCGGAGGTGGGGCGACCGGAGATGTCTACCTTCGCGTCGCGCTCCGACCAGACGCTCGTTTCGAGCGCGCTGGTGACGATCTGCGCACCGCTGTAGACGTTCCGCTCGATGTCGCTGTTCTCGGTGGTGAGGTCGTCGCCACGACACCGACCGGCAAGGTCGCCCTCACTATTCCGGCCGGAACCCAACCGGATCGTCTCTTCCGGCTTCGTGGTCAGGGGATGCCTAAGCTGCGCGGCAACGGATCTCGCGGCGACTTATTGGCGCAGGCTCGGGTGTCCATTCCTCGTGAGCTGTCCGACCAGGAACGCGAGCTATTTACCTCACTGCGCGATCTCCGCACGGGGGACGCGTAGATGAAGTACCCACACCGTCGGACCGCGATCGTGGCACGGTGGCAGTCGATCAAGCCTGAACGCCGCCCCGATCATCAGCCACGCTATTCGATGACCGAGGCGGCACTTCGTAGCGGTGTCACCATCCAAACCCTGGCCCGCTACGAGCGCCTCGGGCTTCTCTCCAACGCCTCCCACGCGGTCGGCCCTCACCAATTCTCCGATCTCGATGTCGATCGCTTGCGGCGATTGCGCCGCCTGATGACGGACCTCGATGTCAACCTGGCGGCGGCGGCGATCATCCTTCACATGCGCGACCAGATCGTGGAGCTTCAACACGATATCGCGGACCTCCTCCTCCGTGAGGAGGTCGACCCACCCTACTGATCGCCGGCCGTTAGTCCTCTCAGGTATAGTCAGCAGGCGTGACCGAAACGGCGGTTCCTCGGGCGGACTTTTCGTAGCTAAGGGGAGTACTGATGCCGGCCACGATCATTATGGGTGGGCAATGGGGTGACGAGGGCAAGGGGAAGCTCACCGACGCCCTGGCTGCTGACGCCGCCGTGGTCGTTCGGGCCAATGGTGGGAGCAACGCTGGCCACACCATCGAAACCGACCAGGGCGTCTTCAAGATGCACCTCGTCCCGTCCGGCATCCTCAACCCTGACTGTCTTTGCATTATTGGCGCCGGGGTCGTGGTTGAGCCATCTTCGCTCCTCGCGGAGATGGACGATCTGCAACGGCGGGGAATCTCGCTGACTAACCTACGCATCTCCGACCGGGCACATGTCGTGCTGCCCTTTCACCCGTTGCTCGACCGACTCGAAGAAGCACGACGCGCTGATGACGAGATTGGGACGACACTCCGCGGCAATGGTCCCGCCTACGCGGACAAGGCCGCGCGCCGCGGTCTTCGCATCGCCGACGTTATAGACCAGGCAACGCTTCGAGCCAGACTGAGCACCGAGCTCGGTGAGAAGAACGCTATCCTGAGCGGCGTCTACAATCAACCGGCCCTGGACTTCAACGCGGTCCTCGACGATTTGATCGAACAGGGCGAGCGGCTCGCGCCATTCGTCGCGCCCTCAGAGGTGATCGTGCAGGACGCACTCGAACGAGGCAGCCGGGTCGTGATCGAATGCGCGCAGGGGGCGATGCTCGACATCGACTATGGCACCTACCCCTTTGTCACGTCCTCCTCTCCAACCGCGGCCGGAGCGTGTCAGGGAGCCGGCGTGGCCCCGTCTCAGGTCGAGCAGACGCTGGCCGTCTTCAAAGCGTACAGCACGCGCGTTGGCAGCGGTCCGCTCCCGACCGAGCTCCACGACGAGACGGGACAGCTCATCCGCGAGCGAGGACGCGAGTACGGCACCACAACCGGCCGGCCGCGCCGCATCGGGTGGTTCGACGCCGTCGCCGCCCGCCACATCGTGCGGCTCAACGGCGTGACGGAGGTGGCGCTCACACTGCTCGATGTGCTCGATGCCTTCGAAGAGGTTCGCGTCTGCACGGGGTACGACATCGATGGGACCGCGATCACGCATCTCCCGGCGCTTGAAAACACGCTGACGGGCATCACACCGGTCTACCAGACGTTGCCGGGATGGCGCGAGCAAACCACCGGCGTCCGCGCTGCGACTGCACTCCCGGCTACAGCTGAGGAGTTCATCGCCTTCCTGGAATCAGCGATCGGAGCCCGGATCACGATGATCGGCGTCGGCCCTGATCGAGCGCAACTTGTGATGCGCGACAGCAGGTACCGGCACGCGAACCGATCGCCCCTCGTCGCATAGCGACTCGGCATCGCCCGGCCCCCTGCGCCGTCGATTGCAGCCATTAACCTTCAGCAGGCTCGCGTCTTCGTGCGTACGATGGCGAGCACGCATCATGACAAAATGGGACAAGCTGCCAGCCGAAGAAGATTCGGCTCGCGGTGGTTCGTGGCGTACCGGCGTCGGCCGTTACCCGAGATCGGCCGATTCGTGTTTCGCTTCCCGGTTCATCAGCTCCTCGATCGCGGCGAGCGGGGGATTTGTTGTCGAAGAGCACGGCCGCTAGTTGATTGGTGATCGGAAGGTCCACGCCAAGGCGATGTCCGAGCTCCTGCGCGGCCCTGACCGTGAAGATGCCTTCGGCTACCTCGGTCATCCCTGCCTGGATTTCGGCAATGGAACGACCTTTAGCGAGCTCGGTTCCGACATGGCGATTCCGGCTCATCGGGCTTGCACAGGTGGCGACGAGGTCGCCGAGACCGGCCAGGCCGGCAAAGGTCAGCGGATCGGCGCCGGCCGCTATGCCCATTCGCGCGATCTCGGCGATACCCCGCGTCATGAAGGCAGCCTTGGCGTTGTCGCCCGATCCGAGTCCGTCGCCAATACCGGCTCCGATGGCGATCACATTCTTGAGGGCGCCCGCCATCTCGATCCCGATCACATCGGCATTCGTGTACCCGCGAAATCGAGGCGTCATTAACAGATCGCGAACTCGTTCCACGGCCGCCAGGTTGGTACTTGCCACCACGGTGGTCGCCGGCTTGCCGGCGGCAACCTCGCCTGCCAGATTCGGTCCTGAGAGAGCGCAGATTCGGTCAGCGACGTGCTGCGGCAGCTCCTCTCGGAGAACCTCGGTCATCCGCTGGAGCGAGCCCAGCTCCAGTCCCTTAGCCGCGCTGACAATAGTTGCTTCGCTCGCTAGTGGGGTGAGCCGCCGGGCCATCTCTCTCATCGCCTGGCTCGGCACGGCAACAATGATCGCGGAGGCGTCGCCACACGCCCTGGCGAGATTCGCCGTCACCTCAATTGCGGCGGGTAGCTCAATTCCCGGCAGAACGCGCGGGTGGCGACGCGTCGCGTGCATGACGTTCGCGGTCGCTGGGTCGCGGGTCACCAGCGACACATGGTGTCCTGCGGTGTGGGCCACGAGCGCGAGGGCCGTTCCCCAACTGCCAGACCCAACAATGCAGATGCGAGCCACTGACCCGGTCATAGCGTTCTCACGGTGGCATAGGGGCGTCGTTGACGAGCGTCATCCGCAACCGTAGACTCCGGCCGCCGGGGTCAGCACGAAACGGCGCTCTGCCTGGAGGGAGAAGTTGTGGCCAGCGACGAGCTCACGAGTCGAACCCTGGACGCCGTTGACATCCAGCGGATCATACCGCACCGCTATCCATTCCTCCTGATCGATCGCGTCACGGAGCTCGAACCTGCTCGGCGCGCCATCGGCTGGAAGAACGTGACCATGGGCGACGGGTTCTTTCAGGGGCACTTCCCGAGCTACCCGGTCATGCCGGGTGTCTTGATCGTCGAAGCGCTTGCTCAGGTTGGCGCCGTCGCTCTCCTAACGACCGATGAGTTCAAGGGCAAGCTCGCGCTCTTCGCGGGCATCGATCATGTCCGGTTCAAGCGGCAGGTCCGACCCGGCGATACCCTGAAGCTGGAGGTCGAGCTCGGGCAGGTTCGGCGCAATATCGGCACTGGCACCGGGACCGCCACCGTCGAGGGCGAGATGACCTGTCGCGGTGACTTCATGTTTGCGATTGTCCCCGCGCCTGAGGGGTTGTGACGATCGATTCTCGCCATGATGGAGGTGTTGGGCCGGTCATCGGCATTGACGGCAGCCGGTTCTCCGCGACCCAACCGACTGGGACCGAGCGATACACCGAACGGCTCCTGCGGACTATCGCCACACTCCATCCGCCGGAGCGACTCCGGGTCTACCTGAACGCCCGGCGCGCTCCAGACGACCTGCCTCCGAACCTCGACCCGTGCCCGATACCCTGGCCCCGTCTCTGGACCCACGTCCGTCTTTCCTGGGAAATGGTTCGGCGGCCTCCAGACCTTCTCTTTGTGCCGGCTCACGTGATCCCCGTGCACCATCCGCGCAGCGTTGTCACCATCCATGATCTCGGGTATCTCTCTGAACCGGCAGCGCATACCTCCCGGTCGCGGTGGCACCTCGACCGCGCCACCCGCTGGAACGCTCGCGTCGCCCGCCGCATCATCGTCCCGTCCGAAGCGACCGCCCGTGATCTGGTTGACCGGTACCATACGCCGGTGGAGCGAATTCGCGTGATCGCGCATGGCATCGACCCACCCGGTGACCCTCCGCCCGCGGCGGCAACCGAGGCGGTGCGACGCCGACTCAACCTGCCGCCTGACTTCGTTCTCTTCGTCGGCACGGTCCAGCCGCGGAAGAACATCGCGACCCTCGCCGCCGCAATGCAGGCGGTAACGTCGGCTGGCCTGCCACATCGGCTCGTCGTGGTGGGGAAGCACGGATGGAAGGTTGACGAGGTAGTCGCGGCGGTTCAGCGCTCAGGGATGTCGGACCGCGTCCAGTGGACTGGTTACGTCGGCTCAGCCGACCTGCGAGCGATCTATCACTGCGCCAGCGCCTTTTGCCTCCCCTCGCTGAACGAGGGCTTCGGGTTTCCTGCCCTGGAGGCAATGGGCTGTGGCATCCCAACGGTTCTTGCCGCTCGATCGGCGTTACCAGAGATCGCCGGTGGCGCGGCTCTTCTCGTCGATCCGCTGAGCGTCTCCGACCTCGGACAGGCGCTGGTGCGGGTGCTGACCGACCAGGAGCTGATCGCGCGCCTCCGGCTTGCCGGCCCGCGACGAGCCCGATGCTATACCTGGGAGCGGACAGCCCAGCGCACGATGGAGGTGCTGCACGAGGCAATGAATGACTCCGACTGATGAGCGGCCGGCGGTCGATCTTGGCAAGCAACCGACCATCGCGGTCGTCAAGCTCGGTGATCTTGGGGACGTGCTGCTTGTTACGCCCCTGCTGTCCGCCCTTCGCGCCAGGTATCCCGGAAGCCGTGTCGTCGCCATCGTGCGCAGGATCGGCGACGAGGTCCTGGCCAACAATCCGGCGGTTCATCAGACCATCGTCGTGCCCGCGTCCCGTACCCTTGGCTCCGTCGCCGCTGGCTTGAAGAGCGCGGTGACACTGCGACGCGAACGGGCCGACGCTCTGCTCATCGCGCATCACCTGACACTCCGCAGCGGCGCCCGCAACCAGCGATTGATCGCTGCCGCGGCGAACGCACGAGTGGTTGCCGGGCTGGACAACGGGCGGGGATCGTTTCTGACCCACCGACTTCCTGACAGGGGCTTCGGCGCCATGCCCGAGTGGCAATACTGGTTGGAGCTCGGCGCCCTGCTGGGAGCACCCGTGACTGGCCGCCCGTATATCGGGATCCCGGACGCCGCTCGCACCACTGCGGCCGGCATGCTGGCGCCGCTCGGCCAACGGCCGTTTATCGTTATGCATCCTGTGGTCGGCACGTATGGGCCGGGTCGGGCGTGGCCGGTCGATCGATTCGCCGTCCTGGCCGAGATGTTGGACGCGACTGGCTACAGGATCGTCGTGGTCGGTGGCGACGACGCTACGGCCGCGTCCCATCGCATCTGCGCGAGCCTGACCGCCGCGATTGACCTCGCGGGGCGAACCAGCCTCACGGAGCTGGCGGCGATAGTCGATCGAGCGGCGCTGGTGATCGGTGCTGACAGTGGCGTAGTCCATCTCGCTGTCGCGCTCAACCGTCCCACCCTTGCGTTGTTTGGTCCGTCAAACCATCACGCCTGGGCACCAGTCGGCGCGAACCACCTCGATACGTCTTCCGCTGATCTAGCAACAGCTCCTGTTGGCCGCGTTCAGGTGCTTCGAACGGGGATACCCTGCTCACCCTGTTTTTACATCGGTCATGCTCTCGGTCGACCGAATGGGTGCTCGACGCGTAGCTGTCTCGCCGACCTCAGCGTCGAGCTCGTCGCGGAGGTGGCACGACGCATGCTCTTAACCCATGGCGGCGTAGAATAACCGGAGGCGAGCCGACGCCGGGTCGTGGTCGCGAACATGTCGAAAGTCGAGGAACGATGGCGGCGTCCGGGCGGTTAACGGGGACGATTCTGATCATCATTGGGGCAGTCCTCGGCGTCGCCATCGGTGCCTGGCTCATTCTCGGCGTCCAGGACGACAAGTTCGAGCGAACCGGAGCCATTCTTGGCTTCGTGCTCCTCTTCGGCTTTCTTGTGCTGCCCCTGATAGGCGGTGGCGCCTATTTTGTGACGCGCGGTCGTGCCGAAGCGAAAGACCTGGCCCGGGTTCAGGAACAACGTCGTCTGCTCGACATCGTTTTGACACGCGGGCAGGTCACCATCAGCGATCTCGTCCTGGAGCTGAACAGTACCCGCGAGGACGTGCAGAACGATCTCACGGCATTGGTGGGACGAGGACTCTTCAGCGGTTATGTCGACTGGACGAAAGGTATGCTCTATTCGGTGGAGGCATCGAAGCTCCAGGGCCGGGAGACCTGTCCAAACTGTGGCGGCCGGGTCCAACTGGCAGGCAAAGGGCTGATTAAGTGCCCCTACTGCGGCGCCGACATCTTTCTTGGAGGCTAACCGGGTCGTCAAGTGCCACGCAAACGCGCCGACGGAGGAGAAGCTATGGACCAACGCATTGAGCGTCAGATCGCCAGCCTGTTAGACCGGGTCCCAGGATATCGCGGCTACCGGTCCAAGGAAGACCGGCGCGACGCGGACCGCCGGGTGCGGGAGCATGTGGTGGCTGCACTGGGTCAGCAGGCGGATCGCGTCGACCGCGTGGCCGCCGACCTCGCGAATCGACGACGGCTCCAAGAGATTGGCCCGGTCGACGAGCTCGCGCGCTCGATCCGCCACCTTATTGACCGTGTCCGAACGGCTCCATCTGGCTACGGCGGTCTCTGGAGCGACCGCGATGTCGACGAGACGGCCCTCGACCAACTGCGGCTCTTCGATGAAGGTCTGGTAGCAGGTTCCGAGGAGCTGACGCCATCGATCGCCGCTCTTGAGAGCGCCCTGACTGAGCGGGCCGATTTGGGAATCGCTTCAGGTGAAGGGTTGGAGCGGGTCCGAGCCTTGAGCAGTCGCTTCGATCTGCGGGGTGAGGTCATCGAGACTGGACGGCCAGTACCGGAGGACCGCGTCTTAGCCGCTCTCCAGCCACCGAAGGACGATTCGCCCCCACCGGCGTTTGGTCTACAGGAGGGCGACGCGCTCTCCATCCTTGGTGACAACCATGTCGTGAGCGGCCACATCGATGTGACTTCGGAGGACGGGTCGTTCCTGCTCGCTCGACTCGACCAGGGCACTCCGGAGCGATGGCTGGTGGCCGCGAGGGATCGCAAGCTCGGTGTGGCGCTGATGACGGCCACTGGAGCGAAGGAGACGAGTAGCGCCGGTCGGGAAACGACGATCGGTGAGACGGCCTACACCGTCCGGCTCGATGGATCAGGCGATGTCGATGCTCGCGGGGTCGGCGGCGAATCGGGATCTCGTACATCGTCGTTCCGTTACCTCGTGGGTCAGAACGATGCGACCGCGCGGGCGATGATTCTCGACTGGACGACCGACCGGCTGGTCCTCGTCGGTAAGGAGGTTCCCGTGAACGATCTGGAGATTTTTAGTGCCGCGGCGTCTGGAAGCACGTAGTCAAACCGCCGCGTAAAGTCGGCGCGCTTGACAAAACAGTTTCATGAGCACAAAGGAGGCAGAGATACGATGGGTGTGATGGATCGGTTATCCCGATTGATTCGGGCCAACGTCAATGATCTGATCGAGCGATCTGAAGATCCCGAGCGAATGCTCGACCAACTCCTGCGCGACATGCAATCCAACATGACGACCGCACGCTCCCAGGTTGCCGCGATGATCGCGCAGGAGAAGGAGCTGGAGGCCGACCGCGACGAGACCTTGCAGCTCTCAACCGAATGGGAACAGAAGGCGCGACGCGCCGTGGATGCCGGTAAGGATGATCTGGCCCGAGAAGCACTGCGTCGCAAGCGAGACAATGATGAGAACGCCGGCGTCTACGACCAGCAGCTGCAACTTCAGAAATCGACCGTTGAGAAACTGAAGACGCAGCTGCGGCAGCTTGAGTCCAAATATCAGTCCACAATGAGCCAGCGGGACGCGCTGGTCGCGCGACAGCGGAGAGCCAAGGCGCAGACACAGGTCTCGCACTCGCTGACGGTCGTTTCTCCGCTCGATCCGTCCTCAGAGCTCGATCGGATGGAGCGCCGGATTCGCGGCGCGGAGTCGCACGTTGCGGCGCTCACAGAGATGAGCGAGGAGTCATTCGACGCCCAGTTTGAGGAGCTCGATTCGGACGGAGATATTGAGGCACAGTTGACGGCGCTGAAAGCCGGCACATCCGGCGTTGGTCAGGGACTCGGCACGGGCATCGCCCCGGCTGCCCTGGAAGCCGGTGATGTCGCGCCACCATCGGAGCAGCAAGGTCAGGCCGGATCGGCCTCATCCGATCCCGTCTAGGACCGACGCACATCCGCGCTATGCGGGCCGCGCGACGCGGTCGGTCGGTAGCGCCGGTGCCGAGCGGACCCCGCGCCTCAACAGCTGGACGATGTCCGACAGCGCAGCGATAAAGGAGCCACGATGGCGATTCTTGATCTGATTGAGCATCCGGACGAGTCAAGCGATGAGATCGTCCATCGCGTGCCAGAGAACGGATCCGGCGAGTTTCGCCTGGGATCGCAACTGGTGGTCAGGGAATCGCAGCAGGCCGTGTTCTTCCGCGATGGCAAGGCGCTCGATAACTTCGGGCCTGGCCGCCATACCATCTCCACCAACAACATCCCGCTGCTCACCGGGCTCATCGGGATTCCATTCGGCGGTGATTCGCCGGTTCGAGCCGAGGTCTACTTCGTCTCGATGCGCGAGTTCACCGACATGAAGTGGGGAACCCAGCAACCCCTCGTCTATCGCGACACCGATTTTGGGATGGTCAGACTTCGCGCCTTCGGTACCTACTCAATGCGTGTCGCCGACCCTCAACTTTTCGTGGTCCAGGTCGTCGGGACTCGAGGCGCCTATAACACCGCAGCGATTGACGACTTCCTGAAAGGCATCATTATCAGTGAGTTCAATGATCTCCTCGGAGAGACGCAGACCTCACTGCTCGATCTCCCACGGATGACGAACGAGCTCGCGACCACGACGCGAAACGCCCTGACGGAGGACTTCACCAGGCTTGGTCTGTCGCTGACGACGTTCCAGATCGGGGCTATCTCACCACCGGAAGAGGTTCAGCAGCGCATCGACGAGCGGTCAGGCATGGCAGCGCTCGGCGACATGCGAACCTACACGCAGTACAAGACAGCGCAGGCGATCGGCGACGCCGCCAAAAATCCTGGCAGCGGTGGAGACGTGGCCGGGGCTGGTGTCGGCCTCGGAGCCGGTATGAGTATGGGACAGGCGATGGGCCAGGCCATGCGCGACGCGTTTGCGCCGACCCCGTCGCCGCCATCACCTCCGTCCGAGACCCCACTCGCCGCAGGCTCACCAGTGGCGGCGACCATCACCTGTCCGAACTGCCAGGCGCAGATCCCGGGTGGCTCGAAGTTCTGCCCAAACTGTGGAACTGATCTCAGTCCTGCGACCGTCACCTGCCCGAAGTGCGGAGAGGAGAACCCGGGGGGGGCGAAGTTCTGCACCAACTGCGGAACCGCCCTCTCTACCTAAGCGGCAAGTCGCCAGTCCATGTCAACCCATAACATTGGGCCATGCGCCACTCGATTGGCCCAATATTTTTCCATCATCTCGCGAGAAGTCGGTCTTGGCCCAAACTCTCTTCCGAAGGGTGTTGCGCTCATGAGAGGCCGATGGTATCATCTTGGGCCAGTGAGAGGGTAGTCGTGAAGACGCTACGAGAATGGCGCAGCACACGCGGCATCAGCTATCGCGGTCTGGCCGAGACGGCAGGTGTCGCGCGGTGGACGGTGACGCGGATCGAGAGCGGGCGCGCTCAGCGGGTTAACAAATCGACGATGCAGGCGTTAGCCGCGGCCCTCGGGGTGGCGGCGAGCGAGATCGCCGAGTTTGCGCCCGCGGTTCCCGCCCCGGTAACCGTGAAACCATCGGTCGCGACGACACGTGAGGTCCGTCGCGGTGACCAGCGTCCTTCACGACGTGATCAGACCTCCTCATCCAACGGGCCGCTCGCTCGCGGGATTGCCCCCGACCATCGTCGCGGGGCGGCACCGTCGCGAGCAGCAACCCCTCCCGCACGGGCAGGAAGGCGGCAGCCCTCGAATCGAGAAAGGAACGGACAGGTGACTGCGAAGAACGGTACCGACATCTCGAACGACGCCATGACACGGCAGCGGTCCGAGAAGATCCGCGTCGCGATTATCGGGGTCGGCAACTGCGCCTCCTCACTCGTCCAGGGCGTCCAGTACTATCAGAACGCGCCGGAAGATCAGTTTGTCCCCGGACTGATGCACGTCAATCTTGGTGGGTATCACGTCGGAGACATCGAGTTCAGTGCCGCCTTCGACATTGACGTCAACAAGGTCGGGAAGGATCTGGGTGAGGCGATCTACCAGGAGCCCAACAACACCATCAAATTCGCCGACGTGCCGAAACTCGGCATCACGGTCGAGCGCGGGATGACGCACGATGGCCTTGGCAAATATCTGTCTCAGGTGATCACCAAGGCGCCCGGGGAGACGGCGGATATCGTTCGCATCCTCAAAGAGACCAGGACCGATGTCGTCGTCTCCTACCTCCCCGTCGGCTCGGAGATGGCAACGAAGTGGTATGTGGAACAGGTACTCGAAGCTGGCTGTGGCTTTATCAACTGCATCCCGGTCTTTATCGCCCGTGAAGAGTATTGGCAGAAGCGATTCCAGGAGCGCGGTCTGCCGATCATCGGTGACGACATCAAAAGTCAGGTCGGCGCCACGATCACCCACCGTATGCTGGCTCGCCTCTTCGCCGACCGCGGCGTCCAGGTCGACCGGACCTACCAACTGAACTTTGGCGGCAACACCGACTTCCTGAACATGCTGGAGCGGGAGCGACTCGACTCGAAGAAGGTCTCAAAGACCAACGCGGTGACCTCGCAGATCGACTACATTCTGCCGTCGGCCGATGTCCACGTTGGTCCATCCGACTATGTGCCCTGGCTCCAAGACCGCAAGTGGTGCCATATCCGGATGGAAGGCACGACCTTCGGCGACGTCCCGCTCAATCTCGAGCTGAAGCTGGAGGTCTGGGATTCGCCGAACTCGGCCGGCGTGGTAATCGATGCGGTTCGTTGCGCACGCCTGGCGCTAGACAACGGCGTCGGTGGCGCTCTCTTCGCCCCGTCGGCCTACTTCATGAAATCGCCCCCTGAGCAATATCACGATGATCTCGCTCGCGATCGAGTCGAAGAGTTCATCAGTGTCTACGGTCGATCGACCGACACGGCCGCCGTCGATGCGGCACCGGTCGAACCAGTCGAGGCTGTTGAAGCGGGCGACTAACTGCCCTGAAAAGGAACCATCATGCAGAACGCGCTCGGCCGGTTATTGGCCGGGCGCGTTCGCCGTACTGACCACGTCCCGGATGGGGATCGCTTCGGTGACCTCCTGATCAACCTGAGCCATATTCTCCACGACTCTCCCACCTCGGTTGACGTCCAGTGGGCAGCGAAGCAGTCATGGTCACGCCTGCACGGCACCATCGCTGCACCCGAGTTGGTCTGGGGACACACGCTCTCGGAACAGGTTCGTGCCGCCTGCGGTCTGGTACTGGTGGCTCCCATTGGGCCGCGGTGGTCCGACGCGCCGTCCAGCGACTGGTGGGCCGAGATTGCTCCTGGAGTGACAGCGACGTCATTCTTCGGTGCTCCGGCTCGGATCGATACCGTGCCGATCGCGGGTGCCCTTGCGTCGGGACGCCCGCTCTGGATGGGCTGGCTTGCAGCGGCGCCACGGTCCATTGAAGGTGGGCTCGAACCCCTCTCGACGATCACCGCGCACACACCGCCCGACGCCATTGCCCGCGAGATTGCCCGCCGGAGCGAGCCGCTCTTGCGGACGTATCCCGATCAATGCCGCGCCGTTCACCGCTTCTGGGAGGAGCCATTCGATCCTGTGATGGCTCGCCGGATAGATCGACCATCAGCCCCTGTGCAGCCCGTCTAGCCTATCCGCCAGCGTGCTCACGGCCGGTTCGGGACCACTGCGTTCGGCGCCCGCTCTTCCACGGACAAAAGCATCTCCTTCGATAGCTCTGAGACAAGCGCGGCGATCATGACGGCTCTCTCCGTTTTCGGCGTCCGTACGCCACTTTCGGTCGCCAGTAGTCCGTATTTATGGTAGAATGATGCGCACCTAGCTCACATTTCTCCTTCTATCGCAAAGGGGCCAGCGCGTGGAAATCGGAAACGTTCGTTTCGCCAGCATCGAGAGCGAGATGCGCCAATCGTATCTCGCCTATGCCATGAGCGTGATCGTGCAGCGGGCGCTGCCCGATGCCCGCGACGGGCTGAAGCCGGTGCAACGGCGTGTCCTGTATGCCATGCACGAGATGGGGCTCCGCAACAATACCCGGTACCGCAAAAGCGCCGGTATCGTCGGTGAAGTGCTCAAGAGCTATCACCCACATAGCGACACGGCCGCCTACGACACCCTCGTCCGCATGGCTCAGGATTTCAACCTGCGGTACCCACTGGTCGATGGACAGGGTAACTTCGGATCGGTCGACGGTGATAGCGCCGCTGCCATGCGCTACACCGAGGCGCGCCTGGCGGCTATCGCCGATGAGCTCCTGGCTGACCTCGAGAAGCGAACCGTCGATTACCGGCCAAACTACGATGCGTCGACGCAAGAGCCGACGGTTCTCCCCGGTCGGTTACCGAACCTGCTCATCAACGGCAGCGCCGGCATCGCCGTTGGTATGGCGACCAATATTCCGCCCCACAACCTGACTGAGATCTGCGATGCGGTGATCCATCTGATCGACCATCCTGAAGCAAACGTTGAAGACTTGATGGCGATCGTGCACGGTCCCGACTTTCCGACCGGAGGAACGATCCTGGGTCGTGAGGGAATCGCTGCTGCCTACGCCACCGGACGTGGGCGAGTCGTGATTCGTGCGAAAGCCTTCGTCGAAGAGTCGGCGCGCGGGAATCGCTATCAGATCGTCGTGACCGAGCTTCCCTATCAGGTCAACAAGGCGACTCTCCTGGAGCGCATCGCGGAACTCGTCAAGGATGGCAAGCTCGACGGCATTAGCGATCTCCGGGACGAGTCAGACCGGACCGGCATGCGGATGATCGTCGAGCTGAAGCGCGACGCGCAGCCGATGAAGGTGCTCAATAACCTCTTCAAGCACACCGCCTTACAGCAGAGCTTCGGTGTGAACATGCTGGCCCTGGTTGAACGAGGCACCCAGCCCCGCGTGCTCACCCTGCGCCGCGCCCTTCAGGAGTACATCGGGCACCGGCAAGAGGTCGTCACCCGGCGCACCGAGTTCGAGCTGGAGCGAGCGCGACGCCGCGCGCACATCCTCGAAGGACTCAAGATCGCCCTCGATCAGATCGATGCGGTCATCGCGTCCATCCGGCGGTCGCGGACGACTGACACGGCGCGCCAGAACCTGATGAAGGAGTTCCGGCTCTCCGAGGTTCAGGCAAACGCAATCCTCGATATGCGGCTGGCGCGGCTGGCGGCACTTGAGCGCAAGAAGATCGACGACGAGTACAAAGAGGTTCTCGGAGAGATTCGCCGCCTCGAAGCGCTCCTCGCCGACCCCAACTTGATCCTTGGCGTCATCCGTCAGGATCTCGCCATGCTCAAGGATAAGTACGGTGGCGAGCGTCGCACGCGCGTCCAGGATATCTCCGGCGTCCTCAGTGAGGAGGATCTCATCCCCGAGGTCGACGTGCTAGTCACGCTCACCTCACGCGGCTACGTGAAGCGCATTGCCGACGGCGTCTATCGGACCCAGCACCGCGGTGGCAAGGGGATCACCGGCGTCACCATGCGCGACGAGGACGCGGTCCAGCACATCCTCTCCGCGAACACGATGGATTCACTACTGGTCTTTACCAACCGTGGCAAGGTCTACCAGCTCAAGGTGCACGAGCTCCCCGACTCGGGCCGGACCGCGAAGGGCGTCCCGATCGTCAACCTGATGAATATCCAGCCCGACGAGACCGTGACCACCATGCTGCGGGTTGAAGATTTTAACTCGGCTGGCTACCTCTTCTTCACCACCCGTCTCGGGAGGGTCAAGCGGACCACGCTGGAGCAGTTCCAGACCGTCCGATCGTCCGGACTGATTGCGATTGGTCTGGAACCGAAAGACGAGCTGGCCTGGGTCCGGATGACGAGCGGCTCCGACGATATCATGCTGGTCACTCAAGGTGGCCAGGCGATCCGCTTCCATGAGACGGACGCCCGGGCGATGGGCAGACCGGCCGCTGGCGTCCACGGGATCCGCCTCGCGCCCAAAGACATTGTGATCGCCTCAGAGGTGGTCGGGCCGGGTCTCGATGTCTTCGTGATCTCGGCAAAGGGTCTCGGCAAGCGCACGCGACCCGAGCAGTTCCACGTCCAGGGTCGGGGCGGCAAGGGCGTGACCGCGATGAAGCTGACCGACCGCACCGGTCCGATCGTGGCTGCGGGCATGGTTCAGTCAGACCAGACCGTGATGATGATGAGCACAGCTGGCGTCGTCATCCGGATCCCGGCGTCACAAATCCCGCTGATCGGTCGAGCCACGCAGGGCGTGACGCTGATGCGATTCAGCGGCAAGGAACAGGTGGCGACGATGACGATCGTCGACGAAAAGGAAGAGGACGAGACAGGCGGACCGGCTTCTCTCAACGGCCATGCGGTTGAGCTGACCGGCGAGAACGGTTCAAACCCCCGCTAAGTGTTTGAACCAGAAGCACCGGGCAGATCGGTACCCGGTCCATGACACGCCGCTGGCATCGCTGTGGCTCGTCATTGGGCGCTCGATCTACCCGTCGATCGGACAACGGCGACGAAGTTTAGCCTGCTGATGGGGTGCTCTGACCGGCGGCGCGGATCACGCGCCGGAGCCACATGGAGACCAGAGGCACGGCGACCGATGCCACGATCGTAACCACCAGCAAGACGACGGAGAGTCCCGGGACGAGCTTGTCTCGGGCACCGTCGAATCCTGGCCGATACCCGAGCGCGAGCAGGACGGCAAACTGAACGACGAGTGCCAAGGCGCTCGTCAGTGGTTGCAATCCCGCCGGCAGGAGCCAGCCGACAAAGGCGATGGCGGCCGCAAGGGCAAAAACCTCGGCAACCACTGTCAGCGAGCCGCGCTCCCCGAGGTCTCGGGGCGCCCCGAGGAATGCCGGCACCAGCAGTGCGAGCGGCAGGAACAAGAGCGATGACTCCGCTGGTTGATCCGCCGACAGTGCGGCCGCCAGCAGCCCCGCACCGATCACCACCGAAATCGCGCCGATCGCGGTCCAGAGAACGGGATCGAACCCTCCCCACGTTCGGGAGACGTAGGAGACCCGTGAGGTTGACGCCAGCAGCGGCAGCAGCGGCAACAGCAGACCGCACGACACAGCGTCGAGCAGCCAGACACGCCTCCAGACGCCAAGATTCAGTTCCCGGGTCAGCCAGCTGCCAGCGACGTGAAGCAGCGCGATCATCAGCATCCCAACCGGAATGCCCGTCGCCGTCGAAATCCGATCGACCAGCGGCAGGACCGCCACAACTGCGGTCAGGGCATGCGGGGCCGCCATCGCGAGTGCGAAAGGGAGCGATGGACGTGGGTGGCTCCGCGGCGGCGGGAAGACCGGCGGTGGCGGCGCGCTTGTGCTTCGCCGCGGCGGTGCCAGTCTCGGCTGCCGCCATGGCGGCATGTCATCGGCACTCATCAGGATGGGGCGGGTCGATCGATCGGCCACCGTTTGACTCGACGGCGCATATGACAGCGCGGGCCGGATCGCCACGGCGCGTTATGTCGTTTCGACGGCCGAGGCGGCGGTGTGGCTCAGTTCCGCGAGAGGCACAAGGCGACGCCGGCGGCCCTCGAATGCCGCGACATGGTCGGCTCCGCACAGCTCAAGCATGTCGAGGGCGAGCGGCAAGCCCGCACCGACGGTCTTCGCGAGATGCGAGTCGGTCCCGGTGGTAATGAGCTGGCCACCGGCCTCGACATACCACCGCACGATGGCCGGGCCAGGCATACTGGTCTTCGGCGCCTGACGCAAGCCGGAGGTATTGATCTCAAACGCGACCTCCTTCGCGATCATCGACGCGAAAATCGGCTCCAGAAGCTCACGATACGAGAGGGGATCGTAGTCACGATAACCGTGCGGGGCATACCGCTTCGGTAAATCCAGGTGTCCGATCGTATCGAACCAGCCCGTCTCGACCGCGAGCGCGATCTGACGAAGGTAACCGGTAAAGACGTCCTCACTCGTGCGGCTGGCGAAATAGTCGGGGAAAATAATCACTCCCTCGTCGCCGTAATGGACCGAGCCAATGACGAAGTCGTAGGCGTGCTGACCGAGAAACCGCTCGACCTGAGAAGCAGTCCGCTCGTTGAAATCGACCTCTGCTGCAGCGAGCACCGTCAGGCGGTCACCGAACCGCGATCGTGCGTCGTCGATAGCGTGGAAGTAGTTGTCGGCGCGGTAATAACCAAACCCAGCGTCGTCCGGCTCATGATCGATATGGTCGGTGAAGGCAATCTCAGTGACACCCGCGGTGATCGCGGCCCGGCAGGAATCGTCCATGGGTGTGTCGCAGTCGATTGAGAACTGACTATGCACGTGGTAATCGAGCACTCGCCCCTCCCCCCACCGATCAGGCGCCCATAATACCAGCCAGCCCCTGCTCTCGAATCCTCGCGCCGTTAGCCCACGCGCTTGTTAGAATCGGCGGCGATGGGGGGCGTTTGATGAACCTCGACGGACTCTGGGACAACACCCGAGACAGCTTGCTCGACGCTTATGGTGACGCTGTCGGTCTGGTCATCGGCTTGCTCGAAGCGGCCGTCGTCATCGTGATCGCGAGTTTCTTCGCGCGATGGCTCAAGCGGCGGGTTCGACGCTCGCTGACGAAGGGGCGACTCGATCGAAATGTCGCGGCGCTCCTGGTCAATGCGGCGGCAGTGGGTGTCTATCTCCTTGCTGCAACCTTCGTTCTTGGACTCCTCGGTGCAAGCTGGACGGCTCTCCTCGCCGCCATCAGTGTTGGCACCCTTGCCATTAGCCTCGCCCTCCAGGACGTCCTGAAAAACTTCGTCGCGGGTGTCTATTTGTTGCTGGAGCGTCCCTTTGCGATCGGTGAGCGGATCCGGGTCCGTGATGTGACGGGCATCGTAGAAAGCATCGATTTCCGGACGACGGTGCTCCGCAACGATCGCGAGGAGCGGGTGCTCGTTCCCAACGCGACCCTGTTTGGCGAGATACTGGTGAACCGATCGGCGTCGAAGGTCGAGCGCACGACCCTGGTTCTTAGCCATTCAACAGTACCGCCCGAGGAGCTGCTCAGCAGTGTGACGGAGACCCTGGCGGCGGTTGCCGGCCTGTATGAACCGGGTCCGACGCTGCACCTGACGGGCGCGTCGAATGAGGGGACCTATGTCCGCATCGGTCTCTGGTCCGAGCCAGGGAGCGATGTCGTCGCGACCGCGATCGTGCGGCTGCGACAACGGTTTCCCGACGCGGACATCGTCATCGATGAGGGGCTGTAACGTGACGATGGGCAGCCGCATCGGCATCTTCGGAGGAACCTTCGATCCAGTTCATGTCGGGCACTTGATCGTCGCGGCGCAGCTGCGATTCGCCCTGCATCTCGATTCGGTACTGATTGTTCCGGCGGGCAAGCCGCCGCACAAGTCCGGGCAGGAGATCGCTGATAACGAGCACCGCCTCGCCATGCTCCGGCTCGCGATCGATGACGACCCACTGTTGGCGATATCGACGCTCGACTTCGACCGCGGCGGTCCCTCCTACACCGCCGACACGCTCGCCCTTCTCCATGCCGCCGCATCCCCCGCGGCGACTCTCGTCTTTCTCATGGGACAAGATTCGTTTCGTGACTTTCCGAGCTGGGACCGTCCGAACGCAATCGCGCGGCTTGCCGAGATCGGTGTTGCCCTCCGACCCGGCACCGAAGCAAATGTCCCGGCGATCCTTGCCGCGGTTCCTGCCGCCAGGGGACGCGTGCGGATCGTGCCGGTTCCCTTGATCGACGTGTCGTCACGCGACATCCGGAGGCGCATCGCCCGCGGCGAGCCGATCTCCTATCAGGTTCCCCCGGCGGTCGAGCGATACATTAGCGCCCATGGCCTGTATCGATCGACGCCAGGGTGGCCGGTGATCCAGCCAGCACCATAGACGCGACCGGGCCCGGGGGTGGCCCCGGTGCTGTTCCGGACAACGGCCCTCATCAATGCCGGCTGTGTGTCGGATGGTCGGTGCACGGCCCCCCGGTGAGACCTCGACCCACGCCAGGCTGGTATGCCATGACCGCCTACCTCGGTGGGCGGGCCGAGTGCCGTATCCAGCGGTGCCCGTGGATCGATCGCTCCACGAGCGGTGGGTTCCGTATCAGGTTGACGGCTCAGACCGGCAGGGCGGGCGTGGCACGGGTGCGCACGTATCAAAACATCCTCAAGGACCCCTGGCGCCACCCGGTGGCGACGAGTGCCGGACCGGACGTGCCTCTGTGGGATCGACGATCGATCGGCCGAATCAGGCGACGACAGGTGCGGACGGAGCCCGAGCGTCGGCTAAACGTCGGGGAGGAGGCGAACCGGCTCCGGGAGGTCGAGGCACGGCTGGGGCATGACCCGGACCCGGTCTACACGGAGTACGTCGACCCGGGGAGGGATCCCTGGTGGACTTTGGTGCTGTCGGTGCTGCACGAGATGCCGAGCAAGGCCCTCGCCCAGGAGGTTGGCCTCTCGACCCGAAGCATCCGCGAGATCCGAAACAGGTATTTGGTATCCCGAGCGCTCCGCCGGTGGACGGTGTCCCGGCATGCGCGAGACCATCCACACGACGGGCTCGCACGGTTGACGCGGTGACGTGCCGCCCGCATGATGAGTCGGGTAAATCCCGGACGCGAGGAGCCCGGTTTAGCATGTCAGCGCCCCGGCAGCTTGACCTCACCGGACGCGAGGTGAACCAGGTCAACGAGTTCGTTCCGCCTGCAGGCGTGGGGCTCGAACTTCCGTTGCCCCTGACGCAGCTCCTTGGTCGGGAACTCGAGGTCGCGGCCGTTGGCGTCCTTCTGCGGCGCTCGGAGGTCCGCCTCCTCGTCCTGACTGGTCCGGGGGGAGTGGGCAAGACCCGCGTCGCGCTCCAGGCCGCCGCGGAATCGTGCGACGCGTTCCCCGACGGCGCGGTCTTCGTGCCGCTCGCCCCGATCAGCGACCCTGGCCTCGTCCTCCCGACCCTCGCCGCACGCTGCGGGCTGCGGGACACTGGCACTCAGCCGCTCCGCGACCGTCTCACCGGGTACCTCCGCCGCCGCCGCCTGCTGCTGGTGCTCGACAACTTCGAGCAAGTGCTTCCGGCGGCTCCAGAGCTCGCCGACCTCCTCGCTGCTTGCTCCGGGCTCACGGCCCTGGTGACCAGCCGGTCGGTGTTGCGCATCTCGGGCGAGCGCGATTACCCGGTGCCCCCGTTGGCGCTGCCTGAGCTCCCCTCGGATGCCTGCCATATCCCGTCCATCGACGATGTGGTGCGGGCCGACGCGGTCCGCCTCTTTGTCGAGCGGGCGCAGGCCGTGCGGCCGGACCTCGCGCTCACGGCGGAGAACGCCGGGGACGTGGTTGCGATTTGCCGGAGGCTGGACGGGTTGCCGCTAGCCATCGAGCTGGCGGCGACACCCGTAAGCCACCTGCCCTTGCCGGCACTCCTCGCCCGACTGGAGCAGCGGTTGCCGCTGTTGACGGGTGGGCCGCGGGACCAGCCAGGCCGGTTGCAGACGATGCACGATGCGATCGCCTGGAGCTACGACCTGCTGGAGCCGGAGGAGCAGGTGCTGTTCCGGCGTCTCGCGGTCTTCATAGGGGGCTTTTCGCTAGGGGCGGCGGAGGCGGTGGCGAATGCACCAGGTGACTTGGAGACCGACGTCCTGACAGGCGTCTCCTCCTTGTTGGACGGGAGCCTACTGCAGCCGGTTGCTGGACCGGCCGGCGAGCCGCGCTTCGGGATGCTGGAGACGATCCGCGAATACGCGCTGGAAAGGCTGGAGGAGAGCGGCAAGGCGGAGGAAATCCGGCACGCGCACGCGAGTCACTACCTGGCGTTTGCCGCGGCGGCCGACGACGGGCTGCTGCGTCCGGAGCCCGCGCACGGCGAGTGGCGGGATCGGCTGGCGGTCGAGCGCGACAACCTCCGGGCGGCGCTCGGCTGGCTGGCGGATCAAGGGGAGGCCGAACGGAGCCAGCGCCTCGCCGGTACCCTGGGCCATTTCTGGTTCCTGTTCAGCGACTTCCGCGAGGGCCTGGGTTGGCTGGAGCGCACGTTGGCGCTACCGCGGCCCACCGCGGCCGCCCCGCGGGCGCTAGCGTTGCGCTGGGCTGGGTTGCTGGCGTTATACCGGCGCGACGTCCGACGAGCGGCGACGCACCTCGACGAGAGCCTGGCCCTGTACCGCGGCCTCCCGGACACCTACGGGACCGCGCAGGCGCTGGTCGGGGTCGGTCTGCTGGGCATGTTTGAAGGGGACTACGAACGCGCCCTCGCGGTCCATGAAGAGGCGCTGGCCCTGGTGCGGACGCTGGACAATTCGCTTCCGGGTCCACCGTTCCTCGCCACCGTACGCCTCCACAACCTCGGCGCGGCGGCCTACGGGCACGGCGACTATGCGAGCGCGGCGCAGCATTTCGAGGAGGCACTGGCTCGGGTCCACGACCTGGGGTACTCGTCGCTGGCGCTCCTCCCGCTAACCGGCTTGGGGAACGTAGCCCGCGACCAAGGCGACTACACCAAGGCGGCGAACCTGTACTGCGAGGCATTGGACCACTCCTGGGCGCGAGCGAACCTACGGATCGTGGCCTACGCCCTCGCGGGCCTGGGCAGCATTTCTGGCGCCCGGGGGCAGCCGCAACAGGCGGCGCGGCTGTTTGGCGCCGCCGAGGCGCTGCAGGAGGCGATCGGGGTGCCGCTCCTGCCAGCATACCGTGCCGCACACGAGCGGACCGTGGCCGCCGCCCGCGCCGCGGTGCCCGCCGAGACGTTCGCGGACCCCTGGTCGGAGGGCGGGAGGATGCCGCTGGAGCGGGCGATCGCCGATGCGAGAACGGTTGCATTTCCGGCACCGGACGCACCTGGCACTCCGTCGCCGTCGACTGCGGAGGCGGATCTCGGACTGACGCGCCGACAGCGGGAGGTGCTGAACTTGCTGGTGGAGGGGCGGTCGGACAAGCAGATCGCTGCAGCGCTGTGCATCGCGCGCCACACGGCCTCCAAGCACGTCGCCGCCATCCTCGCCAAGCTGGGCGTCCCCTCCCGCAGCGCCGCCGTCGCCGTCGCGGCCCGCAACCGCCTCGTCTGAGCCCCACTTCCGGCTCCTCAGTTCCGATCTACTTACTTTTCCCCATACCGTCGCTGCCCCAAGTCGTCCAAAATGGGCGAATTTTCGCGATGCGCGCGGTGCCCCAAGCGGGCATGATGGCAGCGTGCCGGCCGGCCGATCGACTGCCAGACCAACCGCCGATGCGACCCAGCTGAACGTGGTGCCCCAGGCAGAGCCGGGGACACCGACGACCTGGAGGAGACACACCATGCTCGCCCCACGCTCCCGTTCTCTGCTCCTCGCCGGCCTCATGTGCGCACTCACCGCCCTGCCGGTCGCCGCGCTTGCGGACCCCGACGGCCAGGAGCCTCAGACCCTCGCCGTCGACGACTCGCGCACTGGCGACGGCCCATGTGGCTTCGCGGTCCGGCGGGACACATCGAGGGGACGATCCCGGTTACCACCAGCCTGGACGGCATCGGCCATCTTGTGCTGGTGATCGAGGCGGCGGACCTGCAGGGCAAACTCACGAATCCGGCCAACGGCAAGTCCATCGAGCTCAGGTGGGTTACGCAGAACGGCAAGGCGGGCTTCAATATGGACGGCCCGACCACGACCATGGCCGTGGCGCTGACCGGCTACTTCTTGCGCGGATACGCCGACATCTCCCGGGGCGACCTGCCGATGGATCTCCCAGCGGACGGCGCCGACCTCGCCGCCTTCGAGGCGGGTGCGCACTCGGCGGATCCTTGGGCTCAGGTCTGCGGGCAACTGGCGTCGTAAGGATGAGGGAATGCCGGCATGGATCGTTCCTGCCGGCATTCCCATACGCCGCGTGCCAATCATGCTCCTAGTCGATACTGTGCTCGTCGTTGCGCTGATCCCCACCGGTTCCCAGCTGTCCGACAGCGCTCAGCCAGCGGTGCCGTCAAGTCAAGAGCGTGTCAGCTACTGGTTGGCTACAGTTCCGCTGCTCAGCGGGTCGATCGTCCAAGTCGTCGCCTTCGCCACGCATGGCACGGTGGTCAGCGTCGGACCACCGGTGCGGACCGTCAAGTCTGGAGACCCCCGCACAACGGTGTTCAACAGTCGGGCGGGAGGGACGTAAGTCAGCACGGGCCTGCGGACCTCGACCGTCACCTACGCCCGGCTGAACGCTGACGCGCACGGGAACTACCTGGGTACCACCATCCGGTCGAACCAACTTCTCGGCGAGGACGGCGAGTCTTTCACCGCCCAGGTCGACATCATCACCCGCGACCCCGCGGGGAAAGTGGTAGCGAGCCGGAGCGTGGCAGTCGAGGCGGTGCGGTTGCGGGCGATGCCGCCAACGATCAGCTCGCCCAATGCGGAAGGTGCCCGCCAGGGATGGTCACCCCATCATCATTGACCGAAGATTCGTCGGAACCGGGGCCTGTCGGTGTACAACTGGCGAGCCCCGTTGATCCTTCAATCCGTCCCCGAGCATCACAGTGCGCGTACCGGCAAGCGCGGGGCTAGCCCTTCAACCTTCGGTCCGCTGCCTTTGCCAGTCCGTGAACTAAATGATCATTCTCGTGACTGAGAGGAGCCGTGATGGCAACGTTTGTCGTCGCTCATGGAGCCTGGGGCGGCGGTTGGTCGTGGTCGCTCGTGCGACCGTTGCTCCGCGACGCAGGGCACGAAGTCTTCACGCCGACCTACACCGGCCTTGGGAAGCGGGCTCACCTCGCGAGCCGTGGGATCGACCTAGCCACCCACGTGCGGGATATCGTCGGGGTCTTTGAGTACGAGGACCTGGGTGGGGTGATACTCGTGGGCCACGGCTATGGGAGGATGGTGGCCACCGGCGCGGCAGCGCGCGTCCCGGAGCGGCTTGGCCAGCTGGTGTACCTGGACGCGTTCGTTCCGGAGGACGGCGAGTCCCTACTGGACTTGGTGGGAACGGCGGAGACGGCTCGGTTCGAGGAACTGGCCATAAACGAGGGCGGCGGCCGGCGGGTGCCGCCCGCCTTCCCGACCTCTCCGGCGATGCCGGGTCGCGATCGCCGACTGCCACACCCCGTCGCGTGCTTCCGCCAGCCAGTGACGCTTGGCTCCGGCCGATCGGAGAACCTGCCCCGGACTTACATCTACTGTAGCGACTCACCACTCAGTTCGTTCAGCCGGTTCGCGGAACATGCGCGGACCGACACGAACTGGAGGTACTTCGAGCTAGCGACGGGCCACAACCCGCAATTACACGGCACCTCGCGAACTCACCAAGCTTCTCCTTGCGATTGCGTCCGGTCTCAACCGAGATGGGCCAACGACTGGAACGCCGGGCCCCGAAAACGGGAATCAGAGGATGAAATTGTCTTAGCCGTGGCGAAGGGCCGAAAGAGGGGAGGAGCTTCCGGGGAGTGCTATCTCCGTCCTAGGCAGGGCCTGTGCCACGTCTCGCGCCGGTCACGAGCGACTCGGGGCAACTATCGACTTCCGGCTGGGACCGCACGGCGCGCCGGACCCCAGCCCGCGAAGGGAGGTGGACTTTTGGACCCCTGCTATCTGCTTGCGACGGAGGGCCGCCCGATCCTGCGGCACGTTCGGACCGGGTCCAGCGGGAGGGGATCAAACTTGCCGCGCTTCTACCTCTTCTCAGCCCGCGCGGCGCGGCGATCCTCTGCCGCGAGAGGGAGGAGAACTTTAGGACCTCCCTATCTCCTATCCCGCCGACTGTTTGACCCACCGCCGCACGCACTCCTATACTCATCCTATCCGCCCGCCGCGAGGCGGGCTCTCTTATGTCTATGATCGATCCCCCTCATGCGCCAGCGGCAGACCCTGCCAGCTAGTGAGTCGAGGGCGAGAGGAGCTCTCGAGTGCGGATTCGTCCGTGGCACATCCTGCTATTTATCGTCGCGATGTTTCTCTTCACCGGTTGGGTCTCGCTTCCCGGGCAGACGCTCGATATCGGAGGGTTCAAGGAGCGGTTCCCGGTCCGAGAAGGGCTCGATCTTCAGGGCGGGCTCCAGGTCGTGCTCGCGGCCGACCCGCCGCCGGGCGTCAAAGTTGACAAGGACACGCTCTCGGGGACACGGGACACCATCGAGCGGCGCGTCAATGGTCTCGGCGTCAGTGAGCCGTTGATCCAAACGCGTGGGAACGATCAGATCATCGTCGAGCTGCCGGGCGTCGACGATCCGGAGCAGGCCGTTGGAATCCTTCAGCAGACCGCGCTCCTTGAGATCATCGATGCGAACGGTCAGTATCTGCCCGAGGGCACGATCGTTCGCACATCCCTGGGCGATCCGCGAAGCACGGCGGCGGCCAGCACTCCCGGCGCCGGTACCCCGGGTGCGGGGACGCCAGCCGCCAGTCCGGTCGCGTCACCCGTCGCCGCCGCTCCATCACCGGAGCCAGGCGGAACGGTCTACCAGACGATTATCAGCGGCGCCGACCTCAAAGACGCGTATCCAACCCGCGATAACACGGGTATCGGTCTCGTCGTCGGATTTGAGCTCAAGGGTGACGCCTCGAAAACCTTCTACGACTATACGAGCAGTCACGCCGGTCAGCCGATGTCGATCGTGCTCGATAAGCGGGTAATCTCATCCCCCACGATTCAATCAGCCATCTCCAATCAGGGCATCATCACCGGTGTGGGGCAGGACAAGGTGAACGACTTGGTCGTCCAGTTGAAAGCCGGTGCCTTGAGCGTTCCACTCCAGGTTATTCAAAGCCGCACCGTCGGGCCAACCCTCGGTCAAGACTCGATCGACCGAAGTGTCCTCGCGGGCATCATCGGCCTTGGCACCGTTGCCCTGTTCATGATCCTCTACTACCGCCTGCCCGGCATCCTCTCCGTCCTTGCCCTCGTGATCTATACGTCGCTGGTCTTTGCCATCTTCAAGTTGATCCCTGTGACGCTGACGCTTGCCGGGATCGCCGGCTTCATCCTCTCAATCGGGATGGCCGTGGACGCGAACGTGCTCATCTTCGCCCGTCTCAAGGAAGAGCTACGCCAGGGACGCTCCTTATCGAGTGCCATCGAGGCCGGGTTCGATCATGCCTGGCCGTCGATCCGCGACTCCAACATTTCGACGATGATCACGACGTTCATCCTCTATCTCTTTGGCAATTACACCGGCACAACGATCATCACCGGCTTTGCGATCACGCTGTTTATCGGGGTGGTGATTAGCATGTTCACCGCGATCACCGTGACTCGAACCTTCCTGCGGCTTCTGGTCGATGCCGGCCTGGCCCGGCACCGCTGGTGGTTCGGCGTTGAAGGCGAACGCGCAACTCTCGCTCCGGGTACCGCTGACTAGCTGCCGCTATTGATCGATCGGCCGGGCCGCCGGCTGAGCGAGTCCGACGTTGACGCAAACCGACAAAGGATCGTTGTATGACGAAGCTCGCGAGTAAGCGGTATCTCTGGTTCGCGATCTCCCTGGCCGTGATCGTGCCCGGACTCATCTCCCTTTTGCTCTTCGGCGTTCGGCTCGGGATCGACTTCACCGGCGGTACCGCATGGGAAGTCGCCTTCCAGCAGCCGACGACCGGCGAGACGATCCAGAGCGTCCTTGAAAATGAAGGATACGCCGGGAGTACCGTCCAAAAGCTCGGGGTGGGAGGCGGAGACTCCACCTACCTCATTCGTCTCAAAGAAGTCCGGGAAGGGTCACCAGAGAAGGCGAGTCTGGCCAGGGCGCTCACCAGCGGCATCAGTCCGTTTACCGAACGAGAGTTTTCAACCGTCGGCGCCTCGGTCGGTCAGGCGATCCGAAATCGAGCGTTTATCGCGGTTCTGTTCGCATCCGTCGGTATCCTGCTCTACATCGCGTACGCGTTCCGCAACACCCAGAATCCGATGCTCTACGGCATCTGTGCCCTCGTCGCCATGCTTCACGACGTGCTCGTAGTCCTCGGCATCTTCTCGATTCTCGGGGAGATCGCGAACGTCGAAGTCGGTTCGCTGTTTGTCACCGCCTTGCTCACCGTCATCGGTTTCTCGGTCCATGACACGATCGTGGTCTTTGACCGAATCCGCGAGAATCTCGCGAAGCGGGTCGACACCGATTTTGAGGAAGTCGTCAATTACAGCCTCGCTCAGACACTGGTGCGGTCAATGAACACGTCCTTGACGGTCATCTTCACGTTGCTGGCGCTATACCTCTTCGGTGGCACGACCACGCGGGAGTTCGTCCTCGCCCTGCTAATCGGGGTGGTGAGCGGAACCTACTCGTCGGTCTTCAATGCGAGCCAGCTCCTCGTCGCCTGGGAAAAAGGCGAGATTCAGCGATTTTTCGGACGACTTCGGGGGCGCGGCGGGCGCACCGGCCAGGCCACCGTGGCGACTCGCTAGAGCATGTTGGCATCAACCGCAGCGGCCGTTGTCGGCGGTCCGCCGTGGTACACTTCCGCATCGTGCGTGGCTTGGCTGATGCTCCGTCGCGCTCTTTTTATGTTCTTCAGCGCCTGCTGCCCAAGCCATATTCGACGAACTGACGACTAACGGGCGCAGCGGTGCCCCGGCCAGCGGCAACGTCGAATGGGGGCAGCGAGCGTGACCTTCGGCTGTCTATCAGCCGCCGGTTCTAACGGCTGCCTGCGGACGCGAGTGACCACACCAGAACGAGGAGGGGGAATTGGACGAGAAGGTTCTGTATTCGCTACCGGTCATCATCATGGGACTGGTCGCGATCGGCTTCGCGTCCTGGCTGGCGCGTGACGTTCTGGCGCGCGATCGCGGCACCCCGGCGATGCAGGACATCGCGGACCGCATCTTTCAAGGTGCGACCGCGTACCTCAACCGGCAATACCGGACCATTGCCCTGCTGGCGCTAGTCGTCTCGATCGTCATGGGCATTCTTGTCGCCAGTTTCGAGAAGGAGCACGAGGTCGCCCGGGGGCTGATTACCTCCTTGGCGTTCCTGTTCGGCGCGGCGCTCTCAGGTCTTTCCGGCTTTATCGGCATGTACGTGGCGGTCCGCTCCAACATCCGTACCGCCGCGGCGGCCCGTCGAAATCTTGGCGAGGCCCTCACCGTCGCGCTGCGCGGCGGGGCTGTCTCCGGCTTCCTGGTCATCTCGCTTGGTTTGCTCGGGGTCCTCGCCGTCTATTCAGTCGTCTTTGGTTTCGCTGAAGGCGCCCTGCCGGCCGTGGCCGAGACACCGTTCTGGATCGTCGGCTTCGCCTTCGGCGCCAGCTTCGTGGCGCTTTTCGCGCAGCTGGGCGGAGGTATCTACACAAAGGCGGCCGATGTCGGTGCTGACCTGGTCGGCAAGGTCGAGGCCGGAATCCCCGAGGACGACCCCCGAAACCCGGCGGTGATTGCCGACCTCGTCGGCGACAACGTCGGCGACTGCGCCGGCCGTGGCGCTGATCTGTTCGAGTCCTCCGCGGCTGAGATGATCGGGGCGATGATTCTCGGCGCCGCGCTCTTCACGGCGGCGGGCGGCGACTCCTCCGGACACGAGGTGGGATTCCTCTTCTTCCCGCTGGTGGTGGCGGCATTTGGTTTGCTTGCCTCGCTGGTCGGCCTCCTCACCGTCAAGCCGCCTTCCATGCCGAAGGACCCGATGCAGGAGCTGAACAAGGGGTATTACGTCGTCGCCGGGCTCTCCGCCATTTTGATCGTGATCGCCTCCTTCTGGCTCCTCCCATTCGGTGCGTGGCAGTACGCGCTCTGCGGGTTGATCGGGATTGCCACATCGATCGCGTTTGTCTACATCACCCAGTACTACACATCGAGCAACTACCGCCCCGTCCGCTCGATCACTCAGGCGTCGCTGACCGGCAGCGCGACCAACATCATCTCCGGAATCTCCGTGGGCTTCGAGACGACGGCTCTCCCCGCCATCACGATCAGCGCCGCCCTGCTGGCGTCGTATTACCTGGGCGACTCCGTCGACTTCCCGAATGCCTCGAACATTCCCGCCTCGGCTGGCATCTTCGGGACCGCGGTTGCCACTATGGGCATGCTGATGTCGGCCGCGTACATTCTGGCGATGGATACCTTTGGACCGATTACGGACAACGCGGGCGGCATCGTCGAGATGAGCGACCAGCCGGACGAAGTCCGCGACGTCACAGATGCCCTCGATTCGGCCGGTAACACGACCAAGGCATTGACGAAGGGCTACGCGGTCGGTACCGCCGCACTTGCCGCCTTCCTCCTCTTCTCCGCATTCCTCCAAGAGGTCCAGCGGTTCGGCGGCAATGACGTCGATGCGAGCATTGTCAATCTGGCCGAACCGAAAGTGTTCGTCGGTGGGCTAATCGGCGCCATGCTGATCTTCCTCTTCGCCTCCCTGGCGATGCGGGCGGTCGGCCGGGCGGCAAGCTACATGATCGAAGAGGTGCGCCGCCAGTTCCGCGCCGATCCCGGCATCATGGCCGGGACATCGACGCCTGACTACGCGCGCTGCGTCGACATCTCCGTTCGCGCTTCGCTGCGCGAGATGATCGCGCCTGGTGCGCTGGCGGTCCTCGTGCCGGTCCTGGTAGGTGTGCTTCTACGCTGGGAGGCTGCTGCCGGCATGCTGATGATCGGCACCATCGTTGGTGTGCTGATGGCCAATGTGTTGAATAACGGCGGCGGCGCCTGGGATAACGCGAAGAAGCTCATTGAGGCGGGTGGTCTCAAGGACGAGGGAGGCATGATTCTCGGCAAGGGAACGGAGGCGCACGCCGCATCCGTGGTCGGTGACACCGTCGGCGACCCCTGGAAGGATACGGCTGGCCCATCACTCCATGTGCTGATCAAGCTGCTCGCAACAATCACCCTGGTGCTATCGCCACTCTTCATCTAGAACCTGCGAGACCGGGCGTACCGATCGCGCGTTCTTATGAGCAGACGCAACGAACGGGGCGGAGCCTCCTACCAAGAGCTCCGCCCCGTCACGCGTCACCGCTTCATGGCTCCGGCTCTGTCATCGCGCTGCCGACGGGCGAAGCAAAGGATGGGACAACGATCATAGCTGACCATCAGGACTCGTCGGAGTCACCGAAGCATATCGGGGTGATCGGTGGAGGGATGGCCGGCCTGACCGCGGCACTCCGACTCGCCCAGGCCGGATATCGGGTCACGCTTTGGGAACGGGGAGAACGGCTCGGTGGTCAAGCGATCGCGTTTCCAGTCGCCGGAACCTATCTGGAGCGCTTCTATCACCATCTCTTTCAGAGTGACCGAGAGATCGCCGAGCTGATCGAGGAGATCGGTATCGGCGACTCGCTCGTCTGGCTTCCATCCAACGTCGGCTATTTCGCCGACGGTCGTATCTATCCTCTCAACGGCGCGCTCGACTTGCTCCGACTGCAGTTTATTCCCCTGATCGATCGGGTCCGAATCGGCCTGGTGACCGCCTACCTGCAGCGGGTTCGGAACTGGCGGCGCTTCGAGCGGGTCACGGCCGACGCCTGGCTGCGACGAGCGCTGGGCACTCGCGCTTACGACCGCACCCTGGGTGCGCAGCTCCGGGCCAAGTTTGGCCGGTACTACGATCAGGTGGCGATGGTCTGGTTCTGGGGCAAGATCTGGCTGCGGACGACCTCACGAGGATCACCGCTCGAACAGGAGAAGCTCGGTTACATTCGCGGCAGCTTCAACGTCTTGATTGACGCCCTGGCATCCGCCGCTCGCGACGCCGGGGTGGAGATTCATCAAGGCGTTGGCCCTAGCCGCCTTAGCCCGAACGGCGATGGCAGCTGGGCAGTGGAATTTGACGACCCGCTCGCTGTCCACTGTGATGCCGTCATCGGCACCGTCCCCTCCCCAGTCTTCACCCACCTTGTGCCCGACCTGCCGGATGCTTATCGGAGCACATTGCTCGATCTCACTTATGAAGCTGCGGTCGTTGTCCTGCTCCAACTGCAACAGCCGTTGTCGTCAATCTACTGGCTCAACATCGCCGACCCGGATCTACCCTTCACTGGAGTCATTGAGCAGACAAACTTCATCTCCCCCAACGAGTACGGAGGCAAGCGGTTCGTCTACCTCAGCAAATACCTCGAACCAGACCACCCGTACTACACCATGGCTGATGACGAGCTGATCGCTGCCTATCTACCGTTCCTGAAACGGATCAATTCTGCGTTTGACGCGAGCTGGATCGAGCGGTCGTGGGTCTTCAGGGAGCGGGCCGCGCAGCCGATCGTGACGCTCAACTATTCGGAGCGCATTCCTGATCACCGGACACCCCTCGCACGACTGTACCTGGCCAATACCAGCCAGATCTACCCCGAAGACCGCGGCACGAATTACAGCGTCCGCCTGGGCAACCGGATCGCCGAGATCGTTGCCAGCGATCTGCGCGTCGATGGGTAGCTTCTAATCACCGCCGGCGTGGACACTCCCGGTTGCCCGCCAGAGCGATTTGGCATCGACCACTGTGTGCTCAATCGCACCCTGACGTTGGAGATGGCTCAGGAAGGCGAAGACGGTCGGTTGCAAGAGGTAGAACGACGGTGCATCCTCGACGACGGCGCGAAACGATCGGAGCAACCCGGTCAGTACCGTCTCCGCGGTCGATGGCGTTCGGGCGAGATCGACGATCCGCTCGGCGACCCGGTCGATCAGGGCACGATTAAGTGAGAGCAACTCCGCCAGCGATGACTCCACGTCCCCGTGCCCCGGGACAGCCGTGTGATAATCGACCGTTCGAGCATGCTCGAGTGCGGAGATGTGATCGGTCACGGAATAGAGGTACGGAATCCTGTACTTCTCCAGGACCGATACCGGCAGCACCACATCCGCGCAAAAGAAGACACCATCGACGAGATAACCGACCTGTCCCGGCGAATGGCCGAAGAGAGGGATGACCTCGATCTGGACCTCTTCGATCGTGAGCGGTCCTGGCTGCACCACGACGTCGACGGTACTCGGATCGGCGAGCAAAAACCGCCCGCGGAGCGTGTCGATCGGGTCGGCCCCGCCATAAAGCAGTGACGGCTGCAGCAGCGGATATCGAAGGACTGCCTCGTCGATGGCGGGAGCGTAGACCCGTGCGCCGGTGCGTTTGACGACGGTTGCGTTGGCCCCGAAGTGATCGGCATGGGCATGAGTCGTCAGGATGGCGACGACCTCGGCTCCTAGCTCCTCACGAACCGTTTTCAGCACCTTTTTTCCACTCGTTTCGTTGAGACCGGTATCGATGAGTACGACGCGATTCGGTCCGGCGCAGAGCACGCCGACGTTAACACCCCCCGGAATCACGCCCGCTCGATCACCCAGTTCAACGATCACGATAGCCCCTCTCGCGCCAGTTCTTGCCTCGGCAGTATCACTTCTGGTCGGTCCGCCAGCACTATACTGACAGTGGCGAATGGACGGTAAGGGGGGACCCATGCCGCGGGACCCGGTGCGACACGTGGTCGAGGTCGGTCAGTTCGATCGCGGTGCCGTGGAGCAGCTGTTTGACCGAGCCGACACGATGCGTGTTCTGCCTCGGGACATCACCCCCTTGCGGGGATTCATTCTGGCGACGCTCTTTTACGAGCCTTCCACTCGTACTCGTCTCAGCTTCGAGTCGGCGATGCTCCGTCTGGGCGGTCAGGTCATCTCGACCGAGAACGCCCGAGAATTCTCCTCCGCGATCAAAGGCGAATCCGTTGAGGACACCATCAGGATCATCGAGGGCTACGCCGACGCCATCGTCATCCGTCACCATGAACAGGGCGCGGCTCACCGGGCCGCCGCGGTGGCGGCGGTACCAGTGCTGAACGCGGGCGATGGTCCCGGAGAGCATCCTACTCAGGCGCTCCTCGACCTCTACACCATCAAGCATGAGCTTGGTCGGATCGATGGCCTGCGCGTCGCCCTTGTCGGCGACCTGAGGTTCGGTCGCACGGCTCGCTCGCTGGCGCGTCTCTTCCGGCTCACGGAGGGAACCGAGCTGATCTTCGTCTCTCCTCCTGCGATCCCGATGGGTGATGATGTCCGGGATACCCTTGATCGCCATGGGGTGACGTATCGCGACGAGACGGATTTGTCCGCCGTGCTGCCGCGCGTCGATGTCGTCTACCAGACGCGTATCCAGCGAGAGCGGTTCCCGACCGCGGAGGAGTACGAGGCGTCGCGCGGGGTGTACGTCATCGACCGCGAGGCGATGCGCCGGCTGAACCCGGACGCCATTTTGCTTCACCCGCTCCCACGGGTGGATGAGATCGCGGCCGACGTTGACGATGACCCACGGGCGGCCTATTTCCGTCAGGCTCGCAACGGTGTTTATGTTCGGATGGCCCTGCTGGTCGATCTTCTTGGCGACCAGCAAGCACCCTGAGACGCTCCGTCCAGCGTGAGACGGCCCTATGCCTCAGGAACCGAGGCGAGACTCCACCCCGCCGCCCCAGGAGTGGCGACCTCTGGTAGTGGTGCTGGCGCGGTGAAGGTCACAGGCTGATTCCCCCATACCTCGACCCGAGTTCCCCCGACATCGCCCTGCCAGAGGGAAACGGTACAGGTCCGCCGCAAGAGGTTCTTCCAGAGTCGAGCATGATCGAACGTTTCCTCATCGGCGCTGAAGAGGTCAAAGACCGACCGGGACGCGACCAGGATCATCTTCTGCTTGGCTCGACTCAGCGCCACGGTCAACCGGCGAGGGTCCAGGAGGAACGCGGCACTCGCCAGGAGGTAGGACCGGTCGCTCTCAGTGGCGCTGATCAGAATCACCCGCCGCTCGTCTCCCTGGAAGCGCTCGACTGTATCGACTGCCGAGCGAACGATCGCGCCACTGGCCGGGTCGCGGACGACCAGGCCGGGAATAGCTTGCTGCAGTGCCGCTCGCTGCGCCCGATGCGGGACGACGACGCCAAGCCCGGTCGTGGCGTTAAGACCCCGTCGAACGAGTGCCTCGATGACCGGGGCGATCAGTCCCTGCTCGAACGGATTACGTTGCTGGCTGCCGGTCTCGTCGTGGACGACGACGACCAAGGGATGGTCGGGCGTCAGTATTGCCGACACGTGCTCGTCGACGTCAGCGAACGCTGGCAGGACCTCCGCCTGAAGCGAATGATATGAGATCCCATCATGGCGATAAATCTCCTGCCGCAGGAACTCGGCCATATCGGCGTGAAGGCGGAAGCTGCGCTCGAACTTAATCATGGGCGGTCGTAGCGGCAAGAGCGCGGAGAAGAGCGACTCGTAACAGGTGTACTCCTGGAATGTTCGCCGGGGTTCCGTCTGCCAGTCGTGCTGAACGATCGGTGGCATCTGCCGGTGGTCGCCGACGACGATAAGCTGGCCATCCTCGCCCAGCGGCAACGCGGCCATCATCGCCTCGGGCAGATTCATCTGTGACGCTTCGTCGAGGACGAGGCAGTGGCAGAAACGCTGCCCGAAGAGGGCCTTTGGCCACCGATCGTGAATCAACTTCCGAACCCCACCGGGCGTCGCTCCCAGCACACACCATCGCTCACCGGTAATGATGTTGGCGGCCTTGGTGCCACCAGTTTCGTACGGCGGTAAGGCGATGACCCCTTCGGTTGCCACATCCTTAGCGGGATATCGATAGAGGGGTACCCGAAGGAGACTGGCGTCGATGTATTGATCGAACAGGTCACCGTTTCGGGTTCGAATCTCTTCCAAACGACCACGCACCTTGATCATATTATCGAGCAGCACATCGGTGGCCGCGTGGGTCATACAGCTGAGAACGACGCGATAGTCGAGATCGGCGGCTATGGCCCCTTGAAGTCGGGCAAAGACAGCAAAGGCCGTCGTGTAACTTTTCCCGGTACCGGGCGGCCCCTGAACCAGCAAGTTCGGCGTATCGCCATGATGGCCAATGAATTGCCGCTTACTCTCCTCGAAGTCATGGAGCAGCCCGGCCTGCCGGAAGGCATCAAGCCCGGCGAGAAACCGAGCCTGTCCGCGCTCGGCCGCGGCAGGCCAGGTTGCTCGAGCAAGATTGGGCTCGATGAACCTGATGTAGAGCGTATTCTTCTCTCCGGAGCAGAGGCCATCGACGAGTCCGGCCTGCCAGGCGTCATACCAGCTGTTGGGATCCTCGTCGAGCGAATAGAGCTCCCCGTCGTTCAGAGGTCGCGCGTAGGACGCTAAGGCGTAGCCACCTCCACTGCCTGGTCGATAATCTTGGAGTTCAATCTCGATCCAGCCGCGAACGGCCCGACCGGCGTCGTCCTGATCGGTTGAGATGGCTCGGACGGTAGCGCGGCTGTTGTACAGCATCTTTTTCGGTGTAGGCGTGAATGGCACTCGCTCGGTCACTGGCAGTCGCTCATCGACCATCCATCGAGGGGAAACGAGAACCACCTCGCCTACGCGAATGGAGGACAGCGCGATAATCTCCTCAAGATCGGCATCGACCCCGGCACTCTCGATGCGAAGTCGCACGCGCAGACCTTCCTGGGACCACTTCGACGCCGCCTTTTCCTCCTTGGAGAGTGTGACGCGCGTGGCCTCGGAATGATCGGCTCGGTATGCCGCCCTCTGCTCGTCTTCCAGAACGCGCCGGAGCTCGTTCTCGGCATTCTTCGCGGCGACCTCAGTATCTTGATCGGTCGCCTGGTATCGAGCCAGCAGCGTGCGACCGGTCAGCACCCGGCGCTCGGGTGGTGGTAGCAGCGATCGCTTCCAGCCATCGAGATAGACATGTCGCTCAATCGTCAGGAACTCTTTGAGCGCCTGGGCGAGATCGTGCGCTCGTTCCTGGAACGTAGCGAGACCCAGGAGATCGAACGACCGTTTCTCCGTCTGCCTGTTCCCACTGAACTCCCTCGTGATCCACTCCAGCGCTTCGATCCGCCGCTGCTGGAACCCCTGGAGCAAGTCCGGTGTCACGGCGCGATAGGGTGCATACGGATCACTCGTCGCCGCCACGGGCGCATCAAGGTCGTCCCAGGCAGCGTAGGCATACTCCAGTGGAATCTGGCTCCCAAATCGTGCCCGGCTCGTATACCAGACCGATTCATCCGTTGCGCCACCGGCTGGCGGATCGAACCGCCCCCAGAAGTCGAAGAGCCGGCGATTGAAGATGCGCCGGTATGGCACGCCATCGTTCCAGTCAAATCTGAGGAATGCGGCGACCGCCTGGAGCGACTGGCAGACCATCGGATAGTTCTTGAGCTCGCGGATCTCATCAACCAGGAACGTCGCGATCGGCGAGTCGAAGGCGGCGACCTGGGTCATGAAATCAAAGAGCGGCGTCGCGCTAAGAACCGTCCCGGAATGCCGACCCAGGGCATCGAGCAGGAGACGTTGCTCGAAGCGATCGTAGAAAATCAGATGGATCGGCGCGGCGTTCGTGCCTTCGGCGTTCGGCGCCACCACGGCGGCAATAGCGGCGAGCGTCTCGTCTATCCAGCGGAGCAGCAGCGCTCGCTCGGTCTCATCCGACGAGGGTGGATAGTCGGCAAGATGAACGACGGATCGCCGGCGGGCAGTCGACTCCCGCCCGTTGTCGCAGCCAACCACCAACGACCCCAGAAGATAGATTCGATCGTTGAGGTAGTCGTGCTGGGCGTCGATATAAACGCGGACCAGATTTGGGTTATTGGTCGCGTCGACATACGGGAGCGACCCGTAACCTTTACTGGGAATATCCCTGACCCACGTCAGGTCGTCCCCCATGAAGGCACGGTAGCGCCGAGCACGGTGAATCAGCTCGTCGAGGCGGGGCCCGACCGGCCAGGTCGATCCAAGCTGACGGACGAAGGCTTCCTTTCCCGGACTCGCCACGAGTCCACCTCGGTCGGAAGCGAACCGGCTCAACTGCCGGTCAGGAGGGCCCGGTCGCTTCAGGGTCGCCAGGTCGAGCATGGTCGTCACCCCGGCACGCTCAAGTGACCGCTTCTCCCGCTCATCGAGGTGCGGCAGCATCGACAGCGTGTCCCGCTCCGCACTCCACTTCATGCAGAACTCGTTGTAGAGACAGCTGTCACATTTTGCCGAGAGATGATACGGAACGGCTTCAAAGCTCGACCCGATCACCCGCCGCGCCGTCGATCGATCGCCGATTACCAGGTCGCGAACGGAATCGCGGTAGCTTTCCGGGTCGTCGACGAGCTGGAGCATCCCCTCCTCGACGCCGAAAAGACGACGGGCGGCGTCCCGCTCCGCGGAGAGTCGATCTTCGTCATCAGGGGTTGTTCCGGCTGCTCCGTTGATCGATCCCCGATAGATCACCCCGAGCTCGATGCCGGCAATCGGGATCGCCTCATCTGTCAGCAGCGCGGAGAGCATCTCGTGGTAGAAGGCTACTTGCAGGCGATGCTCGACCTTGACGGCCGCCGAGCTCTTCACATCGGCGATGACGATGCTCAGGGCGCCATCGTCATCCCGCTCCAAGCGCAGGATGTCAAGATCCCCTCGTACCCGCCAGCCGTCGATGACCGCGTCGATTCGAGGTTGAAACAGGATCGTCTTCTCGCCGGGTGCGAGATCGTGCGCTGCCGCCACGACGGCAGCGTTATCGCTCATGCGTGACGGGTTCGCGCCGGGACCGGCAAGGTCAATAGTTGGGAGACCGGCAGCGATTGCTCGCTCGACGCTTTCCTCGAACGACGTCCCCGAGCGAGTCAGCAACGGCGGTAGCGTCTGCGCTCGCACGCCGTAGTCCGCAAGAAAGCTCTTGCCGCCCGATCGTTCATGAAGCCGCAGCCGGAGATAGCGCTCACACTGTTCGAGGGAGATAAAGCGGGCTACCTCCGTTGGCGAGACCGAAAAATGGCCGTCTCGGTCTCTGTCGACCGGATAGAGGTCGGCGGCTCGCGTCTCAGTCTCGATCATCTTGAGGTCACACCCCGCTATCTGCCGAAATCAGCGGTCTCATGATACGTCAACAGATGATGCCGTCGGACCGCGCCACCTGCGAAACCGGCTCCGTTGTCATGCCGGAGCGGGATCGTGTTTGTAGCGTGTTGCCCAATCCACCCCCTGCCAGGTCGTCATCTGCGATGGGCGGACGAAGAAGAGCCAGCGCGGCTCGTGGAGGGTCGGGACCAGGTATTCCGGTCCGTGCTCACCGAGATAGCGATACGACATCTCCGTCGCGATGGACACCCAGGCGCCATCGACGGTCGGCTCGTGGACCAACTCGGCCTTTCCCTTTACCTGGACCTTCCGGTACGGCGGTGTCGCCTCGTCGATGGACAGCGAGACCCGTGGGTCCTGCTTGAGGTACTGGGCCCACAACGAGCGTTCGCGGGGAACAACATAGAAGCCGTCATCCGCGTAATGGAACCAGACGGGCACGATATAGGGCCAGCCATCGCGATCGAGACACGCCAGACGGCAGATGATTCCCCCCCCGAGAAACGTCGCCAGCGGCTCCCCCGTCAACCGCCCGACCTCGCCACGCCACGATTCGCTCGCGTGCTCCTCGCTCATCTGTCGTCTCCTCGATCTATCCCAGCCACACTAACGGACCCTGTCGTTTCCCAGCGACACGTCTCATCATAAACTGGGAGGGATCGGTGGAAGATCGGTTCAGTCCAGTGACGGCGGGAGTAGCCCCACATGCGTATCACACCAGAGATTTATGTGATCGGTGGCGGGACGACCCTTGGCTTCGGTCTGTCCCCCGATCCGGACTGTCATGTCTACCTCATCGATGGTGGGTCGGAGCTGGCGATGATTGATTGCGGACTTGGCACTCCTGAGAGCTGCCAGAAGATCATGGACAACCTACGATCCGAGGGACTCGACCCCGAGCGGGTGACGACGTTGATCCTCACTCATTACCACATGGACCACGCCGGAGGAGCGGCTCGTTTCCGCGACAGCCTGAGGTTAAGGCTCATCGCCCCCGCCGGTGCCGCTCCCGCGCTCCGCGCCGGGGACGAGACTGCCGTCGCGCTCGATGCCGCCAAGCGGGCCGGCATCTACCCTCCGGACTACCGCTTTGAACCAGTTGAGGTCGATCAGGAAGTGTCCGAAGGTGACCGGCTCCAGATCGGGGCGCTAGAGCTGGAGGTGTTCGAGACGCCCGGGCACTGCGATGGCCACGCGTCCTATCTGCTGCACGGCGCGGCGCACCGCTCGCTCTTCGCGGGTGACGTCGTCTTCGCTGGAGGCCGAGTCGTCCTGCAGAATATCCACGATTGCCACATTGGCCGCGCCGCTCAGAGTGTCTCGAAGCTTGCCGGACTGTCATTCGATGCCTTCTTCCCAGGACACGGGGCGATCGCGGTCACTGATGGGGCGCGGCACGTGCAACGCGCCGCTGCTTCTTTCGACCAGCTCTTCGTGCCGAAGAATCTATCGTCCTGACGCACTTCGCTCTGTCGTCATGGTTGTCGGCCAGGCGAAGAACGCCACCTGGAGCACCTTCTGCGGCTCGCCGTGAGCCGCCACTTCGCGCCCCCTCTGAAGCTGGGCTGACGATCAGGTCCGGCCGCTGTCCAACCAGACATCGTTGTATCGAGGAGCGATGGCAAACCGGTCGGGTGCCCATCCATGGACGTTGGTGCGATGGACCCAGATCGCATTGCGATTGATCAAGGGAATCACCGGCAGGTGCTCGGCGACCGCGAGACCAAAGCGCTTCCCCGCGTCCATCATGTCATCGTGATCCGCCGCCTGCCGCCATGCGCTGATCGCATCATCCACCGCGGGCACCATAGACCGCGCCCAGTTTCGACTCGACGACGCCCCGGCGCCGACGAGCGAGACGACCGCGTCGGTCGGCACCGGCGAGCGGTAATAGTGCAGATAGCTATCGGCGCCCCCCTGAACCGTGGTGAGGAATGTCTCCCGATCGACCGGGTCCAACGAGAGGTCGATCCCGACCTGACGCACCTGCTCCTGGAGACTGGCGCCGATGGCCCGCAGGAACGGTTCGTCCACCGTCACCAGCCGGAACGCGAGCCGGCGACCTTCCTTTTCCACGGTGCCGTCTGCACCGGTCGTCCACCCCAGCTCGGTGAACGATCGCCTGACCGCGTCAAGGTTGACATTGTTGAATCGCTCCACCTCAGAGGTATAGGTAGGGTCGGCGCTCGACACCGGTCCGTGGAGCGGCTCGCCCTGGCCGTCCAGCAGCGTCTGCACCAGCGCCACCCGATCGATCGCCGCCGAGATTGCCTGCCGCATCCTGACGTCGTGGAAGTCGAGGTCGGTGCGCTCGAAGTTCAGTCCGACGAGGTATCCGGACGGCTCATTGAAGATGATCACGTTGAGATCGGGATTTGCCTGTAGCCGTGTGACAGCCTGCGGTAATGGTCCGCGCAGGGTGTCGATCTCGCCATTCTCGATACGGACGGTCCGCTGTGCGGGATCAGAGATCGTCTCCCATCGGATCCGGTCCAGATACGCCTTCCCTTTGTTCTGCAGAGAGGGCACGATACTGCCGGGGTACCCCTCCCAGCGCCGCACCGATAGATGGCTTCCTGGCACCCACTCCTCAAAGGTAAAGGGGCCGGTGCCATCGACCACGTCTCGCCCATACTGCTCACCGAACTCGAGCCGAGTCGTCTGGTTCGCGATTGCCGCCGCACCACTGCTGAGCAGGTTGAGCAGGGCATAGGAGGGATGCTTCAGGGTCAGGACGAGCGTCTCAAGGTGAGAAGCATCGACTCGATCAATGACCGTGAACAGCGACGAGCCGGTGGCCGCATCGATCAGCGCCTCGATGCCCTCCTTGACGGCCATCGCGTCCAACGGCCGTCCCGTATCGAACCGCGCGTCCTCCCGGATGGTGAGCGTCACAGTCCCGGCGTCGTCGTCGACCTCCCACCGCTCTGCCAGCTGCGGCTCAAGATCACCGTCCGAGCTCACCGTGATGAGCGACTCGTAGAGCGCAGACATCCCCGGTTCACAGCAGGGAGTGACCAACGGGTCCAATGTCGAGAAGTCGAGGTCGTATCCCTCGCGAAGCGTCCCACCCGCAATCGACGCCAGCTGTGCCGCGACCATAGTGTTTGGACGAGCTAGCGACGCTGCTCGCGCAACGGACGGCCGGGCACCGATGACGGAGGCTCCAGCGGTCGCGACGCGTTGGATCAGCCGGCGCCGATTGAGACGTCGCCAGCCGTCGTTTCCCGCCACATGGTCGTGGTACGTGTCGCTCACCATTGGGACTCCACAGCCCTGTCCGCCTCTGTCAACGACCCTGAAGAGACGCTCTTCCGAGGTCACGTCAGCTCCCGGAGGCAGTTCATCATCATTGCCATGCCTGATGGGCCGCTCAATCGGCTTTCCCAACGTACGGCCCGGTTGAGACTACGTCATCGCCCGCAGCGCCCCGATCGCATCGCCTAAAAGCCGGCGCTTCGGCACCTCGCGGAGCATCGCCGCGATCTTGGCCTGCTTCACTTTCTTTGGCATGCCGTCGACCGTCAGGTACTCCGCCGCCGCGTTGGAGAGTAACGCCGGGTAATCGCGAAGCAAGTGAGGGCGGGAATGAGCAAAGTCGGTGACGTTGCGGATCTTATAGAGGTCCTTGATCACGATACTCTCGTCAAGGAGCTCGCGGTACCGCGAGAGGGAGGCCGCGGAGAAGTCGCCACGCTCAGCAGCAGCCATAATGGCCTGAGCCGCCAGCTGCCCCGAGAGCATGGCGAGATTCACGCCCTCACGGTTAAGCGGGTTCACGAACCCAGCGGCGTCCCCGACGACGACGACACCGTCGGCATAAACCTGTGGCATCCGGTGGTAACCGCCCTCCGGGATGAGATGCGCAGAGTACTCGATCGTCTCACCACCGGCGATCAGCGGGGCGATCGCCGGGTGACGCTTGAAGCGGTCGAGCATGTCATTGACGTTGATGCCGGTCCGAATCAAATCTTCCAGAAGCGCGCCGGTCCCGATCGAGACACTCTCCTTGTTGGTGTAGATGAAGCCGTAACCGAGAAGGCCCGCGGTCGACTCGCCGAAGATCTCCAGCGCGGTACCCATGCCCGCCGGCAATCCAAACCGGTCCTCGATGCGCTCCGATGGCAGTGCGATGAGCTCTTTGGCGACGAGGGCCTGCTCGATCGGCGCCCACTCCTGATGGAGTCCGACCTTTTGAGACAGTAGTGAGTTCGCACCGTCGGCCAGCACGACGCAATGAGCCAGGAGCTCACCCTCAGCTTCGCCGGTCGTGACGCCGACAACCTGGCCATCCTCCCACAGCAGATCAGTGACCGTAAACTCCGGGTAGACCTCGGCACCAGCTGTTTCAGCAGTGGTGGCGTGCCAGCGGTCAAAAGGCGAGCGCAAGACGGTGTAGGCGTTGAACTGTGGCCCAGCGAAGCGCTGCGTCCGGTAGGTCGCCCCTAGCATGGCGTCGTCAGTCAGCACGACGTAGCGCTGCTCGATGATCGGTCGCTCGAGGGGCGCCTCCAGCTCGAACCCCGGAACGAATGTCTCCGTTGGTTGGCGGTAAAGGATTCCACCCCAGACGTTCTTCGACCCGGGAAACTGTCCACGTTCAAGCACGACTACCGCCATGCCGGCGCTGGCGAGCTCGCGCGCCGCCGTGACGCCCGCCGGACCGGCGCCAACGACGATCGCATCTAACCGTTCTTCCACCACCGACACGTCCTCCACCAGACCCGGTTCCGCCGAGCACGGGTTGCGGCGGCACTCGACCGGGATGCCGACCCGGCGGGTGCTGTTGTCGCCCCTAACCTACCGTGATTCGCCGGAAACCTGCCACCTCTTCTCGGTGCGACGGCGTCGAGCGTCGGGTATGCGGTCACAACCGACCTGCGCCCGAGTGCTGCCCATCGGCTGGACAAACCGCTGAGCACCTCGGCGCCACATGTCCGCGGCGACGCGGTAAGCAGTTCTCCTGATCTTGCGTCACCGGCGATAGCGACTGCTGATCGAACCGGGTAGCATAGAGATTGGACCTGTCCGCTGATCATCGTCGGAGTGTCATGTGACCGCCACGCAAACTGACTCCGCCGCCGTGCCAGAGATTCAGCTGATCTCCGTGAATGTCGGCATCCCGCGTTCAATCGGATCACGTCGGGGACACCCGGTCCTCAGCGGGATCGTCAAGGAACCGACTCGCGAGCCAGCCCTCCGTCTCGATCCCCTCAACCTCGCTGGTGACCGCCAGGCCGACCTGCGAGTGCATGGAGGACCCGACAAGGCGGTCTACGCCTACCCGTCCGAGCATCTCTCCCAATGGAACGAAGAGCTTGGAGTGACATTCGACGTCGGAACGTTCGGTGAGAATCTGAGCACCCGAGGAGCGGTCGAGGACCAGGTTCGCATCGGCGACATCTGGGCGTGGGGTGATACCCTCCTGCAGGTCGCCCAACCGCGCTCCCCGTGCTACAAGCTCGCCATGATTACCGGTCGGCCCGACCTGCTCAAGCGGTTCATCGCCACTGGCCGAACCGGCTGGTATCTCCGTGTCCTCCAAGCGGGCAGCGTGCCAACGACCGGATCAATTCGTGTCGTCGAACAGTCTCCTCACGGCGTGACGGTACTCCATGCCCACCGGGCAACCGTTCCTGGCGCCCTGGCATCAGCTGAGCTCGACCGCCTCGCCAGCGTCGAAGCGCTCGCGGCGTCGTGGCGTGACATGGTCCGAGAACAACTGAACGGGCGCGGCTAGGGAGCGTCCGCAGCGCCGCCTCAGCGCCCGATCGCCTCGTGCAAGGCTGAGGTGAGGGCGGGCACGATCTCGAAGAGGTCGCCGACGATGCCAAACGAGGCGATCTTGAAGATCGGTGCGTCAGGATCACGGTTGATCGCGACAATGTAGTCGGAGCCCTGCATCCCGACGTTATGCTGCACGGCGCCACTGACACCGACCGCGATGTAGAGACGAGGCGCGATCGTCCGACCGGTCTGTCCGATCTGCTCGTGATGTGGTCGCCAGCCAGCGTCCACAACCGCCCTCGTCGCCCCGACCGCCGCGTCGAGCACCCCGGCAAGCTCCTCGACCAGTCGGAAGTTGTCCGGCTCCTTCAACCCCCGCCCGCCGCTGACCACGCGATCGGCGACATCCAGGTTCGCGGCGCCACCTTCCTTTGGCCGGGTGTCGGTCACCTTCACCCGGAGATCGTTCGCTTCCAGGTCGACCGGCAGCCGCTCCGGTTCAACGGCCTGCCCGGTCGCTTCCGCTTTGGCAAAGCTTCCGGGCCGCACCGTGGCCATCTGCGGTCGTTGTCCGGACAGACGGACGGCGGTCTGGACCCGCCCGCCAATCACCGGTCGCACAGCGACAATGTCGCCGCCATCGATCGAGAAGTCGACACAGTCCGCCGCCAGTCCCACCCCGAGCCGTGCGGCGAGCCGCGGCGCGTAGTCGCGCCCGGCCGTCGTGCCCGGAATCAGCAGCACGTCCGGGTCGAATTGCTCGATGGCGCGGGCGAGGACGGCGGCGACAGGCTCGGTCGTCAGGCCGTCGAGACCCGGATTGTCGGCGATCAGGAGCCGGTCAACACCGAGATCACTCAGTTCGCCGGCACGCGCCGCGATGCCGTGACCGGCGGCGAGAGCAATCAGCGGCTGTCCGAGCGCGTCGGCAACCGACCGGCCCGCCGTGACGACCTCAGCCGACACCGCGCGCAGGCCGTTTGGTTCAAACTCCGAGACAATGAGAACGCCACCGGCCACCGTTTAGCCTCCACCTGATCTGACAAGACTGCTGCCTCGATCCTAAACTGTCGCCGTCAACCGCGCGATGACTCAGAGGAGCTTGTGCTCCTGGAGCCAGCAGACCAGTTGCTGAGCCGCTTCGGCCGCCGGCACATCTTGGAGGATCGTCCCACCAGATGTCCGTTCGGGAACATACGGCTCACCCCAGGAGATGCGCGCCGGTCCCGTCGAATCGAGCACTGGTGTCACCTGGTCGAGCGGCTTTCGCTTCGCCGCCATGATGCCCTTGAGCGACGGATAACGTGGCTCGTTGAGCCCGGTAATGGCAAGCAAGACGGCGGGAAGCGTCGTTTCCACCGTCTGCTGGCCGTCCTCCATATCGCGGCGAAGCGTGAGCCGGTCGCCATCGATGGTCAGCCCCATGACCGACGACACCAGCGGCAGCTTGAGCAACTCGGCAAGCTGCGGTCCGAGATGACCGGTCTCGTAATCGTCGGACGTCTGTCCCATCAGGATGAGATCGTAGGGGATGCTTCCCAGCGCCTTGGCGAGGACCGTCGCGACCGCCAGTGTGTCCAACTCGTTGGCATTCGGAAGGTCGATGAGGACGCCGCGGTCGGCGCCCATCGCCAGCGCACGGGTCACGGCATCCTTGGCGGTTGGGGGTCCGGCACTCATTACCGTCACCTCCCCGCCATGCGCTTCCTTCAAGCGCAACGCCTCCTCGACGGCGTATTCATCGTAGGAACTCACGACCCGTTGCCCGCTCATGACCGGTGTCCCGGTGGCGCGGTCAATCTTGACCGCGTTCATGTCGGGGACCTGCTTGATGAGCACGACGATGTTGAGAGAATTAGCACGGCGGCTTTGATCTCCCACTGCGGGCTGTGATCCATTCTCCATATTCGAACCTCGACTCCCAAAGCGCTGAGGGCTACCCGCTTCTGGCTATAGGTCAACTCGCCTAGGTTAGCCGCGACATCGCGGCACCAGGCTTCCAATTCGTCTAAGCGCCCCTGTGCCTGTTGCCACCCTTCCCGTTGCCGTTCCAGGTCGCGCCGCTCCGCTTCGAGCCGACGTGTCTGCTCGCCAAGTGAGGCAAGTTCGGTTTGGACGAGGGCAGCTAAGCTATCGTCGTCCACACATCAGCGAGGCGGCGGATGAGATTGGTTTGTTTCCGCGCAATTTCCGCAAGGCGCCGGTCTACAACCCTCAGGTCATCTTCGCTGGGATCCTGCGATCGCAAGCGTTGGAGCTCGGCAGCAATGATAGCAGGGCGGGTCAGCACTTCCTCCACCTTCGCCCACACTGTGCTGTCGAGGATGTGTGTGTCAATGGAGTAGGAAGTGACGTGCCCCCATCCTTCCGTCCAAGGATTATGCGAGTCCGTTCGTCCTCGGCAGCGCCGTCGCTGCCGCTTCGAAGGCCTGTCGCGCCTCCTCCGGCGTCCGGTAGCCGAGGGAGCCGTGGGGCCGCCCGCGATTGTAGTCCTGCCGCCACGCCTCGATGAGCCGCCGGGCGTCGGGCAGGTCGACGAACCAGTGCCCGTTCAGGCACTCGTCCCGGAGCCGCCCGTTGAAGCTCTCGCAGAAAGCGTTCTGGACGGGCTTGCCGGGGTCGATGAAGCGCAGCCGCACCCCGCGCCGGTGGGCCCATTCGTCCAGCGCCCGCCCTGTCAGCTCAGGCCCGTTGTCCAGGACGAGCTCCTCGGGGCATCCGCGCTGGTCGACCGCCCGCTCCAGCACTCGCGCCACCCGCTCCCCGGGCAGGCTCGTGTCGACCTCGATCGCCACCGCCTCCCGGGTCCAGGCGTCGATGACGGCCAGGACGCGGATGCGCCGACCCGTGGCCAGGGGGTCGCTCAGGAAGTCGAGCGCCCACTGCTGGTTCGGCCGCCTTAGCGCGGACGGCCGGCCCCGGTCGACCCGCGCCACCCGCTTGCGCCCCTGCCGGCGCACTGCCAGGCCGACCGCCCGGTAGAGGCGTTCGACCCGCTTGTGGTTCACGACCACCCCCTCGCGCCGCAGCAGCGCGTGCAGCCGCCGGTAGCCGAAGCGCGGCCACTCCCCGGCCAGTTCATGCAGGCGCCGCCGCAGCGCCGCCTCGCCGTCGCGCGGACGGCCCCGATACCGCGCGGTCGCCCGGTCGATCCCCACGAGGCGGCACGCCCGCCGCTCCGACACCCCATGCCGGTCCTGCGGCGTGACTACGCCGATGTCAGGGGTTTGGAGGCCTCGCGCCTCTGAGGAAACGGTGCGTTCACTCCTTGGACCGGTTGGACATTCTGGCGTTCAAGCGGATGGGCTCCCTGCCCGTCTGACACCACTTAGTTCCGCCTCGTCCCCGCGACACGGGCTGCGTCTCAGCTCTACCCGCCCCGCCGATCTTGCCTGGCGTTAGCGTTCTGCGTTTGCTGACGAGGGACCGATTGTCTCTCGCTGCTGTCATTATAATAGCGAGAACTCGCCAACGCACTGAGGGTTGAGGGCAACATCATAGGTCGCGATCGGTCCAGTGGGTTGATGATGGGCTGACGGACCTTACGTGGCCCGCCGTGGCGTCATGCAGCCCAACAGTGCTGTGCCGCACGGGCCGATATGCAGGCCCGGCTAACGGCTCGTCGTCCCGGTGCACGAGCAACGTCAGGAAGATTGCGATGACGGTGCCGCCCGACATGCCATCGCCAAACCACCAAGAGGACCGCCAAGCGCTCACTGCATTCGTCGTGGACAACCGCGACCTCGAGCGGCTTGAGTCGCTCCTGAGCCAGTTCAATATCTTCGAGGCGATCGGGGTCGCTCGTCAGGAATTGCGTCACTCTGACTTCCTCGCCTTCCTCCTCGATCCTCACCAGCCGCACGGCCTCGGCGATGCATTCGCTCGGCGGCTGCTGCAGCGGGCGCTCATCGACGCTGGAGCCGGCGTCTCCACTGTGAGCCCTATTGACCTCGATATCTGGTCGCTGGGCCACCTGGTCGTGCTGCGTGAATGGCGGCACGTCGATATCCTTTTGCTTGCCCCAGATCACCACCTCGCGGTCATCATCGAGAACAAGATCGGGAGCGGAGAGCACGCGGACCAACTCGATCGCTACCTGAAGGCAGTCGCGCAGCAGTATCACGGGTGGACCGTGGTGCCCCTGTTTCTGACCCCTGATGGGACGGCCCCGTCGGACGAGTCCTATCTCCCGGTCGACTACGGTATCGTCTGCCAGGTCGTCGAGGATCTGGCCGAGAGCCGGCGCCCCTCGCTCGACCCGGCGGTCCACGCCTTGATAACGCATTACGCCCGAATGCTGAGGAGGCACGTCGTGGCTGATTCGGAGATTGCGGACCTCTGCCGGCGCATCTACCAGCGGCACCGGCGCGCTCTCGACGTGATCTTCGAACATCGCCCGGACGAGCAGGCCGCAATGCGTGACTTCCTCGTCGACCTTGTCACATCGACCGAGGGCCTTGTCCTGGACGACTCGCCCAAGAAGTGGGTGCGCTTCGGCGTGCAGGAGTGGGATTCTCCGGCGCTGAACGTTGGGGAGGGGTGGACCTCCTCGTGCCGGATGCTGCTGTTCCGGTTCCAGAACGATCCGCAGCGGTTCGAACTGGGTCTGTTCGTCGGGCCGGGGCCACAGCAGGTGCGCGATTGCCTGATCGCTGCAGCCCGAGATGCTGGGGCACCCTTGAGCGTCATGGAACCACAGGGGCGTTTCGTGCCCCTCCTTATGCGCCAGTTCCTGCAGCCCCACGAGTTCGAAACCTACGACCGGGAGGAGCTCCAGGCCCGGGTGCGCACCTACTGGAGTCAGTTCATCAGCCAGGAACTGCCCGCCATCAAAGAAGCGCTGAATATCCCGGAACTAGTCGAACAACTTCCTCCGCTGGTTGACCCGCCGCTGTTGGCACACGAGGAAGCTTGAGGGGAGATTCGTGACTGAGCTATACGGCGAGGCTCCGCTGAGTTGTACCGAGGGGCGATGGTAGAACATGTTACGTGTCATCGATCTCCCAACGGTGGTGCCTTCGCCTAACAAACCTACCGATACCTCAGGCCGCATCATGCGTCGCGGTCGGTCCAGCGGAGGGTCAGATTCAGGGGTTCATTGTGGAATGATGCGCACGACGATGTTGAGAGGGTTGGCAGCGCTCCCTTGATCTGCCATCGACGCTCTACTCCACCTCTACATGTTGGACCCGGCGCTCATCGCCCGGAGCACGCCGGACCGGACCGTAATCAGGATGTTCAGGGTCGCGTCCCATCGGGAAGCGCCGTTGTATGCGTAGCAAGGGCTTCTGAAGGCGCCTGCGCCGCACACGCGATCTGCTCATCCGGGCCGGACAAGCTCGCCCATCGAGGAACGGCCGCAATCATAGCAGGGCATCCGAACAGCTCCGCGACCGCGGACAACAGTGCCGCCTAACGCGGTCACGGCTCCCTTGAGAAAGACTCCAGTCAGGTTAGCTATCCCCCACGCTGCGAACGTCGAGGGCGTCGCGCAGGCCGTCACCGAACAGGTTGAGGCCGAGCACCGTGAAGGCGATCGCCAGGCCAGGAAAAACACTGATCCACCAGGCCTGGCGGATGAAATCGCGACTCTCGTTTAAGGCCAGACCCCAGGTTGGCGTCGATGGGTTCACCCCAAGGCCGAGGAAGGTCAGACCCGACTCGGCGAGGATGCCAAGACCAACGGCGAAGGTCGCCTGGACGATGATTGGCGCGGCGGCATTGGGCAGGATATGCCGGAACATGATCCGGCGGTCCCGAGCACCAAGGGCCCGCGCCGCGGCGGCGTAGTCCATCTCCCGGAGGCTCAGGACGTCGGCCCGAACGACACGGGCAAAGTTCTGAACGTAGCCGAGAGCGATCGCGATCACGACGTTGCGAACGCCCGCGCCAAAGACCGCGACCATGCCGACGGCCAGGATGATCACCGGGAAGGCCCACAGGAGATCCATCAGCCGCATAATCAGGCTGTCGACCCAGCGACCATAGTACCCGGCGGTCAGGCCAAGAAAACTCCCAACGACCATCGAGACCGCCGCCGCCGCCAATCCGACGCTGAACGAGACGCGCGTCCCGACGATGAGCCGGCTGAAGAGGTCGCGCCCGAACGAGTCAGTGCCCATCGGGTGGTCAAGGCTGGGTGGGTCGAAGAGTTCGAAATCGTCGTTATCGGGATCATACGGGACGATGGCGGGACCGACCACCGCGACCACGGCCAGCAGCCCGACGAAGATCAGCCCCAACAACGCCTTCCGCTCGGATCGAAGCCGGCGCCAGAAGCGATTGCCAGCAGCGGTCCGCCGTGGGTCCGCGAGTTGCTCCAGCGCCTCACCGGCCGGGGCTCCCTCCGCGAGCGTGGCATCGATGCTTGCCTCGCTACGCATAGTGGATTCTCGGATCGAGAAACGTGTAGAGAATGTCGACGAGAAGATTGGCGAGCACGAAGATGACCGCGATCAGGAGGATGACCCCCTGAACGATGGGGTAGTCCTTGTCGAAGATCGCCCCGACCAGAATGCGCCCCAGACCCCGGATCGAAAAGATTGTCTCGGTGATGACCAACCCGCTCAGGAGCTGGGCCAGCTGAATCCCGGCTATCGTGACCACCGGGATCATCGCGTTACGAAACGCATGGCGGACGAGGACCGACCGCTCGCTCAGACCCTTCGCGCGGGCAGTCCGGATGTAATCACCACCCAGCACCTCAAGCAAGCCAGCCCGGACAAAGCGCATCAGGATGGCGGCGTACCCGGTGCCGATCGCGATGCCGGGCAGGAGCAGGTGTTTCAACCACTCCCACACGCCGTCCTCTCCGATCTCCGAGTAGCCAATGGCGGGCAACCAACCCGTGTGCACCGCGAAGAGCAGGATCAGAATGATTCCAAACCAGAAACTCGGCATGCTGACGCCGATGAACGCAATGACGCTGACAAGGTAATCGACCGCCGAATTGCGTTTCAGCGCGGCAATGATGCCGGTCGGTATGGCGATCAGGATCCCGATGACGAAGGAGACGAGGGCAATGCTCAGGGTTTTCGGTAGACCGGTCTTGATCGCCCCGACAACCGTCTCACCGGTCGCGATGGAGTCGCCGAGGTCGCCACGCAGGATGTTGCCGAACCATTTGCCGTACTGGACATAGACCGGTTCGTCGAGGCCAAGTTTGTGCCGGATCGCCTCCGCTGCCTCGGGGGTGTATTCGGGACCAAGCATCTGGACGGCGGGGTCGCCGGGGATCAGGCGGATCAGGAAGAAGACGAGCGTCGCGCAGCCCCAGACGATGAAGGCTGAGTGAATCAACCGGCGGATGATGTACTGCGTCATGCCATCACCCCGACGTAGCGACGAGCGGTCAGTGGATGGGGCAAGGCTCCCGCTCGACGCCCTGGATTCGCACCAGGAGCGCCGACGGGACGCTTGCTACCGGTTCACTGCTACTTGTCGAGCCAGACCTTCTCCATGTAGCGCATCTCCGGGATCGGCGTGTAGCCCTTGACGTAGCTGTAAAAGCCTACGAAGTCGGAGTAGTGATAGAGGAAGGCGTAGGCGACGTCTTTTTCAAGCTCGGTCTGCAGTTGCTGGAAGGCTTGTGCTCGCGCCGCCTGGTCGGCGGTTGACCGGCTCGTTGCCAGCAGCTCATCCGCCTTGGCGCTCTTGTAGCCATAGGTATTCCATGGACCTTCGGACTGGAAGAAGTTCCAGTGGCCGTCATCAGGATCGGCATCGACCACGCTCCCATTCGTGAGCATGTCGAAATCGCCGGCCTCCCAGCGTTCGTTCCAGGCCGCGTTCTGAAGCAGCTCGACCTGGATATCGAGACCGATCTCCTTGAGCTGATTCCTCAGCACCTCGGCGGCTCGCGTGTCCTGGGTCGCCAGCAAAGATGCCTTTGTCCCGTTCAATCCGCTCTGCTCGGCCAGAGTTTTCGCCTGCTCGAGATCGAAGGCTTGAGGATTGTCGACATCCTCCGGCTTCTTGTACGCCCAGGAAAATGCTGGTGCGATCGCGCCGACACTGGGCGTTCCGAGACCGAACACCGCCTTCTTGATGAAGTCGTCGCGGTCGATCGCCTTGGAGACCGCCATCCGGGCCTCGGGCTTGTCCCACGGCGGACGCTTGAAGTTCATCGTCAGGCCGATCCAGTTGGTGCCGGGCGCCTCGACGATTGTCAGGTCACTGTTCTTTTTCAGCTGGGCAACGCCCTGAAGCGGAGCGATGTCGAGCATATCGACGTCGCCGGCCTCCAGCGCGCTGATCTGACTTGATTCCTCCGGAATGAGCTGGACCACGATCTTGTCGAGGAAGGGGCGACCGCCGTACCACTCCTCGAAGGCGACCATCTCAAAGCCTTTGCCGGCCTCGACCGTCTCCGGTATGATCTTGAACGGTCCGCATCCGACCGGGGACAGTCCGAACTTCTCGTCACCCAGCTCTTCGGCCGCGCGCTTCGAGATTGGGGTGAGCGCGCGTCCCGGACCGCGACTGCATGCCGTCGCGAGGAACGGCGCGTACGGCTTACTGAGCTTGATCAGCACCGTCCGCTCGTCCGGCGCGGTGATCTCCGAGACAAGGGCGAGCTTGTTGGCATGTGGCGAGGCGAAATCGGGGTTGGTGGTCCGCTTGTGAGTGTAGAGGAAATCTTCGGCCACCAGGGCATCGCCGTTGTGGTGCTTGAGCCCCTGGCGCAGATGGAAGGTGTATTGCTTACCGTCCGGCGCGACCTCCCACGTCTCGGCCAGATCGGCGATAAGACCGAGGTTCTGGTCGAATTGCACCAGGCTACTGAAGAGGTTGGCGACCAATTCGCCAGCGACGATGCCCTGGGTCACCTGGGCCGGATCGAGGCTGAGGATCTGCTGAAGGCTGTAGCCCAGCTTCAGGGTGCCCCCGGGCTTGGCCTCCTGGGTGACCGGAGCCACGCCTGGGGAAGCCGCGGCGAGCGCCTCCCACCGTTGGGCGAACCCGATCGAGCCGGTCGCCGCCGCAACCTTCAGCATGGTCCGTCGCGACACCCGCGGGCCGCTGAGAACGCTCCAATCGACCTGAGTCATCGTCCCCTCCTCTCGCGCTTTGACCGGCGAACGTGACCGTTGCCACCGTATCGTGCGGCGACCGAAGCTGACGACCCCGCCAAGCGACAGGATCTCCGAACCATCAACGTCCTTCAGATCGCCCGACTTTGACGCCTGAAACGATCGATTCCAATAGCGTGGCAGGACGACAGTATAGCGTGCTTCCAGAGCCGGTGGTACGACCGTTCGGAGATGGGGGAAGCCGCGATCAACCCCACCCGGGGAGCCGGTCCATGCGAGACACAAACCGTCGACGGCGATCGCCATGCAGGCTCGTGGACGTGGTAGCAGCGGTGGCAACCGTGCGAACACTTCCGTGACGCGGCGTTACGACCCGGTGAACGATGGCGATCGCTTCTCGACGAAGGCGCTCATTCCCTCGCGTTGATCGGGCGTCCCAAAACTCTCGCCGAAGAGGGTGAGTTCGGTCGCGAGGCCAGTCGCGGGATTGCCAGCGAAGCTGAGGGCCAGCAGCCGCTTCGCCGTCCGGATGGTGGTGGGGCTGGCGGCCGCGATCCGCTCTGCCAGCCCGATAGCCTCGGGAAGAAGCCGGTCCGCCGGGTAGACAGCGTTGACGAGACGAAGCTGGAGCGCCTCGGTGGCCAGCACGCGCCGACCGGTAAAGATGAGCTCCGCGGCGATACCTGCTCCGACGAGTCGCGGCAAACGTTGTGTCCCACCCCATCCAGGTGGGATTCCGAGCGTCACCTCCGGCTGTGCGAACTGAGCGCTTTCTGAGGCGAGTCGGATATCCGCGGCGAGCGCCACCTCACATCCGCCGCCAAGCGCCAGCCCATTCACGGCGGCGATGACCGGTTGCGGCAAGCCCTCGATGGACCGCGTCAGCGCATGACCGAGCCGGCCAAACGCCAGTCCCTGGACTGGTGACAGCGCCGCCATCTCCTTGATATCGGCACCGGCGGCGAACGCACGGTCGCCGGTGCCGGTCAGGACGACGCAGCGCACATCCCGGTCCGTCCGGAGCATTGAGAAGACCTCAAGCATCAGTTGGAGCTGAGCGGTATCGAACGCGTTGAGCGCGGCCGGGCGGTTCATGGTGACGACGGCGACGGCTTCTCGTCGCTCGACATCAACGGCCATCCTGCGCTCCCACTGTTTCGCGCTGGCAGGCTCGCCGGAAACGGGCCGCGTTCTCGACATACCCGGCAGCGTTGGCAATCATCCGCTGTTGTTCATCGGCGGTCAGCCTGCGCTTTTCTCGTGCCGGAATCCCCATGATCAGCGCGCCAGCGGGGACAACAGCGTCTTCCGGCACGACGGCTCCGGCGGCGACCATAGCGCCTCGGCCGATCGTCGATCGGGACAACACGATGGCTCCCATGCCGATGGTGACACCGTCGCCGACAGTCGTCCCGTGAACGATGGCGCCATGTCCGATCGTGACGTGATCGCCGATGATGCACGGCGTCCCACGATCGACGTGGACGACAGCGCCGTCCTGGATATTCGTCCGGCGGCCAATCCTCACCGCGGCGACATCTCCGCGAACCGTCGCGTTGAACCAGATGCCGCTCTGTGCACCGATCTCGACATCGCCCGTGACAACGGATCCTGGCGCGAGGAAGACATCCGGGGCAATGCACGGCGATAAGCCATCAAGGGGAAGCACGAGGGCGGCAGTCATGCGCGGGTACGAGGGGCCGGAACATCGAGGATGACCGCGTCACCCTGGCCACCGCCGGAGCAGATGGCCGCCAAACCGAGGCCACCACCGCGCCGCCGTAGCTCGTGGACGAGGGTAATCACCAAGCGTGCCCCACTCGCCCCGAGTGGGTGGCCGATCGCCACCGCGCCGCCGTTGACGTTCACCTTCTCACATGGCGCACCCAGCCGGCGCATCGAGATCAAGGCGACACTCGCGAACGCTTCGTTGATCTCGAAGAGGTCGATGTCGTCGACGCTCAGGCCCGCCTTCTTGAGCGCCACCGAGGCGGCCATCGCCGGAGTGTACGCCAGGTACGGAACGTCCCAGGCGGCCGCTCCGTGGGCGACGATATGAGCCTGCGGCTCGATTCCTCGCTCCTCCGCCCAGCCTGCGCTCGTCACGACCACTGCCCCGGCACCATCGTTCACCCCCGGCGCATTCCCCGCCGTGACGGTACTCGCCGGATCAAAGACCGGCTTGAGCCTGGCGAGTGCCTCGGCGCTGGTGTCACGGCGGGGCGATTCATCCCGCACGACGACGACCGCCTCCCGCCGCTCAACGACGCTCACCGGGACGATCTCGTCGGCGTGGCGGCCCTCGTCCTGGGCCGCGATCGCCCGCCGGTGCGAGCGGAGCGCCCACTCATCCTGCTCCTCGCGTCCGACCCCTTCCTCGGCCGCGACGTTGCCGCCGTGCACGCCCATGTGGACGCCGGCAACGGCACACGTCAACCCATCGCCGACCATCATATCCTCAAGAACGCCGTCGCCCATCCGGTACCCACTACGCGCCTTCCGTAAGAGATAGGGCGCGTTCGACATGCTCTCCATGCCACCGGCGACGATCACCTCATGATCCTCGCAACGGACAAGAGTGTCAGCCAGGGTGATCGCGCGCATCCCCGAGCCGCAAACCCGATTGATGGTCTCGGAGGTCACGGTGCGATCGAGTCCTGCGAGAAACGCGGCCTGGCGAGACGGAATCTGCCCGGTGCCACCCTGCAGGACGTGTCCCATGACGACGTGCCCGACGTCGGTGGCGGCAATGCCCGCGCGGGCAATCGCCTCCCCGATGACGAGGCCTCCAAGCTCGACGGCCGACTTTGACGCCAGTCCACCGTTGAGTTTGCCAATCGGCGTTCGCACACCACTGAGAATGACGCTGCGGGTACGGTCAGTTGACCTTAGTGTCATTGCCTTGAGTTCCTTAGCGCACGTTCACTACGTGAGACCTGATGCCCGCAACGGCGGGCGGCGAGGCGCTAACGAATCGCGAGCGCCGGTTCTTCCACAAAACCGGCTGCAGGCAACTGCGGGCAGCGGAGCGGCCGGTCCTCACGATATCCGAGCGCGTACTCCGCCTGCAGGACCGTATGAACCTCCCGTGTCCCCTCGTAGATTACCGCCCCACGCGCGTTTCGCCAGAATCGCTCGACCGGGTATTCGTTGGAGTATCCATAGGAGCCATGAACCTGGATGGCGTCGTCAGCCGACTGGAGCGCGACATCGCAGGCATACCACTTCATCAGGGACGTTTCCCGCGTATTGCGGACCCCGCGGTTCTTCAGCTCGGCTGCCTGCATAGTGAGGAGCCGGGATGCCTCCAGGCCAGCCACCATTTTCGCGATCATCTGCTGCACCAGCTGCAACTTCCCAATTGGCTGCCCAAAGGCGACCCGCTCGTTGGCGTACTTGGTGCTCGCGTCGAGGCATGCTCGGGTGAGTCCGACGGCCCCCGCGCCAACCGTAAATCGCCCCTGATCGATGCAGCTCATCGCGATTTTGAACCCCTCGCCTTCTTCTCCGATCCGATGCGCGACCGGCACGCGGACGTTGTTGAAGGCGAGCTCACCCGTGTTCCCGGCGCGAACGCCCAGCTTGCCCTTGATCGTCGCCGTCGTGAATCCGTCCATGCCCCGCTCAAGCACGAACGCTGTCAGACCGCGGTGCTTCTGCTCGCGGTCGACGCTGGCGAAGACGAGGAAGTGATCGGCGACATCAGCGAGAGAGATCCACATCTTCGATCCGTTGAGGATGTAGTTATCGCCGTCGCGGACGACGGTCGACTCGATCGAGCCGGCATCGGACCCGGCATTTGGCTCGGTCAGTCCGAAGGTGGCGATTTTCTCACCCTGTGCCTGAGGGACCAGCCAGCGCTGCTTCTGCTCCTCCGTTCCCCATTGCAGCAACGCCAGACTGTTGAGCCCGATATGCACACTCATCGCCACGCGCAGGAACGTATCGACGTATTCCAACTCCTCGCAGGCCAACGCCAGGCTCACGTAATCGAACCCCGAGCCACCGTACTCCTCCGGGATCGGAAGACCGAGGATCCCGAGTTCCCCCATCTTGCGCAGGATCTCCGGGTGAAACTCCCCCTTTGCATCCCACTCCCTGATCGAGGGAGCCACCTCGCGCTGGGCAAACTCGCGGACCATATCGCGCACTTGCAGTTGGTCATCCGTCAAGTCGAAGTTCATGGAGGCAATCGCCCTCAACCAGGTCCGGCGGTGGTGACCCCCGACCATTCATTCGTCCACGCCCACGAAAAGGTCAGTCCAGTATAGAGTCTCGCCATGGACCGAACAAACATTCGTGTGCACCCTTATTCCTTGGCTCCCGCGCCGTGTGGAGGGCCAATCTGGACGCCTGCGCCACCCGTGTTAGCCGATTCACGCCGGTCTGAACGCGATACTGTTGCCGAGCCGCGGAAACCAGCCAGCGCCACGGGCCGCGCGTGGTCCTCCAAGTTGGAGCGCCACGCTACACTCCGTAGCGCGGCGGCCGGCTTTGCCGCTCCTCCGAGGACGATCGGGGGCCGCTACCGCCCCCGGCGGTGCCGCGTGAGGCTAACCATGCCAGACGCTCGCAACGACATTAGTGCTGACGTGACGCGGTTAGGGCCACGTTCCATCGATCTCCCGGGGCGACCGCTCGCGCGCTTTCGTCGAGTGGCGATTCGTGCCTTCCGTCGCCATTGTCCCTACTGCGGAGCCGCCGGCATCTTCGATGGGTACTTCACCCTCCGCGACCGGTGCCCGGAGTGCGGAACGGTCTACGACCGGGAAGAGGGATATTTCCTCGGCGCTTACGCCATCAATCTCATCTTTGCTCTCGTCGTTGGTCTGGGCGGCGCCCTGCTGCTGATCTTCGGCACGCCGTTGCGCGACGCATCGATTCTCTGGACAGAGGCGATCGCTGTCTCGTTTGCCGTTGGCCTGCCAATCCTCTTCTTTCCATTTTCGCGGACGGTTTGGATCGCGCTCGACCTGATGGCCGACCCCCCGCGATCCAACGGCGAACGAAAACTCCGCGGGGCGGATCTGGCGCGGCCGAAAAGACGACGCGACTAGTCAGGCGACGCCTGCCTGTCGTAGGGGCCGCGGACCACGGATCAGGTCCCCCGACACGATCCGTCTGATCGAACCGTCAACTTCCTCTAGCAGCAGCGCGCCTGACGGATCCACGTCCCGGTAAAGGCCGGCCAACTCCCTCCCACCATCGCGGATAACCACCTCCTCCGACCGCAAATACGCCCGCGCTCGCCACGGCTCGAGGTCAGGTTCGGCGGGCGCCTCAAGGAAACCGGTATAGACCGAGGAGAGCTCGTCCAGCAGGCGGTCGAGGAGAACGTTGCGGTCGATGGGACGCCGAGCACATTCCTCCATCGAGATCGCATCCCCGCTCAACGGCAGGCCCCCTGAGATATTGATGCCAGTTCCAGCCACGACGAACTCGACGCGATCCGTCACGGCCCGGACATTGAGGAGGATCCCGGCGACCTTCCGTCCACCGATCAGGACATCGTTCGGCCATTTGACAGAAGCCGTGACCGGAGCGAGCGCCTCGATCGCCCGGGCCACCGCGACACCGACCAGTAAGGGTAGGGCGGAGAGGTATTCGGATCTCACCTGTGGTCGCAGGAGGGTGGAGCAGAGCAGGGCAGTCCCGGCTGGAGCAACCCAGGACCGTCCCGCACGCCCTCGGCCGCTCGTCTGCTCGTCTGCGACCACCACGAGACCCTCCGGTGCTCCCGCCCGGGCCAGCGTCGCGACCACATCCATCGTGCTTGAGACCCGTTCGCGCCGCAAAATCGGAGTGCCAAGGCGGACTGTCACGGCAAACGATCGTTGCGGTCTGCCACCGGTATCGTGTTGTCCGGCTCGGCCCGCTGCGGCTCCTGGACTACGGCCGCGCCGGACGTTGAGACCAGCGGCTCAACACGCAGCAGCCGCACACGATTGCCGTCGATCTTGATGACCTCAATGTGCACGCCTTCAGCGTCAAAGCTTTCCCCTTCACGAGGGAGACGGCCCAGGTGGCGATGGACGAAGCCACCCATCGTGCCGTAATCAGCTTCGGCGAACTTCAGACCCGTTGCCTCCTCGATATCCTCGATCGGGATCCGGCCATCAACCAGAAGCTGACGATGCCCGACTCGCTCGAAAAGCGGCTGCTCTGAGTCATGCTCGTCCTGAATCTCACCAACGATCTCTTCCAGAATGTCCTCGATGGTCAGCATGCCGGCGGTGCCGCCATACTCGTCGGCGACGATGGCAATGTGAATATGATCGCGTCGCAGCTCCGTGAGCAGGGCGTCGGCCCGTTTAGACTCCGGTACCACATGGGCCGGTCGAATGAGATCGAGCAATGGCGGGCGCTGGGTCGTTCCGACCACGAACGGCAACAGGTCCTTGGCGTAGAGAACACCCAGAATCTGATCGATCGACTCCTCGTAGACCGGGATGCGCGAGTGGCCCGCTTCGGTGATCGTCGCAATAATCGCGTCCAGCGAGGCGCCTCGCTCAATGGCCACCATATCGACCCGCGGCACCATGATCTCGCGTGCCGTCATCTCCTCCAGCCGCAGAATGCCATCGATCATCTCTCGCTCATCGGCTTCGATAACGCCCCCGTCGGCGTCCATCGCAATCGCTCGCAGCTCCTCCTCGGTGCCCACCGGAATCTCGACCGGTGATGGACCAGGCAACGCTCGCGCAATGAGCCGCGCCAGGCCGTCACTCAGCGCTGCCAGGGGTCGCACCAGGGCCGTCAGCAAATCGGCAAAGCGCACCAGGATTGATGCAGTTTCGTCGGGCCGGCGGAGTGAGAGTGCCAGCGGTAGCGCCCGCCCAAAGAAGAGGTAGGCCACCGCAACGATGATGACTGCCAGGAGATGGGCAAAAGAATCCACTTCTCGAGCCACCACCGAGGTCAGATAGCTCGCGGCCACGGCCACCGCCACCGTTTGCACCAGTAACAGTGACGCCACCAGAGTCCGCCGTGGATCAAGCAGCCCCTGGACGGTGCGGTGCCGGCCCTGTTGTTCCCCCGCCTCGCGCAGGCGCTGGCGGCTCACCGCGCCCACGGCCGCTTCGATCGTCGCGGCGACCGCCATGAGCACGAGCGCCGCCAGACCAATCGCTAACTCGCTCCAGCTATCGCCGCTCACGCTATCCCCGTCCTGCCCATCCCCTCGTCGTCACGGTGCCGACGAGACCTCGGCGCATCACTAGGTAAAGAGGGCACTGATGCTGAGGTCCTTGTGAATACGCATGATCGCTTCCGCGAGCAGCGGAGCCACCGTGATCACGTCGATCTTGTCTCTTGGGCCTTCGGCGGGCAGGGCAATCGTGTCGGTTACCAGCACCCGGCTCAGCGGCGATGCATCGACAAGCGTCAGGGCGTGGGCCGCGAAGATGGCGTGCGTCGATGCCGCGTAGATCTCCGCGGCTCCCCGTTCTTTGAGCAGCTCGGCGGCCAGGGAGAGCGTCCCGCCCGTTGAGATCATGTCGTCAACGATCACGACCGGGCGCCCTGATACGTCACCAACCATTTCCAGTGCTTCGGTCTGATCTGGACCGGAATGACGCTTCGAGATAATCGCGAGCGAGCCGCCGACCCGAACGCGGAAGTCTTCGGCTCTGGCGACGCCGCCGGCATCGGGGCTGACGGCAACGACCCCAGTTGATGCCATTACCTCGCGCCGAAAATGGTGAGCCAGCAGCGGCGTGGCGCGCAGGTGATCGACTGGGATATCAAAAAATCCCTCGATAGCCGGTGAATGGAGATCGAGCGTCAGTACCCGCTCGGCGCCGGCGGTCACCAGCAGATTCGCGACGAGCTTCGCCGATATCGGCTCTCGCCCCGCTGTCTTCTTCTCCTGCTTCGCGTAGCCGTAGTAGGGAATCACCGCCGTAATGCGTGCCGCGGATGCGCGGCGGAGCGCGTCAATCATGAGCAAGAGCTCAACCAGGTGATGATCGACCGGGTTGCAGATCGACTGAATCACGAAGACGTCGCAGCCACGCACGTTCTCGTCCAACTTGACGCGCGTCTCGCCGTTCTTCCACGCTCCCACCAGCGCCCGTCCGAGCGGTGCTTCTAGCTCATTCATGATGTCCGCCGCGAGTCGCGGATGCGAATTGCCCGCGAAGACCTGGAGGCGTCCATCCATCTAGCCGCGTTCCTCTCCCTCGTCTCGGCGTGGCTCGACGATGCGCGCGGGGACCCCAATCACGGTCGCTCGGTCTGGAACGTCACGCGTCACCACCGATCCCGCACCGGTCGTCGCGCCGGCTCCGATCCGCACCGGCGCTCGGAGGACCGTGCCGCTGCCGATGAACGCGCCCTCACCGATGTCGGTCTCGTATTTGTTCGCGCCGTCAAAGTTGGCCGTGATGGCACCAGCTCCGATATTCGTTTCGGCACCGACCGTCGCGTCGCCGATATAGCTGAAATGACCGACCTTGACGCCGGGTTCAAGCCGGGAACTCTTGATTTCAACGAAGTTGCCAACGTGGACTCCCGCACCGATGTCCGACCCTGGGCGGAGATGGGCGTATGGGCCGACATCCGACCCGGCCGCGACCATCGCGCCCTCGATTGTCGACGCCCGGACAATGACCCCGTCACCAATCGTGCTCCTCACGATCGTCGTATGCGGGCCAATCTCGCACCCTGCGCCGATCGATGTGCCGGCGCGGAGATAGGTGAATGGAAGAATGGTCGTATCCGGGCCGACCGTGACGCCGGTGTCGACGAAAATCGTCTCCATCCCGATGAGAGTGACTCCTGCTTCCATCAACCGCGCCTGGTTTCGCGCCCTGGCGATCCCGTCCGCGATCGCCAGCTGGCGCCGGTCATTGACGCCTAGTGCGATTTCCGGATCGCCTTCGACGGTGGTGACCGGCCATCCACCATCCGAGAGCGGTCCTGCCTCGACCGCCATGCGGACGAGGCCGGTCAGATACAGTTCCCCTGAGCCTCCGCTTGGCGCCAAGCGCGTCAATGCCTCACGTGCCCAGGCGACATCAACGACCATCATCCCGCTATTGATCTCCGCGCGGCCGGTCCGAAAGGTCGTCTCGTCGTCTTTCGCTTCAACGATGCCAATGGCGCGTCCCTGTTCATCCCGCTCGATCCGTCCATATCCACCGCGTTCCGGCAGGACACAGGTCAGAACGGTCGTCCGCGCGCCAGTCCTACGGGCTCCATCGACGAGGCGACTGACAACCTCGGGGGTGAGAAGGGGATGATCGGCGAAGAGCACCACGGCCCACGTGGCGCCGGAGAGTGCGGCGAGACCGCATCGAGCGGCGTCGCCGGTCCCCCTGGGCTCATTCTGAACGACCGTGGTGATTCCCGGACGCAACTCTGCCAGAGCGATGAGTTCGGGCATGTCCGGCGAGATAACGATCACCGTCTGCACCGGTGAGACCGCGGTGGTCGCCTGCAGAACATGGTCGATCATGGGAACGCCCGCGACGAGATGAAGCGGCTTGCGAGTACGCGAAACCATTCGCGCGCCCTTGCCCGCCGCCAGAATGATGACCTCTACGGCGTCCGGCAAGGGTGAGCGTGAAGGAGGAGCGGAGATCACACGCAACACCGGCTTCCACGGCGTGACACGGCGAACGCGGGATCATTCAGGTCGATGATGAGACCTCCGGCGACCATGCCGGTGGGCTGGCGGGCCAGGATTCGAACCTGGAACAAAGGTTCCAAAGACCCTTGTGATACCATTTCACCACCCGCCAACGGATCACGTTGAGCACGCTTAAACCGATGACAAACGTCCCGCTCCGCCGGTCGCCCCGAGTATAAACCGAACGGGTCTCCGGGGACTGGAACACGCGCCGAGACGATCTCGTTTACTGGCGCTCCGATGTTGCCCCGCGATCAGACGCCGAGCGCGTCCTTGACCTTGTCGAAAAAGGTGCGGTGAGTGGGTTGCTGGGTAATCTCGCTCCCCATGGTCTGGGCAAGTTGCTCGAAGAGGTCCCGTTGCTCCGGTGTCAGGTCTCGCGGCGTGATCGCATGAACGGTGACGACCTGGTCGCCTCGGTCCCCGCCTCGCATATCGGGCACGCCCTTGCCACGCAGCCTAAATTGCTGTCCAGTCTGGGTCCCGGCGGGCAGCTTGAACTGAACGTTCCCGTCAAGCGTCTCCAGCTCGATCTCGTCACCTAGTGCCGCCTGCGCCACGTTGACGCCGACCTGCGCATGGATCGTTTTGTTGACGCGGGTGAACAGCCGGTGAGGCGCGATCCGCACCTTGACGAACAGGTTGCCGGGAGGTCCTCCCTGTGCACTGGCTTCGCCCTGACCAGTGAGGCGCAGGGTGGCATTTTCGTCAATTCCCGGCGGAATCGTCACCTGGATCATCCGAACCCGCGAGACACGGCCGCGCCCCCGGCAGTTCGGGCAGGGGTCAGTGACCGTGGTGCCTTCGCCGCCGCAGGTCGAGCACGGCGTCGAGGTCATGAACTGGCCCAGGATCGTCTGCTGGACACGCCGGACTTCACCAGCACCGCCACAGGTCGTGCAGACGGGCGGCTGCTGGCCGTCACGCATCTTGGTTCCGTGGCACGTCTCACAGGTCTCGAAGCGCCCGACTTCGACCTCGCGCTCGACGCCGAAGACCGCTTCTTCAAATGAGAGGTTGACGGTAACCTGAAGGTCGTGGCCCCGTGCTGGCGCCTGGCGACGGCGCCCCCCAGCGGATGTCGCTCCGCCGAAAAAGCTCTCAAAGAGGTCTCCGAACGGTGAGCCGGAGAAGCCGAACGGATCACCGCTGCCCATGCCATTGGCGGCATGACCGAAGCGATCGTAGGCGCCGCGGCGCTCTGCGTCGGAGAGCACCTCGTACGCCTCGGTGACCTCCTTGAACCGCTCCTCGGCTCCATCGTCACGGTTCACATCGGGGTGGAATTTTCGGGCGAGCTTGCGATAGGCGCCACGAATCTCATCGGCCTGAGCGGTTCGCTCGACGCCGAGCACCTCATAGTAATCACGCTTGTCGGTCATCATGTCCTGAGTCATCTTTGCCGTCGTCGACGACCGGAAGCATTGCGGGCGTGACGCACGGACGAGTCGTATCCTGCGAAAGGATAGGTCTATGCCTGAATGGGGCGCATATCGTCGAAGTATACCGGCGTCGAATTGATCGTCAAGCGGATTTGGCACTCTTGTATCCAGAGTGCCAAGCGTGGGATGCAAATTCGGTACCTCATGACAGCCCGCCGGATCGCCCCCTCGTATACTTAGCGTCGACAATAGCCCCCTCCTCAGGAGCGGGTGCCGGCGGTCACATTCCTATGCAGGCGGAGGATGTCAGCGTGGTTTTTCGCTCACTCGGTCTCAAGCGTCCAAAGATCGCGCCGGAACTCGCCGACCGAGTCCCGCAAGGCCAGTACTTGACCGAGCGCTGGCCGGTGCTGCATCACGGCTCGATCCCGACCTTCAACCCTGCCAGCTGGGACTTCCGCGTCTTCGGTCTCGTCGAGCGATCGTTTCGACTGACGTGGGATGAAGTCCTCGCTTTCCCTCGCGTCACGGTGACCGCGGATATGCACTGCGTGACTCGGTGGAGCAAGCTCGACAACCGCTGGGAGGGGATCTCGGCACATGAGGTCATTGCCAAAGCGGGCGTGCTGCCGGACGCTCGTTTCGTGCTCTTCCACTCCGACGGGGGCTATACCGCCAACATTCCGATCGATTCCTTTAATAACGAGGATGTCCTCCTCGCGCTGAAACACAACGGCGAAGAACTGACACCGGAGCATGGCTTCCCCCTCCGATCGGTCGTCCCCAAGCGGTACGCCTGGAAGAGCGCGAAGTGGCTGCGCGGGATCGAGTTCCTCGCCGAGGATCAGCTCGGTTTCTGGGAGAACTACGGCTACAACAATCACGCCGATCCGTGGTTCGAAGAGCGTTTCGCCGAGTAGACCCGACAACCAGGAAAGCGCGGTGGGAGACCGCTAGACCCGCGGCGGCATAGCGGGGCGCGTCCAGGGTCCACCCTCCTCTGGTCGCAGGTCAATGACCCGACCGGCGCGGCGAAGGGCCACTCGATAGAACCAGGGAGCCGCCAGGGAGATGTAGATTCGACCTTCCAGGGCGTCGATGAGGTCCTGGGGAATGGCGCTGACCCCGCCGGCGGCCCCGGCGAGTGCACCGGCGATCGCCCCAATGCTGTCGGCCGCCCCGCCACCACTGACGGCCGTCAGCACCGCGTCCTCGAACCGTGATGAGGTCATGGCGGCGACGAACGCCGCTGGCACACTCTCGCTGGCATCCGGTCCGGTCGGCATCAGCGACAGGAGATCGGCTGTCGCGGTACCGTTCCCGATCATTCGGTCTGCTTCATGCAATGCCGCCGCCAGCGACCCTGAGCCGAGAAAATCGGCGGTTGACGCAGCCCAGGACGGGCGCGTGACCTCTCCACGTGCCGCCAACTGCACACCGAATGCGACAGCGGTCACCGCCGCGATGGCCGCCGGGCTCCCGTGGGTAAGGCGACTGACCGTCTCAGCGTCCGCCCGGAGCTGATCGACCGACAACGCGCCTACCGCGTGAACCAGCCCGATTGGCACCCCACGAGCCGCGACATCGGCGGTCGCGGGCCCATCCTCATCGACCGGGACGCGAAAGTCGTGGTCCGCTGTCACATCGAGGGATCGCAGCGTGGCATCGTTCATCCATCGCTTCGGCTCGCCACGGCCCAGAAAGCGCATTCGCGGTCCGATCATCTCCGGATCGACATGGCCGCTGTTCGTCGTCATCGCTTCGACGATGCAGAGAGCGATCTCGCTCTCGTCGGTGAACTCGCCGGCTTTCATCACGGTGCCGTCAGGAAATGTCTTCGGTAGGTACTCGGTCACTCTCCTGCCACCTGTGACGGCGGCAATCTCCTCCTTCGCCAGGCCGGCGACCGGCATCCCTAGGGCATCACCAATGGCGAGCCCGAGCAGGGAGCCAAGAAACACATCTTCGGTGGCGTCGGGCATGGTGGTTCGTTCCTTCAATGGACGCTGCCTCATCAGCGGCCCACTCTAGGCACCGACGATCGCGGTCGTCAACCTACCGCGCGCCTTGATGAAGGTCGTCGAGGGAGGGCCACGAGATGCGTTGACGGCCCGTGCCGCAAACCCTAGACTCCATCGATCACCGACCCCTTAGCCATGCCGAGCGTCGTTGAGATGAGGAGGCCGCCGCCGTGGAGCCGCGCCGAACCCCTGCCGCTCGCGGCTTCGCCAGCCGCGCCGTTCACGCGGGCGAGCGAGCGCCGCGCCCCGATTTCACACCGACCGTGACCCCGATCTACCCGGCGTCGGCCTTCGTCTACGAGGAAAGCGAGACACTCGATGCCGTCTTTGGCAACGAGCGTCAGGGGTACGTCTACAGTCGCTATGGAAATCCAACGACCCACGCGCTCGAAGAAGCGGTGGCGTCGCTCGAGGAGACCGAAACGGCGGTGGCATATGCCTCGGGGATGGCCGCGGTCCATGCCGCCATTCTCGCTGAGGTCGAGGCGGGCGACCGGATCGTGGCGGCGCGGGACGTCTACGGCGCGACATACGCGGTGCTCACCAATGTCTTTGCGACGCTCAACGTGCGAACGACGTTCATTGACCTGCTGGATCTGAATCTCCTGGAAGCGACGCTCGCGGAGGTCAAACCGCGGCTGATCGCCCTTGAAACGATCTCCAACCCCCTTTTGCGGGTCGCGGATCTCAGCGCCGTGGTTGAGTTGGGGCATCGCTACGGCGCGACCGTGATGGTCGATAACACGTTTGCCTCGCCCTTTCTGGTCAATCCAGCGCAGGTTGGCGCCGACCTGGTTGTTCACTCCAGCACGAAGTATCTTGGCGGCCACGGTGATGTGACGAGCGGTGTCATCGCGACGACCGAGGCGCGAGCGCATCAACTCCGCGAGCTGAACAAGTTGGCCGGTGCGGTCCTGGGTCCATTCGAAGCCTGGCTGACCCTGCGCGGCATCAAGACGCTACCGCTCCGCATGCGCCATCAGTGTCAAAGTGCGGAGCGCGTCGCCCGCTATCTCCAGGAGCACTCGCTGGTCTCACGGGTCTACTACCCTGGCCTGATTGACCTTGGAGGGGCGGAGCGGAACTTCAACAATGACCTCCGTGGCGGCATGGTCGCCTTCGACATTGCTGACGCCGATCAGGCGCGCGTCTTTCGATTCCTTGACGCGCTCCGTCTCTGTTTGCCCGCCACCACACTGGGCGACGTCTATAGCCTGATCCTCTATCCCGCCATGTCGTCCCACCGCGCCCTGTCACCGGAGCAGCGATCCCTGATCGGCATTGGCGATGGACTGGTCCGGCTCTCCGTCGGTATCGAGGACGTCGACGACATCACCGCCGATCTCGACCAGGCGCTCGCAGCGAGTCAGGATCCGGTCCACCGTCGGGTCGACGAGGCAGTTCCGGTCGCGTCGAGCTAAGCGATAGTCGCGCTGGTCGTTGATTGGCCACGCGATACGCGCTGACGGAGGATACGTTGAGGTCCGACGGCGACCACGATAACAAGCTCGACCGGCTGCGGGCGCAGCTTCCCGCCGTTTCCACAACGGGGTACTTCAATGCCGGGACCAATGGCCCGCTGCCACTCCCCTCCCAGGAGGCGCTGCTCGCAGCAACGACACGCGAGCTGGAGCATGGACGGATCATGCCCGGTCTCTACGAGGTGAGCGGGGAACGAAACGCACGGGTCCGCGAGCTGGTCGCTGGCGTGGGTAGGTCCTGACGTGCACCTTGTGACGCCAACATGGCCTTCCGGTCACCGCTGCGCGCTCGCGCTGGCGTTCACGGTCAACGCGCTCGAGATCGACGATAAGGCGGTCTCTCCGCGCAGCTACGCGCCAACCGGCACTGCCCGGTTGCTCAGGCTGCTCGCCGACGCCGACGTCCAGGCAACCTTTGGTTGGTCGCCGGCCGCGGCCGAAGCCTGGGCCGACCTGCTCAGCACATGCGCGGGCGATGGCCACGACATCGCATTGCTGCACCCCACCGTCGGACGTTCCCCCCTTCTGACATCGCCTGCCCGAACGTCCGACGTTCCGACGGATCTCACTGGCGCCCTCGATCGATTACGGTCCCTTCGTGCCGGTGATGTCAGTGGGGTGATCTGGGGAGCCCACGCCATTGACGACTCAACCTGGCTCAGCATGACAGAGGCGGGCATCTCGTGGATCACGTGCCTTCCCTCGGCCGACATTCCCACCATCAACGGGATGGCCGGGACCGATCAGCCTATCGTCGAGATTCCGGTCTGGGGTCACTCATCAGCCGGCGACGTCGCCAGCAGATTGATCGTCGGAACCGATTCCGTTCTCACCCGGTGGCGCGACGACCTCGATGTCCTTCGGGACGAAGGTGCGTTGCTGGGCATGCGCCTCGATACCGCGGTAGCCGGTCAGCCGAGCTTCTCGCGGGCGCTCCTCCACCTTCTCGACGACGCGACCGACCTGGGCGATGTCTGGGTTGCTCGGCTGGGGGATATCAGCCAGTGGTGGCTGGAGCGAGACCGGGAGGTACGTCGGTGAACCGTTCCCAGCAGCATGCTGCCGAGCAGTTCGATCGGGTTGGACAACTCGCGGGTAGTGACCTCATCTTGCGCAACGGTCGAGTCCTGACGATGGATCCAACGCGCCCGGAGGCGACCGCCGTCGCTATCCGCCAGGGCAGGATCACGGCCATCGGAACGGACGAGGACGTGCGGCAGGCGCTGCCTCTCTCGACCGAGACGGTTGATCTCGCCGGTCGCCTGGCTGTGCCCGGATTGAATGACGCCCACGCGCATCCCATGGGGGTTGGGCTTGCCGCGGTCGACATCGACCTCACCGCCACCAAAGAGCGCAATCAGACCGTAGCGTCACTCGTTGATCTGGTCAGCGAAGCGGCGACGTCGCGCCCTGCGGGCGACTGGCTGGTCGGCAGAGGGTATGACCAGGCTCGGCTGATCGAGCAACGCCACCCCACCCGCTGGGACATCGATCCTGTCTCGTCGAATCATCCGACGCTGCTGATCCGCGCCTGCCACCATATCGGGATAGCGAATTCGGCTGCGCTTACGCGTGCCGGCATCACCCGGCACAGCCCCGACCCGCCAGGCGGCATCATTGATCGCGATGAGCATGGAGAGCCGACCGGGGTCGTCCGAGAGGCGGCGCTTGGACTCGTCCGCGAAGCCATTGGCGAACCGACCGAAGACCAGCTCGTGGCCGCGCTGACGGCCGCCGGACAATCCTTTCTCGCCAACGGTGTCACCAGCGTCGCTGAAGCTGGCATCGGACGTCCCGAGGAGCTTGGCGCCTACCAACGCCTCCACGGCGCGAACCAGCTGCCCGTTCGCACCTATCTAATGTTGATGCTCGACCAGATGCTTGAGCCGCTCGAGCAACTCGGCATCACGACCGGCTTTGGCGACGAACGCCTCCGGATCGGTCCGGTCAAGCTCTTCGCAGACGGCAGCATCGGCGGACGCTCCGCCAGGATGCGCCGTCCGTATCTGGGCACGGACGAGACGCTGGGGTTGTGGATGCAACCACCGGAGGAGTTGACGGCCAAGGTAGCCCGCGCCCACCGAGCCGGCTTCCAGGTGGCGATCCACGCCATCGGCGACGCGGCGATCGAGTTGGTGATCGACGCCTACGAAGGGGCGATGCGAGCGGCGCCTCGCCCTGGCACCCGGCACCGCATCGAGCATTGTTCAATCGTCGACGAGGTGCTGCTCGATCGGATTGCCGCGCTCAACATCGTGCCTATCCCCGGCACATCATTTCTGCACTCGTTCCTAAACGCGTACCTCGACAACCTGGGCGAGGAGCGAGTTCGCTATGCCTACGGAATGGCCAGCTATGCGCGGCGCGGGATCGTCGCCGCCGCCAGCTCCGATGCCCCGGTCGTTCCGATCAACCCCCTGGTCGGGCTCCAAACGATGGTGACCCGTCAGGATGCACAGGGTCGGTCCATATGGCCGGAGGAGGCGGTATCACTGAACGAGGCTCTCCGCGCGTACACGGTCAACGGCGCCTACGCATCCTTCGAGGAACGGGAGAAGGGCACGCTTGCGCCCGGCATGATCGGCGACGTCACGGTCTTCGACAGCGATCTCTCGCGCCTTGATGCGACCTCATTGGGCGACGCCAACGTTGACCTGACGATTGTCTCAGGAGTGGTCGTTTACGAGCGCGGGGCGGGTTGACGGTCATCCAGACGGGTATGGAATCCGCGCTGATCGCTCGGCCGAGATCGGCAGCGCCGGAGCGCTTAGAACATGACGCCATCGAATCACTACAAGGAGTCATCGTGACCTCACTGACGTATCTCGGCCACGCGGCGTTTCTCATCGAGCACGAGGGCCAGACGATCGCCGTGGATCCCTTTCTCACCGGCAACCCGCTCGCAGCACGCCAGGCCTCGGAGATCGCTCCATCGATCATCCTGCTGACGCACGCCCATAACGATCACGTTGGAGACACAGTTGAGATCGCCAAGCGGACGGGAGCAGCGGTCATCGCGACCTTCGAACTGGGCGAGTGGATAGCGGGCCAGGGGGTCGAGGGCGCTATCCCCGCGAACCACGGTGGCACCGTCGCCTTCGCCGGTGGAACGGTCAAGTTCGTCCCGGCCTGGCATACGTCGTCGTACAACTACAATGGGCAGACTGTAGCGCCTGGGGTACCAGCCGGTCTCATCGTCCGGGTCGGCGGGAATACCATTTATTTTGCCGGTGACACCTGCCTGTTCGGCGATATGCGACTCATCGGAGAAGAAGGGGTCGACCTGGCCGTCCTTCCCATTGGCGACCACTTCACGATGGGCCTAGGCGATGCCGTGCGGGCGGCTGAGTTTCTCAATGTCCCGGCAGTCGTACCGTGCCACTACAACACCTTCCCCGCGATCAAGCAGGATCCGCACGCCTTCGGTCGTCTCCTGGAAGAAAGGACGAGCGCTCGCGCCATCATCCTCGAACCCGGTTCTAGGCATGAGCTCCAGGCGACTGGAAATGACACTCGGTAGGAGATCGTGACAGGCTCACCGGTTCATCCCGTGAACCCCTACGACGAAGAGCTTCGCCGTACCGCCTACCAGAAAAAGGCGGTCAGCCGCCTGACGCCCGCCGAGGTGCTTGACCTGGCAATCGCGTTCTTCGCGGAGCGCGGCTACCGCGCCGGAAGGACCGGGCGGCCGAACCACGTCTTTCTCTTCGGGAAAGCCGAGGGAGCGCTCCCCCGCGTCACGGGCGAGATCGCCGCCCGTGCCGATGTTGGCAAGCCCGGCACTACGCTCGTTACGCTGGACGCCGCCGGCGAGCGTTTGGGGCCAAACATGGCCGAGTTCCATCGGCGCCTTCGGGCACAGCGCCGCCCAGTCCCGGCCGCAGAGGGCAACGACACGACGGCCAAGACCGACAGTACAAAGCAGTGAAGAGGCGTGGGGCTGCCGTCCGATCCTGACGGATCACCGCTTGTCCGGGCCGGATTGGCTCCCCTATAGTGAACTCGTGTCACGTTCGATCCGGTACATGACAAGATGGTCCGAGTATCGACATCGACCACACTTTCACGCCCCAGTAGCTCAGCGGATAGAGCAGCCGCCTTCTAAGCGGCCGGTCGCAGGTTCGATTCCTGCCTGGGGTACCAATGCTGCCCGACCCGGGGACGGAACTTCGCTCATCGCCGCAACCGCCAGCATTCTGGGCATGCCTGGCATTCCGATGGAGTCGTCTCGAACATCCCCAACCATCAGCATGGCCCCGGCGTCGCTGATTTACCCCGAGCAAAGCAAAGCCCCGGTGGAGCGGTTCCACCGGGGCTTTGGCTGCCGTATTAGCGGGTCTGCAGATCCAGGGCAGCGCTGTTCATGCACCACCGCTGCGATCCGGCTTCGGCTGGGCCGTCGTCGAACAGATGCCCCAGGTGCGAATGGCATCGGGAGCAGCGTACTTCGGTCCGAACCATTCCATGCGACCGATCCTCGATCAGTTCCACCGCCTGGGGCGAAACGGACTCCGTGAAGCTCGGCCAGCCCGTCCCAGAGTGGAACTTGGCGGCGCTGTCAAAGAGCGGATTCCCGCATGCCGCACACCGATAGAGACCATCATCATCGGTATCGACGTATTGGCCGCTGAAGGGGCGCTCGGTTCCGGCCTGGCGCAGCACGGTGTACTGCTCGGGGGTCAGGCGCCGCCGCCACTCCTCATCGCTGCTCCCCACCGGTTGCAGCCGATCGTCGGTCTCCTGCTCCAGCTCAATCCCCAGAGCGAACGGTATCGGGCAACTGACACCGGTTCCGGCCAGACCACAATAGCCGTTCGGCACCTTGTGAAGGTACTGCTGGTGGTATTCCTCGGCATAGTAGAACGGACCCGCATCGGCAATCTCGGTCGTGATGGCTCGCCGGCCCGCCGCGTCGAGCGCCTCGTTGTAGGCCTGCCGTGTCGCCTCGGCGAGACGCCGCTGCTCGTTACTGGTGACGAAGATCGCGGAACGATACTGCGTCCCGACATCATTCCCCTGCCGCATCCCCTGCGTCGGATCGTGAGCTTCAAAGAAGGTCTTGAGCAGATCCTCGTAGGAGATCTTTTTGGGATCGAAGACGACCAACACCGCCTCGGCGTGGCCGGTCCGACCAGAGCAGACTTCCTCATAGGTCGGGTTTGGCGTTGCTCCGCCCGCATACCCCGCCGTCGTGGTATAGACGCCGTCAAGCTCCCAGAAGAGTCGCTCGGCCCCCCAGAAACATCCCAACGCGAACTCGGCGACGACGAGCCCCTCGGGAAAGGGGGGCTGAATTGACGTGTTCAGCACAGCATGCACGGTTGGAATCGCGAACGGGGGCGCCGACCGCCCGGGGAGCATCTTGTCGGCTGTTGGCATCTTGCTCTTCGTGCGACCGAAGATCACGTTAAACCTCCTGGTAATTGGTTCCCGGACCCGTCGATCTGCCTACTCAGGAGAGCCTGCGGATCGCTGTCATTGGACAGCCGGGCCGGTTGTTTCTTGGGCTATCGATGATCGCTCGCCACACCAGCGGGCAACCGCCTCAGCCCATTACCACCAATTGTAGCGGTCAAATCTCATCGATTCATGACGAATGTCACACAGTCGGTGATGAGATCAACTCGCTCTGCGCCACAAGGTGTCCCCAGGCCACCCCACCGCACCGTTTAGCCGCGAGAAACCCGTCCACGTAAGGCCGCAAGCGCAAGTGTCATGCTGACGACGCCAACGGCCGCCGTGGCCAGACCCCCTTCGAGCAACATCCGAGGCTGCCAGCCACCATAGAGGAGGGAACGCAACCCGGCGAGGAGGTACGTCATCGGGTTATACCGGGCGATGGACCCCAACCAACCGGTCAACGCCTCTCGGGGCAGGGTAGCCGTCGTGAGAAAGGCGAATGGAAAGAAGAGGATGAAACTCGCGCCCACGGCACCGGGTGAGCCGGTCTTGAGGGCGATGGCGTAGGGGAAGCCAGTGAAGACCAGCCCCCAAAATCCCGCCAGCGCGATAAAGAGCAGCACGCCCAGAACACCCGTCTCAAACCGGACACCAACGATGAAACCGAGCGCGATCACCGGCAGCGTCAGGGCCATTACCAACGCCAGGTCCGCCACCATCAGTCCCAACAGCAGAGCCAGCCGGCGCATTGGGGTCATCAGCATCCGATCGAAGTACCCCGATTGGATGTCGGTGACGAGCGCGGGAGCCCGCGAGATGCCCGTGACGGCGAAGACGATGGCCGTCGGAAGCTGGAACGCGCGGAAGTTCAGACCGGGCAGACCGCGTTGGGCAAAATCCTGAAGCGTGCCGATATTGACGGCGAAGAAAAAGACCGGAATGATCAGTGAGGGAATGATCACCTCAGGTTCGCGTGGCAAGGCGCGCAGCGCGCGGATCGCCACCGACAGAATATCGGCGACAACGCTGGTACGTCGGGCGCGGATGGACGAGGTCGGACGGGGGCCGGACGGTGACGGTCGTTGTCGATCGAGCGGGAGCGCAGCACTCGCCATCAGGACACCTCCGACTGCAGTCGATTGCCGGTCATGGTCAGAAACACGTCGTCAAGGGTCGGGGCCCGGAGCGTCAACGCCCTGACATTGACTCCCGCTTCGGCCAGCGCGATCGCCACCGGCGAGACGGTCGCCGGTCCATTCGACGTGGAGATCGTTACCTCATCGCCATGGACTTCGATCGCATCCACCATCGGCACAGGCTCGGCCGCGCGCCGTGCCGCCTCGGCGTCGTCGAGCGTGACGATCACCACATCAGAGCCGACAGCCCGCTTCAGCTCTTTCGGGGTTCCCTCGGCCACGATCCGACCGTGGTCGATGATGCCGACCCGATCGGCCAGGACGTCCGCCTCCTCCAGGTACTGCGTGGTCAGAAAGATCGTCATGCCAAGGTCATCGTTGAGCCGGCGCACCTCTTCCCAGACCTTTGCCCGCGACACAGGGTCAAGACCGGTTGTTGGCTCATCGAGAAACAGCACCTCGGGGTTGTGAATCAGCGCGGCGGCGAGGTCGAGTCGCCGCTTCATCCCACCGGAATACCCTTTGATGCGCTGATCGAGCGCGTCGCCAAGATCGATCAAGCCTCGCAGCTCGCCGAGACGCTGGTCGATGTCCCGGTGGGAGAGTCCGTAGTACCGGCCCTGCTGCCGCAGGAGCTCGGTTCCGGTTTGCTGCATATCCAGCGCCGCGGCCTGCAAGGCCACACCGATCCGAAGCCGCACCGCATCTGGCTCGCGGGCGACATCGTGACCCGCGACCAGGGCCCGGCCTCCGCTCGGCGCGGTCAGCGTGCAGAGCATCCGGCTAGTCGTCGATTTCCCCGCTCCATTCGGACCGAGAAATCCGTAGATCTCGCCCTTCCTGACCGCCAGATCGATCTTGTCAACCGCCACAAAACTGCCGTACCGGCGCTCAAGCTGAGTCGCGGCGATGGCGAGGTCAGCCACCGGCGGTCTTTCCGTCGATGCCGCTGGCCATTGAGGGGTCGATATCGGGTCGACTGCCTGAACCAGCAGGTGCTCTGATCTCGACGGCGCCACAACCGTTGCTGTTCCGCCCACGGAGCCTCCTTCCACTCACATCCGGCGCGCTCGGCGAGACAACTGGCTGGCCACCATACCGACCGATCGCCGCGACATCAGGACAAGAACGTCTGATCTATACGTACACTATCATGCTGCGCCTTTTTGTCAATCCACCCTGGGCGATGGAGCAGTCGGGCGTCGAGCAGCGCCTAACCGAGAGTGGACCGGCACCGGAGTCTCAACGATGACCTTCCCCGTCACGCTGCTTCAATCAGCCCTCAGCGTCGCTGTGTCGAGATGCGGCTCAGCGAGCTGGGGCGAAGGATGAGCCGCGAATCGATCGAGCCAGGACGGAAGCCACCAGTTCCAGTGACCCAGGAGTGACACGGTGGCAGGAACCAGCAACGCCCGCACGACTGTGGCGTCGAGGAGGATCCCCGCTGCCAGACCTGTCGCGAGGATCTTGACCACCACGACTGGCGCGGAGCCCAGGGCAGCGAACGCAAGAAAGAGGATCAACGCCGCACTCGTGACCAATCGTCCGGTGAAGCCGATGCCGCGCACAATGGCGATGTCGGTGTCACCCGTGGCGTCGTATTCCTCACGCATTCGCGTCAGGATAAAGACCTCGTAGTCCATTGACAGACCGAAGAGAAACGCAAAGACAATCAAGGGAATGAACGGGGTGATCGATCCTGTTGCCGAATAGTTCCAGATCGCCTTCGACCCATACCCTTCCTGCCAGACGAGTGTCATCACGCCGAACGCTGCTCCGATCGACATCACGTTCAGGACCAGTGCTTTCAGCGGCAGCAAGATCGAGCGGAAGGCACGTACGAGAAGCAGAAACGTGACCAGCGAGATCGCCCCGAGCATCAGCGGGAAGTTCCCATAGACCGCCGAAATGAAATCGGCATTCTGAGCGGCTGGCCCGCCGACTCGGACGATGCCGGGCAATTGGTGGGCCGCATCCCGTACCGCGGCGAGCGCGTCGCGACCGGCAGCGGAATTCGCGTCGGCGGTGGGAAAGACGGCCACGATCGCGGAATCGTCCCTGCGCCACTCGTCCCCTTCCGGCGCTACCGCGGCACGCACGCCGTCGACCTTCGCCAGCGTCGCCGCCACCTGGACGGCTTCACTTCCCGTCGCGAGCACCTCGAACGGCACCAGCGCCCCCGGTCCAATTCCGGATGACTCCAGCATCCGCAAGCCGTCAGCCGCTGGTCCGGACTTGGCGAGGGCATCGGCGCGGGCATCGCCGACCGTGAGCGAGAGCGCCGGAATGAGTAACGCCACCAGAATCGCCAGCGCGACACCGGCGCTGATCCAACGGCGCCGGACGACCAAGCGTGCCCAGCTGCTCCAGGCTTTGCTCTCCTGACCTCCACGCCGGAGCCGGGGATGGTCGAGTCGGGGACCGACGGTCGCCAGAATCACGGGGAGGAGCGTCACCGCGACGAGAACGCTGACCAAGGGGATAAGCATGCCGCCATAGCCGATGCTTCGCAGAAATGGAACCGGCAGGACGACGAGCGCCAGCAGACCCACAGCCACGGTAGTGCCACTGAAGATCACCGCGCTGCCGGCGGTCTCCATGGCGCGACGCACGGCAACCTCGTTCTCGAAGCCGGCCTCCCGCTCCTCCCGCCATCGAGTCACGATCAGCAAGGCGTAGTCGATCGCGACGCCGAGGCCAATCAAGGCGACGATGTATTCGACGATGAACGACACTTCGGCCACTGTCGAGACAGCCCAAATCAGCAGAAATGTCGTCAGGATGGCGACGGCGGCCACGACCAAGGGGAGGACGGCGAGGAACGACCCGAAGACCCAGGCCAGAATGACCAGGGCGCCAACGCCGGAGATCAGCGTTTCAAACAGGACGCTCGGTCCTTCATCGTTGCCGCCACCGGTATCCAGTTCATCGTAGCCAGACAGCTGCACCGGTGCGCCGGCGACCGACAGCCCTGCCGTCGCTGCTCGAATCGCCGCGAGCTCAGGGGCGGGAGCAAATCCCTCGCCGGGAGGTGTGAAGACGACCGAAAAGGCAGTCTGGCCGTCTTTCGATACGAAGGCGCGATCGCCGGTCGACGCAAACGACGCGAGACGTGCCGCTGGCGCAGCCGCCACGATCGCGGCGTCTAGAGCGTCGAACTGGGCTCTCACACCCGGCGCATCGACGGTTGTGCCGGACGGGAGGGTGACCACCGGCACCAGTGGAACGAGCTGGCCCCCATTCCCGTAGGTCCGCAATATCTCATCGCTGGCCTCTGCGCCCTCCTTCCCCGGCACGCTGAAGTCGTCGGAAAGCGCCACGACCGCCGATGAGACGCTGAGCACGGCGACGACCGTGACCAGCAGCCAGACCGCGACGACGAGACGCTTGTGGCCAAGGACGATTCCTGTTATCGACGTCAACTTCACTGGATCCACTCCCTGTCGATACCACGACCGACCGATCCGCCACGCGGATTGTTTTGACCCGGAGCACAGCACACCGCCACCGGAACGGCGGGTTCGTTTGACCGATCACTGCCGCCCGATCGGAGACCGCATGTGTACCACCGCCGATCCGGGTCGGGAACGGACCGTCGCGGATCTCGGAGCGTCACCCGCTTGACAGGTCTCGTCATGCCCGCGTCCACATGTCCAGTGGAATGTCATGCGTTCGTCCAGTCGGGCTCGCACCACGGGGCCCCGGCTCGTGCTCCGAGCGGAACTGAGTGCGGACAGCGCGCTCGCACGGCACCCATGTATCGATGTGACGTCGCCACCCTATGTCACATACTGTCAACTATCAAGCGCGTGCACTACTTGCACAATGTGACTAAGTACTGCAAGCTACTGCCATGAAGAACGGATTGACGCTCCGAGAACGGCATCGCGCGCAGACCATCCGCGAGATTGTCGACGCTGCGTTCGATCTCTTCGCGTCCCAGGGCTACAACGCGACCACCGTCGAACAGATCGCCAGTCGCGTTGGCATCGCACCGCGCACCTTTTTTCGCTATTTTCCCAGCAAAGAGGATGTCGTCTTCGGTGATGAGGAGTCGACCGTCGCTCGCCTGCGCGAGGGTCTACAGGAGATGGAACCGGGAGAGCTGCCGCTCCGTCACGTCGCTCGGGTGATCCTAGCGGTGCAGCAACCCGGTTCTAACGCCAGGATGGAGCGCGTCCGCGCCGAGCTCATCGCGCAGATTCCGGCGGTGCACGCCCGGAGCTTGCGCCTGGTTGAAGCACTTGAGGAGGAGATTGCCGCCGCCCTCCTACCCCATCTCACGCAGCACAACCGTCAGGTCGGTACCGCCCGTATGATCGCCGGGGCCATCTTCGGCAGCCTTCGCGGCGCACGACGCACGGCCGGTGAGAACCGCACGGCAGATCCTGAAGCACTCGTCATGGCGGCGCTCCGCATCGCTGAGCATGGCGCGGCTACGTACTTCATCGCGGTGACCGACCAAACTAATGACACGACATCGTAAGATCGACACAGGGATTGCCCGGATGGCAGCTGGGAAACCAGGGTCGGTCTCGCCGGAGAAGCTGAGGAGCGCCGTCGGCATCGTCTGGCCGCAGATCAACCAACAATCGGGTTACAAAAGCGGGCGAGCGGCTTGAGCCGCTCGCCCGCTACATCTGCAGAACCTGACAGAGTTCGGCGTCGTGCCACCGGACTACGCCGGGGTCGGGACCGCCGTGGTGACGACCGCTGGAGTCGCCTCCGCGTCGATTGGGGTCTCGCCGTCGATACCAGATTCAGATGTCCCCTCTTCGCGCCGCTGAGCATCCCGCTCGGCGGACCGGACCGCGAGGCGCTGCTTGCGCTTCGATGTCCGTCCCTCGTTGGCGGCGGCCGTCTCCATGCGTCGCATGAAGCGCTCGACCTGCCCGGCGGTGTCGACGATCCGCTGCTCGCCCGTGTAGAACGGGTGGCAGACGTTGCAGAGGTCAGTACGAAGCTGGGGCCGTGTCGAGCGCGTGGTGAACGTGTTGCCACAGGCACAGGTGACCGTTGCTTCGACGTAGTTTGGGTGAATACCCGCCTTCATAAGCCGTGGTTACTCCGTAGTATGTGAGATCACGCTGATCTCAAAGATTGATATGCGAACGCGCCTCGGCGCGGCAACGGGAGCCGGCCCCTTTAGTCGGCCGCCGAAACGACCTCCGGCTGACTGAGGGCTGGTCGAAGCAGCTCCCGGGCGCCCCCGACAGGATAAACATCCGGCGGATAAACGCTGATCCGTCGCTTGTTCCGCGCCACCGGCTCGAAACGGACGACGCCATCGATCTTCGCGTAGATCGTGTGGTCCTTGCCAATCCCGACGTTGTTGCCGACCCAGAACTGCGTCCCGCGCTGTCGCACGACGATCGTTCCGGACCGGACGATCTGCCCGTCAGCTCGCTTCACGCCGAGGCGCTTCGACTCGCTGTCGCGACCGTTACGGGAGCTGCCGACGCCTTTTTTATGTGCCATGTCTACCCCTCCGACCTCAGACCGCTACGTCTAACCGCTAATCGCCGTAATGGTCATCTTGGTCAATGACTGCCGGTGCCCCATCTTCCGCCGGTATCGCTTCTTCGGCTTGTATTTGAACACGACGATTTTCTCTCCCCGCACATGGTCGTCAATGCGGGCCGTCACGCTCGCTCCTGTGACCACCGGGGTGCCGATGCGAGTCGCCCCGTTGCCCCCGAGCAGCAAGACCCGGTCGATGGTCACATCGCTCCCCGAATCGACGGCGAGCCGTTCGACTGAGACCGCATCGCCGACTCGTACGCGGTACTGCTTGCCACCAGTCTCGATCACGGCATAAGGCCCCGACGGCGGCGTAGAAACCGGTGCCGGCGCGGGCACCGGACGCTCTTTTCGCGTCCGCGTCGCTTGCGTCTGCTTCGTCACCACCGGTTCAGAACTGTCCGCCGTCAATCTCTCCGACACTGGCTCACTCGGTACGGCCTCAGCCACCGGCTCGGACCTGGTCGTCGCGATCTCCACTGTTTCGACGGAGATCGGCTCGACTGGAACGGTGTCGTTTGCAGGCTCGCGTTTCCGCATTGAGCGACGAACCTCGACCGATTCTGCTGAAACGGTCTCAGGCTCAGGACTCACCGCGGCGAGTTCAACCGTTTCAACCGACACGGAAACCGGCTCGGCCGACTCCGGCGTCGCATCGGTGGCAGCGCCGACCGCGCCCACTACGTCCACGGTCTGCGGAGCATCGTTCCCGTCGCCTGTTGTCCCGATAGGTTGCTTCGTCTCGTCGGTCATATCGGTCTTAGCTCTCTCAGTGCTCACCCTGGCGGAGGGTCCAATACAGCATGGCAACACAAAGTGGACGCGCGTCGCGCCCACGAGAAGAGATTATACCATAGCCCTCGGTGAGCGGACCGATACAGGCGCGCGGCGAAGCGGCCCGGTAGGCGGTAGGATAGCCTCACCCGGCGGGGCCGTTGAACAGCGTCGATCTCTGATCCAAGGCCGTCCATACCAATGATCTCACATCATCGGAACGAAGGGAGACAGTGTGACCGAGTCGCCAGCCGGTGAAAGCGTTGCGGCAGATCGACCTGATGAAACCGATCCGGCAACGTTAGCCATTATCGACGCCCGCTATTCCATGATCGCCGATCGCTTTCGCGACTCCTGGACCACCGAGCAACAGGATCTGGTCCGCAAGAGGATCAAACAAATCCTTGACGTGAGCGACGCTCTCCATCAAACGCCCCTGAAGAACCACGATGAGCCTGAGATCGTCTTCGCGCCCTACCGGGGCGCTCAGATTGAGAACGGGACCGGTGAGTTGTGATGACGGCAAGCTCCACTCCGTCGTTCCCAACCATTCTCCAGATGGCGGAGGATCTTCGCGCCGGACGGACGACGCCGACCCAGCTGGCCCAGGAAGCGCTTCGTCGCCTTGGTTCCGATGGTGTCCGTTTGAACGCTGTGGTCACCCTCACACCCGACCTCGCCATGCAAGACGCGGCTCGGGCCGAAGCCGAACTCGTGGCCGGACGCGATCGTGGGCCATTGCACGGTATTCCTTACGGCGCCAAAGACCTCCTCTCAGCGGCCGGCATACCAACCTCGTGGGGCGCGGCGCCCCTTCGCGATCAGGTCTTCGATCATGACGCGACCGTCGTGCATCGCCTGCGTGAGGCGGGAGCGGTCCTCGTCGGTAAGCTGGCGATGGTGGAGCTGGCCGGCGGCTTTGGCTACGACCAGCCGAATGCCGCACTGACCGGACCGGGACGCAATGCGTGGAACCCCGATCGGTGGGCGGGCGGCTCGTCGAGCGGCTCGGGCGCCGCGGTGGCCGCCGGCGCGGTGCCGTTCGCGATCGGTTCAGAGACGTGGGGGTCGATCACGACACCAGCCGCCTTCAACGGCATCACCGGTCTTCGTCCCACCTACGGACGGGTCAGTCGTCATGGCGCGATGGCTCTCTCCTGGACCATGGACAAGATCGGGCCCATGGCCCTGACCGCCGAAGACTGCGCGGTCGTGCTAGACGCGATTGCCGGGCACGACCCGTACGACCTGACAACGTCGGGGAGATCCTCCGATCTCGCCATCGAGCCGCCAGCGGCCGGATGGCGTTTTGGTGCCCTCCGAGGCGCGACCACCGCCGTCTCACCTGAGGTCGCGGCGAACTACGAGGCTAGCCTCCAGGTGCTGCGGACCTTCGGCAGCGTCGAGGAGGTTGAGCTTCCTGACCTGCCCTACGACGCCGCGGCGACGATGATCATTACCTGCGAGGCCGCCTCTGCCTTCGAGGAGTTCCTCCAGGACGGGTTGGCCAGCGAGCTGACGGCCCCCGAGGATCGAGTGTCGCTCTACGCGGTCCTCAGCGTGCCGGCTGTCGATTATCTGCGAGCCTTACGCGTCCGGCGTCTTGCGACCCGAGCGTTGGATGCGGTCATCGCGCCCTACGATGTGATCGTCGCGCCGACGCTGGCGCTTGTCGCCACGCCGATCGACGCCGATTTCACCACGGCATTCCACGGGGAGCGCGGACCATCGCTCGGTGCGGCCGGCAATCTGTGCGGCTTGCCGTCGATCACGATTCCGAACGGAGCCGGAGAGGGCGGACTGCCCACCGGATTAGAGTTCCTCGGCCGCGCCTTCGACGAACCGAAGATTCTGGCCGTCGCCAAGGCATTCCAGGCGAAGACTGATTTTCACCAGTACCATCCAACGATGATGCCGGCCGGCGACCATGACTGACTCGGAACGGTCCGGCCGGCATCATCTCGGTACGTGACTGGCGAACAGGTGGCGCAGGTCACCCAGTGGCTCGCCGAGGGCGGAGATGGCGTCGTGGTTCGCGCCTCCAGCAAGGGCCGGTTCAACGATCTCCGCTCGCAAATCCGGAATCCAGCTGCGGACGAACACGACGGGGGTGGTGCCTTCAAGCTCGATATTGCCGCTATCGGCAGACGCCACCGCTGTCTCCCCGGCGCGAAGGGTAACTGAGCGTTCGCCCGCGACCACCATCGCTGAGCCCCGGAGGGAGGTGAAGGTCTGGGGCGAGGTGTTGCGAGGGAGCGACACTCGGATCCGCTCGCCCGCCGCGGCGGCAATCCGCTCCAGCGCAAAGTAGCGACAGGCCGCCAGCATCTGGCGTCGACCGGCGCTGCTCGGTACCCGCAGTGACGGAATCAGCCTCGGTCGCATCGTCACATCGATCGCCGCGATACCGGCGTCTACATGAAGCTCGCGAGGCCGGCCGTTCGCATCGCGGCGATCCCAGTCGTAGAGCCGATAGGTAATGTCCGAGACCTGTTGGACCTCGTACACGAGAACGCCGGCTCCCAGAGCGTGGACGGTACCAGCAGGGAGCAGGATGCACGTTCCTGGCACCGCCGGTAACCGCCGGAGCAGAGTCGGAAGCTGACCTCCCCCGGCGTCGCATGCATCTCGCACGTCGCTCGTCGTGACACCATCGCGGAGCCCGGCGTAGAGTTGGGCGCCCGGGGCGGCATCGACGACATACCACGCTTCGGTCTTTCCCAGGCTTCCAAGGTTGCATGCGGCGTCGTCATCCGGATGGACCTGGAGGGAAAGATCCTGCCCGGCGTCGAGGAGCTTGACCAGCAAGGGAAAGACCGGTCGCTGGCCGGTTGCCACCATACCGCGAGTTCCGAGCCATGCGTCAGTGGACGCGGCGACCACCTCGCCAAGCGTACGCTGGCCATCGTTTGTCCCGGCAATCTCGGCGCCGCCAACCGTCATGACGGCTTCGCCCAGCGGCTCCGCGCCGCTCCCGTAGAAGCCGAATTCCTTGAGCCGGTCTCCTCCCCACGGCTTCTCGTCGAGCCGGGGTCGCACGACCAGCGGTCCGTTCCCTGGCATCGGTCTCCTCTCCGCCCCCTCCGGTGGGTACCCGTTCCGCCGATTACAAGCGACGACGGCATCGTGCCGCGTCATCCGCGAGAGCGATTCGCAACGAACGCTGTAACTAAATCTTAAGGCTGGCTGTGTACAATGGCGAGCAACGCCCCCACGATCAGCTCCGGAGAGAGCTCCATGTGCCAGTCAGGACCACCGACCAGCGATGTCCGGCTCGACCTCCTTCAACGGCTGGCGGAGCAGGCCATGAGCGATCCGGAGTTCCGAGCGATCGCCCGCGACGATCTCGGCGCCGCCCTAAGTGCCCATGGCTACGATCTCAACGAGCGCGAGATGGGTCTGGTGATGAGGTTTCGCGCGTCCCTCGCTGAAGCGGGCGTCGATCTCTTTCTCGACGACGCGATCACGGACGATCAACTTGCCTCGATTCTCCGGGAACAGTTCTAGAGCCGCGTGCGCAAGTTCTGCCGCTATGGCAAGATCCGGCGATGGGCACCCGCCATTCCGTCGATCTCCGCGAGCGGGCTGTGGCCGCCGTCGATGCCGGCGTCCCGCGGTCTGAGATCGTG